>JACXTT010012023.1_pt1 | contig 11517 bp, 8 predicted proteins | sample 9270951 | NCBI WGS metagenome assembly JACXTT01 (sample SAMN15532306, study PRJNA645909) | rock metagenome | isolation source: weathered quartz diorite | place: Puerto Rico | collected 2017-06-21 | reverse complement strand
GGCGTAGGTGTACTCCGCGGGCCCGATGAGCGCCTCCACCGTCACCGCCGGCTTCGAGCCCCCGTAGCGGTCGGTGTCGATCAGGCGTGCCACTGCGATGGGTGCTAAGGGGCTGGCCTCAGTGGGTCGCCAGCCTGCTGCCGGTGCGGCCAGTTGCGCCGTTCGCCCTTTGAGCCAGCCGTCGAAGGCACATGCGTCATTCGATCGCGCCATGTCCACATACGAGTCGTAGTTGTAGAATACGTGGGGGTCATTGCGAGTGTGCGCTGGCGACGCTGCATCCTGTACTAGGTGGACCTGCCGTCCCAAGCCTTCAAATGTCGCCGCCAAGCTGGCCTCACGCTCAGATCGAGATGCCTTCGTGAGTGTGTCGAAGTATGTGCGGCGGGCATGCTCCCACGACCAGCTCGGGAAGGTTTGGTTCGGGTTCTGACCCCACAGAATTGACGATTGACCAACGACGCCGAGTAAACCCGCCCGAGTCCAGTCAGTTCGCAGGGGGTTGGGGAAATGATTGAGAAAGTGAGCCGCTGCGTCCTCCCTCCGGGCCCCGCGAGCGAGCCACTCGATAACACGCTGGCCGCGAACTGTCGACGCCAGACCAGCCTCCTGACCAAGATCATCCTTAAGGACCTGATCCGCAGCAGACGCTTGGGCCGCTATTTTGGTAATTTCCTCATGCGTAGGAATTTCGTAGGCGTCTGCACAGGCGCGCGACAAGAAGAAGACAACGACGGGCAAGATGTTCCTTCGCATCACTCCTTCTCCGGCTGCAAGTACGGCCCTAGTCCAACTGCAAGGCTCTCCTCGTTGATCTGACGAACAAAGGCAGGAAGATCTCGGAAAGGCGCATCCGAAAGGCTATGGGGATCAAGAACTAACAGCTGGCTCCGACGTTCCTCGCGAGTCTCAAGTCTAGGCAGTTCAATAATCGCGCCCTCTCCTTCGAAGATTCCTCCCGTAAAGCCTCTAGGCGCCCGCTGGAAGCGAGGGAAGGACCCATAGCCCGGCTTGAAGATTAGAAACTCGGGCTTGCGTGTCCTCCGCGGCGCACTTCGCTCAATATCGGTTGCGTCCAACATGAAGCGGCCGTCCGAATCGGTTACGACCTCGCGAACGGCGTGATTCTCGGTCTCGATGTGAAGCGGGTAGACACGGTCCCTTCGCCACAAGGCCACCACAATGGCGCCGACCAGCGGAGCCTTACTATCGGCGTCGACAACCTGTGCCCTGTACGGCCCGCGCGGCCGGTCGAGGTAGCGATCCCAACCTTCGAGGCTTTGCGGCCAAGCCGGGGCCCATGCCCCTAGTAAAGCGAAGAGTGTGGCAACCAACGAAAGCCAGATCCTCATCGCCCCGGGCCCGCGGGTGCTTTCGGCGTGCGGGTGCCGAGGCTCTCCAGCTCGTAGCGGATCAGGTCCCAGGTCTCGGGCAGCTCGGTGGGCGGGAACAATTGCGTGGCGCTCAGCATCGCAACGAACGTGTTGAACGCCTCGGCGCGATCCTCGTAGTCGGTGACCGGAGCCAGCCTTACTTCGGTGCCCGGGCCCGCGAACCGGTTGGCCGCCACGCCCGGTGGGAAGAGCTGGGGGCAGCTCGGCAACGGCGCGTAGCCGGGGCGGAAGATCATGATCCGCGGCGCGAAGGTTCGGGGTGGTAGGCGCCCCTCGACCGCCGCCACCTCGTGCACGAACTCACCCTTCTCGTTCGTGAAGGTTTCTTGCGCCGCGGAGAGACGTCGCAGCCCCTGCGTCTCCTCGTCGAGCCGCTGCCACAGGATGATGACCGCGGCGGATGGCAGCGGCTGGCCGGTCTTCTCATCCACCACCGTCCCGCGATACGGGCCGGCGGCCACGCGCAGCGGCTGGTCGTCATCCTCGGCGCCGATCGGCGCCACGGCCCACAGCAGGACCAGAGCAGTCAGGCCCCCGACCCGCAACACACGCTCGATTAGAAAACGCGCAGTCGCCATACGCCGTCCGTATCGATCACGAAGAGGACATAGTACGAGTAGGCGCCGCCCTGTCGCGTGGCCCGCAGCTCGTACTCCGCCGCCCTGTCGAGAATCTTCACCGCGGTGATGCCGCCCAGATCGGCCGCCACCTGCCCCAAAGCGCCAGCCCCGGCCAACGCGGTGAGCTGGTCCCGGTAGGCATCGCGCGAGGCCTCGGCGAAGAGGCCGACCGCCGCGGTCACGTCGCTCCGGCTCAAGGCGTCGCGAAGGGCTGTCCATCGTGCTTGGAGCTGGGTCTCGAGCTGCACCTGGTCGAGCACCTGCACCACCGTGGTTGCGGTGAGCACGTTCCCTTGCGCGTCGGTCACTCGAGCCCGGGGAAAGTACACGCCTGCCGAGGAATACGTGAAGACCTGGCCCTCGAGCGCGGCACCGTCGAAGTCGGTTTGGCCGTTTCCGTCGAGATCCAGCTCGATCCGAGCCGGGACGGGCCCCGAGAGGAGAGAGAACATGGTGGTCAGCGGCACGCCACCGGAAGCGGGATGGGCGCGCAGGGTCAGGACGTTGTCGCCCTGGTCTGAGACGGTCACCGAAACCGTGTGGCTCGCCGTCGCACCCGACGCGGTCGTGACGACGGCAGTGAGCGTGGCCGAGGGCGCCGCAACCGGAACCATCGCGGCGAACGAGTGTCCCTGTACGGCCGCCGCGACGCCATTGATCGCCACTCCGACCTCGTCGCTACTGGAAGCGACCGTACCACGCACGAGCAGAAGTCCCGAAGGAACCGTGGCCCCGCCCAAAGGCTCCGTGATGGCCACCTGCAGGCTCGACACCGTGAACGTCCGACGCGCCGGGCTCGGGTCCTCGTTGCCGGCCTGATCGAGACTCTTCACCTCGAAGGTATGTGAGCCGGCGTTGAGGCCGGAGAGCGTGGCGGTCGTCGAGGATGAGAACACGGTGAAGGCTTCTCCATCCACGCGCCACGCGTACGCCAGACCGGGCGCCGGCGTCAGGTTATCGCTTCCGGCGAACGTGAACGTCGCCGCCGGCTCGCTGATCGGCCCGTCGGGCCCACCGGTGATCTCCGTATCCGGCGGAGTGTTGTCGACGACGACCGCCCGCGTCGCGCTCGTGGTGTTCTGGGCCTGATCGGTCGCCGTTGCGCTGAGGGCGTGGATGCCGTCCGCCACTATTGTGGTGTTCCACGTCGCGGTCGCCGAGATAGAGGCCGCCGGTGGGCTCGGGGTCAGTGTCACAGCGAGCACCTGGCTATCGGCTCGCAGCGTCAGCGCGGCGACCGCGCCGCCCTCGTCGGTAGCGCGAGCCTGCACCGTGAGCGCACCGCGCAGGTGGGCATTGGCGGGCGGCGCCTGGAACGACACGGCCGGCGGGGCCACGTCGCGCCGTGCCTCCACCGCGCCGATGTCGAAGCGCGCCGGCGCATTCAGAGTCCCTGCAACCGGCCGCACAGCATCGGCGAAGTAGTCCGCCTCGAACCGCACGTTGAGGTCGGGAGTCAGTGGCGTCCGCGGGTCGAGGCCGCGATCCACCAAGGGCGACCCCGCCGCCGGCGTGGGATCGTCGTCGATGGTGCTCGGAGCCTGGTCGGCGCCGAGCAGGCCCCGGTAGACGGTGGCGGGATCGTTGCAGCCTGGGCTCGCGGCGACGCCGGGCCCCTCCCCGCCGGTCGGCGTGAGGTTGCCGCCGTCGACCCCGTCCAGCACCGGGCCCTGAATCTCCCCGAGCCGATTCCCGCACACGAGGTTGTTCCGGAGCACGATGGCGAGGGCCGGTGGCCCGGACGCCGTCTCGCGCCTCACGCCCACTCGCCCACCGGTCGTGCCCGGCTGCGTGCCGTTGCCGGTAATGGCGTTGTTCACCAGCAGCAGCACCTGCGCGCGCGTCACGCTCACCCCGTTCCAGCCATTGCCGTGGATCGTGTTCTGGATCACCGTGTGCGGCCCGCCGGTGTCGGGATCGAGCGCCGCGATCCCATTCCGCTCGTTCCCGATGATCATGTTGTTGACGATCACGGTGCCGGGATTGCCGGACCCGATCGAGATACCGCCATCGCACTCGGGCCCGCCATTGCCCACGATGCGATTGCGCTCGATGCGCACCGCCTGGTTCTGGTTGCTTCCACCGGCCAGCACGATGGCGGCGCCACCGGTGCCGGTGATGGTGAGGCCTCGGATCGTGACGAAACGCGACTGCTGGAGGCGAATCGCGTGACCCTGCGCGCACTGATTGACCACACCGTGGAGCACCACACTGCCCACCGCGGCGGTCGGCTCCGCCTGGATCACGATGCGGCTGCTCTCCGCCTTAGCCGTCGAGTTCTTCCCGGTGATGCCGAGCTGTTCGACATACGTTCCGGGCTGAATCTGGACCGTATCGCCGGGCTGGGCCGCGTTCACCGCGGCTTGGATGGACTGGTAGCAGGGCGACTGCCCGCCGCAAGTCGCATCGGCCCGACTCACGTGCCGGATGGTGGCGGCCTGGGCAGCGCCGACCGATGCGCCGGCGATGGCGAGGACCGAGGCGATGAGCAGCGGTTGGAGGGATAGACGAACAGGAGGCACGGCCAGGGGCGGAAGCAGCACGCATGCCACCGATCGGCCCACATGGTCGGCGAGCGTTCCCGCGATCTTGGCGCACACGGGCGGGCACCGGCGGTGCTCCGGATCACAGCCCGCGGTGCACTACGCTCGCTCGACCGCCACCCGGGCTGGGCACCGCCCTGTGCTGGCCGAGACCATGGGCTTGCCGTATAGTTGGCCAATTCCGCGAGGGAGGAACCCGTGAGATTGCCCCGCGACCGCTTCGACTACTCGCCGTTCCCGACGCGCAGGCCGTGGAAGCTCCCCAAGGGCGCCCGCATCGCGGTGTGGACCATCGTCAACATCGAGGAGTGGGACATCGAGAAGGCGATGGCACGGCAGTATCTCCCCACGCCCCAGGGCGTGACCGTGGTGCCGGACGTGCCCAACTGGGCCTGGCACGATTACGGAATGCGCGTGGGGTTCTGGCGGCTCCTCGACGCCCTCACTAAAAGGAAAATCCGCGCCACTACCGCCATCAACGCCCACGTGGTGGAGTCGTACGAGCCGGTGGCCCGCGCCATGCGGGAGGCCGGCTGGGAGTTCATGGGCCACGGCTTCGTGCAGGGGGCGATGCATCTCCTGCCCGACCAGCGCGCGGCCATCCGCCAGTCGGTCGAGCTGCTGGAGAAGTTCACCGGCAAGAAGCCGAAGGGCTGGCTCGGGCCCGGGCTCACCGAGACGTGGGAGACGCTCGATCACCTCCGCGCCGAGGGCATCGAATACGTCTCCGACTGGGTCAACGACGACCAGCCCTACGAGATCCGCACCCAGTCGGGGCCGCTCGTCTCGGTGCCCTACTCCATCGAGCTCAACGACATCCCGATGATGGTGGTGCAGCACCACACCTCGAGCGAATGGCTGCAGCGCTGCAAGGACCAGTTCGACCGCCTCTACGCCGAGGGGGCGAAGAACCCGCGGGTGATGGCGATGGCCGTGCATCCCTACATCTCGGGCGTCCCGCACCGCATCAAGTACTTCGAGGCGGTGTACGACTACATCCGCAAGAAGCCCGGCGTGTGGATGACCACCGGTGAAGAGATCTACGAGTGGTTCAAGCAGGGGCGTCGATGATCGGTCGGCCGATGATCTGTCGCGTTCTTGCGCTGCTCGGGCCGCTGGTCGCCATGGTGGCTGACCCCGGCGCAGCCGGCGCCCAGTCGGCGCCCAAGTTCACGGTGCCGCCCGGCTTCACCATCGACGCGTTCGCTAAGAGCGTCGGCAGCGTGCGCTTCATGACGCTCGACCCGGCGGGCACGCTGCTGGTCTCCGAGCCCTCGCGCGGGCGCGTGCTGGCCCTGCCCGACAAGGCCAACAAGGGCAAGGCCGACGGCATCCAGACCGTGGTGGAGGGGCTCGACCAGCCGCACGGCCTCGTCTTCAAGGACGGCGCGCTCTACGTCGCGGAGGGCGGCCGCGTGCAGCGCTTCCACTACGACCCGGCCACCATGAAGGCCACCCAGCCCACGGTGGTGGTGCGCAATCTGCCGGCGGGCGGCAACCACTGGACGCGCACCGTGGTGTTCGCGCCCGACGGGCACATGTACGTCTCGGTGGGCTCCTCCTGCAACGTGTGTCGCGAGAGCGACAAGCGGCGGGCCGCGGTGCTGCGCTACAACGCCGACGGCACCGGCGAGACCCTCTTCGCCACCGGCCTGCGCAACGCGGTAGGGCTGGCGTTCAATCCCACCACGGGCGTACTGTGGGCCACCGTGAACGAGCGCGACTGGCGGGGCGACGACCTGCCCAACGACATGGTCACGGAGGTGAAAGAGGGCGCCTTCTACGGCTGGCCGGACTGCCTGCCCGCGCACGGCAAGCCGATCCCCGACGACCGCTTCCAGAAGGGCACCCACTGCGAGAACGTGACCCCGCCCACCATCGGCATCCAGGCGCACTCGGCGCCGATCGGGCTCACCTTCTATACCGGCACCCAGTTCCCGGAGGAGTACCGCGGCAACCTGTTCGTGGTCTACCGCGGCTCGTGGAACCGCACGCTGCCCACCGGCTACAAGGTCGTGCGCATCCCGTTCAAGGACGGCAAGCCCTCGGGCAACGTGCAGGACTTCGTCACCGGCTGGCTCGAGGGCACCTCGGCCTGGGGCCGCCCGGTGGATGTGGTGATGGGGCGCGACGGCGCGCTCTTCGTGTCCGACCAAGGCTCGGGCCAGATCTTTCGCATCACGTATCGGCCTTGACCGCTACCGGCCCTGACCCGCGCGAGGCTGCGCCATGAACCTCATCAACCTTTCCCCGCCGGCCCGCGCGCGGGGCATCGCCGCGCCGGCCCAGCTCCGCTGGCGCATGCTGCTGCTGATCTTCTTCACCCGCACCTCGCTGGGCTTCCAGTTCCAGTCCATCGCTGCGCTCACGCCGTTCCTGGTGGGCGCCTTCGACCTGAGCTACGCGCAGGCCGGGCTGCTCATGGGCCTGTTCATGCTGCCGGGCGTGGTCATGGCGGTGCCGGGCGGGCTGCTGGGCCAGCGCTTCGGCAGCCTGCGTGTCGTCATCACCGGCCTGGGCCTCATGATCCTGGGCGGCATCGTGGTGGCCTACAGCTCTGGCTTCGCGCTCACCGCGGTCGGCCGCGCCACCGCGGGCGTGGGCGGCGTGCTCGTCAACATCATGCTGACGCGCATGGTGGCCGAGTGGTTCCGTGGCCGCGAGATCCAGACCGCCATCGGCGCCATGCTCGGGGCCTGGCCCTTCGGCATGGCGCTGGCGCTGATCATCCTGGGCCCGCTCGCCGCGGCCTCCTCATGGCGGCTGGCCGAGTACATGACGGTGGTGGCCGCGGGCCTCGCGCTGGCCGTGATGGCGCTGCTCTACCAGGACCCGCCCACCGGGGACGCGGCCGGCGAGTTCACTGCGCCGCCGCTCAACGTGCCGGGCCGCGTGTGGGCGCTGGCGGTCAGCGCGGGCGTCGCCTGGGCCGCGTTCAACGCCAGCGTGATCGTGGTGGCGAGCTTCGCGCCCTCGTTCCTGATGGAGCACGGCCACACGGTGACCGAGGCCGGCTTCCTCACCGGCGTGGCGCTGTGGATCAGTATCGTGGCGGTGCCGCTCGGCGGAGTGATCGCCGACCGCGCGCACCGGCCGCGCCTCTTGATCCTGGCCGGCTGCTTCGCCACCGCGATCACGCTCACCTGCGTGGCGCGCGCGCCGCTGCCCGCCTTCTGGCTGGTGGTGAGCGGCGTGCTCGCCGGGCTGCCGCCCAGCATCATGATGGCGCTGCTGCCGCAGGCGGTGCGCCCGGAGCACCTGGCCACCGCGCTCGGCGTGTTCTACGCGCTCTTCTACCTCGGCATGGCCCTCTCGCAGGCGGCGGCCGGGTTCCTGCGCGACGTCACCGGGGATCCGGGCATGCCCTTGCTCTTCGCGGCGGCGCTGATGGTGGCCACCGCGATCGCCGCGCTCGTGTTCTGGCACATCCAGGCGCGGCCCCAGGAGGACCGCGCGGACGCGGTGTAGACTGGCCGCATGCGCGAGCCGGGCGACGTCCTCCTGGTGGCCTGCTACGAGCTCGGCCACCAGCCCCTCGCGGTGGCGTGGCCGGCAGCGTTTCTCGAGCGCGCGGGCTATCACCCCGCGCTGCTCGACGTCTCGGTCGAGCCGGTGGACGCGCAAGAGCTGGCGCGCGCCAAGGTCATCGCCATCTCGGTGCCCATGCACACCGCGCTGCGCCTGGGCCAGGGCGGGGCCGAGCGCGCGCGGGCGCTGAATCCCGGCGCCCACGTCTGCTTCTTCGGGCTCTACGCCACGCTCAACGCCGAGTATCTCTTCGCCCACGGCGCCGACAGCGTGATCGGCGGCGAGGTGGAGACGCCGCTGCTCGCGCTGCTCGACGCGTTGGAGCGCGGCGGCACCGGTGCGCTCCCCGGCGTGGCGCGGCCGGGCCGGCCGGCGGCGCCCTACCTCAAGCGCCTGGACTTCCCGGTGCCGAGCCGCGCGGGGCTGCCGTCGATCAAGAAGTACGCGCACGTCGAGCGCGACGGTCGCATGGAGCTGGTGGCCTACGCGGAGGCCAGCCGTGGTTGCCTGCATCGCTGCCGGCACTGCCCGATCCCGCCGGTGTACGACGGGCGCTTCTTCGCGGTGCCGCGCGAGATCGTGCTGGCCGACGTGCGCCAGCAGATCGAGGCCGGCGCCCGCCACGTGACCTTCGGCGACCCGGATTTTCTCAACGGGCCCACCCACGCGCTGGCGATCGCGCGCGCCCTCCACGCGGAGTGGCCGGACGTCACCTTCGACGTCACCGCCAAGATCGAGCACCTGCTCCGTCACGGCGCGCACCTGCCGGAGCTGGCGCGGGCCGGCTGCCTCTTCATCGTGTCCGCCGCGGAGTCGCTGAGCGACGTGGTGCTCGCCAATCTGGAGAAGGGCCACACGCGCGCCGACATCCTCACGGCGCTGGCGGCCGCGCGCGAGGCCGGCATCACGCTGCGGCCCACCTGGGTGGCCTTCACGCCGTGGACCACGCTCGACGACCACCGCGCGTGGCTCGACTTCTTGGCAGCCGAGGCGCTGATCGACCACGTGGACCTGGTGCAGTACGGCCTGCGACTGCTCGTGCCGCCCGGCTCGCTGCTGCTCGAGAGCGCCGCGATGGTGCCCCACCTGGGCCCGCTCGAGCAGGAGACGCTGTCCTATCGGTGGACGCACCCCGACCCGCGCATGGACCGGCTCCAAGATGAGACGGCGCAGGCGGTGGCCCAGGCCGTGGAGCGCGACGAGGACGCGCCGGTGATCTTCGACCGCGTGCGCGCGCTGGCCGCCGCTGCCGCCGAGGTCACACCACCCGCGCCGGTGGCTGGGGGCATGGCGAAGGGCCGCAAGCGCCCGCCGCGTCTCACCGAGGCGTGGTTCTGCTGAGCGGAGCCCACCAAGGGCCAGTTGGCCCTGACGTCGCCGACGCTCTTGTAGGACGCCGCGCCCCACCATGGCGCGAATCGACCTGATCAACGTCTGCATCGAGGTCAAGGGCGGCGCGCCGGCGGCCGGCTCCCGGTCGACCTTCACCATGCGTGACCTGAGCCTGAGCGTGCGCGATGGCGAAACCCTGGTCGTGCTCGGCCCGAGTGGATGCGGCAAGACCACGCTGCTGCGGCTGATCGCGGGCCTGCTCGTGCCGAGCTCGGGCGAGGTGCGCTACGACGGCGAGGACGTGAAGCAAGTGCCGCCGGCGGACCGGCGCATCGGCATGGTCTTCCAGAACTACGCGCTCTATCCGCACATGACGTCGCGGAGGAACGTCCTCGCCTACTTCCTCTTTCGCAAGAAGACCCCGGAGATGGACGCGCTGGCCCGACGCAAGTACGAGCGGACCAGCGAGCTGATGGGCGTGGAGCTGGAGCACCTGCTCGACCGCCATCCGCCGACCTTGTCCGGCGGCGAGAAGCAGCGTGTGGCGCTGGGCCGGTGCATCACCCGCGATCCGACCGTCTTCCTGCTCGACGAGCCCTTCTCCAACCTGGACCAGGCGCTGCGGGAGAAGTACCGTGTCAACCTGAAGGTCCTGCTCAGGCAGTTCGGCATCACTACCGTCTACGTCACCCACGATCACGTCGAGGCCCTGATCCTGGCCGACCGGCTCGCGGTCATGAGCCGCGGCCGCATCGAGCAGATCGGCACCTACCAGGAGATCTACGAGCGGCCTCGGAACGCGTTCGTGGCGGGCTTCCTGAACCGGCACGTCGGGACCCCGCCCATCAGCTTCCTCGATGCGCGCTACGTGGCCGGGCTCGACCGCTCCCTCGGTGATGCGCAGATCGGCGTGAGGCCCGAGGATGTGGAGGTGACCACCGAGCACGCGCCCGATCGGATCGGGGCCACCGTCACCGGCCGACTGAGCCTGCCGATGATGAACGCCACGATCGTGAGCCTCCGCGTGGATGAGCACGAGGTCTACGCGCAGACGCCCGGCAACCAGCCGCTCCAGGAGGGCGATCGCGTGTGGCTGATCTTCAAGAAGTACCATGTCTTTGACCGGGCCTCGGGGGCGAGGCTTGATAATGCGCCGCGTTCGTGAGACAAGCAGGGACCTAACTCCATCGGAGGCGCCCCCATGAAAGCCCGTGCTGCCGTCGTCCTGCTCGCCACGCTCGTCACGCTGCTGGCCCCGGCACTTCGCGCGGACGCCCAGCAGACCACCTTGGTCGTCACCGGCTACGGCGGCCGCTGGTCGGATGTGATGAAGAAGGCGCTCGTCGAGCCGTTCGAGAAGAAGAACAACGTGAAGGTCGAGATCGTCACCGGCATCACCACCGAGTGGGTGGCCAAGCTGCTGGCCGCCGGGCCGGACAACCCGCCGTACGACGTGGTCTTCGGCAACGAGCCCGCCTTCCCGATCCCGCGCGAGCGCGGCTTCTTCGAGAAGCGCAACGAGACCCTGGCGCCCAACATCAAGAACCTCTACCCGAAGGCGCTGGTCGGCGAGACGAGCCTGGCCATGTTCTGGGGGCGCATCGGCCTCGCCTACCGCACCGACATGGGCCTCAAGCGGCCGGCGTCATGGAAGGATTTCTGGGACGCGGCCTACGCGGGCAAGCGCGCGACCTACGTCATCGGCAACACGCTCGGGATCAACTTCCTGTTCATGACCTCGAAGATCTACGGCAAGGACTACTTCGACATCGACGCGGGCCTGGCCGCGATCAAGCGGGCCGAGCCCAAGCTGGTTGACTTCACCGGCACGGTGGAGAAGCAGCTCGAGCAGAGGGAGGTCGTGATGGCGGTGCTCCACGACGCCTCCGCCTACGATCTGCAGAAGCGCGGCATCCCGGTGGACTGGGTGGCGCCCAGCGAGGGGCAACCGATCCTCGACCAGATCGTGCAGGTCACCAAGGGCTCGAAGAACAAGGAGCTGGCGTGGAAGTTCATCGACGCCTACATCTCGCCCGAGGTGCAGCTCGCCTTCGCCACCGAGCTCTTCTGGAGCCCGACCAACAAGACCGTGAAGGTGCC
>JACXTT010012022.1_pt1 | contig 11517 bp, 11 predicted proteins | sample 9270951 | NCBI WGS metagenome assembly JACXTT01 (sample SAMN15532306, study PRJNA645909) | rock metagenome | isolation source: weathered quartz diorite | place: Puerto Rico | collected 2017-06-21 | reverse complement strand
CGCGTGCCGGTGGTGGCCTGCGGGGTCGGCGCCGACGCCACCAGCGCCGCCGGCGCCATCCGGGCCGGGGCCAAGGAATTCATCCCGCTGCCGCCGGACGCCGAGCTGATCGCCGCGGTGCTGGCCGCGGTCGCCGACGACAACCGCCCGATGGTGGTGCGCGACCCGTCCATGCAGTCGGTGATCGGCATGGCCGACCAGATCGCCCCGTCCGACGCCTCGATCCTGATCACCGGCGAGAGCGGCGTGGGTAAGGAAGTCATCGCCCGCTACGTCCACCAGAAGTCGCGCCGCGCGTCCAAGCCGTTCATCAGCGTCAACTGCGCCGCGATCCCCGAGAACCTGCTGGAGAGCGAGCTGTTCGGCCACGAGAAGGGCGCCTTCACCGGCGCCGTGGCGCGGCGCATCGGCAAGTTCGAGGAAGCTAACGGCGGCACCCTGCTGCTCGACGAAATCAGCGAGATGGACGGCCGGCTGCAAGCCAAGCTGCTGCGCGCGATCCAGGAACGCGAGATCGACCGGGTCGGCGGCACCAAGCCGGTGAAGGTCGACATCCGCATCCTGGCCACCTCCAACCGCGACCTGGTACAGGCCGTGAAGGACGGCGTGTTCCGCGAGGACCTGCTCTATCGCCTCAACGTCGTGAACCTGCGCCTGCCGCCGCTGCGCGAGCGGCCGGGCGACGTGCTCGCCCTGGCCGAGTTCTTCGTGCGCAAATACGCCGCCGCCAACGGCATGCCGGAACGTGCGCTGTCGGCGGAGTCCAAGCGCCGCCTCGCCGGCCACCGCTGGCCCGGCAACGTCCGCGAGCTGGAAAACGCCATGCACCGCGCGGTGCTGCTGGCGTCCGGTCCGGAGATCGAGGAGACCGCGATCCGCCTGCCCGACGGCCAGCCGCTGTCGGCCGCCGACCCGACGGCCCGCGTCGCGCAAGCGGCGTCCCTCGCCGCCGAGACCGCCAGCCGCGGCTACGTCGGCCAGACCGTCGCGGCCATGGAACAGCAACTTATCATCGACACCCTGGAGCATTGCCTCGGCAACCGCACGCACGCGGCCAACATCCTGGGCATCTCGATCCGCACCCTGCGCAACAAGCTCAAGGAATACACCGAGGCCGGCGTCTCGGTGCCCGCGCCGCAGATGGGCGCGGCGAGCGCCGCCTGATCTGAATGGCTGACGTCGGCGTTCCTTCGAGGCTCGGTCAGGCCCCCTCCGCCCGCGACGTGATCGGTTGGATCGCGCGTGGCGAGGTGGCGCTTGCGCTGGGCGTCGTCGGCATCGTCGTCCTACTGATCATTCCGATCCCGTCCTTCCTGCTGGACGTCCTGCTCTCGATCTCGATCACCAGCGCCGTGCTGATCCTGATGACCTCGCTGCTCATCAAGAAGCCGCTGGAGTTCACCGGCTTCCCGATGGTGCTGCTGGTCACCACCCTCTTCCGCCTGTCGCTGGGCATCGCGTCCACGCGCCTGATCCTCACCCATGGCCACGAAGGCGTTCACGGCGCCGGCCATGTGATCGAGGCGTTCGGCAAGCTGATGATGGGCGGCAACTACGTCATCGGCGTCATCGTCTTCGCCATCCTGGTGATCGTGAACTTCGTGGTCATCACCAAGGGCTCCGGCCGGATCGCCGAAGTGGCCGCCAGGTTCACCCTGGACGCCATGCCCGGCAAGCAGATGGCCATCGACGCTGACCTGTCGGCCGGCCTGATCGACGACACCGAGGCCAAGCGCCGACGCAAGGACCTGGAGCAGGAATCGACCTTCTTCGGGGCCATGGACGGCGCGTCCAAGTTCGTCCGCGGCGACGCCATGGCGGGCCTGATCATCGTCGCCATCAACATCATCGGCGGCATCCTGATCGGGGTGATCCAGCACCACGTGCCGATCGCCCAGGCCGCGTCGACCTACACCATCATGACCATCGGCGACGGCCTGGTGACCCAGATCCCGGCGCTGATCATCTCCATCGCCGCGGGCTTCCTGGTGTCCAAGTCGGGCGTCGAAGGCTCGGCCGACAAGGCCCTGGTCACTCAGCTGGCGATGAACCCCGTCGCGCTGGGCATGGTGTCCGCCGCGGCCGGCATCCTGGCGATCGTGCCCGGCATGCCGATGATCCCCTTCGCCGGCATCTCCATCGCCGCCGGATCGCTGGCCTGGCGCCGGTCGCAGAAGGCCATGGAGCCGCCACCGGTCGAGATCGCGCCGGTCGCCGAGCCTACCGAGGAGCCGATCGCCGCGACGCTGGCCATCGACGAGGTGAAGATCGAGCTGGGCTACGGCCTGCTCGGCCTGATCAACGACCTGGAGGGCCGCCGGCTCACCGACCAGATCAAGGCGCTGCGCCGCACGCTCGCCAGCGACTTCGGCTTCGTGATGCCCAGCGTACGCATCCTCGACAATATGCGTCTGCCCTCCCAGGGCTACTGCATCCGCATCAAGGAGATGGAGGCCGGCTCCGGCGAGGTGCGCCTGGGCCAGATGATGGCCATGGACCCGCGCGGCGGCCAGGTGGAGCTGCCCGGCGAGCACGTCCGCGAACCGGCCTTCGGCCTGCCCGCCACCTGGGTGGACGAACAGCTGCGCGAAGAGGCGACGTTCCGCGGCTACACCATCGTCGATCCGGCGACGGTGCTGACCACGCACCTGACCGAGATCCTCAAGGAGAACATGCCGGACCTGCTCTCCTACTCGGAAGTGCAGAAGCTCCTGAAGGAGCTGCCGGCCGAACAGAAGAAGCTGGTGGAGGACCTGGTCCCCGGCGTCGTCACCGCCACGACGATCCAGCGCGTGCTGCAGGCGCTGCTGCGCGAGCGGGTCTCGATCCGCGACCTGCCGGCGATCCTGGAAGGCATCGGCGAGGCCGCGCCGCACACCGCCTCGGTCACCCTGCTGGTGGAACAGGTCCGCGCCCGCCTGGCCCGCCAGCTCTCCTTCGCCTATCGCGGCGAGGACGGCGCCTTGCCGATCGTCACGCTCACCCCGGAGTGGGAGAACGCCTTCGCCGATTCCATCGTGGGCCAGGGCGACGACAAGCAGCTGGCGCTGGCGCCCTCGCGCCTGCAGGACTTCGTCCGCGGCGTGCGCGAGACCTATGACCGCGCCGCGCTGGCCGGCGACAGCCCAGTGCTGCTGACCAGCCCCGGCATCCGCCCCTATGTCCGCTCGATCATCGAGCGCTTCCGCGGCCAGACCCCGGTGATGAGTCAGAACGAGGTCCATCCCCGCGCCCGCCTGAAGACCGTCGGGACCATCTAGCGTCGCCTCGGAGAGCCTGATCTAAGTCGAGGCTCACGCGGGCCTGAGCGCCGGCCGTGGGCGTCGGGGGGCGCCGACCATGATCCTGACCGTCCTGCTGTCCGTCCTGGTCCTGGGGACCCTCGTCTTCACGACGGCGCTCGCGATGACGGCCGGGCGGCGGCGGCCGGTCTGGCCGACGCTGGAGGCGGTCGCCCTGGGCGCGGTGGTGAACTTCTTCGACACCCTGGGCATCGGGTCGTTCGCGCCGACCACGGCCTATCTGAAGTTCCGCCGCCTCACGCCCGACCAGCTGATCCCCGCGACCATGATGACCGGCCTCGCCCTGCCGGCGACGACCGAGGCGTTCATCTTCATCGACGGCGTCAAGGTCGACCCTCTGCTGCTGATCCTGGCGATCGCGGCCTCGATCGGCGGCGGCTTCGCGGGCGCCTCGCTGAGCGCCCGCCTGCCCGTGCGCCCGATCCGCCTGACCATGGGCCTGGGCCTGCTGATCGCCGCCGTCCTCTTCAGCCTGTCGAACCTCGGCCTCATGCCGCACGGGGGCGCGGCCACGTCGCTGCCGCCCCTGCCCTTCGCCCTGGTGGTGATCGGCAGCTTCGGGTTCGGGGTGCTGATCAACCTGGGCATCGGCAACTTCGCGCCGACCCTGGTGCTGGTCAGCCTGCTGGGCATGGACCCGCGGGCCGCCTTCCCGATCATGATGGGCGCCTCGGCGCTGATCGTGCTGACCAGCGGCGTGAAGATCCTCTTCGACCGTCCCCTGAACATCGGCCTGCTGCTGGGTCTGACCCTGGGTGGCGTACCCGCCGTCCTGGTCGCCGCCTTCATCGTCAAGTCTCTGCCGCTGGCGCAGCTGCGCTGGGGGGTCGTCGCCGTGGTCACCTACGCGGGCGCGATCATGCTCCGCGCGGCGATCCGGGGCGGCGTCACGCCCGAGCAAGCGGTCGAGACGGAAGCCCAGGCCGAGCTCACCGGCTGAAGAAATCGCGTGCGGCGCGGCCGGGCTCCGCTAGCGTGCGCCGATGATCCTGACGCTGCTCCTGTCCGCGCTCGGCCTGGCCACCGCGATCTTCACGCTGGCGCTAGGCGTGGCGGCGTGGCGCGGGCGACCGACGTGGCCGTCGCCGGAAGCCACCGTGCTGGGCGCGGTGGTGAACTTCTTCGACACCCTGGGCATCGGCTGTTTCGCGCCCACCACGGCCTATCTGAAGTTCCGCCGGATGGTCCCCGACGAGCTGATCCCGGCGACCATGATGGCCGGCATGGCCCTGCCGGCGGCGGCGGAGGGCTTCATCTTCATCAACGGCGTCAAGGTCGACCCGCTGCTGATGGTGCTGGCGATCGCGGCCTCGGTGGCGGGCTCGTTCGCGGGCGTCCTGCTGAGCGCGCGGCTGCCAGTCGGGCCGATCCGCCTGTCCATGGGACTGGGCCTGCTGGTCGCCGCGGCGCTCTATGCGCTGTCCAACCTGGGCCTGATGCCGCCCGGCGGGACAGCCACGTCCCTGCCGCCCCTGCTGGCCGGGGTGGTGATCGCGGCCAGCTTCGGCTTCGGGGTGCTGATCAACCTGGGCATCGGCAACTTCGCGCCCACGCTGGTGCTGGTCAGCCTGCTCGGCATGGATCCGCGGGCCGCCTTTCCGATCATGATGGGATCCTCGGCCCTGCTGCTGCTGACCAGCGGGGTGAAGATCCTCGCCAGCCGGCCGCTGAAGCTGGGCCTGGTCGTGGGCCTGGCGCTGGGCGGCGTCCCGGGCGTGCTGGTCGGCGCCCTGATCATCAAGGCGTTGCCCCTGGCGCAGCTGCGCTGGGGCGTCGTGGCCGTGGTCACCTACGCCGGAGCCGTCATGCTGCACGCCGCCGTCAAGGGCAGGGCCTCGGCCGCGCAGGCGGTGGCCGACGAGGCCCGCGCCGAACTGTCCTCCTGACCCGCCGCCCCCGACTGGCTGCCATTGCCCGCGCCCGCCCGGGCTGATAGCGGTGCGAAGGCGGAGCGACGACAGCTCGGCGCAGTTTCGGGATTTCGATGCGGCGACCTCTCAATCGACCCAAGGGCCAGGGTTCGGCCGTCATCTGGGACCTGCTCACCTTCGAGCACCTGATGACCAACCAGGTGATTCACCTGATCTATTGGGCCGGACTGGCGATCATCGTGCTGGGCGTCTTCGGGACGATCGGCGCGGCGGTGGGCGTGGCGATTCGCGATCCGTTCCCCTACGGCCTGCTGCTGGCGGTGCCGGTCCTGGTGGGCGGCTTCCTGGTGATGGGCGCCGTGATCCTGCTGTGGCGCTCGTTCTGCGAGTTCTACGTGGCCATCTTCCGGATCAGCGAGGACCTGGCCGTCCTGCGCGCCGACGTCGAGGACGAGCGCAAGCGGGTCGGCGGGCCGACCTAGGCCCAAATGAGCGTCATATTCGAGTCAGCCGCCTCCCTCAGGTTCTTCGGCGACGACCTCGACCCAGACGAGCTGACGTCGATATTGGGCGCAGCCCCCACCCAAAGCATCCGGAAGGGTGAGACGCGTCGCCTGTTGCGCGGCAGAGAACTCCTGGCGAAGACGGGGAGCTGGCGCCTAAGCGTCGACCGCCGACAACCTGGCGACCTGGACGGGCAGATTGCGGAGATATTCGGCCGACTAACCTCAGACCTGAGCCTCTGGACGGCTCTGACGCAAAGGTATCAGGCCGACCTCTTCTGCGGCGTATTCATGGGAAGCGGAAACGACGGCTTCAGCTTGGAGCCGGCCACGACAGGCGCGATCGCCGCCCGCGGACTGCTCATCGACTTCGACCTCTATGGCGAAGGCCTCGGCTAGGATCGCCAGAAGCTACCTCGCCTGACGCCGGGCGGCCTGCATGCCCACTTCATCCAGGGCGGCGTTTTCGCGGCGCTGGTCTTCCTTGGCGGCGCTGAGGCGGGCGCCCTCCGCCACCTGCTCGTACTTCTTCTGCTCTTCGAAGGCTTCCGAGAGGGAGTCGCGGGCGCCGCGTTCCTCGGCCTCGATGGCGTCGATCTCGGCCTGGATCGAGGCCTTGCGGATGCGCAGGCCCTCGGCGTAGCCGGCGTGGTACCAGCCGGCCTCGGCGTCCAGGTGGGCGCGCTTGGCCTCGGCCTCGCCCTCGGCGATCAGCACCCGCAGCTTCGTCTGAGCGATCACCAGCCGGCCGGTGATCTCGGCGAGCCGCAGCTGGCGGGCTTCGACCTCGTATGTGGCGAGCTTGATCAAGCTTTCCTGCCAGCTCATGCGGGCACGCTGTCGAGGATGGCGCTAAGCCGCTCGAAGCCAGCGTCCAGACTGGTGACCTCGTCCTTGTCCTGGGCCAGGAAGGCCTCCAGCGCCGGATTGAGCGCGATGGCCCGGTCGACCTGCGGGTCGGCGCCGGAGCGGTAGGCGCCGATGCGGATCAGCTCTTCCATGTTGGCGTAGGCCGACAGCGTCTGGCGGGCCTGGGACACCACCTCGCGCTCCATGGGGCCGTGGCAGCCGGGCATGGTCCGGCTGATCGACTTCAGGACGTTGATGGCCGGGAAGCGGCCGCGCTCGGCGATGGCCCGCTCCATGACGATATGGCCGTCGAGGATGCCTCGGACGGCGTCGGCGATCGGCTCGTTGTGGTCGTCGCCGTCCACCAGAACCGTGAAGATGCCGGTGATCGGGCCGGCGCGCGTGCCGTCCGGGCGGATCGGGCCGGGGCCGGCGCGCTCCAGCAGCTTCGGCAGCTCGGTGAAGACGGTGGGCGTATAGCCCTTGGTGGTCGGCGGCTCGCCGGCGGCGAGGCCGATCTCGCGCTGGGCCATGGCGAAGCGGGTCACCGAGTCCATCAGGCAGAGGACCTCCATGTCCTGGTCGCGCAGGTATTCGGCGATGGCCATGGTCATGTAGGCGGCCTGGCGGCGCTTCAGCGCCGGCTCGTCGGACGTGGCGACCACCACGATGGCGCGCTTCAGTCCCTCTTCGCCGAGGGTCTCCTCGATGAACTCGCGGACTTCCCGGCCCCGTTCGCCGATCAGCCCGACCACGACCGCGTCGCAGTCGGCGTTCTTGGCCAGCATGGAGAGCAGCACCGACTTGCCGACGCCGGAGCCGGCGAACACGCCCAGGCGCTGGCCGCGGCAGCAGGTGGTGAAGACGTTCATGGCGCGCACGCCCATGTCCAGCCGCTCGCCGACCCGGGCGCGGGCGTGGGCCGAGGGCGGCGGCGCGCGCAGCGGATAGGCGGCGATGCCGGAGTGCAACGGGCCCTTGCCGTCGATGGGGTTGCCGAAGGCGTCGACCACCCGACCGAGCCAGGCCTTGGTGGGACGCACCGCCGAGCCCAGAGGCTCGATGCGGATCTCGGCGCCGGGCGCGACGCCTTCCACCGGTCCGAAGGGCATCAGCAGGGCGCGGGTGTCGCGGAAGCCGACGACCTCGGCGGACAGCGGCTTTTCACCGAAGCGATCGATCTCGGCGCGGGCGCCGACGGCCAGCCGGGTCAGGCCGCCGCGGGCCTCGATCAGCAGGCCGTTCACCGCGGCGACGCGGCCGGCGACGGTCAGGGGATCCAGCCGCTCAACCGCGGCCACCAAACTCTTCAAGAAACGCCCCCTTGGATCGAGGGCTCAGGATGCTGCGATTACGCTTAAGGGGGCGTGAAGATCGGCTTCACCGTAGGGCCGCAAACAGCCGATTTTGGCGCGGTGTGCGGTCGCAGGCGCGACCGGCCGCGGCGGGGTCTAGAGCAGGTACGGAATCAGGCGGCCGCGCACCCGGCGCGCATAGTCGGCGTAGCCCGGAAGGGCGGCGCGCAGCCAGGCTTCCTCGATCGCGATCCGCGCCAGCGTCATGATCAGGAAGACGGACGCGCCGATGAGCGCTGCATAGCTCCCTAGCGACAGCGCCCAGCCGGCGTAGACGAACAGCATCCCGGCATAGAACGGATGGCGCACGACGCCGTAGAGGCCGGTGTCGATCACCTGCTGTCCGTCGCCGCTCTGGTCGTGGATGGTCGGGGCGGCGAACCGGTTCTGGCCGATGGCGACGTAGGTGACGGCCACGCCCGCGATCACGGCCAGACCACCCGCCGCCTCGATCCATCCGGGGGGCGCAGGCAGCAGGCGCCACCGCAGCGCGTCGAGGGGGATGAAGGCGAACCAGGCCGCCATGTAGGCCGCGTAGAAGACCGAGCCGACCGCGTCGATGAGCGGCTGCTGCTTCTCGCGCGCGGCGACGATCCCCTGCTGCCGGACCTTGAAGCTGGCGGGGCGGAGGACGGCCAGGGCCGCCGACCCGGCCATGGACACAAGGCCGAAGGCGCCGAGCATGAGCCAGGCCCTCGGCCAGACCCAGACGCCACAGACGAGCCCGGCCGGCGCCAGCAACAGCACAGCCGCGACGGCGATCAGCGGCAAGGGCGTCAGCAGTCCTCTGAGCACGGTCACGGCGCCTCTCCCATAAAATACACAATGTATATTATGCAGAGTGCATATTCTCTGACAATGCCGGAATCGCCTGAGAAACGCCGCCGCGGCGACAAGCGCGAGCGCACCCGCGCAGCGCTGATCGCGGCGACCTGGGCGGTCATCGACGAGAAGGGACTGTCAGCCGCCAGCCTGGAGGAGATCGCGCGCCGCGCCGGCATGACCCGTGGGGCGATCTACTCCAACTTCCCGTCGCGGGCCGACCTGCTGATGGCGGCGGCCGGCGTGCGGGGCCTTGCGATCAACCGCGACTTCAGCGAGCCGGGCACGCTGCGCCAGCAACTCCGGCGGTTCGCCGAGGGGCTGATCGAGGTTTTGCCCGACGCCCGGGGCACACAGCGGTGGCATGCCGAATTCATGGTGCATATCGCCGCCGACCCGGAGCTACGGACCCGCATCGCCGAGGGCTTCGGCGGCCTGTTCGACGAGATGGCCGCGCAGTTCCGGCGTCACCACGGCGATGCGCTGGCTATCGACCCGCACAGTCTGGCGCTGGCGGTCCAGTCCATGGCCATGGGCTTCGTCTATCAGGCGATCCTCAGTCCCACGGCGGTCCCGGCAAGGGCCGTTCTCGAAGCCTATGACGCGCTGGCCGCGGGCGCGGCGCCGACCGAGACCTAGCGCAGGAACGCCGCCAGCTTGAGCGCGCGGCGCGGATGCTTGGCCACCAGCTTCGCCGCCTGCACCGGGCGGCGGCGGACGGCCTGCATCACCAGGGTTCGTCCGGCCTTCTTCACCTGCGGCTTGGCCGCCTCGGCGATCCGTCCGCGGGTGAGCCACAACGCCGCCCCGGCCACCGCCACAAGGCCGACGCCGGCGATCAGGCCGCGGTGCTTGCGGGCGTGGCTGGCCAGGGTCAGCCCCTTGCCCTTGGCCGCCACCGCGAGTTGCCCCATCGGCTGGGCGACCGCTTGCAGGGCGGCTGCGGCCACGCCTTCCACCGGGCTTTCCGGGCTCCAGTTCGCCGGCAGGCGGATCATGGTCGGCGACAGCACCCGCGAGGCCGACCGCAGCTCGGCGCGCGCCGCCCGGCCCAGTTCCCGGCCAAAGCCCACGAAGGCGCCCACAAGCCGCTGCTCGCGCAACCGCTCGCCCATGGCGCTGACCGCGTGAGCCAAGGTGTCGCCATCGCCGCCGGCGTCGATCCAGCTGTCGATCCGGCCGAAACGCGCGGTCGCGGCCCGCGCTATGCGGTCGCACCCCTCGGCGCTGCGGGAGTCGCCCACCACGGGGTGAACGCGCCCGCCCGCCTGGGCCAGGTGTTCGCAGGCTTTGCGCAGGGCGTGCTCGTCGCCGCCCGCCATCACCACCGCCGCCCCGGCCTTGGCCGCCAGGCTCGCCGCCGCCAGCCCGATACCCGAGCTTGCCCCGGTGATTACGATGACCTGTTCAGCAATGGGTTTGAGTTTGGCGCGCATGGTTTCTCCCGACGATGGCCTGGAAATCTGGGGACTGAACGGGCCTGACCCAAGGGGTGTTCCGCCCCGGACTGTTCGCCCGATCTGTCCAATCACAAAAGATTCAACAGACCATTGAGTCGCAGGGAGTCCGGCGACGCTTGTAGCGGATTCCGCATCAGATTAACGATTCGGCGTGGGCGGACACCCCCGGTTAACCTGTCTTAAATTAACTCTGAGGCAGGTTAATGGGTAGGTCTGGCGCGGATTCACAGAATTCGCGTGACATGCTGGGAACGGGCAGGAGAGGCTGATGCGCGTACTGTTGATTGAGGACGATAGCGCAACGGCGCAAAGCATCGAGCTGATGCTGAAGTCCGAAGGATTCAACGTCTATACCACCGACTTGGGTGAGGAAGGCGTCGATCTGGGCAAGATCTATGACTATGACCTGATCCTGCTCGATCTGAACCTGCCCGACATGAGCGGCATGGACGTGCTGCGCACCCTGCGGGTCGGTAAGATAAACACGCCGATCATGATCCTGTCGGGCTCGGCCGAGATCGACACGAAGGTGAAGACCTTCTCCGGCGGCGCCGACGACTACATGACCAAGCCGTTCCACAAGGATGAGCTGGTCGCCCGCATCCACGCCGTGGTCCGCCGCTCGAAGGGCCATGCCCAGTCGGTGATCAAGACCGGCGACATTCTCGTGAACCTCGACGCCAAGACGGTCGAAGTGAACGGCCTGCGCGTCCACCTGACGGGCAAGGAATACCAGATGCTGGAGCTGCTCTCGCTTCGTAAGGGCACGACCCTCACGAAGGAGATGTTCCTCAACCACCTCTACGGCGGCATGGACGAGCCGGAGCTGAAGATCATCGACGTCTTCATCTGCAAGCTTCGCAAGAAGCTGGCCGCGGCCGCCGACGGCAAGCACCACATCGAAACGGTCTGGGGCCGCGGCTACGTGCTGCGCGACCCGCAGGAAGCCATGGCGACGGTCGCCGCCTAGCCCACCGTCTCCTTCGAGACCTCTTGAGACGCCCGCCCTCACCGGCGGGCGTTTTCATTTGCGCCGCCTAACGGCTAGGCTCCCGCAAAAGGTGCGGGGAGAAGCCTATGGGACGCTTGCTGGCGCTGATCGCCGCCCTGATCGCGGCTGGGCTGATCGCCTGGAGCGGCGAGCTCACGCCGAAGCCCCAGCCCGCCACCGCGCCCGCCACCGCCTTCTCCGCCGAACGCGCCATGGCCGATATCGTCGGCATGGCTTCCGTGCCCCACCCGGTCGGCTCCGCCGCCGACGCGGCCGCCCGCGACTTCCTGGTGGCGCGCATGACCGCGCTGGGCCTCAGCCCACAGGTGCATCCCGGCGTCGGGATCTACCTGCCGAAACAGGC
>JACXTT010012021.1_pt1 | contig 11517 bp, 13 predicted proteins | sample 9270951 | NCBI WGS metagenome assembly JACXTT01 (sample SAMN15532306, study PRJNA645909) | rock metagenome | isolation source: weathered quartz diorite | place: Puerto Rico | collected 2017-06-21 | reverse complement strand
GGGGGGGGGAAGGTTACCGGCACCGCAACGGATTCGGACGCAATCGGGGGGTGAGGCAGGGGCGGCGGATGTCCCTGATTGATCGGGGTGCTGTCGACTGCGTAGCGATCCCGGATCAGGAACTGTGGGATCAGACTCACGCCAATCGCGCCGCGTACCCGGTCGAGATACCCGACCAGTGCGATCTGTCCGCCACCACCCAGGTCCAGCTCGGCGCCGGCCTCCGCCTTGTCGGCGCGCGACATCGAGAGGCCGGCGTTCTCGCGCGGCAGAATCCGCGTCGTGAGAATCGCGCGCCGCTCGGCGGGATCGTTGGCGTACCAGTTGAAGTTCACGAGGTCGTAGTACTGCGGTGCCGGGTAGATATCGCCCAGCGCCGGCATCTTGGCGAGCCGGCCGGCGCCGGCGCGGAGCCGAAAACGCGACACCGGTTGCAGCTCGAGCTGGAGCCGCGGCTCGAGCAGGTAGTCTCGGGCGGCGCGCAGCCAGTGCGATCCCCAGTGCCACAGATCGAGTCGCGCGCCTCCCTGTACGTTGAAGATCCAGCCGTTCGCGAACGTACGCGTGGCGCGCTGGTCCACGTAGAGCGCGCTGGTGACGATCGGGGGGATCAGATCGAAGCGTCGCGGACGGTCGTAGCCGTTGACGCCGTTGAATGTGACTTGCGGCGGGAACTCGATGTCGAAGATGTACCCCGGTCCGCCGTTCCACTCGCGGCGCGATTCCAGGCCGGCGCGCAGGTCGTGGAATGAGGCTTCAATGCGCGAATAGAAGTGGCGCGGGTCGCCCTGCACGTCGACGCGGGCGACGTACGTACCGCCGATGAACTTGCCGTCCTGCTGTCCTGCGGTGAGGCGATTGGTGAACGGCATGGCGCCGCGCAGCAGCGGCGACTCTGTAAACGAGCGTTGCTTGACTCCCTCGAACGCCGCGGTCCAGTCGATGCGGCTGTGCTCGCCGAGGCGCCAGCGCAGCCGTTCGGAGAGTCGGAATCCCATGTCGCGACTGCGGTCCGCCAGATCGGGGAATTGTGGGCTCGCGAGCTCATCTTCAAGCACTTGAAAGCCGTCGAAGCGCGTGTCGAGGGTGACGCGTTTGCCCTCGTAGCGGTGCGCCAGCTGGCCGGTGATGCGCGAGCCGATGTCGTCGCGAAGCCCCGGGGCGAGGCGTGTACGGGCGAGATTGAGGGATGCGGTCACGGTGCTCGCGCCCGACAGCCGTCTGCCGCCGAGCACGGTGCCTTCGGTGGTGCGGGCATCGAGCCGCAGGCGGGACTCGGGGTCGATCGCGCCGGCGCGCGTGTCGACGAGCACGACGCCCTGCGTCATGTCGCCGAAGCGGGCGGAGGGCAAGCCGCGAATCACTTCCACACGTTCAATCGTCGCAGCGGGGATCCGACGCAGATCGATGCCGCCGCCCGCTGCCGTCGCGAACGCCAACTCACCGCGTGGCCCCAGGCTCTGGAGGTTGACGTTGTTCGAGGCCGGGACGCCGTCGAGCACAATCTGGGTGCCGAATGAAGCGAGCAGGGAAGCGGATGGGCCTGAGATGCTGCCGACGCCTGGCGCAGAGCCCGGGCTGATGGGTACGGCCCGCAAGCCGAATTGTTGCACACCGTCGAGCCCGGGTGGCTGCAGCACCGTTCCGGGCACCAGCTCGAGCACGCCGGAGAGGCTGGCCGCGGTTTGGTTCTTGATCGCGTCGCTGCCGATGACGGAGGCAGTGCCGAGCTCGCCTTGGGCGCGGCTGGAGGGATCGGCGGTGACGACGAGGCCGGGGAGTTGCAGCGCGTTTCTGGCGAACTTGAGATCGAGTGTCACGCTTCCTTCGGCGGGTACGACAGTCTGGTGGCGGAGCGGGGCGTACCCGATTCTGGCGACGCGAATGACTTGAGGCCCCGGCGGCACGCCATTCAGCTGATAACGGCCCTGCTCGTCAGTCGTGGCGCGAAGCGGGACACCTTCGATGCTGACGATGGCCCCCGCGACGGGAAGGCCAGATGTGACGTCAGTGATTTGACCAGCGATGGATGAACCGCGCTGTTGCGCGGGTGCGTATACCGGGACTGACAGGATCAGACTAAGGAGCGCCGTTTGCGCCAGTGCCCTTGCGAATGTCATCGACAAAGCCCGCCAGGGCCTTTTCGAAAGCCCCTTTCCGTCGTGACGAATTCGTCGTCATGCCGAGATGGCGAATGGCGGCTTTGCGCAACGCGGCGGCGGTCGCGAATGCGTGCTCCAGCGCGACATGCTCGATTGAATCGGTGTGATGTTCGAGGTGATGCACCACGAGGAGGAGCCGGCAGCGGGCGCAGCACCCGGCAGGCGGGGGCAATCCCGCTTTCCCAAAGCGATACTCGAGCGCGCGCCGCTTGATGCCGCATGCCGCTGCCAGCTGCTCCACGCTGAGCGGCTTCTCGGAGTGCTCCAGGCAATACCTGAATGCCGGCCGGAGCTGTGGCGGCACGCAGGGTTGCAGTTCCTCGAGAATCCGCTCGGCGATAACAGGCCCGTGTGCGTACTCCACCGTCCCCCTTGACGAGGTGAGAAGAGCGGGGCACACGCGGGTCTCGCCGTTCGAAGTTTGCGACGTGGTTCAGCGTTTACGCAAGCTCACAGTTTGTTGGGTCAGAGGGATTGCGCAAACTGTCCCTTGCCATTGCGCGTTTGGAACTCGACACCCTCAGCCCACCTGACTACCGTGCGCTGCGTATGCCGATTCGCCGGTTGGTCCCATGGGTGCTTGTCGCGGCGCTGCTCGCTGCGTCGGGCCTAGTTGTCGTTCTGTCTCGACGCTATCGGGAATTATCAGCCGATTATCAGAGACTTCGGATACAGGCTACGTTGCCGCACCGCGACACTCCAGGGCCGTCCCGTCGTCATCGGCGACCTAGCGGACTCCACGGCAAGACAAGTCATCTTCGTCTTCAACACCACGTGCCCGTTTTGCCGCGCCACGATTCCCGCTTGGCAACGCTTGGCGGACTCACTAGGTCGATTGGGAGGCGTACAGGTGTTGGCGATCTCTCTGGACCCACGTGACAGCACGGAGCACTACGTCGCCGAGCATGCGCTTCGGTACTCGGTGCTCACGTTTCCGCAGACAAAGCTCAAGCGTTTGTATCGGGCGGTTGCGGTGCCGCAGACGGTGGTGCTCGACTGGAGGGGAACCGTGCTCTACGCGAAAACCGGAATCCTAGACTCCGTCACGCTGGACTCGGTGTACGCAGCCGTCACGAACCGCTCCCAGCGGTAGATGGTATGGGCGGCTTGGAGTTCACGCAGTCAAGGAGGGTATTATGTCGAAATGGCTCAAGGCAGTTTCGATCTCCGCGTTCGGGCTCTTAGTAGCTGTGGCCCTGACTATCGGGACCCAGAGCGCGTTCGCGCGTCAAGTGACGATGGATTGTCCGAATGACGGATGGGTCCGCTTAGGGAGTTGCACGAGCCAGAGTGAGTGTCAGGCGAAGTGCGATGCCGTGCACCTACCAGCAGGGAGTTCACAGGGCGTGTGCTCGGGCGCACCAAACGGCTGTTGCCACTGCCTCTTCTAATCGCGCCCTCCTAACGCGATCCTGGGCTGCATGTGATCGCGGCGCGTCGGTCCCTGGGAGCGTGTAATCAAGGTGTGGCGAAGGGATCCCTGGGACCGACGCGGAAGTCCCAAGCGGACGTGCGGGTATATTGCAGTGCGCGGCGCCCGTTGACGCTGAATGGGAGTTGAACGCGCTTGTAGGCTAATGTATCGTCGGCAAAAGGTGTCCCCAACACCCGAATGGCAATCCGATCAAAGCTTGGGCTCACTAACGAGGGGCATTCTTTATATCCACTCTGATACGTCGTCTTCATTGCCATGACGTCGAGGAGGGCGCTGGCGGGCACCCGAGCCCACGTTCCGCTGACAAGGAAATCCTTCTTCATTGTAGCCAGGTCGAAGGGTCGCGCCAGGATGGCGACCTTTGCCAGGATGCTCCATATGAGCCCGTGACCGAGCGGATTCGACCACGTCCCGACGTCTACGGCGTTCGGGACGGCTGGGTTATCCACGTCGGTCGCCCCAGCGTAGAACTCAAAATCCGCTGCGCGCAGATCCAGCCCGATAGAGAATAGCGGTCGGTGATCGATCGCGTCGGTGGCAACCACCGCCGACGCACCGGGTGCCAAGGGGTAGTCCGTTCCGCGTCCGGGCAACTTGTACAGTTGATTCACCCACACACCGAGCGGATCGAGCGAATAAGGAAGATAGAAGGAACAGGGAGAATTCGGATAGTCGAACCCCTCAGCGAGACCGGCGCCAATGAGCATGCCATCGAGATAGATGGTGGTATCGGCATTGTTGTAGAGTCTCAGATATCCGGAGAAGAAGTACGTACCCTCGTAGGGCACTTCAATCGGATCATCCTTGAACTCGCTAATCACGACCCCATGCCGGCGGCTGGCACGCATCTCGACGTTCATGCGACCGCTCGCCGTGGAGGTGGAGAAGCCGGTTTTGGCAATGAAGCCGACCGCATCATCCCCCCGTGGCAGCAGCGCCCGTTCGGAATCCGTGAGCCACCGCTCGGCGTGGATGCCGTAGCTGCCGGACAGCTGGTTGAGTAACAACGACCCGCTATCGGTTGCTTGAACCACGCGAGCGGTTTGCGTGGTATCGTTTGGCGTGACGGTCACCGCCGCCCGCCGGATTCCATTCGCCCATCCGAGCGCAGCGGCCGTGGCCGCGTCCTCGGAATCGGCGCGGAATTCGAGCGTGATGCTGGTAACGGGCTCGCGGGGCGGAGTGACAAGCTCGGTGTTGCCAAGACACGCGCTGACCGCAACGAGCATCAGCGGCATCAAAGGCCGACGGCATGACGGCGTGGCGACGGGCATCAGTTCAACCTACCCACAATCTATGCCGAACTACCGGCTCGAAAGAACCGAGCCGAGCAGCTACGGCTAAGACGACCTGGCACACCAGCCCACTGCGGCGTGAAGAACCTCGTTGCTCTCAGCAACCTCAGATCAGAAGGATTGCGCAAACTGTCCCTTGCCATTGCGCGTTTGGAGCTCGACAGACGTCAACTCGCCTGACTAGCGTGCGTCCGTATGCCAGCTCGCCGGATGGTCCCATGGATGCTTGTCGCCGCGCTCGTTGCCGCGTCGGGCCTCGTTGTCGTTCTGTCTCGGCGCTGCCGGGAATTATCGGCCGACTATCAGAGGCTTCGAGTGCACGCGACGTTGCCGCATGCAGGTACCATGGTTCCGACTTTTCGGACCGCTACGCTCCAGGGCCGTCCCGTCGTCATCGGCGAACTAGCGGACTCCACGGCAAGACAAGTCCTTTTCGTTTTCAACACCACGTGCCCGTTTTGCCGTGCCACGGTTCCCGTCTGGCAACGCATGGCGGACTCACTAGGACGATTGGGAGACGTGCACGTGTTGGCGATCTTTTTGGACCCACTGGACAGCACGGAACACTACGTCGCTACGCATGCGGTTCGGTACCAGGTGGTCACGTTTCCGCAGCGGAAGCTCAAGCGTTTGTATCGGGCTGTCGCGGTGCCGCAGACAGTGGTGCTCGACTGGAAGGGAACTGTGCTCTACGCGAAAACCGGAGTCCTGGACTCCGTCACGCTGGACTCGGTGTACGCAGCCGTCACGAACCGCTCCCAGCGGTAGATGGCATGGGCGGTTTGGAGTTCACGCAGTCAAGGAGGGTGTTATGTCGAAATGGCTCAAGGCAGTTTCGATCTCCGCGTTTGGGCTCTTAGTAGCTGTGGCCTTAACTATCGGGACGCAGAGCGCCTTCGCGCGTTCGGTAGTGAACACTTGTACGTACGACCCACCCCGCTACCTCGGGACTTGCAGCAGCGACCAGGCGTGCACTAACGCATGCGTAGCTGTGAATGGACCGGATTCTCAAGGCCGTTGCCTCAACGGCTGCTGTCAGTGCCTGTTTTGAAGCATTCGCACGCTCAGAGCAGAGACCGCCTCGGCGCGCACGGAACCGCTGGCGCGCCGGGGCAATCGGGGCGACTGCAGAACCGGGGGCAGCTAAGGCTTCGCGAACGGATCCCGCCGCCTCGTGATAAAGTCCCAGGCGGACGTACGGGTATGCTGTAACACCGCCTGGCCGCCGATGGTGTAGGGTAATTGGAGGCGCCGATACGCTAGAGTGTCGTCCTTGAACGGGACTCCCAAGAGCTGGACCGCCTCACGATCGTACTTTGGCAGCACCAACCGCGGGCACTCCGGATACCCGCTCTGGAAAGTGGTCTTGACGGTCATCACGTCGAGCAGGACGTCGGCTGGGATCCTGGCCCACCGATTCCCGGAAGGGATGAACTGTGTGTGCATCGTCGTCAAGTCGAACGGACGAGCCACCCACACGACCGTTCCCAGCTCGCCCCACCACAGTCCATGCCCGAACCACGGCGACTGCGTGCCAACACTCGGTGCGTTTGGGACACTGGGATTGTCCACGTCGGATCCGGCCGGATCGTAAAACTCGAAGTTAGCCAGCCGTAGATCTAGTCCGGTCGGATACAGTGATCGATGGTCAATGGCGTCGGTTACCAACACCACCGTAGCCCCGGGTTGAAGCGGGTAGTCGTGTCCGCGTCCAGGCAGTTGGTGGAAGAACTTAGCCCAGATCCCTAGAGGGTCGAGGGTGAACGGCTGGTAAAGCAAGCATGGGAAGTTTGGGTAGTCGAACTGCCACGCAAATCCTTCGCCGACGAGCATACCATCGAGATAAACGGTAGTGTCGGTATTGTTGTAGAGACGAAGGTACCCAGAGAAATGATATGCGTCCGGTTGTCCCACGACTTCGAGTAGGCCGCCCTCGAGCTCGCTGATCACGAGGCCGTGCCGGCGAGCCGCCGACATTTCCACGACCAGGTGATTGGTCGTGGAACTCGTGGTCAGCGCGGTGTGGGCGATGAAACCCACCGCGTCGTCGCCAGGCGGAAGCAGCGCCCGTTCGGAATCCGTGAGCCAACGCTCGGCGTGGATGCTGTAGCTGCCGGACAGCTGGTCGAGTAACAGCGACCCGCTATCGGTTGCTTGAACGACGCGAGCGGTTTGCGTGGTATCGTTTGGCGTGACGATCGCCGCCGCCCGCGGGATTCCATTCGCCCATCCGAGCGCAGCGGCCGTGGCCGCGTCCTCGGAATCGGTCGGGAATTCGATCACGCAACTGGTGAGGGGCTTTTTGGGGGGAGCGACAAGCTGGGTGTTGCCTAGACACGCGCTGACCGCAACGAGCATCAGCGGCATCAAAGGCCGACGGCATGACGGCGTGGCGACGGGCATCAGTCCAACCTACCCACAATCTATGCCGAACTACTGGCTCCAAAAACCGAGCCGAGCTACGGGTAGTGGGTCAATTGTGACCCACTACCGAGCTACGGCTAAGACGACCTAGCACACCAGCCCACTTCGGCGTGAAGAACCTCGTTGCGCTCAGCAACCTCCGATCAGAAGGATTGCGCAAACTGTCCCTTGCCATTGCGCGTTTGGCACTCGACAGCCCTCAGCCCACCTGACTACCGTCCGCTGCGATGCCGATTCGCCGGATGGTCCCATGGATGCTTGTCGCCGCGCTCGTTGCCGCGTCGGGCCTCGTTGTCGTTCTGTCTCGGCGCTACCGGGAATTATCGGCCGACTATCAGAGGCTTCGAGTGCAGGCGACGTTGCCGCATGCAGGTACCATGGTTCCGACTCTTCGCACCGCTACACTTCAAGGGCGTGCGATAGTTGTCGGCGAACTGACCGACTCCACGGCAAGACAAGTCCTTTTCGTTTTCAACACCACGTGCCCGTTTTGCCGCGTCACGATTCCCGTCTGGCACTTTCTCTTGATCCGGCAGACGGGTTGAGCGTTATGCCAATGCACACGGCATCCACTACCGCATTGTCACTTTCCCGCAGCACAAGCTGGCTCCACTTTACCGCGCCACGGCTTGCCTCAGACACTCATGCTCGATTGGTTTGGGACCGTGTTATACGCGAAGACCCGGTCGCTTCAAACAGCTGCATTAGACTCGGCTATGCAGCAATAGAAGGAACAAGAAGTAAGTCCAGGTTTCACCTTGCGATGGGAGGAGATATGCCGAAGGTCCTCAGCTCTATCTCGGTCTCGCTCGTAGGTCTGTTTGTCGTCGTCGCCCTCGTATTGGGAGCGCGCACAGCACTCGCGCGCCCGGTGACCATGGATTGTACGAATAACGGAACCACGTTTCTCGGCAGCTGTGCCGACAATGCAGATTGCCAGCATAAGTGTGACTTGGTGTGGGGACAGGGGAACTCGATTGGAAGGTGCACCGATACGCCTGGTTGTTGTCACTGCTTGATCTGAGGTCCGGTGAGAACGCGGCACTTGGTAGGGTCAACCGACTCTACCAAGGTTGCCGGCCGGCCGCAGGTCGCTGGGAAGAACGGCTGCTGCCATTGTCTGAATCGCCGATACGCTCGCGAGCCCGACAGGGAGCGAGCCGCTTGCACGCCAGCTTCGCCATGACAATTCAAGGACTCGCGAAGGGATCGCGACGCGACACGGTGAAATCCCAAGCGGAGGTCGCTGTGTACTGCAGAATCGGTCTACCATTGACGTTAAGGGGAGCTAAGCGTCGACGATATGCAAGGGTGTCATCGCTCAGCGCCGCACCCAAGAGCTGGACTGCCTGGTGGTCAAAGCGGGGGTGTACCAAAGAGGAGCACTCAGCCTCTCCGGGGTTGTAGGTTGTTTTCATCGCCACCACGTCAAGCAAGGCTGCTGCTGGAATCCGGGCCCAGTTGCCATTCCCAAAGAACTGCTTTGTCAAGCTCGCAGGATCCAGCGGGCGGGCGATGAATGCGACCTTCCCTAACGCAGTCCAAAACAGACCGTGACCGCCCGGCGTTGGCTGGACACCAGCGTCGGGCGCATTAGGCACATCAGGATTGTCAACATCCCCGGCCCCAGCATAAAACTCAAAGCTCGCTCGCCGAAGATCCAGTCCGATCGGATAGAGCGGCCGGTGATCGATCGCGTCAGTTGCCAGGACGGCAGTCCCACCAGGCAGGAGCGGATAGTCGCTTCCTCGTCCAGGCAACTGATGGAACCAGTGCGCCCAGACCCCACGTGAATCCAGAGCGTACGGGGCATATAAAGCACAAGGATATGTGGGCAGGTCATTGAATTGCGCGGCGAGGCCGGCGCCGACGATCAGGCCGTCCAGATAGACCACCGTGTCCGCGTTGTTGTAGAGCCGAAGATATCCTGTGTAGGGGTAATCTTCGTGGGACAGCACCTGCACCGGATCACCCTTCCACTCGCTAATCACGAGCCCATGCCGGCGGCTGGCACGCATCTCGACATTAGTGCGACCGCTCGCTGTGGATGTGGAGAAGCCGGTTTTGGCAATGAAGCCGACCGCATCATCCCCCGGTGGAAGCAACGCCCGTTCGGAATCCGTAAGCCAACGCTCGGCGTGGATACTGTAGCTGCCGGACAGCTGGTCGAGTAACAACGACCCGCTATCGGTTGCTTGAACCACGCGAACGGTTTGCGTGGTATCGGTTGGGGTGACGATCGCCGCCGCCCGCGGGATTCCATTCGCCCATCCGAGCGCAGCGGCCGTGGCCGCGTCCTCGGAATCGGCGCGGAATTCAAGCGTGATGCTGGTGACGGGCTCGCGGGGCGGAGTGACAAGCTCGGTGTTGCCGAGACACGCGCTGACCCCAACGAGCATCAGCGGCATCAAAGGCCGACGGCAAGACATGGCGACGGGCATCAGTCCAACCTATTACCCAGAATCTATGCCGAACTACTGGCTCGAAAAGAACCGAGCCGAGCAGCTACGGCTAAGACGACCTAGCAGGCCAGCCACTGCGGCGTGAAGAGACCTCGTTGCGCTCAGCAACCTCAGATCGATGCATCCAGTGGACCAGGTGCTCGCTACCACCAGCAATTGGGTCAGGGAGATTGCGTAAACTGTCCCTTGCCATTGCGCGTTTGGCACTCGACCGCCCGGAGCTCGGCTGCTAGGGTGATTGCATGATCAACAAAAGGATTGCTGCTGGATGGTGCCTCGGGGCAGCGCTCGTGCTCGAGTCGGCGCTAATTATGGTGCTGGTTCACCGACTGCAGAGTCTCTCTATAGAGTATCAGAAACTTCACCTATTAAGTGTACTTCCTCATCCAGGAACCGTCGTGCCGACATTTCGAACCGCTGCACTATCAGGCGATTCCGTCACCGTGGGAGAGGCTCCTGACTCAAACGTGCGGCAGTTGATCTTCATCTTCAAGACAAGGTGTCCCTACTGCAAAAGCAACGATTCCGGTATGGAAGGCCATGGCTGATTCAGTCGCCCGGTTAGAGCGGCGAGCGATGGTCCTGGCGATTTCTTTGGATTCGGTGGGCATCACACGGCAGTATATGAGAACGAATGATCTTCGGTATCTCGTAGTCACTTTCCCGCAGCGCAAACTGGAACGTCTGTATCGTGTCTCCGCTGTACCACAGACGCTCGTCTTGAATTCCGTTGGCACGGTGCTTTATGCCAAGACTGGCCTTCTGCAGAACGGCTCTGTGGACTCAGTCTACACGGCGCTTGCGGGCGGCTTTGGTCGTAGATGAGCCTCAACTCTAGACGGAGGAACATATGAGGACGCCCTTGACCACGGTATCGGTTTGGTTTGCAGGAATTCTTGTGGCTGCAGCGCTTGGAGTCGGTGCCCAAGCCGCCTTCGCGCAGCCAGTAACGTTTGACTGTCAGAATAACGGTTCCACGCTGCTGGGCGCTTGCGCGAACCAGCAAGACTGCGTAAACAAGTGCAATGCAGTCTGGGGGGTAGGCGGTTCTCAACCGGTGTGCACCGATACGCCAGGGTGTTGCCGGTGCCTAATCTGAGGAGTTGATCGGCGCCTTCGCTTAATTGGCGCATTGGCACTTCCGGGAGGGCGGCGGGTTTAGCTGGTTCGATTCGGTCACTCTAAAAGCATGTCGTGGGGTCGATCTTGATCTAACCCCGGCCACCCGTTCCCGAGTACCGCTGCACCGTTTATGGCGAAGGTCTAAGCGACAGGCGGGCGTCGGATGCGTTTTTCTATCAGCTCCGCGGCCTGTGGTGCGGGGCACACTGGCACGACCGCCGGTACTTGGGTCATGGCACCGCAAACGGATCGCGTGACTTGGCCGTGAAGTCCCACGCAGATGTGCGGGTGTATTGGAGCACAGGTCGACCGCCGATCGTGAACGGCAACTGGCGTCGACGGTAGGCGAGCGTGTCATCAACGACCGGCTTACCCAAGAGTTGCGCGGGCTGGCGATCAAAACGCGGATGTACCAACCACGAACAGTCGGTGTAGCCAGACTTATATGTCGTTTTTATGGCCATGACATCGAGTAATGCGGCTGCGGGTATCCGCGCCCAGGTGACATTGCCAAAGAATTCCCTATGTAGAGCGGAGGGGTCTAGAGGACGCGCGATGAATGCCACGCTTGGGAGCCCGGCCCACACGAGCCCGTGACCCGACGGAGTTGGTCGCAC
>JACXTT010012020.1_pt1 | contig 11518 bp, 9 predicted proteins | sample 9270951 | NCBI WGS metagenome assembly JACXTT01 (sample SAMN15532306, study PRJNA645909) | rock metagenome | isolation source: weathered quartz diorite | place: Puerto Rico | collected 2017-06-21 | reverse complement strand
CCGGTTGCCCCCCAGGCGAGCCCGTCCTTCGGCCCCTGTACCGTGTCGCCCTGAATCACCCCGCAATTCTGCTGGGCCGTCGCCCCCGTCCATGCCGATGCTTGCCTATTTGCGAACCTCCCGCGTCACCTGCACTGCCATAGGTACGCCGTTCTGAGTGTCCAACAATGACATAGCGGCAACCCACATCGAGCAACATCGCCGCCGAGACTTCGCCGGTATAGGCCCCCGTAGCCTCGGCTTCGGCGCATAGATTCTGCGCCCCCAAGGCGATCCGGCCGCCCGCGAGCAACGCCGCCGCCTCGCCGAGATAAACGGCCGGCGGACACACCACCACCTCGGCCGTTTTGAGCGTGGCCATACCCTGCAAGATACCCCCAATCAGCGACCGGGTAGCGGCCCCGAAACCATTCATCTTCCAGTTCCCGGCCACCAGTTTCCGACGAGCCATAGCGCCTCCCCAAAAGCCGCCAAGCTTACTGAGCTTCACTGAAAATAGCAATTTGCTATTTCAGCAGACTGTAGAAGTTACGACGCGGGAAAATCCACTGTCTCGGATGCCGCCTGAATCACCATGCTGGCAAGGTAATGGACAAGGGCTTCGACTTGCTGCTCGTCCTGCCCTTCAACCATGACGCGCAGCAGCGGTTCGGTGCCGGAGAGCCGCAACAACACCCTGCCCCGCCCCGCCAGTTGCGCCTCGGCATCGCGCACGGCATCTTGCAGGAGCTTGGATTGCATGGGTTTGCAATGGGGCTCCAGCGGTACGTTAATCATGCGCTGAGGATATTTCGTCATGCCCGCTTTCAACTCGCTCAGGGTACGGCCGGAGTTAATCATGGCGGCGATGACTTGCAGCGCCGAGACGATACCGTCGCCGGTGGTGGTGCGGTCCAGGCAGATGATGTGGCCGGAAGATTCGCCGCCTAGCGTCCAGCCGCCTTGCTGGAGCATGTCGAGCACGTAACGATCGCCCACTGCGGCGCGTTTGAGTTCAATACCCAGTTGTTGCAAGGCATGTTCGAGACCGAGATTGCTCATGTGTGTGCCGACCACTACGCCGGAGTGTCCCGCATGTCCGCGCCGTGATTGCGCGATGATGAACAGCAGTTCATCGCCGTCCACGATTTCGCCCTGATGATCCACCATGATGACACGGTCGCCGTCGCCGTCCAGGGCGATGCCGAGTTCTGCTCCGCGCGTCAGCACCTCGGCGCGCAGCGCCTGCGGGTGCGTGGAGCCGCACTGGTCATTGATGTTGAGGCCGTCGGGCTGGGTGCCGACCTTGTAAACATCCGCGCCCATTTCCTCGAATACGCGCGGCGCGATGTTGTAGGTCGCGCCGTGGGCGCAATCCACCACGATCTTCATGCCACGCAGGTCTAGGCTGCGCGGGATGGTGCTTTTGCAAAATTCGATATAGCGCCCTCCGGCATCGGGCACTCGCTCGACCTTGCCGAGCAGGGCCGAATCCACGGTCTGCATGGGCCTTTCAAGCTCCGCTTCGATGGCAAGCTCGATCTCGTCGGGAAGCTTGGCGCCGCGCGCGGAAAAGAATTTGATGCCGTTGTCGTAGTGAGGGTTGTGCGAGGCGCTGATGACAATACCGGCCTGGGCGTGCAGGGTGCGGGTGAGATAGGCTATAGCAGGGGTAGGCATAGGACCCAGCAGACGGATATCCACGCCTGCTGCGGTGAGTCCTGCCTCCAGCACCGATTCAAACATATAGCCGGAGATGCGGGTATCCTTGCCGATCAGCACCTTGCTGCCGTTACCCTGGCTGCCCAGCACGCGGCCTACCGCCCAGCCGAGTTTGAGCATGAATTCGGCGTTGATCGGCGCTTTCCCTACCCTGCCGCGAATACCATCGGTACCGAAATATTTTTTTTGCATGGCCTATTCCTTAGCGGCTTTGTTTAACGGCTTCACATATTTTAAGCGCCTCGACCGTGGCGCGCACATCGTGCACCCTGATCAGCAGCGCGCCGCGTGCGACGGCCAGCACGGCGGCGGCAAGGCTGCCGTAGAGGCGCTGAGTCACCGGCCGGTTCAGTATCGCCCCTATCATGCTCTTGCGAGACAGACCCACCATGAGGGGCAGTCCCAACTTGCCCAACTCATCGAGACGTTTCAGCAGGCTTAAATTATGCTCCAAGCGCTTGCCAAAACCAAAGCCCGGGTCCACCAGCAGACGTTCCCTGACGATGCCGTGCCGGACACAGGCCTCTACGCGCTCAACCAGAAAGGCGCTGACGTCTTGAACGACATCGCTGTAGCAGGGCTGTTGCTGCATCTTGCCGGGCTCGCCCTGCATGTGCATCAAACAGATGGCAACAGCGGTGTGGCGATTGATTTCGGCAGCGGCCTCTAAAGCACCCGCTAGGCGCAGGGCGCGCACATCGTTAATCATCCCCGCTCCTGCCGCCACCGCGGCGCGCATCACCTCGGGCTTGCTGGTGTCTATCGAGATAGGCACGGACAGTTCCGCGCTGAGGGCCTCAATCACAGGGACGATACGATCCAGTTCTTCCTGGACGGAGACAGCCGCTGCGCCCGGCCTGGTGGATTCGCCGCCGACATCAATGACAGCGGCGCCCTCTTCCACCATTTGCCGGGCGCGCTCAACGGCGGCCTGGGGTGATAAAAAAACACCCCCGTCCGAGAAGGAGTCGGGGGTGACGTTGAGAATGCCCATTACGCAGGGCCGGGTTAAGTCAATGACTTTATCCTTAACCGCGAGGGAAGTAGCCTTATCAGTCATAAGTTACAAGTGTCAAGTAACAAGTTGCAAGAAAAAGCTTTTCTTGTCACTTACTGCTTGTAACTTGTTACTTGTTTAGCAGGTGGCTGAAAAATTCGTTTTTCAGCATCCTGTTAGTGCTCCCCCGCCGGACCGCCGATCTTGCCGGACGCCTTGTCGTCCTTGGCCGGGATCTCACTCGCACCACGCGGCCTGGCCTGCACGTCCGTGGTATCTTGCGGCGGGCGCGGCGGTTTGCCCGTCATGATGTCCTTGATTTGCAGACTGTCTATGGTCTCGTACTTGATCAACGCCTCGGCCATGAGATGTAATTTCTCGACGTTGTCGTTGAGGATCTTTGTGGCGCGCTTGTAGTTGCGATCAATAATAGCGCGGATCTCTTCGTCTATCACATGCGCGGTCTCATCCGACACCATCTTGTGACGCGACACGCTATGGCCGAGAAAGACCTCGCCTTCGTCTTCACTGTAGGTGAGCGGCCCGAGTTTTTCGGACAAGCCCCACTTGGTGACCATGTTGCGGGCGATTTCGGTGATGCGCTGGATGTCGTTGCTGGCGCCGGTCGTGACCGCCTCCGCGCCAAAGATCAATTCTTCGGCGACACGACCACCGAACATGCTGCAAATCTGGCTCTCCAGGCGCTGCTTGCTGTAGCTATAGCGATCCTGCTCCGGCAGGAACATCGTCACACCCAGGGCGCGACCGCGCGGAATGATACTCACCTTGTAAACCGGGTCGTGCGCGGGCACGGTCAGGCCCACGATGGCGTGGCCGGCCTCGTGATAGGCGGTGAGCTTTTTCTCCTCTTCGCTCATGACCATGGAGCGGCGCTCGGCGCCCATCATGATCTTGTCCTTGGCCTTCTCGAAATATTCCATAGTCACCAGGCGGCTGTTGGAGCGCGCGGCGAACAAGGCCGCCTCATTGACCAGGTTGGCAAGGTCGGCGCCAGAAAAGCCGGGCGTGCCGCGCGCGATCACACTGGCGTCCACATCATCGGCGACGGGCACCTTACGCATGTGTACTTTGAGAATCTGCTCACGTCCGCGCACGTCCGGGAGCGGCACCACGACCTGGCGGTCGAAACGGCCGGGGCGCAACAGCGCCGGGTCGAGCACATCGGGACGGTTGGTAGCGGCGATGACGATCACGCCTTCGCTGCCCTCAAAGCCGTCCATCTCGACCAATAATTGATTCAGCGTCTGCTCGCGCTCGTCATGACCGCCGCCGAGACCCGCGCCGCGATGCCGACCGACCGCATCAATTTCATCTATGAAGATAATGCACGGCGCGTGCTTCTTGGCCTGCTCGAACATGTCGCGCACGCGCGAGGCGCCGACGCCCACAAACATCTCCACAAAATCCGAACCGGAGATGCTGAAAAACGGCACCTTAGCCTCGCCGGCGATGGCCTTTGCGAGCAGCGTCTTACCGGTACCGGGGTTACCGACCATCAGCACGCCGCGCGGAATCTTGCCGCCCAATTTTTGGAACTTGCCGGGGTCGCGCAGAAATTCTACGAGTTCGGCCACCTCCTCCTTGGCCTCGTCCACGCCTGCGACATCGGCGAAGGTGATCTTCACCTGGTCTTCGCCGACCATGCGCGCGCGGCTCTTGCCGAATGACAAGGCGCCGCGCCCGCCACCACCGCCCTGCATCTGACGCATAAAGAATATCCAAACGCCGATCAACAGCAGCATGGGGAACCAGGAAATAAACATCTGCATGAGCAGACCCTGCTGCTCGGGTGGACGCGCGTCAATCTTGACGCCATTGTTAAGCAGATCGCCGATCAGCCCCGGATCGCCGGGGTTGTAAGTGGTGAAACGCTCGTCATTTCCCTTGATGCCGCGAATGACACGGTCTTCGATACTCACCTTCTGTACCTTACCGGCCTTCACATCGGCGATAAACTGGGAATATTCGATCGGCTGGGCGGCAGTCTGACGAGTGCCGAAATTATTGAACACCGACATCAAGACGATGGCGATCACAACCCATAAAATCAAATTTTTGACGATGTCGTTCAAGATGAATACCCTCTTTGATACTAAGCAATTAGCTTACCACACCCGACTGCCCCGCGCTAAATGTTGGGAGGCAAGTGATTGATGTGGTTACACATTAGATGCCGCTATCCGGTATAGTTCCGCGCCAACAGATAGACTTCACGGGTGCGCGCCCGCGAGGCCTTGGGCTTGCGCACCAGGACTTGCTTAAATGAATGGCGCAGCTGCTTGCACAGTTCCTCAAACCCGCTGCCCTGAAACACCTTGATGAGGAGGTCACCCCCCGGAGCAAGCACATCGCGTGCCAGCGTCAGCGCCAGTTCGGCTAAATACATCCCGCGCGGCTGGTCCACACTGTACATACCACTCATATTGGGGGCCATGTCCGACATTACAAGCCCCGTCTTGGCCGCGCCCAAGCTGCCCAACAGGTTTTGATAAATCTCGTTAGACGTGAAATCGCCCTGGATAAACTCAACGCCTGCGAGCGGTTCCAGCGGCAGGATATCCAAGGCCAGCACGCGGCCTTTGTCGCCCACCTTCTGCGCCGCATACTGCGCCCAGCCGCCCGGGGCCGCGCCGAGATCCACCACCGTCATGCCCGGCCTGAGGATGTGATCGCGTGCGTCAATCTCCATCAACTTATAGATCGAACGGGCGCGATAGCCTTCCTGCTGCGCGCGCTTGACATAAGGATCGTCAAAGTGCTCTTTGAGCCAGCGATGGCTGGTTTTGGAACGGGGCATAATTCAGTGAGGCAAAAAGAGTGAGGAGTAAACGAATAAGTGAAAAGTAAGGAGTGAGGAGTGAAGCATTGCGCCTCACGTCTCATTTCTCACCGTTTTGTCCAGACCGAATATCACTAATGCCAAGCCCAACAAACTGGTGGCAAGAAACAATGTGGAGGAAATCCCATGCAACATCCCGAACCGCGCCGCCTGGCTGCTGCCCGGAATAAATCCTTGCGGGGTAGCCGCTTTAAGCGCCTGCATCATGGGCTGCAACATAAACTCGCCGATGGCCACCAACAGCAACATGGCCAGCAGCACCCACACCTGCCAGACACGCCGCCACTCGCGCCCCGCCTGGTAGACCACCGAGGCGAGCAGCAGCGTGCCACACACCAGGCCTATATAGCTCATGATGCTGAACATACGGCCCGCGATACCACCCGCCGCGAAACGGTCGAAAATCATATTAAACAGCACCGGCACCGCGACGTAACCGACGGCCCATAGCCCGCCCACCCAAAACGTCAAAAGAATGCGCTGGCTGACGGTATTAAAACGCATGGATGGATTTATATATAGTGCACCGCAACAATCTCATACTCCTTATTACCGGAGGGCGTTTGCACCACCGCAATATCTCCCTCTTCCTTGCCGATCAGCGCGCGCGCGATGGGCGAGCTGATGGAGATCATACCGGTCTTGATATCAGCCTCGTCATCGCCGACGATTTGGTAAGTGACTTGTTCTCCGGTATCTTCGTTGACGAGATCCACGGTCGCGCCGAACACCACCTTGCCCTGCGCGTTGACGGTGCTGACGTCTATCACTTGGGCATTGGAAATTTTGCCCTCCAATTCGGCGATGCGGCCCTCAATGAAACTCTGCTGATCCTTGGCGGCGGCGTACTCCGCGTTTTCCTTGAGATCGCCGTGCGCGCGCGCCTCGGCGATGGCCGTAATCACCCGGGGACGTGCCACGGATTTGAGTTCCTGCAACTCCTCACGCAGTTTTTGCAGGCCCTTTACCGTTATGGGTACCTTGTTCATGCGGACAGTTCCTTATGTGACCTCTAAAAAATTCCATCTATGGAATTATTCAGAGCTTCCTTATGAGTAAATCAGAGATTCCTATGTAAATCTTGGAGACGATTCACATCCTGCGCCGAGAGTTGCTTGAGCGCAAGACATACCGCCCTCGCCCCGGCCAGCGTAGTAGTGTAGCTCACCTTGTGCTGCAACGCCGCTCTCCTGATGGCAAAGGAAGCCGTGCTCGCCTGACGCCCTTCCACCGTGTTGACGATAAAGCTGATTTCGTCGTTCTTAATCATGTCCACGATGTGCGGGCGGCCTTCGCCCACTTTGTTGACCACCGTGTGCGTCACACGCGCCTGTTCGAGCACCTTGGCCGTGCCGCGCGTAGCGTAGACCTCAAAACCCTGTTCGACCAGCGCCGCCGCGACTTCCGGCACAAACGGCTTGTCGCTGTCACGCACGCTCAAGAACGCGCGTCCACGGCGCGGTATGCTGACGCCCGCCGCCTGTTGCGATTTGGCGAAGGCCTCGCCGAAGCTGCGCCCCACGCCCATCACCTCACCGGTGGATTTCATCTCCGGCCCGAGCAGCACATCCACCCCCGGGAATTTGATGAAGGGAAACACCGCCTCCTTCACCGAATAATAATGCGGGATCACCTCTTTCGTCATCCCTTGCGCGGCGAGGGTCTTGCCTGTCATGCAGCGCGCGGCAATGCGCGCGAGCGGCAGACCCGTGGCCTTGGAGACAAACGGCACGGTGCGCGAGGCGCGCGGGTTGACCTCCAGGATATAGACCTGGCCATTCTGAATCGCAAACTGGGCGTTCATCAGGCCGATCACATGCAGCTCGAGGGCCATGACGCTCATCTGCCGCCGCAATTCGTTTTGCAGGGCGGCGCTCAAGCTGAAGGGCGGCAGCGAACATGCCGAATCGCCGGAGTGTATTCCCGCCTCTTCAATGTGCTCCATGATGCCACCGATCAATACCTGTTTGCCGTCGCAGATCGCATCCACATCCACCTCGATGGCGTCGCGCAGGAAGCGGTCGAGCAGCACCGGCGAGTCGTTGGAGACCTGCACCGCCTCGCGCATGTAGCGGCGCAGATCCTCCTCGTGATACACAATCTCCATCGCCCGCCCGCCCAACACATAAGAAGGACGCACCACCAGCGGGTAACCAATTTCCTGCGCCAGACGCACCGCTTCATCGCTGTTACGCGCGGTCCGGTTGGGCGGCTGCTGCAAGCCGAGCTTGGCAATCATTTGCTGGAAGCGTTCGCGGTCTTCGGCTAGATCTATCGAGTCGGGCGTGGTGCCGATAATCGGTGCACCCGCGGCTTCCAATGGCCGGGCGAGCTTGAGAGGCGTCTGCCCGCCGTATTGCACGATCACACCCTTGGGCCGTTCAACGCGAATGATCTCCAGCACGTCTTCCAGCGTGAGCGGTTCGAAATACAGGCGATCGGAGATGTCGTAATCGGTGGACACGGTCTCCGGATTACAGTTGACCATAATGGTCTCGTAGCCTTCCGCGCGCATAGCCAGCGCCGCCTGCACGCAGCAGTAATCGAACTCGATGCCCTGGCCGATACGATTGGGTCCGCCGCCCAGCACCATGATCTTATTACGCGCAGTCGGCGCGGCCTCGCACTCTTCTTCATAGGTGGAGTAAAGATATGCCGTCGCAGAGGCGAACTCGGCGGCGCAGGAATCCACACGCTTGTAGACCGGGTGCACACCCAAGCGTTCGCGCAGTGCGCGTATTTCATGTTCACTGCTGCGCAGCAGCGCCGCTAGCCGGCGGTCGGAAAAGCCTTTGCGCTTGAGGGCAAACAAGCACGCCGCATTGAGTGCAGTAATGCCACTGTTACGCACTTCCGTCTCGGTTTTTATCAGATCTTCGATCTGCACTAAAAACCACGGATCTATGTGGGTCTGAGCGTGCACCTCTTCAACCGTGAGACCGAAACGGAAGGCATCGCCGATATACTGAATGCGGTCCGGCCCAGGGACGCGCAGATCGTGATAAATCCGGTCCGCGGCGTCGTCGGCAGCGAGATCCACCTTTTCATTTAGACCGTCTATGCCGGTCTCCAGACTGCGCAAGGCCTTCTGCAAGGATTCCTGAAAGCTGCGCCCGATCGCCATCACCTCGCCCACCGATTTCATCTGCGTGGTGAGGCGCGGGTCGGCGTGCGGGAATTTCTCGAAGGTGAAACGCGGTATCTTGGTGACCACGTAGTCTATGGCCGGTTCAAACGAGGCGGGCGTGGCGCCACCGGTGATCTCGTTGCGCAGTTCGTCAAGTGTATATCCCACGGCGAGCTTGGCGGCAACCTTAGCGATGGGAAAACCGGTTGCCTTGGAGGCCAGCGCCGAAGAGCGCGACACGCGCGGGTTCATCTCGATAATAATCATCTTGCCGTTCGCCGGATTGATGGCGAACTGCACGTTGGAGCCGCCGGTATCCACGCCGATCTCGCGCAGCACCGCGATGGAGGCGTCGCGCATGATCTGGTATTCCTGATCGGTGAGCGTCTGCGCAGGTGCGACGGTGATGGAGTCCCCGGTATGTACGCCCATCGCATCGAAATTTTCGATCGAGCAGACGATGATGCAGTTATCCTTGTGATCCCGCACCACCTCCATTTCGAATTCTTTCCAGCCGATCACCGATTCCTCAATCAGCAACTCGTGCGTGGGCGAAGCTTCCAAACCGCGCTCGCAGATCTCGATGAACTCCTCACGGTTATAGGCGATGCCGCCGCCGCTGCCGCCCATCGTAAAGGAGGGCCGGATGATGGTGGGGAAACCGATCTGCGCCTGGACTTGTTGCGCCTCTTCCATGCTGTGCGCCAGCGCTGAGCGCGGCGTGTCCAGGCCGATCTTACGCATCGCCTTACGGAAACGGTCGCGGTCTTCGGCCTTGTCTATCGCTTCGCGCGAGGCGCCGATCAACTCTACTGCTAATTTCTCCAGCACCCCTTCGCGCACCAGGTCGAGAGCACAATTCAGCGCGGTCTGGCCACCCATGGTCGGCAGCAAGGCGTCGGGGCGCTCCTTCTCGATGAGGCGCGCGACCACCTGCCAAGTGACGGGTTCGATGTACGTCGCATCGGCGAGCTCCGGGTCGGTCATGATGGTCGCCGGATTCGAGTTGACCAAAATCACCCGATAGCCCTCCTCGCGCAGGGCCTTGCAGGCCTGCGCGCCGGAGTAATCAAACTCGCAGGCCTGACCGATGACGATAGGGCCCGCGCCGATGATAAGGACGCTTTTTATGTCGGTACGTTTAGGCATATAAAGGCCGTGGCAAGTAGCAAGGGAGGCTTCCCCTGTAACTTGTCACTTGTAACTTGTCACTTGTTGCTTCATTAAATCAACAAAACGGTTGAACAAAGGAATCACATCGTGCGGCCCCGGACCCGCCTCGGGGTGACCCTGAAAGCTAAACGCGGCACGGTCGGTGCGTTCGACACCCTGCAACGAGCCGTCGAACAAAGATTTGTGCGTAGCGCGCAGAGTGGCCGGCAGCGTCGCCTCGTCCACCGCGAAGCCATGATTCTGGCTGGTGATGAGTACCCGTCCGGTCGCCAGCTCCTGCACCGGATGATTAGCGCCGTGGTGGCCGAATTTCATTTTCACGGTCTTGGCGCCGCTGGCCAGTGCCAACAGTTGATGGCCGAGACAGATTCCGAACACCGGCATGCCCGTATCCACAATCTCGGCGATGGCGCGGATCGCGTAGTCGCAAGGCTCCGGGTCGCCGGGGCCGTTAGAAAGAAACACTCCATCCGGGCGCATGGCGAGCACCTGCTTGGCGGACGTTTGAGCGGGCACCACCGTCACCCGGCAACCCGAATCCACCAGCACCCGCAGGATGGTGCGTTTGATCCCGTAATCATAAGCCACCACGTGGTATGTCAAATCTTCTTGTGACGCAGCGTCCGTGCGGCCGTTTTGCAATGCCCAGCGCCCTTGCCGCCATTCATAAGGTTTAGAGGTTGTCACTACCTTGGCGAGATCCATGCCCTTAAGCCCGGAAAACGCGCGCGCCTCCGCCAACGCCTCGGCGGCGACGATGTTATCGCCCGCCATAATACAGCCGTTCAATGCACCCTGCTCGCGCAACTTGCGCGTCAACCTGCGCGTATCAATTCCGCAAATTCCAACCACCTTGTGGTGACGCAGATACTCTTCCAAGGACTGCTCGGAACGCCAATTGGCGGCGAGCGGAGAAACTTGGCGGATTATCAAACCACTCGCCACGACCGCGGGAGCATTGTCGTCTATCGGATTGCAGCCGACATTGCCGATATGGGGATAAGTAAGAGTGACAATCTGCCGGCAATAGGAAGGATCGGAGAGGATCTCCTGATACCCGGTCATGGCGGTATTGAACACCACCTCACCGGCCGCCTGCCCCTCACTGCCAATAGACTCGCCTCGGAACAGGGTACCGTCTTCCAAAGCTAACAAGGCGGGCTTACGCAGGCTCATCTCTCACTCCGCATGTGAAAAGCGGGAAGGCGAACGAGTCGTCCTTCCCGCTTGGGAATTGCTAAATCTTATTGAGTGAAATTTTACTTTATCCGCCGATGCCTGTCCATACTTTTAAGGGGTCAGAGCCCTTTTAGCAGGACGCCCTCGCCTCGATTGCCCCACTCTGGTCTTGAGCTTCCCTTCCACCTGAGCCTTGAAGTGGTCGTTGCCTAACGGGGTGCCGGTCTGCCAAGCGGCGCGGATGTTGCGTGCGTCATTGTTATCGAAATGTGTCTTAAATAAAGTGCGGTAGGCTTCTTTACGTTGAGCGACTGTTTTACCTAAGTTGCGATACAGGGAGTGTGGGCTAATCAGAGGGTCGTCCCTGCCCTCCCCATTGGCCCGGTAACTCGACCAGCGGTACTCTCGGGGATGGGCCACCAAGTCGGCCCGCACCGGATTGAGTTCGATATAGCGCATGCAGGTCAGTAGATAGCCTTGT
>JACXTT010012019.1_pt1 | contig 11518 bp, 7 predicted proteins | sample 9270951 | NCBI WGS metagenome assembly JACXTT01 (sample SAMN15532306, study PRJNA645909) | rock metagenome | isolation source: weathered quartz diorite | place: Puerto Rico | collected 2017-06-21 | reverse complement strand
TTCCAAAACCCCGCCCACGTCCCCCCCCCCCCCCACGCCTGGCGAACCTGCGGGCGCAGATTCCCCCATCCCTTCCTTGGTCTTGTACCTCCCCCGGGCCTTGCCGTCCCCCATGTTGACTGCAATCACCTCGCCGGCCTCCGTGCCGATGTCGGCGATGCCATCCACGATCGCCGCCGAGGCCTCGATCGATTCCCCGGCCTCGAAAGTCCACAGCAATTTGAGGTTTTTGGGAATCGAACCCGCCGGCAAAACGCCCGTGAGCGCCGGATTTCCGCGAAACTGCGTCCATTGCGCCAAACAGGCCAACGGCAGACCAACCGCCAAAATCAATACGCGCATCGATAGATCTCCATTGCTCCGGCTTCGTCGAGCGGCCGCGGATTGTGCTTGCCGGTCCATTGTTCAACCGCCTCCTTGGACATCGTTTCAAACATCGCCGAATCGATCCCAGCCTCGCGCAAATTGAGCGGTACGCCCGCGGCAGTCGCCAGATCGCGTAGCCGTTCGGGCAGGTAAGGCCGCAACTCCGCGTAGTCGCCGTAACCCGCGTTCCAGCGGACGACGTGCGAGAGCAGCAGGCCGATCGCCACGCCGTGCGCGGTTCCAAAATGCGCCGTCATCGGATTGGCGCAAGCATGGGTTGCGCCGAGCATTGAGTTTTCAATGGCAAGCCCGGCATAGTGCGCGCCGAGCAACATGCCCCCGCGCGCCTCCAGGTCGGTGGGTTTGGCGAGCGCCTTTTCGAAATTCGAATCGATCAGCCGGAACGCTTCGCGTGACAGCATCCGCGAGAGAGGTGACCTCTTGGTGGACACGAAGCTTTCGACTGCGTGCGAGAGCGCGTCGTATCCGGCTGCCGCTGTAACCGACGCCGGCTGCGAAACGGTAAGCGTAGGATCGAGAATCGCAATGCGGAACGCGGCCTTGGGATCTCCGCATGCCATTTTCATGTGGGTTTCCGCGTCTGAGATGATGCAGTAGCTCTGCGCCTCGCTGCCCGTGCCCGCGGTGGTGGGCACGCCGATCATCGGATACATCGGCCGGTTCGCCTTGCCGTAACCTTTGTAATCCTTCATTTCGCCGCCATTGGTGAGCAGAAAATTGATCGCCTTGGCCATGTCCATCGAAGAGCCGCCGCCGAGGCCGATAATGGAATCGATCACCAGCGGCGCCGTGTAATTATGGCCTTTCCAGACCGTATCGGTATCTGGATTGGTATGAAAATCGCAAAAAGTAAAGCACTCGATCTTGCGGTCCCACAGCATCTTGACCGCGCGCGCCGTGATGCCCGCCTTCTCAACTCCTTCGTCGGAGACGATCAGCGTCCGGTGAAATCCGAAGGATTCGGCGATTACTCCCAGCCTCTCGAACGCCCCTTCTCCGTAGAGAGTGGACGTGCGGGGCACATAGTCGAAAGCGTTCAGCATGGTGATTAGACGTAAACCACCATTGTCGCGTGAGAATGTTTATATGTGCAGAAGCATCAAAGTGCTCCGGCGGACGCCGCCTCCGGCGACGCGCGACGAGATGAAGGCGGCGGCGCTGCAGTTCATCCGCAAAGTGAGCGGAACCCGCAAGCCCCCTGCGGCATTTACGAACGCGTTCGATCAGGCCGTGCTCGAAGTCGCGGACGCCACCGAGCGTTTGCTCGAAATCATGGGTCCGCCGCGGGTGACAATGAAGAGGGCGGCGCCAATTGAGACTAACCCGCAGTGAGTTCGACCGCATCGCCGAGCGCGCGTTCGCACGCATCGCGCCGCGCTACCGCAAGCGGCTCGAAAACGTCCTGATTGTGGTGGAGCAGGAACCTCCCGAACCAGGGTTGTTGGGGCTGTACCAGGGGCGGCCACTTACCGAGCGGAGCGTATTCGACAGCGGTGCGCCGCCCGATCAGATCACCATCTACCAGGGTCCGCACCAGCGCATGGCGCGATCGCTGCGGCATCTCGAAGAGATCGTCACCGACACCATGTGGCACGAGATCGGTCACTACTTCGGCATGAACGAGCGTCAGGTGCGGGCGGCCGAACGGAGGCGGCGCCTCAACCTCTGAAGCCCCTATTCGAAGCGCAGCGCCTCCATCGGATCCACTTGCGTGGCGCGGCGCGCCGGAAGGTAGCTGGCGCACGCAGCCGCTGCGATCAGCAGAAAGGCTGCGCCGCCTAAGGTCAATGGATCCCGCAACCCGACTCCGTACACGAATGACTGCAGAAGCCCATTTGTGATCGCCGCGCCGCAGAGCCCGATGACAAGGCCGATTGACGCGAGCACCAGTCCGTTGCGGACAATCGACCATCGCATATCCGAAGGCGCCGCCCCTAGCGCGAGCCGGATGCCGATTTCGTGAGTCCGCTGGGTCACGACGAACGCCAGGACGCTGTAAATGCCGATAACAGCGAGCAGTACGGCGAGCCCCGCGAAAGACGCCAACAACATCATGATGAAGCGCTGCGTGGCAACCGACCGTTCCAGCCAGGCGGTCATGGGTCGTATCTCTGAAACCGGCTGTTCCGGATCAAGGCTGTGGATGATCTGCAAAACCGGCCGCGTCAATTGCATCGGCTCGCTTTGCGTCCGAACGACGAGCGACGAAAAACCGAAAGTCATCTTGCCTTCGGGATAGTAAACCATCGACCGCGTCGGAATCTGCAGCCCATAGTGGCGGATATCACCCACAACCCCTACGATCTCGCTTGGTTTGTTCTCGCGCTGCATTTGAACAATGAGACGCTGCCCGATCGGATCTTGTCCGGGGAACATCGTACTCGCGAGGGTTTCGTTCACCACGAACCGCAGGGGCGCCTCGGCCTGGCTATCCTGGTCGTTGAAGTCGCGTCCACGCCGAATGGGAATCTTCATGGTCTCGAAGTAGCGAGGCTGCACGATCCTGACCTCGCAGACGGACATCCGTGCTGGAGCTGGCTCGGGCTTGCTGGCGTCCCAAAAACTCGTCGCCGAAGCGAGGCCGGTGAAAGGAAGAAACGTGATGGAACTCGCTCCGGCGACTCCCGGCAATTGGCGGATTTTCTCGTTGAGCTCGCGGAAGAACGCGTTTATGCGCGCGTCGCTCGTATATCGCGTGGAAGGCAGGCTGACGTTCATCGTAAGCAGGTTCGAGGCGTCAAAGCCCGGATTGACTGCGAGAATCCGCTGAAAGCTTCGCAACAGGATCCCCGCCCCAGCGAGGAGAATCACCGCCAGCGCGATCTCCACGACTACGATGGTTCGCAGTATGTGGTGGTTGCCGCCCGTGACGCCGCGGCCCCCTTCTTTCAAGGCGTCCGTAAGGTTGGTGCGGGTGGAAACGATCGCAGGCACGAGCCCGCAACAGACCGCTGTGCCGGCGGCAAGGAACACCGCAGCCGCCAGAACCCGCAGGTCCAGCCCTGCGGAGGTCAACCTTGGCACGGCGACTGGTCCGAATCGTTGGAAGGCCTGAATGATGAACCAGGCAAGTCCACATCCCGCCGCAGCCCCGATGAACGCAAGCACCAGACTTTCCGTCAGAAGCTGGCGGATCATCCGAAACCGGCTGGCGCCGAGCGAGGCGCGAATGGCGACCTCGCGTTCCCGGCGCACCGAACGCGCCAGCAGCAGGTTCGCAACATTGGCGCAAGCAATCAGAAGCACGGTCGCGACAGCGCCCATGAGGATCCACAGAGCCGTGCCGACCTCAGACGAAAACTGTTCCTGCAACGGAACCAGATTCACGGCCCAACCTGTGTTGAATTTCGAGTGCTCGATCTCGAGTTGCGCTGCAACCGCGTTGAGGTCCCGTTCCGCCTGCGGCATCGATACGCCCGGGCGCAACCGGCCGATCACGCGCAAGTACCGGCCCGAACTCTGACGGTAGTCTCGCGACGGATTCAATTGCATCGTCGTGTAGACATCGGACGGTTTGCCGATCGACAGAAAGTTGGCGGGCAGGATGCCGATGACATCGAACGGCCTGCCGCTCAGATTGATCGATTTGCCGACGATGGAGGCATCCCCTTGCAATTTCCGCATCCAGAAGGCATGGCCGAGAATCACGGGGCGGGGCGCCTCCGGCTTGTCCTCCTCTGCCGTGAAGAGGCGTCCCTGGATGGGGGTGACTCCGAGCAGTGGAAAGAATTCCTGCTGCACGATCTGCATATCGATCTCTTCCGGATCGCCGAAACCCGTAATGTTTACTCGGGCGCCGTTGATCGCCGACATCGAGCTAAAGACATTCGTGCGCGCCCGCCAATCCAGATAGTTGGCTGGGGACACCACGTTTCCTTTTTTGCCCCTGCCCACGTTGTGTTCCCAGACCACCATGAGCTGATCCGGATCTTTGTATTCAATCGGGCGCAGCACGATCGCGTCGAGCAGGCTGAACACCGCTGTGCAGCCTCCGATGCCAAGAGCGAGCGTGAGAATGCAAGACGCCGCGAACCCCGGGCTCTTGCCCAGCATGCGGAAGGCAAACCGGACATCCTGCCAGACTCCGCGCAACCACCGCCCTTCCTGGCCGATGTCCACGGGGGCAGTACGTTCCGCCTCCTGAATTCTACGCGCCAGTTCGGGCCAATCCCGCACCTGGTTGTGCGCCGCGGCCATGGCCACGGGTTCGTCCGCCCCGCCTGACAGAGCCTCCTCATACGCGGAGGTCAACTGCTGCGCGAGTTCTTCGACAATGGCAGCCTCGCGTTCCGGGCGTACTCGGAGGGGAGGCAATTGCGATCGGACATACTGTTTAAAGTCAGGCATGACGCACATCCACAATGTTTGAGATTGCGTTGACAAACTCCTGCCAGACCTTGCGCATGTCGCGCAAAGCCTTCTTTCCCCCGGGCGTCAACTTGTAAAAACGCCTGCGGCGCTCATTCGCTTTTTCGACCCACTTGCCTTCGACCCAGCCCTTGCGCTCGAGCTTGTACAGAATCGGGTACAGAGAGGCGGCCTGCAGTTCCAGCCGTTTGTCCGATTTCTGTTCGACAAGCTTCGAGAGTTCGTAGCCGTGGCGTTGCCGTCCTTCGAGCAGCGAGAGGACGAGCATCTCGGCGGAACCCTTCTGCAGCGAGCGGGTGTCGATGTGCGGATCTGACATATGTATGAATCATACATATATGCAACGCTGATGTAAAGAAACGCAAAGAAAAAGGCCCGGGCGTTGTCGCGCGCCGCCCGGGCCTCTCTGCTTCCAAACTGATTCTAAAAGTAGTACTTGAAGCCGAGTTGCACGCTGCGGGCAAGGACCTTCGTTCCGCCGATCACGCCGAAGTTCCCCGCCCCGTAGCTGGTGGGCGGGTCGCTGAAGATCGGATGATTGCGGACATTCGACGCCTCGAGCCGGAACTCGAAGCGCTGTCCTTCCACAACGCGCCAACTCTTGAGCAGCGCGGCGTCGAGCGTGTTGACCCGAGGTCCGCGGATGCCCAGCGTGCGCGCCGCGGTGCCGAACGTGTCGTTCGGCGGACGCGTGAAGGCGTTGACGTTGAAATACCCGTTCAACCGGTCATAGATCGAACCGGAGGTGGCCGGATCGCCCACCAGGTTCGGGCGCTGCGTGCCGTTCCACAGCGTGCCGCCCGACTGCGTGACCTGCAGCGGGAACCCGGATTGCAGAGTGAAGAAGCCGCTCACTTCCCAGCCGCCGATCACGCCATCCAGAATGCGATTGGCGTTCGCGCCATACTGGCGGCCTCTGCCAAACGGAATCTGGTAGTCGAAGGTCGCGACAAAGCGATGCGGTACGTCATGTTGCGAGAGCGCCTTCTCGAGACTGAAATCGAGCGGGTTCTGCAGGCTGGTCGTCCCGCCGAGCCACATCAGGTTGCCGTCGGTCACCGACACCGTGTCGATCATCTTCGACCAGGTGTAGTGGGTCAACAGCGACAGGCCCTTCGAAAAGCGCTTCTCGAGCTTCAGTTGCATGCCGTGGTACCAGGAGTCCGCGGTGTTCGGGTCCGATCCGCTGGCGCCGTCGTATTGCGGCATATTGCGGAACAGGCGGTACTGCTGAATTGTGCGTCCATTCAGGTTGACTGCCTTGGGATCGTTGATGATTCCAAAGAATGGATTGGGAACCGCGGCCTGCAGTTGATTGCGCGTGTAGGGGGCGTTCGCGCCATACCAGTACTGCAGCGCGAGCGGCGTGAGGCTGGTGTAGGGCGAGTACAGGTGGACGCCGCGGCTGGCCGTGTAATTGGCTTCGAAAATCGAATTCCAGCCGATTTCACGCTGCACTGAGAGGTTCCATGAATACATCTCCGGGTTGCGGTTGGTGCGGGTGATGGTTCCCACGCCAAGGCCGAGGAATGTGGAATCGCCCTGCGCGTTGCCTGGAGGCAGCAGCACGCCCTGCGGGTACGGATTGGTCAGCGTGGCATTGCGCGTTGCGCCGCTATCCAGCGACCAAGGCACGGCGGCGTCGGTGTTGAACGCCGCGCCCGTGTGTCCGGCCACCGTGGCGCGCGACAACAGATAGAAGAGGCCAGCGCCCGCGCGAATCGAGGTCTTCTGGTTCAAGGCGTACGCAAAGCCAATGCGCGGCGCGAAATTGTTGCCGTCGCTGTCGAATGGGGACCGGGTCTTGTCGTCCACAAACTTCATCGCACCCTTCAAGTCAAAGCCCGGAACTGAAATCGGAGACTTCGCGTTCAGATCCCAATAGCTGTAGCGGTTGAAGACTTCGGTGCGGGGAATTTCCCGTTCGTAACGCAGACCGAGATTGAGGGTGAGCTTGCGGGTGATCTTCCAATCGTCCTGCACGAATGCGCCCCAATACTGCGCGCGCGAAAAGGCCTTGGGATCGGTATGGAAGTTCGAACCGTTGCCCCAGCCGATCAGCATCGACGCGAATCCGTTGCCTTGAATGCTGCTGGCTGCATTCAGATCCTGACTGGTGGTTTGCGCGCCAAAAGTGAAGTGGCCTGACGGATATCCGGGTTGGGCGTAGTCGAGGAAATTGGCGCGGAACTCGAATCCCGCTTTGATATTGTGCGCGGACTTGATCTTGGTGAGCGAACCGGAATATTGATGCACGCCTTCCTGGCGGTCCATCTTCCAGTAGCCTTGCGTACCCATGTCGCTGTAGCCACCCGCACTGAACATCGGGAAAACGTGCAGCGTGGACAGTTCCTGCATGTATTTCGGCAACCCAAGCGTGGTGAGGTCGAAGGAGCTGTTGAACGGATCGCGGCCGTAGTTGGAATAGATGAATCCATAGGTCGCGCTCCAGATGGTGGTGGCGTTTTGCGTGTAGAGTACGTTGCCGGTGGCCGACTGCGTCTTGGTGCCGCTAGGCCCGTTGTAAGGATCCGCATCGCCGATCGCGGCGCTCGCCGTGCCGTACAGATTCGCTGGAGCGCTGGTGCTATTGGCGCGGCTGTAGCGGCCTGTAAAGCGGAGTTTATCGGTGAAGCTATGGTCGCCTTTGAAGTCGAAGGCAGGCAGCGTCTGGCTTTCACCCACGGCCTGCAGGAACCAGTTGTTCACGTGCGTGACGGGATTGGGATCCTGGTTGGCCAGCGGGTAGTATTGCATCGCCTTTACGGCAACCGGGTCCATCATCGACTTGGGAATGATGTTGCCTGGGAACGGATTGCGTTTGAGGGTTCCCGTGGCGTCACGGTAGGTGTCAAACGGGTTAAACATCGTGATCAGGCGGCCGTCGCTGAAGAACGTCTTGGTGAAATCGCCGTTGCGCTGATCGAGCGTTGGCACGGAGGCCGTCGCGCTGTTGGGACTCGACGACTTTGTGTATTCCGTAGTAATGAAGAAAAACGTGCGGTTCTTCTTGATTGGGCCGCCAAACACGCCGCCGAGTTGATTGCGATGAAAGTATGGAATCGGAGAACCCGCGCGGTTGGCGGACCAACTGTTGGCGTTCATCGAAGAATCGCGCAGGAAATAATAGCCCGTGCCGTGGTATGAGTTGGTGCCGGACTTGGTCACCATGTTGACGATCGCGCCGCCCGATTGCGCATATTCCGCGGCAAAGAAGTTCGTCTGCATTTTGAACTCCTGGACGGCATCCACCGAGGGAGTCCACTTGAGATCGGTTGCGCCGGTGTTCTGTTCGGTGGTGTTCACGATCGCGCCATCCACCAGAACGTCAGAGGTGGAATTACGAGTGCCGTTGGCGACGAAATTCGTATTCGTCGGATTGATGGTTCCGGCAGCGCCAACAACTCCTGGCGTGAGATTGAGGAGGCTAAGCGGATTGCGTCCGATGTTCGGCAAGGCCATCATGTAGCGATTCTCGATCACCTGGCCGAGTGTCGAAATGGTGGTATTCAGAAGTGCGGTTCGGCCCTCAACTGAAATCGATGTCGAGATGTCGCCGACTTCCATCACGAAATCGAATGTGGCTTGCTGCTGCACGGCGAGCGAAAAGATGCTGCGGTTGGCGGTTTTGAAGCCTTGGGCCTCGACGCTGATCCGGTAGTTGCCTGGCGGCAGCGCCGTGACCACATAACGGCCGAGTTCGTCGGTGGCCACCTTGTGCGATACGTTGCGATCGGATTCGATGATCGAAACCTTCGCGGCTGGGATTCCCGCGCCGCTCGAGTCGGCAACAACGCCGCGAACCGCGGCTGTAAATGAAGATTGGGACCAGAGCAGAGTCCCCGCAAGCGCCAACATGGCGCATGAAGTGTATAAGGGAATTGCGCGTCTTGACATTGACTGCCTCCTAACTGACTAAACTGATTCATCTCTATCGAGATCTTCGGTATTCTATATGAACGCCGACGCCGATTGGAAATCGTATCAGTGTGTGGCAGCAACTTTCGATTGAATTCTTGGTTGGTCCGGTATGCCATGCAATAGCGGGCAGGAATCCAGCCAGGCGCCTGGTATCCAGGACAAGCCGCACGTGTTGTTGGTGCGGATGAGAGGACTTGAACCTCCACTCCTTTTGGGAACCAGATCCTAAGTCTGGCGCGTCTGCCAATTTCGCCACATCCGCACAAGATGGTGGTGGGAACGGAACTACTACTTCATCATACCTTGCGCCAGGAGCGCCTTTCACGCTACCGGCTCTGGAAGAGCGGGAACGCGATCTTTCCAGCCAATAGCGCCATACCCGCGAGCGCGCCGTACCACGCCTTCTGTTCCTTGTTGCGCCAGAAAACCGGCCATGAGAACGCCTTCACTCCCGGCGGACCTCCGGCCTTCGGCAACAGCAGCGGCACCCGTGCAGCATAATCCGCATAGTCCGGGAATAGGTTCGACAAATGTGCCGCTTCCTGTTCCATGACCGGCAGGTAAATCGCCAGGAACACCGCGAGGAACAGCAACGCCATCGGCCAGCTATCCGCAGCAATGCAGAAGCCGAACGCAACAATCAGCGAACCGAGATAGAGCGGATTCCGCGTGTACGAATACGGCCCGCTAATGGCGAGCTTTTCGTTTTTCTCCAGATGCCCGGCGGCCCAGGCCCGCAACAGCATCCCCAGAAAGATCGCCGGGAGGCTACACAGCATTGACCACCAATTTGGACGCGCTAGAAAAGCGAACCCGCCGAGTATGAGAAACCCGGCGGGTACGCGTAGACGCTGCACAAAATCGGCGTAAGCCTTAGGAAAGCGGAAGGTCATTCTGCGGTTCTTCGTCCGCTGCTGCTTCCTTCTCCGCGCTTTCCGGCACGATTCCGGCGGCGGCGACCGTATCGCCACCTTCCATCGTCACCAGACGAACCCCTTGCGTGGAACGCCCGGCCTGCCGGATCTTGCTCGAATCAGTTCGAAGGATTTTGCCGTCTTTGGTGATGATCATCACGTCGGTGTCTTCCTTCACCGACAGCACCGCCACCACATGCCCGATGCGGTTGGTGATCTTCATGTTGATCACGCCCTTGCCGCCGCGAGCCGTCAGGCGATACTCCTCGAGTTCCGTGCGCTTGCCAAAGCCCTGTTCGGAAATCGACAGGATGAGCCCGTCTTTTTCCACCACTTCGGCGCCGACAACGTAGTCGCCCTCGGCGAGGTCCATCGCGCGGACGCCGCGGGCCGGGCGGCCCATGGCGCGCACGTCGCTCTCCTTGAAGCGGATCGCCTTGCCCTGATAGGTGCCGATGAACATGTAGTTCTCGCCACTGCTCAAGCGCGCCGCGATCAACTCGTCGCCCTCGTCGATGCCGCAGGCGATAATGCCCTTCGCCATCGGGTTATCGAACTCGGTCAGTTCGCACTTCTTGATGACGCCATGCCTGGTCACCATCACGATGTACTGCCCCGCGACGAATTCCTTCACCGGCAGGAAGGCCTTGACCGTCTCATCGGGCGTGAGGTTAATCAAGCTGCCGATGTTCTTGCCCTTGCCCACCGTTCCGGCATCGGGGATTTGGTAGACCTTCAGCCAGTACACGCGGCCCTTGCTGGTGAAAATCAGCAGGTAGGTGTGCGTCGACGAGATGATCATATGCTCGACGACGTCTTCCGATCGCGTTCCCATGCCGATGCGGCCCTTGCCGCCGCGGGTCTGGCGGCGATAGGTATCGATCGGGGTGCGCTTCAGGTAGCCGCCTCGAGTGACCGTCACCGCGACATCTTCCATTTGGATCAGATCTTCGAGCACGATGTCGCCCGGATCGTCAACGATCTCGGTGCGGCGCTCGTCGCCAAAGTCTTTGCGAACCTCACGCAGTTCGTCCACGATGACGCCGCGCAGCACCGTTTCCGATCCCAAAATCTCGAGATATCTGGTGATCTGTTTCTGGATCTCCGCGAGTTCGTCGAGGATCTTCTGCTGCTCCATGCCCGTGAGGCGCTGGAGTTGCAGTTCGATGATGGCCTGCGCCTGGCGTTCTGAAAACCTGGGTCCACGTTCGCCCGCATTGATCAAGTCTGCGTACGCGGAGGCTTCGTCCGGCGTGATGAATTCCATCAACGCTTCGCGCGCTTCCCTGGGATTTTTCGACGCGCGGATCAGTTCGATCACACGGTCGATGTTCCGCAACGCGCGCTGAAAGCCGAGCAAGATGTGTTCGCGGTCGCGAGCCTTGCGCAACAGGTAATCGGTGCGCCTGCGGACGACGTCCAAACGGTGATCGATAAACCGCTTGATGGCGTCGATCAAACCCAGTTCGCGAGGCTGGCCGTTGACGATGGCCAGCATGATCACGCCGAAGCTGATCTGCAGTTGGGTCTGCTTATAGAGGTTGTTGAGGATGACCTCAGCCTGTTCGCCGCGCTTCAATTCGAAGACGATGCGCATGCCGTCGCGATCGCTTTCATCGCGGATTTCCGAGATGCCTTCGATCTTTTTCTCGTTCACCAGAGCTGCGGCGTGCTCGATCAGCCGCGACTTGTTCACCTGATACGGAATCTCGGTGATGATGATCGCCTGGCGGTCTTTTCCGATATTCTCGGTAGACGCCTTGGCGCGGATCTTCAGCGAACCGCGGCCCGTGCGGAAGTAGTCGAGAATGCCGTTCTGGCCGAGCAGCAACCCGCCGGTGGGAAAGTCCGGACCCTTGACGATGTCGAGCAACTCGATCAGCGTCGTATGCGGCTTCTGGATCAGTCTGATGGTCGCGTCGACAATT
>JACXTT010012018.1_pt1 | contig 11519 bp, 13 predicted proteins | sample 9270951 | NCBI WGS metagenome assembly JACXTT01 (sample SAMN15532306, study PRJNA645909) | rock metagenome | isolation source: weathered quartz diorite | place: Puerto Rico | collected 2017-06-21 | reverse complement strand
TCCAAAAAAAGTCTTTAAAATAATATTTTAATTTTTCCATTCATGGGAAATTAACGTGACCAAACCTTTCTAATTGCCCTTTGTTTTCTGTAAAAGAAATGTTGGCTTTCAATAATTCTTCAAATGGAATTCGTTTCCCTGTAGGATTTTTTACATCGCCTGTAAAATTTTCGGGTACCTGCTTTTCTTTAGGTTGACTATTTTTCTCCTCCTTTTTTATTGGAGTTGTCCTTACAATTGACTCCTGATTAGAAGGAAGTGTTGGAAAAACACTGGCCTCGTTCTTCTCTTTAGAAAGAACGGTTGGCATTTTTTCTCTTCCCTGTTCGCTACAGGAAGCCAAAAGAATAAAGGAAGCCAGGAGAGAAGAATTCAATAGTCGCATTTTTTTCATATACTTATTCTTATATAAAATATTAATATGCTTACGGCAATAGCCTGTAAGGGTTGGTTTTTAAATAAATAAATCTTTAATTATTAATAAGTTGAAGTCCATAATTCCTTACTATCGATGGAGACAAATCTGTTGACCAAAAGAAGAAGGTTTAGACTTTAGACATGCTTAAATATCCTTCACTAGGGAATACTTAAGTGCATTACGTGCTGGTAATTAATACTTTTCATTTTTGGCTTTGTTTTAATAATTATACGTTTAGCTAATCATTTCACAAGCCTGTCAAATTTCTTATGACAATATTCAGGGCTTTGGTTAATAAAACAACTATTTCAAAATAAAAAATATACATAACTATTTAAAAAACAATAATTTACAAATACAGTTTACATCTCAACAACAATTACTCATTCAATAAAATCATTAAAATTCTTTAAATAATGCCAGTTTTTATAAGTACGCCGACTTACGGATTGCATATCAAAAACAATTTTAAAATTTTATTTTTTGAAATCGTTTTCGAGGGTTCTGTAGTATCTTGTCGAAATAGAATTATGGTTAAAAAATAATAAGCATGTCTTACTCTTTTCCTTTTAAAAGCCTTACACTTTACCGGGTAAAAAAATCATTTACCAGCCAGGGCTCTGGAGATAACTTTACCGAAGGATTGGAACTAGTGTATATGGGAAGTACCACCAACCATTACGACGAAATTGAAATTTGTAGATTTAAAGAACGAAAATCGGATCGCCTACTTTTATGGCATGCGCACCAGGTAATGGATCTGGAAGAAAACTGGAAGCAGTACCTGGAAGTAATTCCCTGGCCTACATAATTAAATAAGTCTAAGATTTTCCAGCAACCTAAGATAATCCTCTTGTGAAAACGGTTCGGATAAATAGTCCAATCCTTTTTTACCGTTCTTATCGATTACGTCCATATTGATTTTGTGTGACTTTAAAAAATGTAAACTTTCTTTAAATCTTTCCGGAAAAGAAGTAGTTCTTATTTCGTAACAAATAAAACAAAAAACAGTCCGCCCCTCGTTATCCGTTTCATTTATATCAACGCCTTTACTGATAAGCTTTTCAGCGATATCAATGTTTGAACTTAGCACGGCGTGAAAAAATGCAGATTGACCCTTTTTGTCTTGTATATTGACAACAGCATTTTTCGCAATCAATTTTTCAGCAGCCAACAATTGATTGCTCCTGGATGCCCATATCAATGCCGTATAGCCTCTGCTATCCGTATCGTTTATATTGTACAACTCTTTTGCTAATATGGCCTCTATAAGTACTTCCATACCGCTGCCGGTAGCGACCATTAAAAGATTTACGTTTCCACTGTCTGTTACCTTCAGTGAAGCGCCTGCTTCCATCAAAAATGCTACGACCTCTTCGTGGCCTTCGTGACAGGCCCACATAAGCGGCGTCCAACCCAATTCATTTTGTTGGTTGATATCCACTCCCGCTTCCACTCCTTTTTTGACCCAATCCAACAGGCCCACTCTGCATACAAGCATAAAGAGAGAATATCCATCAAAGGTTTTGATAGTGAGCTCCACTCCCTGCGACAAAATTTTCTCGATTTTTTTCACATATGCTTTCCTGCCAAATCTTGGATCTGCAATGGATTCATTAAGAAGATTCTTAGCTTTTTCGTCCAGCTTATTTTGTTTCATTCCATCTATTATAAAGTAAGAATCTATAGTATTGTCTTTCATTTTAATGTACCGGCCTTTTTGAATCCGGTTATAGTATCTGCTATAGCAGAAGAAATAGTAGAAGTGAACATGACCTCAAGCTCTTTGACCGACTTTTCGTTGGTATAATAATTTTTGATACAAAGTATTTTCATATTCGTCCAGCTCACCGGGCTGGACAGTCCTACCTTATTTAGCAAACTTCCCAAAAGGCCAATCGTCTTTAATAAAAAACCAGGTAGCGTAACAATTAAACTTTTTGTTCCGGTGATTTCATTCACCATTTGAAAAAAAGTTTTATAACTCAGATTGGAATGACAAAGCAAATACGCCTGGCCGTGTTTTCCCTTCTCTAATGCATTGCACACGCCTACTGCGACATCTTTTACATGAACAAAATTTTTACCTCCCGGTGGTACAAATTGTATTTTCTTTTTGTAGGCCATTAACACCGCTTTGCCCGAGCCTTCTTTACTTGCGTATTCGCCCAGGATAAAAGTAGGATTGACAATACTAATTTTCGGCGACGGATGTTCGTTGGCATATTCGATTAAAAAATTTTGCGCTTCCCATTTGCTATAAGCGTAATAGGATTGCGCAAAAAGTCTACTGATAGGAAGGGTTTCGTTTCCCGGCTGCGACTCGCTCCCATAGCCAAAAGTATTCGCCGTACTTACGTACAATATTTTTTTAACTTTCAGCTGTTGAGCCGCCTTCAACAGATTTTTCGTACCCATTACATTTGTTTGTTCAAAAGAATCGTAACTACGGGCATGCTGACTTGTATTGGCAGCTACATGAATAATAACTTCACAACCGAAAGCCGCTTTTTTAATAGCTTCTATGGATGTAATATCTCCTTCAAACAGGAGAACTTCTGCTTTGCTGAGTTGAAATTTATCTTTGCTGCGCAATAAGCCATTTACAGGATAACCGCGTTTGAGTAATTCAAGAATAATATGAGTGGCTAAAAAACCATTCGCTCCTGTAACAAGCACTGACATGAAGCAAAGATACTATTAAAATTAAAATCAGCTATCCCCCCATTACCACTAACCATTCTTAAAAGCTGCTCGGTGGTATTAAAGTCGGGTTCTGATAAAGTATTTCCATTGATAGCTGTTATAAAAAGCTTATCTGCTTTTTTATACTTGCGAAAGGGTACTTGGAATAATTTCTCTATGAAATCCAGGCAAGTTTTTCTTTTCTACCCTAAGAACTTACATGCAAAAAATATGGTTGGGGCACCCATTGGGAACCAAACCGGTCGGTGGGTAGTAATATTAATTATGCGAAAAAAGGCCAATTTAGCGGGTTCTTATTCCCTTTTTACTGATTTTTTATAAATAAGATCAAATAAATTATTATTATTTGATCTTATTTATTTAATTTAACAACTCATTAATAACACAATTAACAAAATGGCAACAGGAACAATAAAATTTTTTAATGATTCAAAAGGATTTGGATTTATTAAACCAGACGATTCAGGTGAAGATCTATTCGTACACACTTCAGGTCTTGTAGACAAAGTACGTGAAAACGACAAAGTACAATACGAAGTAGAAAGAGGTAAAAAAGGCATGAATGCCGTAAATGTGAAAAAAATCTAATCTATACAGATATATAATTTCTTTCCATTAAAAAAAAGTCCCGCAATGAGCGGGACTTTTTTATTGTACATATACATGAATGAGTAAACAGTAACAGTGAACAGATTTTATCCTACTAATTTACTCCTGTTCCCTGTTTACTTATTTGTTATCCCAGGAACAGCCCATCCTGCCTATCCTTCAATTGTACTCCGGAAATTTTCCGGGTTTTCATTTCTGTAAGAAGATAAAAAAGTTTCTCTGCTGCAAAATGATACGACAATCCTTCCGGCCGGATATTGGAAACACAATTTCGACGCTCATCGGTCAATCCCGATTCGGGGCGATAGGTGATGTAGGCACCCATACTGTCCGGCGAACTTAGTCCAGGCCGCTCCCCAATCAACATCACTACTATTTCTGCTTTCAGCAAACTTCCTGCCTCGTCGGAAAGTGCCACTCGGGCTTGCTCCGCCACCAAAACCGGCGCTATCGACCAGCTTAATTTTTTAAGTTTGTCCTGTAAAATCTGAATCACTTCTACCGCATGTTCGTTGACCGCTGTAGCGGAAAGACCGTCCGCGATAATGAAACAAAGATCATAACTGGCGGCATGTTGTTTTAATAATTCGGCAGAATGCTCGTGCAACTTTCTTCCCGAGTTTGGATTTTTAAGATACTCGTCCCTGGAAGTGGAAGTACTTTTTATTTCGAGAAAATCGAAACCCGCTTTTGAGAGTTGTGTAATTACTTTTTCTTTGTTTAGCCCTGAATACACGGCATCGCGCGCTTGTGCGTGGGCAAGACGGAAGGACAATAATTCTTTTGTAGGCAGGCTCACGCCAGCATGTCCGAGCGCTATGCGTGCAGCAGTATGCTTCCGCAAAAACTCCCAGTGATCGGGTTCTATATTGGTGTTATGCTCCGGCAACATAGTCAAGTAATTTTTGTGCACCTTCTGTTTTATTAAGCAGATTCATATTTTTATCCAGGATACCCATCTTTATCAGCCAGCCTTCAAACTCAGGAGCCGGTTTCAATCCCAATAATTTTCGTACGTACAAAGCATCGTGAAAAGAAGTGCTTTGGTAATTCAACATGATATCGTCGGCACCCGGTACGCCCATGATATATGTGCAGCCGGCGGTAGCAAGCAGCGTCAGTAAATTATCCATATCGTCCTGATCAGCTTCTGCGTGGTTGGTATAACAGACATCACAGCCCATCGGCAGTCCTAACAATTTTCCACAAAAATGATCTTCTAATCCGGCACGAATGATTTGTTTCCCATCGTAAAGATATTCTGGCCCAATAAATCCTACAACGGTATTCACTAATAAAGGATCAAAAGCTCTGGCAACCGCATAAGCACGGGTCTCAATGGTCTGCTGGTCGGCGCCAAAATGCGCGTTGGCCGATAAGGCACTTCCCTGGCCTGTTTCAAAATACATGACATTTTTTCCCACCGTTCCTCTTTTCAATTTCAAAGCCGCTTCATGTCCCTCTTTCAGTAATTTCAGGTTTACCCCAAAACTTTTGTTCAACGCTTCTGTCCCTCCTATCGATTGAAAGACCAGATCTACCGGGGCACCCAGGCGAATGGCTTCGATGGTATTGGTAATATGACTCAGCACGCAAGACTGTACTGGAATAGCATATTTCAAACGAATGTTTTCTATAAGTTCTAATATCCGAATCGTAGCCGGAACATTATCGGTAGCAGGATTTATACCAATCACTGCGTCACCACTTCCGTACATGAGACCGTCCAGCAAAGAAGCGGCTATTCCTTTTAAATCATCGGTAGGATGATTGGGTTGTAAGCGTGTAGAAAACCTTCCCGGTAAACCAATGGTAGTTCTGAAAGCCGTCACTACTTTGCATTTGGAAGCTACCAGAATAAGGTCCTGCAGCCCCATAATTTTTGAAACCGCGGCCGCCATTTCAGGGGTAATGCTAAATTTTATTTTAGCCAGCGTTTCACTGTCTGCTTTGTCGGAAAGCAGCCAGTTGCGAAAATCACCTACCGTTAAATGGCTAATGATGTGAAAGGTTTTATAATCGTGGGAATCAATAATCAGACGGGTTACTTCGTCTTTCTCATAAGGAATAATATGATCTTCCAGAAATTTCTTTAGCGGAACATCGGCCAGGGCCATCTGAGCTGCTACTCTTTCTTCGTAAGAACCCGCTGCGACTCCCACCAGCTGATCACCTGAGCGCAAAGGGGTAGCCTTCGCCAGAAGTTCTTTCAGACTGTCAAAGGAATATACTCTTGAACCAACGGTGTGACTGTACATTTTTTAAGAGGTTAGATAATAGAGGTTAGATTTTAGACAAATGATAGCTTTCATTTTATTTCGCGATGGAATTCCAATAAACCTTGCTTTACTTCTCTGCTCCTTTACTCCTTTCTAAACTCTACCATCTAAAGTCTAAAATCATTTCCCCAAAAGGTAAGCAATCCGACAAATAATTAATACCGTATGTATGTAAGTTTGTGTTAAGATTAAGTTAACTAAAATAAAAAGCAAATGAAAACGATAAGCAAACTTTTCCTTTACATTCTGTGTTTTGGTTGTACCTTGTCCGCTTGTGCACAAGATAACAAAACAAATACCTCTATAAATACAAAAAAAGATTCAACAAAAATGAGTGACGAAATAAAATTAAGCGAAGAAGAATGGAAAAAGAAACTGACGCCTGAGCAGTTTCATGTATGCCGTGAGAAAGGAACAGAAAGGGCTTTCACCGGTAAATATTACAACAGCAAAGAACACGGCGTATACAAATGTGCCGCCTGTGGCAATCCGCTGTTTAGCTCGGATACAAAATTTGATTCGGGTACCGGTTGGCCTAGTTTTTATGCGCCGGTAGACAGCGATAAAGTAGCCGAGCACAAAGACAAAAGCTATGGTATGATTCGTACAGAAGTAACTTGTAGCAAATGTGGTTCGCATTTAGGCCATGTATTTGAAGACGGTCCTAAGCCAACCGGAATGCGTTATTGCATCAATTCCGTTTCATTGGATTTAGAAAAAAAATAAGGTTTAAAGTAGATTTTAGTTAAAGTTGTTTCGGGAGATTTCGCGCTTGGGGTTGCGGGGTCTCCTTTTTTTATTAATAGGATTTTAGAGTTTAGATGCTAGAGTTTAGAAAGGAGTAAAGGAGGAGAGAAGTAAAGAAGTAAAAGTAGTTTCATACGTGGCTGGTGTCCCCACCAGACACTATCTCTACGCAGCAGAAACCTACCCCTCCGCTTGCACACAGCCAACCGCAAAAGGGGGAAATCGTTCCTCTCTATAAGCATTTCGGCCTGTGAGACACAGGCCGAGGTGTTAATTTCTGATTTGTCTAAAATCTACTATCTATAATCTAACATCTTTCAAAATCTCGCTATCATTCTAAGATTTACAAACCTCGCGGAAAGCGTATTGGGAACAGCGTATTGATTGTTGTCAAAATCTTTTATCCAACTGTAGGAAATAGTATTGGAAGCGCCCAATAGATTTAATATTTCCAGGCTGATCCAAAGCGATTCGAGTGCTTTGTTGGAAAGTTTTTCTTTGTCCTGGAAAGAAATAAGTTTTGAGAAACCTATATCCACTCTGTTATACGTAGGCCCGGCGAAGAAGGAACGGTACTGAGGACTCTGTGGCGGGCCGAAAGGCAGACCGGAACCATAGACTAAATTTAAATACATTTTAAGTGTAGGATTATTAGGAATATGATCCTGAAAAAAAATCCCTGCTGTTACATGCTGATCGGTAGGACGGCGGATATAGCCTCTTCCGTCACCTTCTACATTTTCTTTGGTATTTAAAAAACTCAAACTGAACCAGGATTGTTCGCCTTTTATAAATTCACCGCTTACTCTAAAATCTGCTCCTGTAGCATATGCAGTAGCATTGTTGACGGCGTAATAACGCAGTCGTACGTTGTCCATATCGTAAGGGATAACATTGGCCAGGTATTTATAATACAGCTCTGTAATAAATTTAAATTTGCGTCCCCAAACTTTAAAATTATAATCAGTGCCAAGAATAAAATGATAAGAAGTCTGGGCTTTAATATTTTTATTAATGCTCCCATCGTAAGCGCGCATCTCCCGGTAAAAAGCCGGCTGCTGGTATACACCGGTAGAAACCTTCCAGACCACATCCCGCTTCCAGCGTGGCTTCAGGGCATATTGAATTCTTGGACTGGTCAGAAATTGTTTGTTTAATGTCCAGTAGCTGAAACGTACCCCATACGTAAGTATCTGCAGCGAATCAGGTTTCCAGGTATGTTGGACATAAGCCTGTGTACGATAGGTGTTAAGATTTTCGCTGCTATTTAATTTATCCGTGATAGTAACATATTGTGCAGAATCAGAAAAAGAGTATTCGGAAATTTTATCTTTTATAATTTCATTCCCTTCGGTGATTCCCCAAAGCAATTCGTTTTTCTTATTCCATTCGTACTGGCCTTTGTGCGAGAGGGTAATCACCGTTGCCTGCAATTGGTTGCGTGCATGACGAAAACTAGAACCGGCGCCCTTGGTAAGAATACATTGATTAAAATTAGCTGCGTTCTGAGAAGTTTCTATTTCGCATAATTTGTATGCCGTTTCAATATCAAAATATTCTCTTTCTGCAGAGTGCATGGCAGAAGTCAGGAAATCCAATTTCAAACGATTGTTTACTTTGTGCGAAAACTTCAACCCGTTCTGCAACGTATTGTACTGCATAGTTTCTTTTCCATCGAATACTACGTCCAAGCGAAGTGCATCCGCCACTGTACCAAAGGAGGTTTGACTTTTGGTAGGAAGAATATTATAACGGTTAATCGCGTAAGTAGTAAGCACCGTCAGAGTAGTACGTTTTTCTCTATCCAGTGAATCTTTTCGTTTCGTAAAATCAAATACAATCATCGATTGTATGTCGTAAAAATGGGGTTTGTATTCGCCCTTTACCGGTAAGGTTTTTAAAAGATATTGAGAATTTTTATTTCTGGCGCCGATGATATAAGAAACACGTCCGTTTTTTGTAGCATTTTCAATATGCGCGGCAAAGCCTAATAAACCTGCCGTAGCAGAGCCTTTGAATTTCTTCGGTTCTTTGTATTTAATCGCCAGCACAGACGAAAGTTTGTCTCCGTATTTAGCCTGCCAGCCTCCTGCTGAAAATTCTATATTGGAAACCATGTCAGGATTCACAAAGCTGAGGCCTTCCTGTTGTCCGGAGCGCACCAGGAAAGGACGGTAGACTTCCATATCGTTTACATACACTAAATTCTCATCAAAATTTCCGCCTCTCACCGTATACTGAGAAGACAATTCGGAATTGCTCATGACACCAAGTCCAACAGTAGCCAGTATTTTATTAAAATCACCAAAAGCAGAAGGAAGGTATTTGGGTATTTTCGGATCGATTCGAATGGTGCTTATTTGTGCACGTTGTGCGTCTGTCGTCTTATCGCCTTCTACTACTACAGTCTCCAGCGCTTTTACTTCCGGGACAAGATTAATATCCTTGATTAGTTTTTCGCCTTCTTTTATTTCAAGACCAATAATTTGTTCTTTGTAATTTTCAAAACGGAAACGAAGACTTACTTTTCCGGGTTTAACGAGGAGGGAGTATTTTCCTTTTTCATTAGCGGGCACCGATACATTTCCTTCCAGCCAGGTAATCTCAGCGTTGTGCAATCGTTCACCTGCCTCTCCTGAAACTGTTCCTTTGATTTCCGCTTTTTGAGCAAAGGTTTTTTCAAAGGAAAAAAACAATAAAAGTATAGAGAGGATTCTTAAGAACATTCCGGTATAGTAACGGCCTGGCGGTTCGCTTATTGTTCAACTTCTGTCAGCTTTTGCTTTAGTTCGCTGATGGTTTTGGCCGGATCAGGTGAACCGAATATAAAACTACCGGCAACCAACACCTCTGCACCTCTGTCAACCAGTTTCAGACCCGTTTCTATATTCACACCACCGTCTATTTCTATCAATGCTTTAGAACCGCGGGTGGCAATCATTTCATTTACATTGATCAGTTTTTCGTACGTAGTAGGAATAAATTTTTGTCCTCCAAAACCAGGATTCACAGACATCAGACAAACCAAATCAAGATCGGCAATGACGTATTCAAGAATGCTTATGTTGGTATGAGGATTCAGTGCTACGCCTGCTTTTATTCCAAGTTCTTTTATCTGTTGAATTGTCCTGTGTAAATGCGGACAAGCTTCCGCATGCACCGTCAGTTGAAAAGCACCCAAATCTCTGAACGCTTCGAGGTAGCGTTCCGGCTTTTCTATCATCAGGTGTACGTCCAGTGGCTTTTTAGAATGTTTGGCGATGGCGGCCATAACGGGCATACCAAAAGAAATATTAGGCACAAATAGACCGTCCATAATATCTATGTGCAACCATTCGGCCTCACTGTTGTTAATAATTTCTATATCACGTTGAAGATTGGCAAAATCGGCTGCTAAAATAGAAGGCGCAATAATCGTACTCATGTTATTATCGATGCTTTATGTTTAGCAAAGATAATTATTTTACAGAAGAAAAAAAGGGGAGAAAAAAGGAGGAAAGAAGTAAAGAAGGAAAGGAGAAAAGAATACTTTTTTTTACTTTATTCTTTACTTCTTTATTCCTCTCCTTCTTTCCTCCTACTTTAAAACTGGTGCCGATATCCAATTCCATTAGACCCAACAACAATTTTATCCAGCTGTTGCATTAACTTTTTATTTCCGTGAGAAGAATGAATGGCGGCCATCGTGATGTCAAACAACATTAGAAAACCACCCTGGAACATCAGCGAATTTCCATAACCTAAGCGCTCGTCGTGTTTCTTCAGTGTAGGGGCAGTCTTCGCATGCTCAGTCAGATATAAGCCGCCCATAATGTACGCAGCATCTAATCCGGCGTTAAACATAAATGTTTTTTCTACACCCGATTGCTCTTTATAAGTCTTACGAAGAGACAGATCATATTTACCTTTGGAAGCACCGATATAACCGGGGATTGCCAGGGCCAGGTTTACCCCGTTCCAGATAATGTCCATTTTATGAAATTGCTGAACAGATCCTTCGGTGGTTTCCATGCCTACAATACCCGTCGCAATGTTTCCGATTGCCCATATTCCAAGCACTCCCATGGCTTTCTTTTGAATATTGAGACGTTCCTTATTAAACGTATTCAGCTCTTCCTGCGTCTGCGCGAAAGAGGAGGTTGACTGCACAACCAGAACAATTATCAGAAACAGGTAGAATAGTTTTTTCATAGAAAAATAGTTAAATACGTTCTTGTGTTTATTAGTATTTTAAAGGTAAGATAAATTCCTTTTAAAATATACGTTAAAAGACTTAAAAATGGATTTTGGTTCGGCTGTCTATGGTATTAAAATATTCGTAAAGCGACAAAATCAACAGCAAAAAAAGCATCCCATAAAACAAATCGTCCAGGGGAATAGTATAAATATGGATGCCCATTATATCCTGTGCATGGTAGGTAATGATTGGCAATCCCGTTAAAAAGCCGTTTACCATTAAAAAAGGGACAATGCAAACAGCAAAGCTCAAGTAAAAACGTCCGAGGTAAGAGGATTTCAGAAAATAAATATGGAGGAGTAACACGAGTATAATAAAATTAAAAAGAATAATCGGATACAACCGGTCGTAATACACGCCCATCATAAGTATCGATAAAAAAATAAGCATCCAGGAAATCGCTTTCGCATAGGGACCCAGTACATCTTTTTTTACAAAATAGAGGAGCACTTCGTAAATAAACAGACAGGAAAAAGGAACAAAAAAGAAGAAGAGGTATTCTTCCATAGGCAAATATCCCAGA
>JACXTT010012017.1_pt1 | contig 11519 bp, 8 predicted proteins | sample 9270951 | NCBI WGS metagenome assembly JACXTT01 (sample SAMN15532306, study PRJNA645909) | rock metagenome | isolation source: weathered quartz diorite | place: Puerto Rico | collected 2017-06-21 | reverse complement strand
TTACCGAATTCTCTGAAAACCCTACCGTGCACAAGGTTTCATGACAATTACTGGATTAGATCAGCACTCGGACTTTCGCGTCCGTGCCGCCCTTGGCGTTCAAAACACGAACCTTGTAGTCAGTCAAACGGATATCTTGTATGCAAGGAAAAAACGTCGTCAATGATTTGCGCAAGGCCCGATCCAGTGCGCTCACGGGGCCAACTCCTTCCGCGGCGGTATGTTCTTCGATGCCGTCGACTCTCAATTTAATGACGGCCTCCGAGACGGATTCATTGCTGCCTTTCTTCTCAGTAATGACGCGAAATCCGTCCAGTTCAAAAAAGTCCTTATGATGCTCAATCAGCTTGTTGAGGAGCATTTCAAACGAGGCTTCAGCACCTTCGAATTGATAGCCGTAGTGCTCCAATTCCTTGAGCTTGTCGACGATCGCCTGCGTGGAGGGCGAAGTCTTGTCAATCGGCAGCCCCATCCTTTCGGCCTTGTATAAGACGTTACTCTTGCCCGACAACTCCGAAATGAGCACCCGCCTCTCGTTTCCAACACTTTCCGGCACGACATGCTCATAGGCTGCTGGATCTTTCATCACAGCGCTGACGTGAATACCCCCCTTGTGAGCAAAAGCACTCTTTCCTACAAACGGCAAATCCTGCCGATGATGCATGTTGGAAACTTCGCTGACATAATGCGAGACTTCCGTCAGGTCTCGCAGTTTTTCTTTTCCAATCGCGTGCAGTCCCAGCTTCAGCTCGATATTCGGCACAATCGAACAGAGATTGGCGTTGCCGCAGCGCTCACCGTATCCGTTGATCGTCCCTTGCACATGAAGGGCGCCGTGGCGGATGGCAATGATGGCGTTAGCCACAGCCATATCGCTGTCATTGTGGGTATGAATGCCCAAGGGGCGCTGAATATGCTGAGCCGCGGCCAGAAATCGTTCGCGAATCTCTTCGGTGAGAGTTCCTCCATTGGTGTCGCAGAGAACCACGGTGTCGGCCCCGGCCGACTCCGCAGCCTTCAATGTAGCGAGCGCATACGTTCTGTCAGCCTTAAAGCCATCGAAGAAATGCTCGGCGTCGTAAATCACTTCCTTACCGAGCGATTTGAGATAGGCGACTGAATCTCTGATCAATTCGAGGTTTTCTTCCAGCGAGATCCCCAAGGCCACAGTGACGTGCAGATCCCAACTTTTTCCGAAGATGGTGACCGCTGGAGTTTTGGCTTCAATCAACGCCTGAAGATTGGGGTCCGTCTCCGCCTTGCTCCTGGGATGCCTCGTACTTCCAAAGGCAGTCACCTTGGAATGTCTCAGTGAGAGCTCCTGAGCACGGCGGAAGAAGGCCATATCCTTTAAATTCGATCCAGGCCATCCTCCTTCGATGTAATCGATACCCAGATCGTCCAGCTTTTTCGCGATATGGAGCTTATCCTCCACTGAGAAGGAGATGTCTTCACCCTGCGACCCATCGCGCAGCGTCGTATCGTAGATTTGGATTTTCTTCATAACGTGATTATTCAATCAGCCACGGAGGCACGGAGACACAGAGAAAACAATTACAAGATAGATTGGTCTCTGTTGTCTAAGTTTGTCCGCGGTCACGCTTTTCTCTGTGCCTCGGTGCCTCCGTGGCTTTCCTGCAATCTAGTTTGCGGCACCCTTTTTCTTCATCCAGCTCATCATCTCGCGCAGACCTTTTCCGACTTCCTCAATCTGCAAAGCCGCTTCCCGGCGCCGGTAGGCGTTCATAGAGGCGCGCCCCGACTGGTTTTCCAGAATGAACTCCTTGGCAAAACTTCCGTTACGCACGTTCTCCAGGATTTCCTGCATGGCTGCTTTCACTGAATCGTTGACGATCTTAGGTCCGCGAGTGTAGTCGCCGTATTCAGCCGTGTCGCTGATGGAATACCGCATATAGGCCAGCCCACCCTGGTAAATCAGATCCACGATCAACTTCAGTTCGTGGCAGCATTCGAAGTAAGCCACCTCGGGCTGGTAGCCTGCCTTGACCAAAGTTTCAAATCCCGCCTTGATGAGAGCAGAGGCTCCGCCACAGAGGACAGCCTGTTCGCCAAACAGATCCGTTTCGGTCTCCTCCTTGAAAGTTGTCTCGATCACCCCGGCCCGAGCGGCCCCAATGCCCTTAGCATAAGCCAGCGCCAGGTCACGCGCATGGCCTGAATGGTCCTGGTGAATCGCTAGAAGAGCCGGCACGCCGGTCCCTTCGGTGAATACCTGTCTCACCATGTGGCCGGGGCCTTTGGGCGCAATCATCGAGACATCAACGTCCAATGGCGGCACGACCTGGCTGAAATGAATATTGAAACCATGTCCGAACATTAGCGTTTTTCCCGTCGTTACGTGCCTCCTGATGGATTCTTCGAACAGTGCGCGTTGTGTCTGGTCAGGCACCAGGATCATGATCACCTGGGCCTGTGCTGCCGCTTCATCAACGCTGGCTACTTTGAGCCCTTCGCGCGTCGCCTTTTCCCACGATTTGCTTCCTTTGTACAGCCCTACAACCACATCCAGGCCGCTGTCTCGCAGGTTGAGTGCATGGGCATGCCCCTGGCTGCCATAGCCGATGATCGCGATCTTCTTGCCTTTCAAGTGTACTAAATCTGCATCTTCTTCGTGATAAACTCGGGCCATTATCTTTTCCTCATTTTGGAATTACACTGCCTTGCGCAACTCGTCATCACCGGTCTTCGCCGCTCTCTTCGCGCCTTTCCCGCCGCCGCGCGACATGGCAATTCGACCGGTACGAGCCACATCGATGATGCCGTAATGTTTGAAAAATTCAATGAAAGCGTTAATTTTGTTCTGATCACCCGTCGCTTCCAGAATGCAGGTTTCGGGCGTCGCGTCCACTACTTTGGCTCGAAAGATCTCGGCTTCGCGTAACACCTCAGACCGTTTCTGCGGGTTGGACTTAATCTTAATCAAGGCCATTTCACGATCCACAAACTCGCCGTTCTCGATCGTCGTTACCTTAATCACATCGATAAGTTTGTTGAGCTGTTTGGTCACCTGCTCCATCGCGTTCTCGTTTGCCTCGACCACAATCGTCATGCGTGAAACAGTCGGATCCAAAGTGGAGGGCGAAACGTTCAAACTGTCAATATTAAACCCACGGCCACTGAGGAGCCCTGCGACGCGGCAGAGAACGCCAAAGCGATTTTCAACCAAAAGCGATACTGTTGTTTTCATAAACACACCTTTCAGAGGTGGAGCGGGCGCTCTGCGCGCGCTGAATGCGCGCGGCGGAACGCGCGTTCCACCGCGACATTGATACTTTTACCTTGAGGATTAGCTGTTCATCGCAGCTCCAGCTGGAATGCTGGGAATCTCCTCCCGTTTCTCGTTGCCCAAAATCATGTTTTTGTTGGCGCATCCTGGACCGACCATCGGGAAGACGTTCTCGTCATAGGCAACGACAAAGTCGGCTACCACCGGGCCATCATGACGAAGGGTCTCCTGCAGCACGTCCATCATTTCCGAACTTTTGCTGGCTCTCAGACCCTTAACGCCGTAAGCCTCCGCCAATTTGACATAATCCGGACACACCGTGAGGTCAATTGCTGAATAACGCTTGTTGTAGAAAAACTCCTGCCACTGGCGCACCATTCCCAGGTTGAGATTGTTAATGATGACCACTTTGACAGGCAGTTGATACTGGACCGCGGTCGAAAGTTCCTGGACGTTCATCTGAAAACTGCCGTCGCCTACGATCGCGATTACCGACCGGTCTGGGAAAGCCACCTGTGCTCCCAACGCGGCTGGGAATCCGTATCCCATCGTGCCCAACCCCCCGGACGTCAATAGCGTTCTGGGATTGCGGAACTTGAAGAACTGAGCCGTCCACATCTGGTGTTGGCCCACGTCTGTGGTAATGATGCTATCACCCGCTGCATGTCGCGAAAGCTCCTCAATGACCCACTGGGGTTTGATCACCTCTTCGTCCATCTCGTAAGCCAGAGGATGAATCTCTCTCCATTGCCCAATCTGCTGGTTCCAGGCTTGATACAAGCCAGCAAAATACTCTGAAGAGCCCAATTTCCGGACTTCCTCGTTTAGCTTGGTCAAGATATACTTGGCGTCTCCCACAACGGGAATGTCTACCTTAATGTTCTTTTGAATGCAGGAAGGGTCGATATCAATATGAATAATCCTGGCGTGCTTGGCGAACTCATCAATTTTCCCGGTCGCCCGGTCGTCAAAGCGAGCCCCGACCGCAATCAAAAGATCACTTTCTGCAACTGCGCTGTTGGCGTACCAGGTTCCATGCATGCCCAACATACCGAGAAATTGAGGATGGCTGCTCGGAAAGCCTCCCAGACCGAGGAGTGTGTTAGTAACAGGGATGTGAGTGTATTCCGCCAGTTGTCGCAGCTCCTGGCTCGCTCCGGAGATGATGATTCCGCCGCCAGTGTAAAGCACCGGTTTGCGGGCCTTGAGCAAAGCTTTGGCTACTTCTTTGATCTGTCCCGAGTGGCCTTCGACAGTGGGGCGATAGCTACGAATATGGACGCGTTCCGGAAAATGCGCCTGGGCTTCGGTGAGGAACACATCCTTGGGAATATCCACCAACACAGGACCGGGCCTCCCGGTGGAGGCGATGTAAAACGCTTCCTTGATCGTCTGGGGAATGTCACTTGGCTCCTTCACCAGGAAATTGTACTTGGTGCAGACCCGGGTCATACCGACAATGTCAGCCTCCTGAAAAGCGTCATTGCCGATCATGGCTCGGGGTACCTGGCCTGTGATGATTACCATGGGAACGGAATCCATGTTAGCCGTCACAATACCCGTGATGGTGTTGGTCGCTCCCGGCCCTGAGGTAGCGAGGCAAACACCCACCTTACCGGACGCTCGCGCATACCCGTCAGCCATGTGAGCCGCGCCTTGTTCGTGGCGCACCAGGATGTGCTTCAGCGGAGAATCATATAAATAGTCGTAGAAGGGAAGGACCACTCCTCCGGGATAACCAAAGATCACATCCACACCTTCCCGCATGAGACTTTCCGCTAATAAAACACTTCCTTTGGCTTTCATGATAGAGTCACCTCAAGTCGATAAGAACATTGGCCGTCAAAAGCAGCCGGGCAGTCCAATCCCACCAGAGTGATGGAAGGGTAAAAGCAACTGGACTTCCACGGCGTGGTGCTTCTCTCGAACAATTAAGCCATTAATTTACATTATGTTAGGCATAGACGAGAAATGGTACTGGCTTCCAGAGTTAACATTTTGATTCATGGTGGAACGATTCGTTCAATGGATCTGCAATTTCCGATTTGGCAAGGATGTGGAGTCAGTCAACATAGAAGGAACTTAGTTTAAGGCTTGAGCGTGCGAGGCGCGCTCCGCGCGGCGACTCGAAGTCGCGGGTCTCCTAGATGGTTGACCCTCACCCGGCCTTGTGGAAGCTTATCAAGCTTCCACCCTCTCCCCACGAACGGGAGAGTGAGTTAATTTCAACTTGGCCGAGGTTCGTCGTCAGAATTGAACCTGATATCTCCCTGAGAAAAAGTCCCTTGTCCACTGCGTCCACCCTCGACGAAAACCAGTCAATCAAACGGTCGATTCCTTATTCGGATCCGGGCAGCTCAGGTGACAAGGCTGAGACTGCTAAACTAGGACGGGGCGGCGGCTGGGAGTTGCTGATTCGCAGCTTCGCCTCCCTTTTTTTGGAGCTGGCCATCATTCGATGGCTATCTACCGAGATCAGGATCTTTGCCTATTTCAAAAACCTGCCCTTGATGGCCGCGTTCCTGGGTTTTGGCCTCGGCTTCCTGATGCAGGGTAAAACCACGACATGGTTCCCCTGGTTTCCAAGGCTCATTTGCTACCTTTGCATCATTATCAGTGGTGCTGGAGGCTTGGGAATCACGCACGTCGTTTTCGCTGACCCCCGTCAATATTTGCTGTTTGGAGTCGGCTTCGGGGACCATACCCAGTTTTCTGTGCCCTCAGTTCTTCAGATGTTGAAGGCCATCACAGTGATGGGGTCAATCTTTTTTCTGGTAATGGCGGTCTTTGCGACGCTTTGCACTAAGCTCGGTGAGCTCTTCAATCGGCAGCGTCCGCTCGTGGCGTATTCAATCAACATCGCGGGAAGTCTGCTTGGAATCGTAGGGTTCACTTGCGTCTCGTACCTTTGCTGGCCTCCGTTTGCCTGGTTGATTGTAGCCTTTGTGCCCTTGCTCTATTTCTTTTCTTCTCACCTTAAACTAGCCACTCTGTATTTCGGGGCTCCAATTGCGTTCGCGGTTTTTACGTATTTTGCCTATCCAAGCTTCTGGTCTCCCTACTACCGCATATCTCTTCATCCGGTCTCAGCAAAACCGTTCGAAATTCAGCTTGCTGTCAACCACGATGGATTTCAAGTTATTGAGAACCTGTCTCCGGGACACATGGCAACGCTCCCTGAAGCGGTACAGAGGGTCTACTATGGACACTACGACCTTCCTTACCATCTATCCAAAACCAAAATCCGTTCGGTCCTGGTGCTGGGAGGCGGCTCGGGCAACGATGCGGCAGCTGCCCTGCGAAATGGAGCGGACGAGGTCGATGTGGTAGAGATCGATCCCGTCATTGTGGAATTAGGCCGCAAGCTTCATCCAGAACAGCCTTACGCGTCGCGTCGAGTTCATTTGCATGTTGATGATGCCCGCTCCTTCCTCCAGAAGACACACCGGCTCTACGATCTGGTGGTTTTTGCTACTCTGGACAGTCATACGGTCTTCTCCTCGCTTTCCTCGCTACGGCTCGATAACTTTGTGTTCACTGAGGAGAGCCTGCACAACGCCCTGAGCCATTTGCAGCCGGAAGGCGGAATCGCGATTAACTTCTTTAATGCCAAACCGTGGCTCTCCCAGCGGCACCTGATGACCCTAACGAAGACAATGCATGCGGAACCCCTGGCATACGAGAGCTCTTCCAGCCAATCAATCCTTCTCCTGGGCGGGGAGTGCTTTGATGCCTCCCGCGAGATGGGGATGACGGAATATCGGCCCGTTCATCCGCCCTTTGCACAGGAGTCGGTCGAGCCCATCACCGATAATTGGCCGTTCCTTTTTCTTGAACATCGCGGATTTCCTTTCCACTACTTCTTGCCCCTGGGAGTAATCGGTCTGGTGAGTCTGATTACGATGAGCCGCTCGCCCCTGCGGCTGAAGGAAATAGATGGTCACATGTTTTTGATGGGAGCCGCCTTTCTTCTGATTGAAACCAAATCCGTCACGATGCTGGCATTACTGTTTGGATCCACCTGGATGGTCAACTCTGTGGTTATAGGCTCCATTCTTGTCGTGATTCTCCTTTCAAACGGGCTTGTAGCAGGAGGCCGAGTACCCGGTTTTGGTATTCTTTATCCTTTGCTGTCACTGACGCTAGTGCTCAGCTACGGAGTCTCCCTCGGATTTCTGAACCAGTACCAATGGATCACGCGGGCTCTGCTTGGTGGTGTCATCACAGCGCTGCCGATCCTTTTTGCCTCTCTCATCTTTGCGCGAGCTTTTTCGGCTGTAGAGATTCCCAGCCAGGCGCTCGCTTGCAACCTGCTGGGAGGCTTGCTGGGCGGGATGCTGGAATACCTCGATATGTGGCTAGGACTTCGAGCACTCAATCTGCTGGCACTGGGTCTCTATTTGCTCTCATGGCTTTTCCTTGTCATACGCAAAAACTCCAAGGGCATTTTGCCTCTTCAACAATCAAGGTAGGTAATATCTGCGGCATTTGCGCGGGGATGAAATAAATCCAATTTCTCCTGTCCTGATGCTCCGCAGTGTGCTTGTCTTGCCGCACGGGAAAGCCGCGGGCCTAGGAATCAGGTCCGCGCGACAACGATTGGTCTGCTACGAGAAAAATGCAGACGTAGCGCAGAGTTGATTCTAACTCCGCGGCTTTCACCCACGAATGGATAAGACAACCCTGGGAAAACGCCGCAGACACCTGCGAATCAGGTCTGCGCTACAGGTCATCACCTAATAAGGGTGGGCATTGAGATCTGTTGGTAGTCGTACGCGATCGGTGGCAAGCTTCACCGGACCAAGACCGCCATAGCTGTGAATGCTTGACCAAGCCCATTCCTCGGGCTTTTTGACTAGTCCTCGAGAGCGTGGTCAAAGAATCGCGCCTGCCACAGCGGGCCTGATTCGCATCGTTGGAGATTAGACTTGTGCGTCGATCGAACTTTGATGATTTCCATGACACGTGAAAGCGTCATCGGATGCCGCGGAAAGATCACCGCATGCCAATGGTCGGGAAGAAAGACCCAACCCGTGAGAAGAAAGCCATGTGCCTGTCGAGTTAGCTGAATTCCTTCTGCCAAGGCGGTAAAGTCGTCTTCATCGAGAAGGCGCCGTCCACGATGCAGCTGACAGGTCACAAAGAAGAACCGGTCAGAAACATAAAGGCGACGTAGACGAGACATAAAGCCCCCCACTGTATTGAATCGTACCGGGCCAATCATTGTAGCGCAGACCTGATTTTTAAGGTCTGCGGCATTTTCCCAGCGGTGGGATAAAGTCAGAGTGGATTGGCGCCCGGCAGGAAAAGAAGGCTTCGTTTTATCCATTCGTGGCGAAAGCTACAACTTATCCATTCGTGTACAAAAACCGCAGAGTTGCAAGTCAACTCTGCGCTACGTCCACTATTTCCTCGACGCTTCAATAAGGTCTATCCAGCTTGAGTTTTCGCTGCTCTTAGCCGTAAAATGCTGCAATTGACCCATCGCTTAGCTAACAGGAGACGATGACGATGCCGCATTCAACAAGTCACAATAAGATCGCTCGAAGAGACTTTCTCAGTCGAACGGCACGAACGACGGCCGCTCTGGGAGTGGGAATGATGACTGCGGGTTCCTGGAGCAAGGTTCTGGGCGCAAATGAGCGGATACGGTTAGGCGTCATCGGACCAGGCGAGAGAGGCCGCAGCGTGTTAGGACATTTTCAGGAGAACTCCGAAGTGGAGGTGGTGGCTCTTTGTGACATCTATGACGAGAGTCTGAACAAAGCTCAGAGACAGGCAGGAGGGAAAGCCAAAGAATTCGCGGAACACAAGGATTTACTGGCCCGGAAAGAAATCGATGCGGTCCTCATTGCCACCCCTGACCACTGGCACGTTCCCATAGCTGTCGACGCTTGCAACGCAGGAAAGGATGTCTACATCGAAAAGCCCCTCACCTTCAGCGTTGCAGAAGGTGAAGAGATCATCAGAGCGGCTCGGCTGAACGATCGTGTGGTTCAGGTGGGAATGCAGCAGCGCAGTGGGGCTCATTACATCAAAGCCAAAGCCGAGTACTTCGATAATCGAAAGCTGGGCAAGATCACCATCGCGCGGACCTGGTGGCATGGGAACAGTTATCATTTGCGTCGCGCTCCCTTCACCCAAAAACCCGACGGGCTCAACTGGAAGAAGTTTCTGGGCTCGCGTCCCTGGCGGGATTGGGACGTGCAGCAGTTCTGGAATTGGCGGGCCTATCTGGATTTCGGCGGGGGGCAAATCACGGACCTCTTCACTCACTGGATCGATGTGGTGCAGTGGTTCATGAATGAAGATCTCCCCAAATCGGCTGTTGCCGCCGGAGGGGTCTATCACTACAAAGACGGTCGCACCGCTCCCGACACTATCCATGTCTTATTGGAATATCCTTCCGAGTGGACGGCAACCTTTGAAGCCACGCTCGCTCCCGGCGTGAAAGGGGCCGGCATTGAATTTGTGGGGACCGAAGGACGGCTGGAGATTACGCGCGGAGGTTACACGTTTACCCCGCTCGAGGGGATGGCGGTACAAGAGCCCGGAGACAGCGGGGACCGGATGACCGGCGATCACGTCCGGAATTTCCTGGACTGTGTTAAGTCACGGCAGCGCCCGCATGGAGATGTCCTGGTGGGACATCGCTCCGCAATGGCCTCACACCTGGGGAACATCGCTTACTTGGCAAGACGAAGGATTCTGTTGGATCCCATCCGAGAGGAAGTTCTGCCGACGTAGGATAGTGAATCCGAGAAGGCTCGTCGGGCTCAAGGTTCTCGATAAACTTCGCCGCCTTTCATCACCAGCAGCACTTTGCGTAGAGCCGTGATATCGTTGGTAGGGTCGCCCTCAACAGCAACCAGGTCCGCGATCAATCCCGGTTGAACGGCTCCTACGCGGTCACTCAAATGAAGCGCCTTCGCCGCAACGAAGGTGGCCGAGCGCAGCGCTTCAGCAGGCTTCATCCCATACTGTACCAGTAGCTCCAGCTCACGTGCACCGTCACCATGGGCAAAAACGCCCATGTCACTTCCGTTAATAATCGTTACTCCCGCAGCCAGGGCCTCCTTGAATGTAGTCCGCCGTCTCCTAAGCTCGTCTGGTTCAGGATCGATGGCTGGATGCCAGCCACGGCATTTGCTGTAGGCTTCGGCCGCAGCCAGTGTCGGACAAAGAGCGATGTGGTGGTCAGCCATCAGGCGGAAAACTTCGGCATCTCCACCATCACCATGTTCGATAGTCTCCACACCGGCCAGGGTCGCCCGTAGCATGCCTTCCTTCGACATGGCATGAGCTGCCACTGGAATGCCCAACGAGCGGGCTGCTTCGACAGCCAGTTTGAGCTCTTCGAGCGAGAAGGTTGGACGAATGGCTGCACCGCCCATAGCCGCGTCGGCATAGATCTTAACGTAGTCAGCACCCTTTCCGATCTGGTCACGCACGACGCGTAGCAGTGAATCCACGCCTCCGGCTTCTTCCGCTCCCTGCGGAATGTAGAACTCAGGAGCAAAACCTTTGGGCCCGTAGCTGCCGGTGGCGACAATGGCCCGTGTGCTGACCAGCATCCTCGGTCCGGGAATGATCTTCTGCTGGATCGCTTGTTTCAAGCCAACATCAGCGTACCCGGCCCCTTCCGTGCCCAGGTCGCGAATGGTTGTAAATCCAGACAGCAATGTACTGCGCAGATGATTTGTGGCCCGGCTGACACGTAGCGCCAAAGGTTCCTTCAGTACTTGGTCGTCCCACGACGCCTCGTTATAAGGGTGCAGAAGGACATGGGTGTGAGCATCGATTAAGCCTGGCAGCAGGGTGGCTTTTGGGAGATTGAAAGTGCGGGCATCCGTGGGTATCTTCACTTCGGTTGCGGGCCCAACCGCCTCGATGCGCTCGCCGCGCACAATCACTACCCACTCTGTATGGGGAGTGGTCGTCAGACCGTCAAAAACGCGAGCGGGTTTGAGCGCCAGCGGGCGACGCTGATCCTGAGCCGATAGAGGTAGAGCGCACAGGAAGACAAGGATAGCAATCCGTTTGCGCAACATAGGCCTTTCCTTAACACCGATGCCTAATCGAACAAAGGGTGTCGCCCGCTCCGCTAGGAGCGCAATATTTATAGAGAAACGCCTCTCCTTGAACTTCTCTAGCTCCGTCAGGAGCGGCATAGACCTCCGGTTTGCTATGTCGGACCTGCCGGAGTTAGCAGAATCGAAGGTGTTGGTTACCTACGATAATTTCCGTTCGTATGGGTCCGTACACATTTCCA
>JACXTT010012016.1_pt1 | contig 11519 bp, 8 predicted proteins | sample 9270951 | NCBI WGS metagenome assembly JACXTT01 (sample SAMN15532306, study PRJNA645909) | rock metagenome | isolation source: weathered quartz diorite | place: Puerto Rico | collected 2017-06-21 | reverse complement strand
AACACGGTGACGGTGGTGTTCAACCAGGTGGCGGCGTATCCGGATGTGCGGGTGCTGGAGTACAGCGGGGCGGACACGACGAATCCGCTGGATGTGACGGCCGGGGCGGCGGGATCGGGGCTGACGGCGAACAGTGGATCGGCGACGACGACGTCGGCGAGCGAGCTGATCTTCGGGGCGGGGATGACGTTTGACTTCTACAACGCGGCGGGGAGCGGATTCACGAACCGGGTGATCACGAACTTTGGGGACATTGCGGAAGACAAGGGCGTAACCAGCACGGGCAGTTATAACGCGACGGCGGGGATAAGAAGTTCGGCTGCCTGGGTAATGCAAATGGCCACGTTCCGGGCGGCAGGACAGTAGCAAACCATCTGCCTGTCGTGCGGCATGTGGTTGCGGCGAATTCTGCAGTACGAGCCAGAAATGCAACGGGAGATCAAGAGCCCCTTCGAAGCCACCCTCGAGATGTAGCCAGTCGCTCTAGAATTGACGAACTGGAGGGAGTCGAGGATAAGCGACCAGCGGAGCGCGTGGCTCTACGCGGTGAAGCCCATGAGTGACAACACTAGTCAGAACGGCGTGGGCAATCCTGCGGTCTCAGTGATCATGCCAGCGTATAACGCCATGGCGTATTTGCAAGAGGCCATCAGTTCTGTTGTGGATCAGACTTTTCAAGACTGGGAATTGGTGGTGGTAGACGACGCTTCGAGCGATGAGACCCCCAGGATCCTGCAGACCCTGGCCAGCCAGGAGCCGAGGCTGGTGGTCGATCGCCTTCCCAGGAATTGTGGGGTGGGATATTGCCGCAATCGTGGTCTGGAACTGGCGAAGGGAAGATTCGTCGCCTTTCTGGACAGCGATGATCGCTGGCACCCGGAAAAACTTTCCCGCCAACTCGTCTTCATGCGTCAGAAAAAGGTTGCCTTCTCGTTCACTGCGTACGAGGTTATCTCGGCCACCGGAGCCTGGCTTTCTCTCGCTCCGCCCGTACCGGAAGAGATGACTTATGAGAAGCTACTGGGGAACAGCCTGATTGGTTGCTCCACGGTCGTTCTGGACCGCGAAGATCTGGGGGACGTCCGGTTCCCCGAAATGCGGACGCGCCAGGACTTTGCGCTCTGGTGCACCCTGCTTCGGGACGGGAGGAAGGCGGCGGGGCTTGCCGATGTGCTTACGCAATACCGGCTCTCTCCCTCAGGTATTTCCAAGAACAAACTGAAGGGCGCTCGCCAGCACTGGCGAGTCTACCGCGAGCACCTCGGCCTGGGGCTGTTCAAGGCCACGCGTCACTTCATCTCCTATGCCTGGAACGCGTCCCGGAAGCACCGCCGCTATCGGGGCATCGGTTCCGCGTCATAGCGATCCAAGCTTTTACCTCATCGCCTTCACCGCCCGCGCGAAAAAGTTTTCAACTTCTCGTAGGACCTCGTTCACCCGCAATCACACCTGCCAGGATCGTTGATGATCCGATCCGGGAAGCGCTGCCATCAGAATTTGATCGCAGAACGGCGATTCGCGGTGAGTGGCTATTACCAACGGCAATTGACTCAACTTCCAGCGATAGTACACTTCCTATCAGGAGTTTGGGCATGCATATTCTTCACGTCGTGGGCGCCCGGCCGAATCTTATGAAAGTCGCGCCGGTGCTGGGCGCGCTAAAGCATTACTCCAGGATAAAGCAGACTCTCATTCATACCGGCCAGCATTACGATACCAACATGTCGGATGTATTTTTTCAGCAGCTGGAGATCCCCGCGCCAGACGTTAACTTAGGGGTTGGCTCGGGAAGTCATGCACGTCAAACCGCGGAAATTATGACGCGCTTCGAGCCCGTGGTCCTGGAACGCAAACCGGACCTGGTGCTGGTCTACGGGGATGTCAACTCCACGGTTGCGGCCGCGCTGGTTTGCGCCAAACTGCTGATCCAGGTGGGCCACGTGGAAGCAGGGCTCCGCTCGCGTGACCGAACCATGCCAGAAGAAATCAATCGGCTGGTCACGGACCAGCTTGCCGATTTGTTGTTCACGCCATCAGCAGACGGAGATGAGAACCTCGAGCGCGAGGGGATCCCCGGCCACAAGATCTATCGGGTGGGCAATGTGATGATCGATTCACTCGTCCGGCTTTTGCCCGCAGCGATCGAAAAAAAAATGAATGGGCTGCCCGATAGCTACGTTTTGGTCACTCTGCATCGCCCAGCGAATGTAGATGACGATCACACGCTAAAGGGCATACTGGAATGTCTGCTGGAATTGAACAGCCAGTTGAAGGTTGTTTTTCCGGTGCACCCGCGGACCCGCCAGCGAATCGCAGATTTTGGCTTCGACGCCAGCCAGTTGGATTTGCGGGAGCCGCTGCCTTACATTGAATTTTTAGCGCTTCAACGCCGCGCTACTGCGGTCGTAACCGATTCTGGCGGCATTCAGGAAGAGACCACATACCTGAAAGTGCCCTGCCTTACCCTGCGCAACAACACAGAACGTCCGGTGACCGTGACCATGGGCACGAATATTCTGGTGGGGCAGAACGGAGCCACGCTCCGCACTGAGCTGACCAAGATTCTCAATGGCAAACAAAAGCGGAGCTCAGTGCCGCCTCTTTGGGACGGACGTGCAGGAGAGCGTATCGCAGAGATCCTGAGCAAGCTCTAGTTTAGCAGTGCCGAAGATTCGAATCGGCTGTCCGGTCTGTCGAACGAAAAATCTACTGCTGTTTTCCACAAGGCAATCGTAAGGATATTCCCTTCTTTGCTTGTTCGTTAAAAATGCAAGTGATACGAATCCCGCTGAAGTGAGACAATGACGAATCATCATGCGGGCCATTCTGGAAGATGTTCGCTCCGGGGAGGTTACCGGTCACGAAGTTCCACAGCCGGAACTGCGTCCGGGGGGCATCCTGGTGCGGACCGCATTTTCCGCCATCAGCGCGGGTACGGAACTGGCTCATCGTGAACAGGTAGAAAAATCGCTTCTTGGTAAAGCTCTCGCCCGGCCCGATCTGGTGCGGCAGGTGGTCGATTTCGCGCGAACGGCGGGGGTGAAAGCGGCTTACCGGAAAGTGCAATCGCGGCTGGATATGCTCGCTCCTCTGGGCTATAGCTGCGCCGGGGTGGTGATTGCCGCGGGGCAGGGCGTGCCGGAATTTCAACCCGGCGATCGGGTAGCCTGTGCGGGCGTGGGCTATGCCAGCCACTGCGAGGTCAACTTCGTCCCCAAAAATCTGGCGGCGCGGGTTCCAGATGCGGTCCCGCTGGAGGCCGCGTCCCTCAGCGCCATCGGGGCGATTGCGCTCCAGGGATTCCGGCAGAGTCAGGCGGTGCTGGGCGAGGTGGTCGCAGTTATCGGGGCGGGACTGGTAGGAGTGCTTACCGTGCAGCTGGCCAAGGCGGCGGGCTGTCGAGTGATCGCTATTGATCTTGATCGTGAAAGAGCGGAATCGGCCCGGCGATTTGGCGCCGATCTTGCTTTGTGCTCTGCGGATCGGGACACGGCGCTGCGAGTGAGAGAGTTCGCCCGCCACGGAGCTGACGTTGCCATTGTTACGGCAGCTTCTACGTCGGCTGAACCGGTCGAACTGGCGGCCGATATTTCCCGCGAGCGCGGGCGCATCGTGGTGGTGGGCACGGTGGATCTTGGAGTCTCGCGCAAACCCATGTATACGAAAGAGCTCTCGCTGGTTCTTTCCCGTTCCTACGGTCCGGGGCGCTACGATCCCCAATACGAAGAAGATGGTATCGACTATCCCGTCGGCTATGTTCGCTGGACAGAAAAGCGGAACATGGAGGCGTTTCTTGAACTATTGGCTGCCGGCGCGGTCAATGTGGCGCCTTTGATCGAGAAGCGCTGTCCGGTAGAGCAGGGAAGCGGGGCCTATCAGGAGCTCAAAGGTGCGGGCGCTTACACCGTGCTGCTCGAATATCCCAGCCGGGCGCTGCTCCCCATGCCGGTTCCGCCGAACGATTCGGTGAAGCCTTCGCGTGGATCCCACGGCCGGGTGTCGAAAGCGGGCGGGTTAAGAATTGGATGCATCGGCGCCGGCAGTTTCGCGCGCGACACCATCTTTCCCGCGTTGGCTAAGAGTCCTGGGGTCGCGTTGCACTCGGTTGCCACCGCCTCGGGTGTGGCCTCGGAATCCGCCCGCAAGCTATTTCACTTTGAACGAGCTGTACCGCCGGCTGAGCTGGTACGGGACAAGGATACCGACGCGGTATTTGTGCTTTCCCGCCACGACAGCCACGCCCAATATGTGATTGCCGCGCTTTCCAACCAAAAGCCAGTGTTTGTGGAAAAGCCGCTGGCCATCAACCGCGAGCAACTGGAAGAGGTCCGCTGCGCCTATCAGGCAGAAGAGGAAAAGAACCACAATCCATTCTTGAGCGTGGGCTTCAATCGCAGGTTTGCCCCCTTCACGGAAAAGTTGAAGCAGTTCTTTGCCGGTCGGCAGGAACCGATGATCGTAAACATCCGGGTGAATGCGGGATACATCCCCCCCGATCACTGGGTGCAGCGCAGCCTCAGCGGAGGCGGCCGGATCATTGGCGAGTTCTGCCATTTTGTCGATTGGGCGCGCTGCGTGGTGGGGGCTTCCGTGGTAAGCGTTACGGCGTATGCTCTTCCGGACGGAGCCCGCTACAACCGTGACAATGTCGTGGCCACGCTCGCTTTTCAGGACGGGTCCATTGCTAACCTGGTGTATCTGGCCAACGGCGACCGGTCGATCCCGAAAGAGCAGTTTGAAGTTTTCTGCGACGGCAAGGTTGGGCGGATTGATGATTTCCGCGTCCTCGATCTGGCGCGCGACGGAAAAACCAGGCGTACCAAAGCGAGATGCGACAAGGGACATGCGCGCGAGATTGAAGTCACGCTCGAAGCCATCCGCAGTGGCGGTCCTTCGCCCATTCCGTTCGAAGAAATTCTGGAAGTCTCGTCAGCGACCATCGCGGTGGAAGAAGCCATTGCCAGCGGGAAGGCAGTTTCCCTGCAGATTGAAGATACAGGCACCGGGGCTTAAAGCCTCGGTGATTTCACGCCGCTTACGGCCGGTCCTCCACTCTTAGGAGTTCGGAATCGTCACCTGGACCTGATTTGAGGGCTTGCTTTCCTTTCCGTGCTTGTTCAAGGCGGTCGTGACGTAGAAGTAGGTTTGTCCGCTTTGGACCGAGCCATCGGTGAAGGTGGCCTTGGGGTAGGGGCTGGGGTTGATCTTGGTATACGGCCCTTTGGCCTTGACCCCGCGGTATATGTTGTAGCCGATCGTACTGGATTTGCCAGCGCGCCAGGAGAGAGTGACGCTGTGCCGTCCGGCCTGGGTTCCGTCGGCGCTGAGTGCTTCCGTATGCGGAGAGTTTGTGGCATCGCTGAAGAAGCTGATATTCCCTGAAGAACTTCCGCCCTTGTGCGGGGCGAAGGTCACTTTGAACGGCACGTTTTGCCCAGCGGCCACGGTGACCGGGAATGCGATCCCGCTGACAGAGTACCCCTCGCCGCTCCAGTCGGCCGATGTCACCGTAATACGCGCGTTCCCCGCGCTCAGGGGTTCCCGTCTTGGTGGCTTTGTGTCCCACTGCCACCTTGCCGAAGTCAAGGATAGACGGGGAAACGAGAAGCTGGCCTGCGGGCACATCCGGATGCGTGCCGCTTCCTCTGCCGCAGCCGATCGAGATCGCAGCGGTCAGAATTGCCAGCCCGAAGAAATATCCTCTGCGCATGCGTTAATTGCTCCCTTGCTATAGAAATTTTCCCACGAATGAAACGACACACCCGGCCAGACCTGGCGGGATTAAACGCTTGTTTGAAAATTGGAATCCATTGAACGAGTTGCGGATTTCCGCGGCTTGCCCTGATGAATCCCAACTTGAATGGAACCCTGGAAGGGTATGTCAGGAAGTTAGACTCGAAACCCGGATTCGAGAAGATATCACTAGTACATACCTGTGGATTGTGTCCGGGCCTAAATTGGTTGACGCGAGAATGCAAGGCGCGAGCGTCCGCTCACGCCTGCATAATAAAAGGGCATGAAGTTGTCACGCCCCCATTTACTCGAAGGTTTGCAAACCTGCAATTTTTTACGGCGTGGGAACTACAGCCTGAGTCTGATTCGAATACGCGCTCTCTTTTCCGGTTCCGTCGACCGCAGTAGTGACGTAGAAGTAGGTCTGGCCCGCCTGGACCGCATTGTCGGTATAGGTGGTGTCGGCATTGAGGGCATTAATCTGGGAATAAGGCCCGCCCGTCTTCACGCCACGATATACGTTGTAGCCGACGACCGAGGGCGATGAACTTGAACTCCAGGAAAGCGCCACGCTGTGTTGGGGCGCCGGCGTGCCGGTACCAGTTAGAGATTGCTGAGCGGATGGATTGGAAGCATTGCTGGTAAAAGATGCGCTGGCCGAAGCCGCACCACTGGTCTGGGGCGTGAAGCTGATGTTGAACGACACGCTCTTGCCGGCCGCCACCGTAACCGGGAGGGAAAGTCCGCTCACGGTAAATTCCGACGTGCTCAGGCTGGCGTTCGTGACCGTGACGCTGGAGCCACTTGCCGCGAGCGACGCAGGAAGCGTCTTGCTCTGCCCCACAATGACGCTGCCGAAATTCAGCGCAGCCGGGCTCACCGCCAATTGGCCAGAGACGATTGCCGTTCCAACCATGGAAATGGTGAGCGTGGGATTGGAAGCATCCGAAAGCACAGAAATCGATCCCGCGGCGCTGCCGCCGGAGGTGGGCGCAAACACCGCGCCGAAGGTAAAGCTTTGTCCCGGGCTCAAAGTCAGAGGCAGAGTCAATCCCGTGACCTTGAAACCGGTCCCCGTGACGTTGGCCTGGGTCACGGTCACGCTGGTGCCGCCGCTATTGGTTAGAGTCTCCGACAGAGTGTTGGTGCTGCCCATCTGCACGCTGGAGAAATCGAGGCTGGAATCGCTGGCGCTCAACACACCGGCAGTGGCAACGGTGGCGGTGAGCGGAATGGCAAGGCTGGCATTGGAAGCGTCGCTGACGATCGAAAGGCTTCCACTCGCCGAGCCGCCGGACTGTGGAGTGAAGGTTACGCTCAACGCGGCGCTCTGACCTGCGGCCAGCGTGGCCGGCAAGTTCAGGCCGCTAACGGTGAAGCCCACGCCAGTGAGGTTGGCCTGAGACAGGGTCACGCTGGAGCCGCCGGCATTGGATAGGGTTGCCGAAATCGTCTTGGGTGCGCCCACCTGTACGGTCCCGAAATTCAGACTAGATGGCGCAGCGGTTAACGATCCGGCAGTCACCGCGGTGGCCGCAAGCGGAATCGCCAGCACACTATTCGAAGCATCGCTAGCCAGAGACAGAGCCCCGGTGGAGGTCCCGCCCGACTGAGGGTCAAAGGTTACGGTGAAGGCTGCGCTCTGACCCGCAGCCAGAGTTGTGGGGAGGCTCAAGCCACTGACCGCGAAGCCGGTCCCGGATACGTTCGCCTGCGATACCGTCACGCTAGCGGCGCCCGTGTTGGTCAAGGTTGCCGGCAGGTTCTGAGGGTGTCCCACCTGGACGCTTCCAAAACTAAGACTGGAGGGGTTGGAAATCAGGGTGCCGGACCCAACCGCCACGGCTGAAACCGGAACGCTCACGACCGAGTTCGGGGCGTCGCTGGTTACCGCAACGGTTCCGCTGGCGGTTCCGGTCGAAGTCGGCGTGAATGTTACCGCGAAAGTCTTTTTCTGCCCCGGCGACAAGGTCAGCGGAAAGCTGAGGCCGGTCATTCCAAATCCATGACCGTTGACGGTTGCCTGCTTTACGGTGACGGTGGAGCCGCCCGAGTTGACCAGCGTTGCCGACTGGGTCTGACTCGTGCCAAGCTTCACGCTGCCCAGAGCGAGGACCGTAGGTGAAACCGCGAGCTGCCCGCTGAGCATTCCGATGCCCGAAACCGGGACGTTGAGGACACGCGAGATGGTGGTGACGGCCACATCGGTCGGGAGCTCCTGGCGACCTCTTCTCGCAAACCTAGTCGTCGTGGTGCCGATCAGAGAAATGGCGCCGCTGCTGGCGCCGCCCCCAGTGGGCGTGAAGCTCACTCCAAGCGTCACGGTTTGCTTCGACCGCAGAACCAGCGGCAGGTTTAGTCCAGTCAGGGCAAACCCCGTTCCCGAAATTGCGGCGTGAGTCACGGTCACAGGGCCGAGGCCTGAATTGGACAAGGTCGCGGTTTGAGTCTGGGTCTTGCCCACCTGCACGTTACCAAAGTTGATGCTCGCCGGATTCAGGGTGATCCGGCCCGAGATGGCCGTGCCCCGCAAAGCGAAGGTTGCGGACGAACGAATCACGTTGCTGGCCATCACAACCCGGCCCTGTGAGCTGCTGCCAGTGCGTGGCGAATATACGACCTCAACGGCGGTGCGCCCGCCCGGGGCCAGGCTCAACGGCTGTTTTTGACCGGTAATAGTGAAGTCCGTCTGGTCAACTTGTGCCCGGCTGAGAACCAAAGGCAAAGCGCTGTTGTTGACGATGGTGTTGGTTCGTACCACCCTGGTTCCGACCGGGACAGTGCCAAAATCCAGAGTGTCCGCGATTGCCACCAGCCCGGTCGCTTGTTGTGTGGCAGGCTGGGTGGTATTAAGGGCGGAACAGCCCAACATTGTGGTCAGGGTGAGAAGAAGAACCGTCAGGGTGCTGCGAGCGCCGAGATCCTTCACGGAGGCCTCTACCAACGCCGTACGGCCATACGGCGGGGGATTTACCAGCTCGCTGCGCCATTCCGAGTGTCAATCCCCGAGGAGACCGAAACGTGGAATAGTGCAGCCAAAGGCAGTGTGCTCTGAGGTTTGTGCAGGCGGTAGATATCGGAAGTGAACTTGGGCCGGGTCCATACGGCCATCAATAAAGTGGAACAGTAGTTACCTCGGTCACGACGGCGATGCCAAATGCGGCCGCCTGACCAAAGTGGAAAACGCATTCGAATAACTTGTTGCCGCGGGCAACGAAATTGCCGCGCAAATTCAGTGGAGACCGAGCTGGCGTCGCGAAAAGCGGACCTGAGCAGTCACGAGCACGATCTATCGTTGGAGATGGCGATGCAGTAATCTAATGGTCGTGTATTGTCGCGTCGCGCGTTGCTGAAGGGCGGAAGGACGTCCGGGCGAAAAACTGTTCTCCATGTCCACACCAGATTCCACACCGGGTTCCGTGCAGTCGCAATATAAGGGCATCATTTTGGCCGGCGGATCGGGTACGCGCCTGTATCCGGTAACCCATGCCGTGGGCAAGAGCTTGCTGCCGATTTATGACAAGCCCATGATCTATTACCCGCTGTCCACGCTGATGCTGGCGGGAATCCGCGACATCCTCGTCATTTCGACGCCGCAGGACGCGCCCAAATTCGAACAGCTGCTGGGCGATGGGGCACGTTTCGGTCTGAGTTTTCAATACGCGGTGCAACCTCGGCCGGAGGGTATTGCGCAGGCTTTTCTGGTGGGGGAGAAATTTATCGGCTCCTCATGTTGTGCCCTGGTTCTGGGTGACAACATCTTCTACGGACACGACCTGGCTAAAACCGTTCTGCACGCAGGTCAGCAAAGGACGGGTGCGCGGGTGTTCGCATATCCGGTTCACGATCCCGAGCGTTACGGCGTAGTTGAGTTTGATTCCGCCGGCAGAGCACTCAGCCTGGAGGAGAAACCACGCGCGCCCAAGTCGCGCTACGCGGTTACCGGACTTTATTTCTACGACAATCAGGTTGTGGAGATAGCCAGATCGCTGAAGCCGTCCGCGCGTGGAGAGCTGGAAATCACGGAAGTCAACCAGGAATATTTGCGTCGCAGGCAGTTGGAGGTAGAAGTGATGGGCCGGGGCATGGCGTGGCTGGACACGGGCACGCATCAGGCGATGCTCGAGGCCTCGCTTTTCATCCAGACGATTGAAACCCGGCAAGGGCTCATGGTCGCCTGCCCGGAAGAGATCGCCTTTCGCTACGGGTACATTAGTGCGCAGCAACTGGAGGACATAGTTTCTTCCATGAAGAACAATGGCTATGGCTTATATCTGCAGCAACTGCTCAGGGAAAAAGTGTTCTGAAAACGTAAGCCGGCGATCAACGCTGCGATGAAGATTACCGCAACCTCGCTGCCCGGATTGCTCGTCCTCGAACCCGAAGTGTTCCGTGATGCCAGAGGCTTCTTCCTGGAAAGCTACAATGAGAGAACCATGGCGGAAGCGGGTATCCACGAGCGTTTTGTACAAGACAACCATTCGTTTTCTGTCCGCAATGTGGTGCGGGGTCTGCACTATCAAGTACGCCCCCAGGGCAAGCTGGTGCGAGTGGCGGTTGGTGAGATTCTGGATGTGGCGGTGGATTTGCGCCGGAGTTCGCCGGCTTTCGGACGTTGGTACGCAATCCGCCTTTCGGACGCAAAGCAGCAGATGTTGTGGGTACCTCCCGGGTTTGCCCATGGTTTTCGCGTGTTCTCCGAAGGCGCCCACGTCCTTTACAAAGCGACTGATTTCTATGATCCCGCTGCCGAGCGCACGATCGCGTGGAACGACCCTAAGTTGAACATCGACTGGCAACTTGCCTCCGCCCCAACCGTCTCCGCAAAAGATAGCCGGGGAGGCTCTTTTGAAGAGGCCGAGGTGTTCGATTAGAAACTGTGGTCCAATGACTGTTTCGAAGAACTGTGGAAGGAGATCCGCATGACCAGTTCGCGCAGAAACTTCCTTCGCTCTCTGAGCATGGGCGCCGCCGCGGGAGCAGCCGTGCGCTGGCCCTTGAGAGGAATTCCGCCCGCCTACGCCTCGGAGCCGGCGCGTTCCGCGCAGCCCGATCGGCCGATCCGGTTGGACAGCAATGAGAACGCCTATGGTCCGTCTCCCAAAGTGGCTGAGGCGATTCGCTCGGCTACTGGGATGGCGAACCGGTATCCCTTCAGAAAGTATGAAGAAGTAACGGAGCAGATCGCGAGTTCCCACCGGGTGAAGCCGGAGCAGGTGTTGTTCGCCTGCGGCTCGACAGAAATACTTCGCGTGGCGGCTTGCGCGTTTCTCGGCGACGGCCGGCAACTGGTACAAGCTTGGCCGACCTTCGAAGCCATACAGGACTACGCCAAATCGCTCCGTTCTGCGGTCGTATCAGTACCGCTCAACCAAAATCTTGCTCACGATCTCGAGGGCATGCTAGCCCGCACCAGCGCTACCACCGGTTTGGTATACATCTGCAATCCAAACAACCCCACAGCGAGCATTACTCCCCGAAACGATCTGGAACGTTTTATCGGCAAACTTCCAGCCACCACCCAGGTACTGATTGATGAGGCCTATCATCACTACGCAGGCGAGTCAGAGGCTTACGCGTCTTTCATTGATCGTCCGCTGGATGACGATCGTGTGATCGTTAGCCGAACTCTTTCCAAGGTATAAGGTTTGGCGGGATTGAGGCCGGGTTACGCAATAACGGCTCGAAATGTGACTGAGAAGTAGGGTCGGTATCGACCGCAGGATAGGCTAGATGCGGTTGCTGCTGACGTCTACGGTCAATGCCTGGAGGAAACTGAGAGGTTG
>JACXTT010012015.1_pt1 | contig 11519 bp, 7 predicted proteins | sample 9270951 | NCBI WGS metagenome assembly JACXTT01 (sample SAMN15532306, study PRJNA645909) | rock metagenome | isolation source: weathered quartz diorite | place: Puerto Rico | collected 2017-06-21 | reverse complement strand
AAGACGGAGAACACCTCGTTCTACGGACAGGATTCGTGGAAGGTCCTCACCAACTTCACCATCAACGCCGGCGTGCGCTGGGAAAACCAGAAGGTGGGCGACCGCTTCGGCAACTGGACCATCAATCTGAAAGACAACATCGCTCCGCGCCTCGGCGCGATTTGGGACCCGGCCAACAACGGGCGCAGCAAGGTGTACGTGAATTACGGCCGGTTCTTCGAATCGATCCCCATGGACATCAACATCCGTTCCTTCGGCGGCGAGTTGTCGCTCGACGTGAACAACCTCTCCGGAACGTCGAAGAACCTCACGCCCGATCCGGCCGCCCCCGCGTTCAGCGCGACCAAGGCCCCCTTCCGCATTCTCGGCAGCTTCATCACCCCGGTCGACCCGAACCTCAAGGGTCAGTACATCGACGAGTACCTCGCCGGTTACGACTACGAGATCGCACCGAACCTGGCGATTGGCATCAAGGGTACCTATCGCAACCTCGGCCGCGTGATCGAAGACATGCTCATCGATCCGGCCAGCGGCGACTACTTCATCGCCAACCCGGGCGAGGGCCTCGGCAGCACCACGGGCTTCCTGGAGTCAGGAGAGAAGGTCCCCGCTCCGAAGCCGAGCCGTAAGTACAAGGGTGTGGAGCTGCACGCGAACAAGCGCTTCAGCAACAACTATCAGTTCTACGCCAGCTACGTCTGGTCGCGCCTCTCGGGCAACTACGACGGCACGTTCCAGGCGTCGACCGGCCAGCTCGACCCGAACATCAACTCGGCGTATGACTACGCCGACTTCGAGGTCAACAACAGCGGCGGCGGCCGCCTGAGCAACGACCGCACGCACCAGCTCAAGTTCTACGGCAGCTATACCCTGCCGAGCGGCTTCGCCAAGGGCCTCACCGCCGGCCTTGGCGCTCACTGGCAGTCGGGCACGCCGCTCACCGCCCAAGGCTTCGCCGGCAGCTACCGCAACTACGAGTACTACCTCACCCCGCGCGGCGCACTCGGCCGCGGACCGTCGGACTACGAAGCGGACCTCCACTTCGACTATCCGATCCCGGTCGCATCGCAGCGCGCCACCATCATCCTCGACGTGTTCAACCTGTTCAATCGTCAGGCCATCACGACGCTCGATCAGCGCTACAACCTCAGCTCCGACCCGCTCTGCTCCGGAATCCCGTCCAACCTGTGCAACGGCGACGGCGGCCTTCTGAACAAGCCGGGGACGACTCAACCGCTGGGACAGCTCGCGAATCCGCGCGCCACCGCGACCAATCCGGACTTCCTCAAGGCCGGTACTGGGTTCAGCGGGCAGCGCTCGGTCCGCCTCGGCGCACGCTGGTCGTTCTAGCCGTACAGTTCCGCGTTGTATCCTGAGGGCCCCCAACCGGGGGCCCTCGCTTTTTGCGCAGACTCGTCTTCATCGCTCTGGTCATCGCCGCCGCCATCGCCGCGGCGCTGGTGCGCGTGCAGCCGCGCGGCCAGGCCACCATCTTCCGCCGCGGCGATGGCCTCACCGTGCGCCGCACGCCGCTCTACGCGCGGCCGCTCGCCTACGACTCACGCTGCCTCGCTGCGATCGCCGGCGATCGGCTGGCGCTTGACGCACCGGTCATCGCCATCACCAAAACCGGCGATGAAGTCCCTGCGCGCGTCCGCTTAACCTACGACGTGCCGCCGGCGGTTCCGCATGGATGGCAGCCCAGCGACTGGTGCGCGGCGTTGCGCGGCGCGGTGGCCGCGAGCGTGGCGCAGTGGTCGTCGCGGGAGCCGGCTCGGGCGCTGCTCGACCGGCGTGCGGCCGGTGAGCGTGCCTCCTCCATCATCGCGCGCGATCTGGCGGCCGTTCATCCGTCAGCCATCTCGGTGCGCATCGACTTGCCCGCCGGCTTCGAGCGGATCGCCGGCGCGAGCGTCATCGCCTCGCGCGTTTCGCGGCCGGTCATCTTCATCGGTCTCGATGGCGCCGACTGGGAGCCGCTCGACGACTACATGCGCGCGGGCGCCATGCCGGCGCTGAAGCGGCTCGTGGCTGAGGGAGCGGGCGGCGTACTGGAGACGGAGCACCCGCCGCTTTCGCCGATCGTCTGGACCACCATGATGACCGGCGTCAGCCCGCTCGACCACGCCATCCTCGATTTCACGCGCTTCAATCCCTTCACGCGCGAGAAGGAGCCAATCACCAGCGATGAACGGCGCGCGCCGGCGGTCTGGAACATGCTGACCGCGGGCCAGAAGCAAGTCAGCCAGTTCGGTCTCTGGGCCACGTATGCCGCCGAGCCGCTGCACGGCATCAACGTGACCGATCGGATGTCGAACTTTCTCTACACGGACCTGAAGAAGCCGCAAGGCGTGATCTACCCGCCGGCGCGGCAGCCGTGGGCGGAGGTGATGGTGGGCCAGGCGGAGCGCGCGGTGACCGCGGCGCGGATGCGCGAGTATCTGCCGTCGCTCAGCGACGCCGATTTCGACGCGCTGGCGCACGTGGCCAACCCCTACGCGCAACCCGACGCCGCCCTGCGCCGCATTCTCATCGAGACGGAGATCTACCGCCGCCTCTCAGACGAATTTCTGAACAGCCGCCGCCCCCTCCCCGACCTCACCATCATTTATATACAGGGCACCGACACCATCGGCCACGTCTTCGCTCCGTTCGCGCCGCCGAAGCAGCCGGAGGTGTCACAAGGCGACTACGACCGCTACCACGACGTGCCGGAGCGCTTTTTTCGCGACATCGACGCGCTGCTCGCCGAGTACATCGCCATCGCCGAGCGCAGCGGCGCGCTGGTGATGCTCGCCTCTGACCACGGTTTCCGTTGGCGTGAAGGGCGGCCGACCGCGATCTCCAGCACCACCACCGCCACCGCGGCGAAGTGGCACCGCAACGAGGGCATCTATCTGATGTGGGGGCCGGGCATTGCCGCAATGCCGGGGCATCCTCTGCGCGGCGGCGTACGGCAAGTCTGCGCCACCCTTCTCGCGCTCACCGGCATGCCCGCCGCCGCGAACACCACCACCCCCCTCCCCCCCATCACCCCCTCCACCACTTCCATCGATTACCGCCGCGGCTTCACCCCCGCGGCGCCACCGCCGCCGCCGGCGAGCAAGCAGGCCTCGAGCGAGGAGATCGCCAAGCTGCGCGCGCTGAACTACATCGGCTCCGCCGAATCGCCGCGCTCCGCCTCGCCGGCGAGCGACACGCGCACCGCCGGCGCGTACAACAACGAGGGTCTCATCCTGCGCCAGCAGCATCGCGCCGAGGAGGCGATGCAGGCGTTCGAGAAGGCGCTGTCCATCGATCCGCGATACGCGTCAGCGATGTGGAACGAGAGCGAGACGCTTTTCGATGCAGGACGCGAGCTCGATCGCGCCGACACTCTGCTGATCGAAGCGCTGCGCAATGGCCTCGCCGACGGGGTGAAATACGTCATCGGCCGGTCGATCGCCTACAACCGCACCGCGCGCGCCGCGCGCAGCTTGGCGTTGCTCGACGCCGCCGTGCCCGTGTCACCCGACGACGCCGAGCTGCGCCTCTTCCGCGGCCGTTACCGCATGGACCGCCACGACTGCGCCGGCGCGCTCGAGGACTTTCGCCTCGCGCAGCGCGCACGCCCCAACGACGCGCTCCTGTGGGCCTCCACCGGCCTGGCGCAACTCTGCCTCGGCGACGAGGCGGGGGGGCGGGCGAGTTTGGCGCGGGCGCGGGAGCTGGATCCCCACCTCCCGCTACCCTAGGTTGCGGGTTGCGCGTTGCGAGTTGCGCGAGACAGCTTCGCTCGTAACTCGCAGCCGGCAACTCGCAACACTGTTACAGCCGCACCTTCTGCACTGCCGTGCCGATCTCGTTCGAGAGATCGTCGCGCAAAGTGACGGCGATGGTGAACTCGCCGCGGTCGAGGCGGACGTTGAGGCGGTAGCGGAAGGCGTCGGCGGCCGCCCGATCGCGCTGGGCCTGCGTGAAGAGGAGGTCCTGCGTCTTGTGATGAAATCCGACGTTGTTCCCTTTTCCGTCGAAGATGGAGAGATAGACGTGCACGCGGCCGGCGAAGCGCCCTTCGCTCGGCAGCAGCGTCACGCGGGCCATCGGCATCGCCGCGAGCACCGAGACGACCGGCTTCCCCTCGGTCACCTTCGGCGTCGCCAGGCTCACCGACACCGGAACGGCGGCAGCGGGCTGCAGCAGTGACGCGCGCATCCGCAGAAGCTGCTCCAGCCGCTCGTCGGCGGAGAGATCGAGGTAACCCTGCCGGTGCGCCACGCGCAGGCCGGGCCGCTTCAACCGCACGGAGATGCGGTGGTATTGGCGGTCTTCCGGATGCGGCGGCGCATAGCCCAGCAGGTAGAACGTACCGGTGGCGGCGTCGATGATGTCGAGCGATTGCCGCACCGAGTTCGAGGTGAGAAACAGCCCGCCGGTGCCGGAGGCGATGGTGTAGCCGCTGGAGGTGTCGCTGACGTCGCTGTCGGATTCGAGGTCGTATCCCTCCACTCCTTTACCCGAGGACCGGTTATCGACGTCGTGTTGCAGGACGGCGCTGGAGTGCCCCACCACGCGCACCACGTGCACGCTCATGTTCGCCGCGTTGGCCTCGCGGACGATGCCGTCGATCAATTTCGCGCTGGCCAGCTTGGCATCCTGCAGCTCGCGGTCGGTGCTGCGGTCATAGGCGTTGAACGCCGTGCTCAGGTCCACCGAACCGGTGAGCAGCACGGCGAGCTTCTTTCCCTCCAACGCTCCGAAGGCGTGCGCGGCGTCGATCAGCCCGCGCGCCGTGTTGGCCAGCGAGTGCGCGTTGCGCGTGGTGCGCTCGCGCGACTCGAAGTTCGCCGGCAAGTCTAATCCGCTGCGCTGGTAGAGCTGATCGTCGAGAATCGAGCGCTCCATCATGTCGCGGAAGGTGGTGTTGACGGAGCGCCGGATCTTGTTCACCGCGTCGTGAATGGCCGCCTTCCTGGTGGTGAAGGGCTGCACGATCTCGAGCTGCTGCCCGATCATCCCCAGCGCCCACTCGTAGCTGCCGTCATACGTTCCGTCGACGAACTCGTCGAGCTTGCGCAGCGCGGCGTCGCGGTCGGACTTGCTGATGTAGTTGTTATCGACCAGCAGAATGATGCGGCGCCGAAACTGGAGATCGGCCGATAGGCGCGGGGCGGCCGGCGAAGCCGGCCTTTCGATCAACAGAAAGTTCGTGATCTTTTGCCGCTGGCCGTCTTCGAGGACCTCGAAGTCATCCCTGGTCAGATCGGCGACCGCCTTGCCGCTCGCGTCGACCGCCGCGACGTCGACGTTGATGACCCGCACGTCGATCTTTTGCGCAACCGGCTGGGCCGAGAGAGGCGCCGCGATAACGGCCAGAACCGTGAAGAACCGGGGCAATCGCATGGAGTGAATGTTCAGAGGCGAACGGCTTCGCGGGCGCTCCCCATGTCGTTCGACAGCTCGTCGCGCAAGGTCATGATCACCGTGAAGTTGCCCCGCTGCAGATGCACTTTCATCGTGTAGCGGAAATGCCCGGCCACAGACTCTTTGCGATCGATCGTCACTTCCTGTTCCTGGTGGTGAAAAGCGACGTTGTGGCCGCTCTCGTCGAATACAGAGAGGTAGACGTGCACGCGGCCGACGTAGCCGTTGTCGCGCGGGATGATGGTCACCTTTTCCAGCGGGAGCTCCGCGGTGACGGCCATGACCTGCTCGCCCGGACGCTTCACGGGGGAGACGGCGATGGTCACCGGGAGCGAGCCCATGCCGCGATCGAAGGTGGTGCGTGCGCGGAGCATCTCCTCCAGGCGGTCGTCGGCGGTGAGGTCGTAGTAGCCGACGCGGTTGGCCACGCGCACGCCGCGTCGCTTCACGTTCACGCGGATGCGGTGGTACCGGCGGTCGCCCTGATGCGCCGGCGAGTAGCCGAGGGAGTAAAAATTCGTGGTCTGCCGGTCGATGGTGCTCATGGAGCCGGCGATGTCATTCGACGGCAGGTACATGCCGCCGGTGCCGAGCGCCAGCCCAAGGGGAAGCGAATCGAGATCGTGCGTGTCGATCGGATCGGTGAGGCCGCCGGTCTGGTAGAGGTTCGGCGAGGTCAGGTTGATTCCGGACGATCCGTTCTCCACGTCATGCTGCGGCGCCTGCATGCCGCGCGTCCGCGCGTTGATCACGTGCACGGTGAAGCTGGCGGCGTTTGCCTCGCGGATCATCTGGTCCTCGATCTGCGCGATGTCCAGCTTGAGCGCCTGCATCTCCTGATCGGTCTTCTTGTCGTAGGCCGTGAAGCTGGTATTGCTCTCCATCCCGCCGGTCAGGAGAATGATGAACTTTTTCCCCTCGTCCGCCGCGTGGGCGCGCGCCGCCTCCGCCACCGCGTTCGCCGTTTCGGTGATGGCCATCAGATTGCGGAAGGTCTGTTCACGGCCGCTGAAGCGAAGCAGCTCGCCATAGTCGTACTGCTGGTTGAGCGATGCCTCTCCACGGCGCTCGCGGTCGGAGAGGAGCTTGCGGTCCATCTCCTGGCGGCCGGTGAGAACGGGCATGCGGCGCACCGCCTCGAACGCGGCGTGAATGCGCGCCATGTCGCTGGTGAACGGCTGCACGAGGTGGACGCCGTGCCCGATGGCAGCGACCGCGTACTCGAAGTCGCCGTTGAGCGTCTTCTCCAGGTACCGCTCGATCTTCCCCAGCGCGATGTCGCGCTCGCTTTTCTCGATGTAGTTGTTGTCGACCAGCAGCAGCAGCTTGCGCCGGAACTGCGGCGGCATCTCTCCCTTCGACCCGGCCGCGGCCGGATGCGCGGCGTCGCGCAGCAAAGAATCCTGCATCACGGAGAAGTTGGTGATCTTCTGCGGCTTGGCGTCTTCGAGGATCTCGAAGTCGTCCTTGGTCAGGTCCATCACCGGCTTGCCGTCGGTATCGGTGACGGTGACGTCGACGTTGACCACCTGCACGTCGACGTGCGCGGTGAGCGGCGGCAGCGGCCCGAAATTCTGGGCCGGCACGGCCGAGGAAACCAAGAGAAACGCAAACGCGACCGCAGAACCGCGCATCAGGAGCCCCCTGTATCGATCGATGGATTGTATGCCCGTGGCAGGTCCGCGACGTAACACGCTCGTTACAACGGGATGTTGCCGTGCTTCTTCGGCGGGTTCTTGTCGCGCTTGTTGCGCAGCATGGCGAAGGCGGTGATCAGCTTCCGGCGCGTGAAGCGCGGCTCGATGATCTCGTCGACATAGCCGCGCTCGGCAGCGATATACGGGTTGGCGAACTTCTCCTTGTACTCGGCGATCTTCTTCTCCCGCTCCCGGCTCCCCTTGTACAGAATGCTCACCGCCCCCTCGGCACCCATCACCGCGATCTCCGCCGTGGGATAGGCGAAGTTCACGTCGGCGCGAATGTGCTTGGAGTTCATCACGCAGTACGCGCCGCCGTACGCCTTGCGCGTGATCACCGTGATCTTCGGCACCGTCGCCTCCGCCAGCGCGTAGAGCAGCTTTGCGCCGTGCACGATGATGCCACCGTACTCCTGATCCGTCCCGGGGAGGAAGCCGGGGACGTCTTCCAGGACCAGAAGCGGGACGTTGAAGGCATCGCAAAAACGAACGAAGCGCGCTCCCTTGCGCGAGGCGTTGATGTCGAGGACTCCGGCGAGAAACGCCGGCTGGTTGGCCACCACGCCGATCGATTGGCCATTAAGCCGGATGAAGCCGACCACCAGGTTCCGCGCGAAGTGCTGGTGCACTTCCAGGAAGTGGCCCTCGTCGGCGAAGGCTTTGATCAGCTCGCGCACTTCGTACGGCTGGTTCGGGGAGTCGGGGATGAAGTCGTCGAGCTGCGCGTCGACGCGGTTGATGTCGTCGCTGGTCGGCGCGCGCGGCGGCTCCTCCAGGTTGTTGGAAGGCAGAAAGGAGAGCAGCTCCCGGATGGTGGCCAGACAGTCCTCGTCGGAATCGGCGGCGAAGTGCGCCACGCCGGAGATCTGGTTGTGGGTATCGGCGCCGCCGAGCTTCTCCTTGGTCACCTCTTCGTGCGTGACGGTCTTGATGACGTCGGGGCCGGTGACGAACATGTAAGCGGTCTTCTTCACCATCAGGATGAAGTCGGTGATGGCGGGGGAGTAGACCGCGCCGCCGGCGCAGGGACCCATGATGGCGGAGATCTGCGGCACCACGCCGGAGGCCAGCGTATTGCGCAGGAAGATGTCGGCGTAGCCGCCGAGGGAGACGACGCCCTCCTGGATACGCGCGCCGCCGGAGTCGTTGAGGCCGACGATCGGCGCGCCGTTCTTCATGGCCAGGTCCATGATCTTCACGATCTTCGCCGCGTGCGTCTCGCTCAGCGACCCGCCGAAGACGGTGAAGTCCTGGGCGAAGGCGTAGACCAGACGCCCGTTGATGGTTCCGTAGCCGGCGACCACGCCGTCGCCGGCGATGCGCTGCTTCTCCATTCCGAAATCGAAGTTGCGGTGGACGACGAGTTGGTCGAGCTCCTGGAACGAGCCGGGATCGAACAGCAGCGCGATCCGCTCGCGCGCCGTGAGCTTCCCCTCGGCGTGCTGCCGCTCGATGCGCTTCTCGCCACCACCCAATTCGCTTTCGCGCTTGCGCTTCTCGAGCTCCTCGAGCCTTTTATCGAATGACATTAAGAGCTCTCAGCTCCAAGCTATCAGCTCTCAGGCCGCCCTCCCCCGAGAGCTGATAGCTGAGAGCTGAGAGCCTTGCTCACAACGTGAAATCCCGCTCGGCGGCGACTTTCTGCATGGCCTCGTCGAGCTCGGCGTCCGACGGCTCGCGGTCACCCATCGATTTGGCCAGCCGCGCGCGCGCCTCCTGCTCGATGGAGTCATACGCGGCGAGGTTTTCTTCGAGAGTGCGCGCCACCACGGTGATGCCGATCTCCGCGTCGCCGAATTCGACCAGGCCGCGGTCTTCCAGGCGATTGACGATCGCGCGGGCGAGGAACTCGATCTGGCGGATGCTGCTGCTCATGCGGCTACCGCCGCGATTCTACCGTGGAGTGCGGGCCTCCCGCCCGCAACCGCCGGACGTCTCGTCCGGCGGCAACGCAATCGGGCGGGACGCCTGATCGGCGCGGCCGGGACGGCCGCACTCCACGAGGATCTCCGCACCCCACACGCCGGCACTGTAGGGGTACCACCCCACCGCCCCCCCGACCGCCAGCACGCGTGCGATAGAGAGCGCGGCGGCGTAGACGTGGTCGCCGTCGGCGCAGAGCACATCGCCGTGATCGAGGAGCGCGACGGCGCGAGGGACGCCGTGGTCGAGCAGGCCGAACGGCAAGGCAAGGAGGTTGAACCAGGCGCGCACCGGCCGCACGCGATAGCTGGGGCGATACCAATTCGGCAGCTCGCCTTCGACCGGGCGGCTCTCGACCGGCTGTCCGTTGCCGTCGGGCGTCTCGCCGGCCCGCTGCGCGAGGTCGATGCGCCCGATGAGCGCCGGCAGCATGGCCGCGGTGACGCGCGGCGCGAGCGTGAGCCGCGGCGGCGGCTCGCGGCGGCCTTCCAGACGCGCGAACAGTTCGAGCAGCCCGCGGTCGATTTCGAAGTCCGCCTGGTCGATGAGCATGCGGAACGGCGGCCGGGCAATGGAGAGATGGAGACGGCGCGTGCGCTCGGTCCAAGCAACGCCAGTCACTTCGTGCGCGGCGATGCCTTCCACCATCACCGCGCGCTCTGCCTGCAACGGGCAACTCGGAACCGGCAAGTCCGGCAGTGCCTTTCGCTCATCGAGCGGTCGCGCGTGAAACTCGCCCCCCTCCTCCACCGCCTCCCCCGCCTCCTCCACGCGCACGATCGTGCCGTTTTCGAAGCGGGCGGTCCGCCCCCACTTGCGGTACTTCATAGCGGCGCGGTGATCATGACCGGCGCGGCGCTCGGAACGTGCAGCTCCTGCCCCTCGCGCGAGCAGATCACGCCCGGGTAGCGCAGCGGCGCGCCGGTCGCGCCGCGCAGCGCGCGCGCGATCTCCGCGCGCGGCGCGCGGATGGTGAAGCGCGGAACGGCCACTTCGACCGTCACTACGTCTGTGAGCGGATCGTATGCGCCGCCGGCGACGAGGTGCACGTCGACGCGCTCCTCCGGCAGCGCAAACGGCGCGTTCTGTTGCGAGACGATGACGTGCGTCATGCGCATCAGCGGCACGTCGCTGAACGACTCGCGCCGCATCGCCAGCGGCGCATCGACGCGCAGCCACGGCGGCCACTGCACCGGCGGCGCGCCGTGCTCGGACGGATGGCCGATGGCCTCGTGCAACAGAACCGCGGCGGAACCGCCATGCCAGACGATGGGGTGTTCGCCGTTGAGCGTTGGCCGTTGGCCGAGGAGGCTGCGCAATTGGTTGGTATCGTCGATGATGTGCTCGGGCGTGGAGACGATCGACACGCCGGCGATGGTCACTGTGAATGTCGTTTCCGTCTCCATGTGGGACGGGTTCTCCAACCCGTCCGGCGGCCGCAGGCCGCCCTCTCGGGCGGCCGGACGGGTTGGAGAACCCGTCCCACATCGCGTGGCGCGCACGACCACGCGCACGCGCGCGTCGATGGTCGCGGCGGCTGCTGCGCGCGCCTCGCTCATGGCCTTCTCGCACGCGGCGACGAGCGCGGCGTCCGGCTCGTCGCGCGCCGTGATCTCGCTCCCCTCCTGCCGCGCCATGCCGTGCATCAGGCGCGATTCGAGCCGGCGGCCGCCGGCCCACAGCTCGTCGCGCGCGGCGATGGCGAATTCGTCGGCCGTTCGCCGTTCGCCGTTCGCCGAGGTTCGGCTCACCATTAGTTCAGCGAGTACTCGAAGTGCTTGTTCGCCGGGTCGAAGCTGACCATCAGCCGATGATTGATCCCGGCCTGAAAGTTCTGCCGCGGCAGGACCTTGTGCTCTTGCACCTGCAGCGAGGGAATCACCACCCACACTTCCAGGTCGGCGTTCTTGGCGGCGAACTCTTTGGTCACGTTGATCTGCCGCGGCACCTTGCGCTTCATGATGAATCGCCCGGTCTCTTCCCAGAGGTTCTCATGCGCCAGCACATCGGCGCCGGCCTTGACCATGATGTAGCCGTCGTTGACGGGGCTGTTGAAGACCGTGGTGAGCGACGCCGGGCCGGTCGCCTGTGGCTGCGGCGCCGCCGCCGTGGTGGTGGTGCGCGCGCCGCGCGTGCCGGTGCCGGTAGCGGTAGTGGTAGCGACGACCGTCTTCGGCGTCTGCTTCTGCTGCTGCGCCTTCAGCTTCGCTGCTTTTTCCCGCGCGTCCTCCTGCTGGGCCAGCTTGAGGTAGCTGGCCGTCTCGTCCGAATCGGGATTGAGGGAGAACGACTCGCTCAGCAGCGGGATGGCGTCGGCGTACTTCCTCTCGTTGTACAGCGCCAGGCCCTGATCGAACTTCTGCTTGGCCAAGGTGAGCTTCTGCTTGCTCGACTGCTCCTGGCTGAGGACCAGCGAGAGCTTCTGCAGCAGCGCGTTGACGTACGGCGACTGCGGCGCGAGCCGGTTCAGCTCCGCGAACTTCTGCTGCGCTTCCG
>JACXTT010012014.1_pt1 | contig 11519 bp, 9 predicted proteins | sample 9270951 | NCBI WGS metagenome assembly JACXTT01 (sample SAMN15532306, study PRJNA645909) | rock metagenome | isolation source: weathered quartz diorite | place: Puerto Rico | collected 2017-06-21 | reverse complement strand
AGTTACAGTAAAGAACATTATTTCAAACCATTGACAGGTCGTGTATCCACCATACACGACGATGCAGCTAAAGAAAATAAACATGTTAACAGGGCCTAAATTCAAATTACTGACAGATCTGATCAGCCAGTCAAGTAAAGAAGAGTTGATTTGGATCAACGGCTATTTATCTGCATTGCTGTCGCAACAACAACAGCCTGCGACAGCCGTTGCAGCCCCTACTGCGGGTGTTGCCGCAGCCGGTCCAAAAAAGATTACCATTACCTACGGCACCGAAACCGGCAACTCTAAAAAACTGGCCACGGAATTTGCTGCCAAGGCAAAGAAGAGTGGAATACAGGCCAAACTAGTAGGGCTTGACCAATAGCGCCTCACCGATCTTTCCAAAGAAGAGTATTTCATTACCGTGATCAGCACACAGGGGGAAGGGGAGCCTCCTATCGCAGCACAAAAATTTTACGACCATATTCACAACAATGGTTTTAAAATACCTCAAATGAAATTCGGGGTGCTGGCGCTGGGCGATACGGCTTATCCGCAGTTTTGCAAAGCAGGAGAAGATGTAGACAGTCAATTACAAAAACTGGGGGGGAACCGAATTGTTCCCCTGCAAAAATGTGATCTCGACTACGAGGAATTAGCGCACAGCTGGTTTTCTGATTTACTCAAATCATTCGATAATACCGGAGCACCTGCAATCGTAGCCGCTCCAGCTGTTGCACCTTACCAGAAAAAGCCGGCCGGTAAAAAAACATATACCGGAACCATCCTGTCGAGCGTTAACCTTAATGCCAATGGATCAGATAAAAGAACATACCATATTGAAATAGCGGCAGAAGGCGTAGAATATATTTCGGGTGGTTCAATTGCCATCATTCCGGAAAAACCAGCATAAATGTGAGAAGAGATCCTGGCCCTTAGCCAAACGGATACGGTTAAAAACCTTTCCTGGAAAAATGAAAACTTTTCGATCAAAGAATTGCTCACGCAGAAACTGAATATTACTTACCTGCTGGAGAAATCCATCAAACAATACGCATCGATTGTTGAGCAGGATATTCCAACAACAAGAACGGGACTGCTGGAATTACTGCAGAAATATCCGATGAAAGACGCAGCCCAGTTCGAATCCATTGTGCTTGGACTGACTGCTACCGCTCCCCGCATTTACAATATTGCGTCTTCACCCGCAGCACATGACGGAGAAGTGCACATCACTGTGTTGCAGGATGTATTTACGGTGAACGGTGAAAAACACTATGGACTCGGCACTTCATTCCTGGAAAACAAACAGCCGGGTGATGAGATCAACTTCTTTGTACAGCCCAACAAACGTTTCCGCTTACCTGCTGCAGATAAAGACGTGATCATGATCGGTCCCGGAACAGGCATTGCGCCGTTCAGGTCTTTCACTGCAGAGCGCGATGCAACAGGTGCTTCAGGGCGCAATTGGCTGTTCTTTGGTTCAGATCGCTTTACCGACGATTTTTTGTATCAAACTGAATGGCAGAACTGGTTCAGCACGGATGTACTGACCAAAGCGAGCCTCGCGTTTCACAAAGACAGCGACGACAAACCATTCGTTCACCACAGGATACTCCAGCATGGTACAGAGCTGTTTGAATGGATCCAGAACGGCGCGCATGTTTATCTCTGCGGTGAAAAAGATCCGATGAGTAAAGAAGTAGAAACCGCGCTGTTGGCCGTTATTGAGCAGGAAGGAAAACTTTCTGCTGAAGACGCAGCTAAATATTTCGAACAATTAAAAACAGAAGGACGTTACGTAAAAGACGTGTATTGATCCCGGATAAAACAGGCATTATGAGCAAGCAGGAAAAATTATCAGCCATTGAACACATCAAGACCGCCAGCCAGGGGCTGCGTGGTACACTGAAAGAAAGTTTGCTGGATGAGATCACAGGTGCCATCCGTGAACCAGACCAGGCATTGGTGAAGTTCCATGGCATGTACCTGCAGGATGATCGCGATCTGCGCGAAGAAAGGGCTGCCAAGAAACTGGATAAGCTGTATTCTTTCATGATCCGGTTGCGCATTCCCGGCGGATTGCTCACACCCGAGCAATGGATCACCGCGCACCACGTAGCAGGAGAACACGCTACCGGTGTGATCAAAATCACTACGCGGCAAACCATTCAACTGCATGGCATCCTCAAAAATCATATTAAACCTACCCTGCAAAGTTTCAATAAGGTAAAACTCGACTCCATCGCTGCCTGTGGTGATGTAAACAGGAATGTGGTCTGCACCAGTCATCCTTATGAATCGCCCTTGCATAAAAGCATCCATGCTTATGCCGATCGCATCAGCCGGCTTTTATTACCCAAGACCCGGGCTTTTTATGAGGTTTGGCTCGACGAAGAAAAAATTGCCGATCACAGCGAAATAGATCCGCTGTACCAGGATCGCTACCTGCCCAGGAAATTCAAAATAGGCATTTGTATTCCTCCTAACAATGATGTAGATATACTGGCCAATGACCTGGGGTTGATTGCCATTATAGAAAATGGCGAATTGAAAGGATTCAATATTGCTGTTGGTGGTGGCTTGTCTACCACACATGGCAACCCGGATACTTATGCAAGACTGGGCACAGTGCTCGGTTTTACAGATACAGAAGAAAAAACCCTAAAAGCCGTTTACGAAGTGCTGACCATCCAGCGCGATTATGGTAACCGGAGCGATCGCAAACTGGCCCGCATCAAATACACCCTCGACAATATGGGTGTTGACAATTTCCGCAAAGAATTGGAAAAGCGTTGTGGTTTTGCCATTGAAGATCCCAAGCCATATGTATTCAACCAAAGAAAAGATCGCTATGGCTGGTTCAAAGATTATCTTGGCAACTGGCACTATACCCTGTTCATCGAGAATGGAAGGGTTACCGATACCGAACAGCTACCGCTGAAGACTGCATTGCTGGAAATTGCTAAGACAGGTAAAGCTGTTTATCGGTTTACCAGCAACCAGAATCTTATTCTTAGTGATATCAAAGAAAGCGATAAAGCTGCCATTGAAGATTTGTTGAACCGGTTCGGTATCATTGAAGCTACCGATGCTGCATCGGCTTTACGCAAGAACGCGATTTCCTGTGTGGCATTGCCTACTTGTCCGCTTGCCCTGGCCGAAGCCCAGCGCTACCTGCCCAAACTGATCGATCAGATTGAGCCGCTTTTACAGAAATACGATCTGTCGGATGATGATATCGTGTTGCGCATGACCGGTTGTCCCAATGGCTGTGCGAGGCCTTATGCTGCCGAGATCGGACTCATTGGTACGGGTCCGGGCTTATACAACCTTCACATCGGCGGCGACCGTTATGGTGAGCGGTTGAATAAAAAATACAAAGAGAACCTCAACGAAAAAGCCATCCTGCAGGAATTGGATCAGCTGTTCGGCGATTACAAAGCCGGCAAAACAGCCGATGAGCATTTTGGTGATTATGTGTTCCGAAAACAACTGGCCAGCTAACCTCCTGTGCTGCTATCTATAAAGAAATGCCTGAGTTATTATAGATAACTCAGGCATTTCTTTACGCTTTACTACTATTTTCTTTTATTCGAATCAAACACAAGCGTTACATAATAAAATCCACCAATAGCCGGTCCACCCACATACTGCGTGTGATAAGTGTTGAGAATATTGGTTCCGCCAATCTTAACCGTGGTATTGGCCTTTACAAAACGGTAATTCACCTGCGCATCAATGGTATTGTAGGCCGGAACGGTGCCATTGGCTAAGGGACTATTCCAGTAAAACGCATCCTGCCAGTGCCATACCAGGTTGAATCCGGTATTCTTAAACAATTGCCTGTTACCGAATGACACATTGGCTATCCATTTAGGCGTGTTAAATGCAGGCGTAAATGCATCGGAAGCGTGCACTTCAACCAATTGGGCATAGGCCAGGTTGGCGCCGATATTGAATTTCTTATAAAAGTTATAGTTCAGACCAATATCAAATCCCTGGTTGCTGATCTTGCTTTTGGAGTTGGTCCACATTTTATACTTTTTTACAGAGCTACCGCCGGCATATACAAAAGCTGCCGTACTATCATTGGCCCCTCCTGTTTGACCGATGGTGCCCCTGATGGGTTGTGTAACATCGAGTTGGCCGATAAAATTGTCGTACAGGTTAAAATAATAATCAGCATCTATGAACAGTTTGTTATCGAGCATCACGCCTTTGTAACCCAGTTCAAAAGAATTAAGGTGCTCCGGCTGGATATAATCGTATGTGCTCTGCACCAGTAACCCTTTTTGATTATTGATGGCCGTGCTCTTACTGATGCCATTGCTGATATCGGCATTAACGGCATTCTTAAACGCAGTTACGGAAGAATTGAGATATGAGTTTTCGAATACATTCAGCGGGCCTGCTGTTACTTTTAATCCACCCAATCGGCGCACACCGCCGTTGTTCACAAACGCAAAGCCTTCAAACAGCGTGGGAAAGCGATAACCATTCTGGTAAGAAGCGCGGATATTGTGCTGCTCGGTAGGAGAATACACCAACGCAATACGGGGGTTGATCTTCGGATCGAAATATTCGGTCTTATCTACGCGCAACGAGCCGGTAAGTTTCAGCTTATCGTCCAGTACTTTTTTTGTAGCCTGCACAAAGCCGCCAAAATTGTAATAATAGAAATCATCATTAGCGCTTTTAGGGTCGGTAAGCACAGCAGGGTTGATGTATTCGTTGCCGTCGGGCCTAACAATGTACCTGCGGTAATGACCACCCGTTAATAGTTGAACACCTTTGATCAAACGGCTCCAATCGTACTGCCCCTCAATATGCCAGAAAGCGGATTGCAGCAACAACTGTGCACCAACGGTATCCCAGTTATTGGTATGGATGATCTTATTACGCACACTGTCGAACGCAGCTGTGCCAGGCACAAACCTGCCATTATCAGCAAAGGCGCGGGCGGCAGTATGAGAGGCCGCTGCGTTACCACCGTTAGTCGCAAAAGCAGTATTAAAACCGGTAGTATAATCGTTCCACCATTGCGGCGATTTTTTAAAAGCCATGTCGATATTCTCTGCTAATGGACGGAAATTAAAAGAATTGGCTCCCGTATTTTCCTGCGTGTAATACGCTTTAATAAAGAAATCGTTGTTCCTGACTTCCAGTGCATGCTGCTGGATCTGCTCGCCATCAAGCCGCACACGGTTGCCTCGCTGGTAATTATTGGTTACGGTACCAATGCGGTACACATAAGAAGCCTGAAGCGATGAATTGAATTTATAGTACAAGCCGGCATCTATCTTAGTATTCTTTACCGCATAATCGGTAAGGTCCTGCTCGCGGTAACCGGTACGGCTTACATCATAGGTCTTACCCTGCAGCGTAAGGGTCTTCATATTGCTGTTGTATTCATCGCCATAAGTATTGATCAGGTCGGCACCGGGGTTATTGGTTTTACCAACGCCCAGCGATGCATTGGTTTTATTACCAGCCGTGTAATACTGATCGGTGTTATCATTGGCAACCCAATCGGTGCCCTGCGAATAAGATCCGTTGATCTTAAATGCCAACTGTTTGTTGATGGCTTTGGCATAACGGATAGCATATTCCTGGTACAGGGAGGGCGACAGATCCTTACCATCTATATGATTCACACCCTGTTTCACATAAACACTCAGGCCCTGGTATTGAAACGGGTTCTTGGTTTTGAGGTTCGAAATACCATTAATGGCATTCAGGCCATATACCGCTGAGGCCGCACCGGGAATCAATTCAACACTTTCGATATCCAGCTCGGTAGGACCCACCGCATTGGCCACCGGTGCGCCGATACCGGGAGAAATATTATCTATGCCATCCACCATTTGAAGAAAGCGCGAATTGGTGGTGCCGGCAAACCCGCGGGTATTGGGCACTTTATAACCAATACTCAGTGTGGTCATCTGCACCCCTTTCAGATTCTCCAGTGCGTCGAAGAAAGAAGGCGCCGGACTTTCCTTGATGGCACGCAGGTCTAGTTTTTCAATTGTAACAGGCGATTTAAGGATACTTTCCGATACACGCGAAGCGGAAACGATCACCTGACCGGCATATTGATTCTGCGCATATAAAGAAACCGATACGGCCGATGCATTATTATCCGATACCAGGAACTCCTGCGGTTGATAGCCAACATAAGAAACCTGCAGCATAATCGGCAGGCGTTGAAAAATTTTCAACTCAAAACTGCCGTCTTCTTTGGATATCGTTAATTGGTTGGACCCTTTTATCCTGATCGAAGCGCCACCCAGTTGCTGGGCATGGGCCGAATCGAAAATTTTTCCCGATATGGTATAAGCACCCTGCGAATACGATCGCAATGCCAGCAGGGAAAAAGCAATTAGTACAAGTATGGCTCTGGACTTCATTAGTCTATTATTTTAGTAGGATAAAAAATTAAAGTGATTTGTTCTGGATTGCAGGCCAGCCTATGGGTGATGAATAATTAAAGCCCCCAAGGGCAGGAGAGACAGCAGGTCATAGCCTTACAAGCATGGAGCTGTGCATGACAGGTATCATATAACAAGGGAGAAGGGGTTGATTTGCTCAGTGAGTGGCTCATTATTTTCTGTTTCGGGGGCAAATATATGAATATCCTACTAAAATAGTAGAGTATTTATAGAAAATAAAAAAACCTTTGTAGGAAACGAATCCTACAAAGGCTGTGTAGCGGTTAACTACGGTTTTTCATGGACTAAACCAAAGCACATCCAATTAACCTACGCTAAAAATTAACTGGAGTCTTTTAAGGATCTTTTCAAAGGATTATTGGATTCCCAACTGTAACACATTCTTGCAATGTGATGGCACAAAGAAACGACCGGGTACGGAATCACCTGATAGTGAAAGTGATGAAAAACGGATAGGGAAGTCAATCCGGCGATATAGTGATATCACTACACGGGATCCGGTGAAAACACCAGTAATATCAAAACCCGGGACCGGTTTCGTCAACAAAGTACTTGCATATATGAAAAAAAAGTTGTAGCTTTTTAGTATTAAATCCACTGTTATGAAACAGTATCACCTCATATCAAGGATTGCTATTTATCTGCTGGCTATTGTAATGATCATCTTTGGGATCTATCATTTTATGAATGCGCGTGACCTGGTGGTTTTCATTCCCAGTTCGCTGCCCGGAGGCATTTTATGGGTATACCTGGTAGGAGCTGCATTTATACTGGTGGCCATTGCTTTTATTACCAACAAAATGGTAAAAGCGGCGGGTTACCTGCTCGCCTTATTGCTCATTATTTTCATTATTACCATTCATATACCCAACTACTTCAATGCGGGGGATAAGGAAATGAAAACAATGGCATTGATTAACTTACTAAAAGACACTGCCATTGCTGGTTTTGCACTTCATATTGCAGCCGGAGCCAGTCACCAGAAACTTCATTTTGACGACAACGATTGAGCCGTTGGTCAAAAAAAGCCTGAAATCGTAAAAAGAGTCATCATTTGCGTTTTCTTTGCGATATTAAAAAAAGCTTAAACAAAGAAAATGCAAAAGATTCTGGTATTGCTTTTATCCCTCTCCTGTATGCAGGCACTTGCACAGGATACTGTTTTTCTCAGGAAAAATAAAGCATTGCGTACAGTTGTAACCGACCGGGCGCCCCAGGCCGTTTTTGCTGAAGTATTTGGTCGTGCTGCCATGGCCAGTATCAATTATGACCGCCGTTTTTCTAAAAAGCTGGATGGTTTGGGCTTTACTGTAGGGGCCGGCTATTTCAAAATTGATGGTGATGAGTTTTATTCATTTCCCGTTACATTAAATTACTTGTTGGGCAAGAACGGAAGATATTTTGAAGTAGGCGCCGGCGCAACCGTCTTCAATCACAATCTCGCCACAATTGACTGGGGTCCTGATGGCACCGGAAGCGGACCGGTTATGGGTACCATGACCATCGGCTATCGAAGCCAGCCTGTGAATGGTGGCTTTATGTTCCGTGTTGGTATCAATCCTTTATTCATCAGGAACAGCTTCCTGCCCTATTATCCTTACATAAGTTTCGGATATAACTTTTAACCGATGACAATTGTCAATGCTGGGAAAGCCGGGGCGAGAACACCCCGGCCATCATGCACATGAGAAAACTCTTTATACTCTTTCGATAGCTGGTGCGAGATAATGATTCCGTTACTTTAACTGTCAGTCTATCCCTTCATCAATTCTGCAACTTTCTGTTCCACTCTTTCAGAGTAACCGGTAAAACTTCCTATAATTTTTCCTTGTTTGTCAATAAGGTAGAGTGTGGGGATACCAGAAAACAGGAATTTTTTCATGGTTTGATTTTTCTCGGGGCTTAACCACTGCTGCCAGGGCATTTTCTCTTCCATCATTGCTTTTTGCCACGCTTTCTTATCATCATCGATGGAGATACTCACTACTTCAAATCCCTGGCTTTTGTATTTGGCGTATAGTTCTTTTACCTTCGGAACAGCCTGCCTGCAAGGGCCACACCAGCTTGCCCAGAAATCAATCAGCAGATACTTTCCTCTATATTGCTCAAACCCCTGTTGATTGCCATCCTTATCCGAATAAGATACTACCGGAACAGGCATACCGGGCTTCAATAAGTTTGCCTGCGCAATTTTATCTTCCATTTCTGCCTTCATTTCGCTTGCGTCTTTAAACCAAGGATATTTTTGATTCAGGTTCTTCAAAATCGGCATAATGATATCCCGATCTTTCTCCCAGTTAAGCATGCCCAAAGCATACAATACAACAGGCCTGTCCTTATACGCACGGATCAGCACTTTTATCCTGTCTTTAAAATCTTCCGATAGTTGTTTATACGGGTCTTTCTCCTTCAGGTATGCAGACCATACCGAGTCTTTGTTCTTATCTGCATAATACATTTCTTTACCGTCCGCTATCATAGACTGGTAATTGCGATAGGAAGCATGATCAATAAGATTAATGAAGTTATTATCAGGTGATCCCTCCACAAAAATATAAGGCGGGTTTTTGATCTTCATCTTGGCAGTATCATAGCCTCTCGAATTGACCGTAATATCGCCATCTGTATATATGGTTACCCGGTCCCATTTTGCAATGTCTACGGTATAAAAAGTAGGTGTTGTTCCATCCACACGTAACTGCCAGCTTCCATCCGGTGCAATATTTACCGAATCATACTCTTTTTTATCCCATCCTTTTCTCTTGGTAAGCCATACTTTATTCAGTCGTGCATTTGTCTCCGGGTTAAGAAACTGTACCTTTCCTTTTACTGTAATAAACTTCTTTGCCGTTTTACTTTGCGCCTGGATAAGGCTTCCGCATAACAATGCTGCTACAAGCACTAAAATCTTCTTCATCTTTTTTTGAATTTTATTTTTAAACACATCAACCTTATTGATCTCCCATCTTCATCATGGGTATCGCCTTCATTGCACGGTTCTCACTTTTTTTTACCGGCACTTCTGCGGCTGGCTTATCACCGAATAACTGCTTCAGCTTCTTTTCAATCTCGCTGTTTCCACTGGAGTCAAAACCAACTTCTTTGGCAACAATTTTACCGCTGGGGTCTATTAAGAAAGTAGAGGGAACGCCCGTTACGGCAAAACCTTTTTGAGAAATGTTCTTTGTATCCAATGATTGTACCCACGGATTATTTTCTTCTTTTACCGCTTTGAGCCAAGCCTCTTTATTTTCATCGATGGAAATACTATAGATTTCAAACTGATTGTTTTTGTATTGTTGATACACTTCTCTCATGTGTGGAAACGACTTACGGCAAGGCCCACACCAGCTCGCCCAAAAATCAACCAGCACGTATTTCCCTTTATAATCTTTAAAGTTTACATCCTTCCCTTGCGGACTGGATAAAACAAAGTTGGCAACCTGGCTCCCGATGCCGGAACTCTTCAATCCGTCTATATAATCCGAGAATTTCCTGCCGGGGTCAGACTTTTTCATACGGGAAGAGAGTTGGGCCAATAGTTGCTCTTTCTGTTCCAGTGAACCAATTTGTCTTCCACTACCCGACAATACAAAAGCGCTCGCATAAGAATCGGGGTGTTTCTTTAAAAGATCCTGCATAAGGGGAAGAATAAAAACGCCCCTGAGCGAATCGTTGCTGTTCTGAAGATTTTGATAATTCGCGTCTTTTTCACCAATCTTATACCATTCTTTTCCGTACATCTCTGCCAGGGATGTATTTATTTTCCTGTACGCATCGCTCTGATCTTTTTCAAATTGCCTGTACAGCATTACACTCTCCGGCCCTTTTACTTCAGTTGAAGCATACATTCCTTTGGTAATATCCGAAGTCACATAATAAGTGCCGGGTTCTGCCACCAGGATACCAAAGGGTTGATAGGTCATACGCATTGATCTTATATATTCGGGATATAACATCTTAAACGTCACTTCTGTAAAAGGAAAAGAAAAGCTGTAATGCCCGTCCTTAATTTCGGTAGAATCGGTATGGGCACGGGTATAGATGTAAATTTTGTTATGCCCCTTCAGGTCGCCATTCAGCGTTCCATTGATAACCACCATTTTTTCGTTGCTCTGTGCAGCGCACAACAAGGTTGCAGACATTGCAACAAATCCTAAAAACCATTTTTTCATATACTCACTTTTTTAGTTTAATCAGATTAATAATCAGAGTTCTGTGTCATATTCACATTCAGAGTAAGCTCCTTATCGGGAATCGGCAGTAATACATTACCAGCCGGGCGAAGTTTGGACTGCAAGTAAGGAAGCGCCGTTCCGAACCGCCGCATATCCTGCCAGCGAAGAGCCTCTCCCACAAACTCACGCCTTCTTTCCCTTTCGATTTCATTCAGAAAGTTCTTTGGGGTGGCGAAGTCGGTATTATTTTTCTGGCTGGCGCCACGGGCCTTGCGAACCACATTGTAATTGGTTACATCCACGGTCCCCATTCTGGCATCGGCTTCAGCAGCAATCAGATACATTTCACTCAGGCGAAGCGTAGGATAAGTATGGTTTGTTTCACCGGGAAATTTAGTGGTAAAGTACACGGGTAATCCTAATGAAGTGTTTACCCTTTGAATAAACAACGCCTTTCTGGTATCTATCGATTCATAACTATTTACAAGGTTAGAGTCAATCCAGTTATTGCCCGACCCGATCTTAACAGGTGGCGTTCCCACAAAATCACCGGAACCATAAACCAGGGCCAGCCCACTATTGGCCGGGTTGCTTACAGATGTTGAATTTTCTCCTATCCGGTAAATATTTTCCGGACTATTACTTGAGTAAGCAAAGAGGTTTGAAAAATTATTGTCCAGCGTAAACTTCCCCGAGTTGATCACACTTAATGCAGTTGCTTTTGCCTCGGTATTTTTTCCTGTCTCCAGGTAAACCCTTGCCAATAAAGCCTGGGCAGCCTGCTTTGTTATTTTAAAACTGGCCAATTGCCCGGTTGCATAATCCGGCAGGGAAGCAATAGCTGCATTCAGATCGCTAACAATCAGATCATATACCTGTTGCTCACTATTGCGTACCGGCTTGTCAT
>JACXTT010012013.1_pt1 | contig 11520 bp, 14 predicted proteins | sample 9270951 | NCBI WGS metagenome assembly JACXTT01 (sample SAMN15532306, study PRJNA645909) | rock metagenome | isolation source: weathered quartz diorite | place: Puerto Rico | collected 2017-06-21 | reverse complement strand
GCGTTCGAGCGACGGTCCGGACGTCCGTGACCTCGCGCTTCGACGATCTCGCGGAACCTCAAATTGATTCCCGGGAAACATCCGTAGCCCCCGTTCCAGGGCACACTCGCGCGTCCGCGGGGGCGGCGGAGGTGTCTGGCGGACCAATCCCTGGGGCGCTCGTGGAGCGATCCAGGGCAGTGCTGACCGAGCTCCTCGGCCACCTACGCGTGTCTGCAAGTATCGAGGCGCGAGCGGGGGAAGACCCCGGGACGATCGTCCTCGATGTCAATGGGGACAGCGGCGGGCTCCTGATCGGCAGGCGGGGGCAGACCCTGGACGCGCTCGAGTACCTCGTCAACCGCATGGTGGCTCGCGACGCGGACGCCACGGCCGCTCGGGTGATGATTGACGTCGAACATTACCGCGACCGGCGACGGGAGTACCTGACGGCGCTGGCGCACCGGCTCGCGGACAAGGCGAAGCAGACTCGCCGTGCCGTCGCGTTGAATCCGATGAGCCCTCGCGATCGCCGAACCGTGCACATCGCCCTGAAGGACGAGGCCGCGGTGACGACGCGGAGCCACGGAGACGGACACTACCGTAAGCTCCTGATCGTCCCCTCCGACGGGCGACGGAGGGAACGGTCCGCCCGACCCGGCTGAGGGGGCGTCGGATGGAGCCCCCGAGCCGGGGATGACACCCGCCGAGGCGGAGAGGCTCATCCTCGGAGCGAAGGCAGTCGGCGTCCAGCTCGATACGAGCGCCGTTGGCCGCCTCGGACGATTTCTCGACGCGTTCACCGTCTGGAACAGGCGCACGCGGCTCACGGGGGAGCGGGATCTACCAGGGGTCATCGACAACCACGTGGTCGACTCGCTCGCTCTGACGAGCGAGGTGCGGGCCGATGGTTTCCTCATCGACATCGGAACCGGTGCAGGTTTCCCGGGAATCGTCCTTGCCTGCCTCCGTCCCGATCTTCCGGTCGCGCTCATCGAGTCACGCCGGCGCCCGGTGAGCTTTCTGCGGGAGGCGATACGGGCGATCCCGCTGCCTCGGGCGCAGGCGCTCGAGATGCGCGCCGAGACTGCCGCGCAACATGCGATGCTCTCTCATCGAGGAGCCATTGTCACGGCGCGAGCCGTCCGGCTCGATGTCTTCCTAACGCTCGCGATCCCTCTCCTCGCGCCAGGCGGTCGTGCCGTCGCCATGCAGACGCCACGGACCGCGCGCCTGGCGCCCGCGGTGGCAACGGCCCACGGCCTCGCGGTCGAGAGGCGCCACGACTACGTGCTACCGCGAGGCGCCCCGCGCTCCCTGCTCGTCTTCACGCGACGCGGCGAGGCAGTTTCCTAGCAGCGGCAGCTGTGCTACACGCGCTCGCGTGGCATGGGAGCGGGGCGGGTTTCGCTCCCGGACCGGGTGGAGCTGGGCGATGGGCCGGGTCATTGCGGTGGCCAATCAGAAGGGCGGGGTGGGGAAGACGACCACCGCGATCAATCTGGCGGCCGCGCTGGCGCTGGATGATCGGGCGACCCTCCTGGTCGATCTCGATCCGCAGGGAAGCGCGACGACGGGGGTGGGCGTTCGCCCCGCGGGGCCCGAGGAGACCATCTACGAGGCCCTCCTCGGTGGCCGTCCGGCCGCGGAGGTGGTGCGTTCGACGGCGATCGAGCAGCTGCAGCTGATCCCCGCCACCCGCGATCTCGTCGGCGCGGAGGTCGAGCTGGTGAGCGCGACGGCACGTGAGCACCGCCTTGACCAGGCGCTCGCCGGAATCCGGCAGCGGCACGACTTCATCGTGATCGACTGCCCGCCGTCGTTGAGCCTCCTCACCATCAATGCGCTTCGCGTCGCCGATACCGTGCTCGTGCCACTGCAGTGCGAGTATTACGCGCTCGAGGGCCTGACGGCTCTCCTCGACACCGTGGGACGAGTCCGGGAGACGCTCAACCCAGGGCTCGCGCTCGAGGGACTCCTCCTCACCATGTTCGACGGACGCAACAGCCTCGCGCGGCAGGTCCAGAACGAGGTGAGGACGCACTTCGGCGATCAGGTCTTCCGGACCGTCATCCCGCGAAACGTGCGCGTGTCCGAGAGTCCCAGCCACGGGATGCCGGTCCTCCTCTACGATCCGAGCTCCCGGGGCGCGGCCGCCTACCGGGCGCTCGCGCGCGAGATCGCCTCACCGGCCGTCCGCGCGGCAGGCCGTGAGACCGGCGAGACGGCCGCGGGAGCTAAGTAGAAAGCTTGGAGACCCAGGCACGCGGTGGCGGAGGGGAGGGCGCGATGCGGAAGGCATTGGGTAAAGGCTTGGAAGCGCTCTTCCCGGGGTCGGGAGAGACGCGGCTCCAGGTGGGGACGGTGCCCGGCGCGGTCCTGGTTGCGCCCGAGGAGGTCGTCCCGAATCCGGAGCAGCCGCGACGGCATTTCGACGATGCGGGGCTCGCCGGGCTCTCGGACTCGATCCGGCGGTACGGGCTCCTGCAGCCGCTCGTCGTCCGGCGCGTGGCAGGGCGATACGAGCTCATCGCCGGCGAGCGGAGGCTCCGCGCGGCTGTGCAGGCGGGGCTCGACAAGGTTCCCGTCATCGTGCGCGACGGTCCGGCGGAGGACCGTCTCGAGCTCGCACTCATCGAGAACCTCCAGCGCCAGGACCTGACCCCGCTCGAGGAGGCGGAAGCCTTCCGGCGCCTGCTGGATGAGCACGGCCTCACCCAAGAGGAGGTTGCCGGGCGCGTCGGGAAGAGTCGCCCCGCGATCACCAACGCCCTCCGTCTCCTGAACCTACCGGACGCCGTGAAGGCCCTCCTCGAGAACCGCGAGCTGACGGCAGGACACGCGCGTGCGGTGCTCGCGATCGAGGGTGCGACGGCGCAGGTCGCGTTCGCGCGGGAGATCGCCTCGCGCGGCATGCCGAAGAGCGAGGCGGAGCGCCTCGCAGCCGTCCGGCGGACCCGTCCGGCGCGGCGAAGCGCGGCCGCGGTGCCCACCGACATCCATCTGCGGGGGCTCGCCGAGGAGCTGACCCGTGGGCTGGGCACGCGAGTACGCATCGTGCCGGGCGGCCGCGGCGGAAAGATCGAGATCGAGTTCTACTCGGACGGGGAGCTCGACCGTCTCGTGGACCGGCTCCGGGCAGCGTTCGCCGTTCCCGTCTAAGTGCTTTGACACCGTTCGCGAGGCGGTGCTAGAAGCCCCCCGTCCTGGAGTCGACCACCCGCTGCCGGGCTTCGCCCGCGGCACCTCGGAGTAACTCGGAGTGACAATGGCGCTGTTCGGAAAGGACCGTGAGCGGACGGACCGGCCTCGGGGGTTCGGCCCCGACACGGGTATGTCGTCGCGCGATGCTGCGCCACGGGAGGGTGAGATGTTCGAGCGCGAGAGAACGGCGGCGGAGGAACCGGGCGCCACGAGCGCATTCCTCGGAAAGGGCAGCCGCGTCAGCGGCAAGCTCGCCTTCGAGGGGACGGTTCGCATCGAGGGTCACGTCGAGGGGGAGATCAGTGCGCAGGACACGCTCACGATCGGCGAGTCCGCCGTGATCAACGCCCAGGTGACGGGAGCGTCCGTGATCGTGCACGGAAAGGTGACGGGCGACATCACGGCCCGCCGTCGACTGGAGATCCGTGCGCCGGGCAAGGTGTTCGGCAACATCTCGGCGCCGAGCCTCGTCATCCACGAGGGCGTGATCTTCGAGGGCCAGTGCACGATGAGCTCGACGGAGCCCGCCCGAGTGGAGAAGGACCGCAAGGTCGCGTACCTTCCGAAGGAGGAACGACCCAGCGACGGGCTCCTCCTGAAGGCGCATTCGGAGCTCGCCAAGTAGCCGTCGGGCACTCGTCCCGCCCTGGAATTGGCGCTCCGCGTCGGGTAGTGATGCTGGGTTGCGGTCGGTGTAGATGCCCACGATCCCGCTCGACTACACGTTTCTTGGCCAGATCGCGCTCTTCGTCCTCCTCTGGCTCGCCCTGAAGCGGTTCTGGTTCGAGCCGACCCTCCGCGTCCTACGCGAGCGGAGCGCGCGATCCGAGGGCGCCATCGCGGAGGCTCGAGCGATCCAGGCCGAGGCCGAGCGCCTACGCGCGGAGCACGCCGCGGCCCTCGACCAAGCCCGGGCCGATGCCGAGCGCGAGGCTCAGGAAATCGTCCGGCAGGCCGAGGCCGACCAGAAGCGGCTCATCGGTCAGGCGCGTGACGACGCGCAGCGGATGATGGAGGACGCTCGCCGGCGGATCGCGGACGAGGTCGCCTCCGCCCGTCGCGGGCTGCGGGACTCCGCCCACGAAATCGCCCGGATCGTCGCGCAGAAGGTGCTCGGACGACCCGCATGACGGAACACACGGGTCCTTCCGGTGGAACGCCCGCCGAGCTCGTCTGGCCGGCTCTCAACTTCGTCATCTTCATCGGCGTGCTCGTCTATTTCCTCCGCGGCCCGATCACGGAGTACTTCCGGGATCGCACCGCGCGCCTGCGCGAGGCGCTGGACGCCGGCGCCCGGGCGCAGAAGGACGCGGCCGCCGTGCGCGCGGCGCTGGCTCGCGACATCGAGAACCTCCCTGCGCTGCGCGAGCGGGTGCGGTCCGACATGAGAGCCGTTGCCGAGCAGGAGCGCGCGAGCCTCCTCGCCGTGGGTCAGAAGGCGGCCGACCGCATACGCGCCGACGCACTCCTCCTCGCGGAGCACGAGCTCGTGACCGCCCGGGAGGCGCTCCGGACCGAGGTCATCGGGGAGGCGGTACGCGAGGCGACGGCTCTCATCCGCCGCTCGATCGCTCCGGAGGACCAGCAGCGGTTCGTGCGCGATTTCGTGGCCGGCGTCGGAGAAGTCTCGTGACCGGGCGGCTCGCCAAGCGGTATGCACGCGCCCTTCTCGAGCTCGCCCGGGAGAACGGGACGCTCGAGCCGTGCGGCGAGGAGCTCGTCCGGGCGGTGGCCGCCTTCGAGGAGCCGCGCCTCCGGCTGCTCGTCCTGAGCCCGGCCATCGATACGGACGCGCGCGTCCGGACCGTGAAGGCCGTCGTCTCCGCGCTCGGACTCTCCAAGATCGTTGGCAACCTCATCGCGCTCCTCGCTGACCGCGACCGGCTGGCGATCCTTCCCGACGTCGCCCGCTGGTACGAAGGTTTCATCGACGAGGAGCTCGGCCGCGCGCGGATCACCATCCGCTCCGCGGCTCCGCTCAGCCTCGGCGAGAAGAACGAGCTGATCGAGCTCGCGCGGCATCTCACCGGCCGGCGTGAGATCATCACGACGATGGAGGCCGACCAGGAGCTCCTCGGCGGTGTCGTGCTCGACCTCGGCGGCACCGTGTACGACGGCAGCGTCAGGGCCCAGCTCGCTCGTCTGACGAAGGAGATGGCCGAGGGCACCGCATAGCGGCCGGCCCGGGGGGAACGCATCGATGCAGATTCGCGCCGCCGAGATCAGCGACATCATCCGCGACCAGATCGAGCGCTACGAGAAGCAGCTCGAGATCCGGGAGACCGGCATGGTCCTCTCTGCCGGCGACGGGATCGCGCGCATCTACGGGCTCGACAAGGCGGCCGCCGGCGAGCTGGTCGAGTTCCCCCACGGCGTCTACGGGATCGTGCTGAACCTCGAGGAGGACAACGTCGGCGCCGCCATCCTCGGCGAGCAGCAGGCGATCAAGGAAGGCGACGAGGTCCGGCGGACCGGTCGCATCGCCGAGGTCCCGGTGGGCGAGGCGCTCCTCGGTCGTGTCGTGAACGCCCTCGGTCAGCCCGAGGACGGCAAGGGCGCGATCAAGCCGTCCGCCACCCGCCGCATCGAGCTGAAGGCGCCCGGCATCGTCGTCCGCCAGCCGGTGAAGGAGCCGCTCCAGACCGGCATCAAGGCGATCGACGCCATGATCCCGATCGGCCGGGGCCAGCGCGAGCTCATCATCGGGGACCGGCAGACGGGCAAGACCGCCATCGCGCTCGACACGATCATCAACCAGCGCGGCGGCGACGTGCACTGCTTCTACGTCGCGATCGGGCAGAAGCGCTCGACCGTCGCGCAGGTCGTCGACCGGCTCACGCGCGAGGGCGCGATGGACTACACGACGGTCGTCGTCGCGTCGGCCTCCGAGCCAGCACCGCTCCAGTACATCGCGCCCTACAGCGGCTGCAGCATGGGCGAGTACTTCCGCGACAACGGGAAGCATGCGCTGGTCATCTACGACGACCTCTCGAAGCACGCGACGGCGTACCGGCAGCTCTCGCTCCTCCTCCGCCGCCCTCCCGGCCGCGAGGCGTATCCGGGCGACGTCTTCTATCTCCACTCTCGTCTGCTCGAGCGGGCGGCGAAGATGAGCGATGCGAAGGGCGGGGGGTCGCTCACCGCCCTCCCCGTCATCGAGACCCAGGCCGGCGACGTGTCGGCGTACATCCCGACGAACGTCATCTCGATCACCGACGGCCAGATCTTTCTCGAGTCCGATCTCTTCTACTCGGGCGTCCGTCCGGCCGTGAACGTCGGCATCTCGGTCTCGCGCGTCGGCGGCAACGCGCAGGTCAAGGCGATGAGGAAGGTCGCCGGTCCGCTCCGCCTGGAACTCGCGCAGTTCCGCGAGATGGCGGCCTTCGCCCAGTTCGGCTCCGACCTCGACGAGGCGACGAAGCGCCAGCTCGACCGCGGCCAGCGACTGGTCGAGGTCATGAAGCAGGGCCAGTTCGCGCCGCTTCCGGTCGAGAAGCAGATCGTGATCATCTACGCCGCGACCGCCGGACACCTGGATCCCCTTCCCGTCGCCGCGGTCCAGCGCTACGAGCGCGAGCTGTATGCCTACGTCGAGGCGAGGCACCAGGACATCCTCCCCCTCCTGCGCGAGAAGCGAGAGCTCACTGACGAGGTGAGGGCGAGGATCGACGCCGCGCTCGCGGACTTCGCGAAGCTCTTCAAGCCCTAGCTCGACGTGCCGAGCCTCAAGGCGCTCCGGAAGCGGATCGCGACGGTCCGCTCGACCCAGCAGATCACGAAGGCGATGAAGATGGTCGCGGCGGCGAAGCTCCGCCGCGCCCAGGAGGCGGCCGAGAGGGCGCGCCCCTACGCGAAGAAGCTCGCCGAGCTCTTCAACGCGGTGACGGCGGGGATCGAGCCGGAGGCCCATCCCCTCCTCGCCCGCCGCGCCGGAGCGCGCGTCGACCTGGTCGTGTTCACGAGCGACCGGGGACTCTGCGGCGGGTACAACGCGAACCTCCTCCGCTTCGCAGAGGCCTTCGTCCGCCAGCGTCCCGGCGCCGAGACGGCGGTCGCGGTGGTTGGGCGCAAGGGGCTCGACTACTACCGGCGCCGCGCCGCGCGCGTGCTCGTCCAGCGCCTGGGGATCCTGAGCGTCCCGCCGGCGGACATCGCGCGTGAGCTCGCCGCCGAGGTCATGCGGCGATTCGGCGCCGAGGAGACCGACGCCGTCTACCTGGTCTACTCCCGCTTCCGGTCCGCGATCTCGCAGATCCCGAGCGTCGTCCCTCTCCTGCCCGTCGCGCCGCCGGCGGCGGAGACGGCGCCCGTGGACTACATCTTCGAGCCGGATCGGCCTGCCCTGCTCGATCTGCTGCTGCCGCGCTATGTCGAGGCGCTCATCACGCAGGCGCTGCTCGAGGCGATCGCGAGCGAGCACGGCGCGCGCATGACCGCGATGGACAACGCCACCCGGAACGCCGGCGAGATGATCGACCGGCTCACGCTCTCGATGAACCGCGCCCGCCAGGCGACGATCACCAAGGAGCTGATGGAGATCGTGTCCGGTGCGGAGGCGCTCAAAGGATGAGGGAGGACATGCCGAGCATCGGACGCATCACGCAGATCATCGGACCGGCCGTGGACGTGGAGTTCCCGGACGGGAACCTTCCCGCCATCTACAACGCGCTCCAGATCACGAACCCCGCCATCAACGACCAGCCGTGGAACCTGGTCGTCGAGGTCGCCCAGCACCTCGGCGAGAAGACCGTCCGCACGATCGCGATGGATTCGACGGACGGCCTCACTCGCGGGCAGGAGGTGCGCGACACGGAGGAGGTGATCACGATCCCCGTCGGCGAGGCGACGCTTGGGCGGATCATGAACGTGGTGGGCGAGCCGGTCGACGATCGGGGCCCGATCGTCGCCAGCAAGCGGTACCCGATCCACCGCGACACGCCCGCCTTCACCGACCAGGAGACCCAGGTCCAGGCCTTCGAGACGGGGATCAAGGTCGTCGACCTGCTCGCGCCCTACCAGCGCGGCGGCAAGATCGGGCTCTTCGGCGGCGCCGGCGTCGGGAAGACCGTCATCATCATGGAGCTCATCAACAACGTCGCGAAGCAGCACGGCGGCGTCTCCGTCTTCGGAGGCGTCGGCGAGCGCACGCGCGAAGGCAACGATCTCTACATCGAGATGCAGGAATCGAAGCTCTCGGATGGCAACCCGGTCATCTCGCGGGCAGCGCTGGTGTACGGGCAGATGAACGAGCCGCCCGGCGCGCGCGCCCGGGTGGGCCTCTCGGCGCTGACCGCCGCGGAGTACTTCCGCGACGAGGAGGGCAAGGACGTCCTCCTCTTCATCGACAACATCTTCCGCTTCGTGCAGGCGAACTCCGAGGTCTCTGCGCTCCTCGGCCGCATGCCGTCGGCGGTCGGCTATCAGCCGACCCTCGGCACGGACATCGGCGAGCTGCAGGAGCGCATCACGACCACGAAGAAGGGCTCGATCACCTCCGTGCAGGCGATCTACGTTCCCGCCGACGACCTGACCGACCCGGCACCCGCCACCACCTTCGCGCACCTCGACGCGACGACGGTGCTCTCCCGGCAGATCGCGGAGCTCGGTATCTACCCGGCTGTCGACCCGCTCGACTCGACGTCGCGCATCCTCGACCCCGCGGTCGTCGGCGAGGAGCACTACGCCGTCGCGCGGCAGGTCCAGGCGATCCTCCAGCGCTACAAGGACCTCCAGGACATCATCGCGATCCTCGGCATGGATGAGCTCTCCGAGGACGACAAGCTCGTCGTCGCCCGGGCGCGGAAGATCCAGCGGTTCCTCTCCCAGCCCTTCCACGTGGCCGAGCAGTTCACGGGCTTCAAGGGTGTGTACGTGCCGCTGCCCGAGACGATCCGCGGCTTCCGCGAGATTGCCGAGGGTAAGCACGACGACCTGCCCGAGCAGGCGTTCTACATGGTGGGCACGATCGACGACGCGGTCGCCAAGGCCCAGAAGATGGCGGCCTAGCCCGTGGCGGATCGATTTCGCCTGCGGGTCTACACGCCCGAGCGCGAGCTCGTCGATGCGGACGTCCGCGAGGTCACGGCAGAGGCCGTGTATGGACAGATCGGAGTCCTGCCGGATCACGCCGCGCTGGTGACGGCCCTGGAGCCGGGCACGCTCACCTACCGGGGGGACGGCGCATCGGGCCGCCTCGAACTCGGCGGCGGCTTCGCCGAGGTCCGCGACAACGTGATGACCGTGCTCGTCGCCGCGGGCGAGCCGCTAGCCAGCTAGCCGTTCGACGTCGAACGTGGGCAAGCTCGACGGGAAGACCGCACTTGTCACCGGCGGAGGGCGCGGCATCGGCCGCGGGATCGTGCTCGAGTTCGCGCGCGAGGGCGCCGACGTCGCGATCAACTATCGCCGCGACCGGGATGCCGCCGAGGCCACCGCCGCGGAGGCGCGGAAGCTCGGCCGGCGCGCGGCCGTCCTCCAGGCGGACGTCGCCGACCGGGAAGCCGTCGACGGCATGGTCGCGCAGGCGGTCCAGTTCCTCGGCCGTCTCGATATCGCGGTCGCCAACTCCGGTGTCGCGGCGCGGGTCGCGGCGGTCGCCGACGTCGACCCGGCGGAGTGGCGCCGCGTCCTCGCGACGGATCTCGACGGCGCGTTCTGGACGGCGCGGGCCGCGATCCCTCACGTCGTCGCCCAGAAGGGCGTCTTCCTCTTCATCTCGTCCGTCGGCGCCGATCTGACCGCCCCCGGGGGCGCGCCGTACCACGTCGCGAAGGCGGGGGTGAATGCTCTCACCAAGGTCCTCGCCAAGGAGGTCGCTCACGCGGGTGTGCGCGTGAACTGCATCGCCCCCGGCCTCGTGCGCTCGGACATGGGCGAGCGGCTCCTGCGCTTCCACGGGGACGTGGTGCTCCAGAGCATCCCGCTCGGGCGAGCGGGGGAGCCCGCCGACATCGGCAGGGCGGCCGTCTTTTTGGCCTCAGCCGATGGCGCGTGGATCACGGGAAAGATCCTCCGGGTCGACGGCGGCGCCTGGATGTGAGCGGGGAGGCCTCCTCCCGCCGAGGCCGTCGAATCGCGCGGTCGCGTCGTTCTTCCATTCGGTGCCGTATAGGAAGTCCGGCACGCGCACGTCGTGCACGTCCCCCTCGTGCTCCACGATGGGGCTCCGTCGAACCGGAGCTCTGCGGACGAAGCGCGTTGCCGAGGTGACATGCGCGGCGGGCTCGTGACGCATTGGGACCGCGGTCGGGACGTCGCGCACCGTGGCGCCTGGAGGCGGCGACCGGAGCAGCTGGCATGGTCCGTGCTCTAGGGGCCCCCGCGGTGAACGCATCACGCAAGGAGCGGCTGACCGTCATTGCGGGTGTGGTGTGGCTGCTCTCGGTGGCAGGCGGAATGACGCTCCTGTGGAGGTACTCGACCGCGCCCGGGGTCCCCGCCGTCCCGCCGGAGAAGTGGCCGCCGGAGAGCCGGATTCGGGCGAGCCCGGATCGCGCCACGCTGATCCTGATTGCGCACCCTCGCTGCCCTTGCACGCGGGCCAGCGTCGAGGAGCTCGACCGGCTGATGGCGCGCCTCGAGGGCCGGCTGGCCGCGCACGTCCTCTTCGTCACGCCAACCGATGCACCCGACGGCTGGGAGCAGACGGATCTCTGGCGGAGCGCCGCCGCCATTCCCGGCGTCGACGTCGTGCGTGACGAGGACGGGGCGGAGGCGCGTCGTTTCAACGCGCCTACCTCGGGCCAGGTGATGGTGTACGACGCAGCCGGCCACCTCCGGTTCAGCGGAGGCATCACCGCCGCCCGCGGGCACGCGGGCGACAACCTCGGTCTCAGCACGATCGTCGCGCTCGTCGAGGGCGATTCGCCGATCACGACCGCGACGCCGGTCTTCGGCTGCTCGCTCATGGAGCAGCGGGAATCCTGAGGATGGACGCCGGCACCGCTTCCCGCGCCGCGGAGCTCTTCCGCGCCGATCAGCAGGCCCTCTTCCGGCGAACCGATCGCTGGTTCGCCTGCCTGATGGCGTGCCAGTGGGTCGCGGGGATCGCCGCGGCGCACTGGATCTCGCCGCGCACGTGGGCCGGCACGGCGAGCCAGACGCATCCCCACGTGTGGGCCGCCGTGTTCCTGGGCGGTGCCATCAGCTTCTTCCCGATCCTGCTCGTGATCGCGCGGCCGGGGCGCACCTCGACGCGCCACGTGATCGCGATCGGGCAGATGCTGACGTCGGCGCTCCTGATCCATCTCACCGGCGGCCGGATCGAGACGCACTTCCACGTCTTCGGGTCCCCGCCCCTCCCCCCCGTCTTCCGGGATTTGAAATTGCTCGGGCCGC
>JACXTT010012012.1_pt1 | contig 11520 bp, 7 predicted proteins | sample 9270951 | NCBI WGS metagenome assembly JACXTT01 (sample SAMN15532306, study PRJNA645909) | rock metagenome | isolation source: weathered quartz diorite | place: Puerto Rico | collected 2017-06-21 | reverse complement strand
ACGAACGGGGCCGTGCCCAAACGGAAGGCCGAGAACCCGTGCGACTTTGGCTGGCCCTGCCAGGGGCAACATCAGCTCGACACACTCGAGGCCGGCGTTTCCCCACCAGAAGTAGTAGTCCGGTGAACTCCGGTACATGCCGTCGTTCGGGGAGATCTCCCGCACGACGTCGCGCTCGTCACCGGTGAGAGAATCGTTCTCGGCAGCGGTCATGGCCGTCCCGCCTCGGAAAGCGCGAACACGACGCAGCTGTCGTCGGTGACCACCCTCGCGTACCGGGCCTCGAGGTGTGCGCGGAAGCCGTCGTAGTGATCGAGCCACCAGAACCCGGTGCGCGGCAGGACGAAGTACTCGCCGCCGCGCAGCCGGAGGTCTTCCAACTGCTCGATCGCCTCACCGCTGTCCAGCGGGTAGTGCCCGGCATAGACGCCGTCTGCGCCCTGTGGGAAGTGGAGTCCTGTTCGGCCCTCGAGATGCACCAGCTCTTCGTCGCCGCGGCTGACGACGATCACCTGCGAGCCTTCCGGCAGCGCCGTCGAGACGGTCGCACGGACCCGTTGCTGGAGCATTCGGTACTCGTCCGTCGCGCGCTGGCCGTAGGGCTCCCACGTGACGTTCCACTTCTCTTCGAACCGTCGGCGGTTCTGCTCGATCAGACGGGATCGCTCACCGGACGCGTATAGGGCTCCAAACGTGGCCTCGCCGAAGTGGTGGACGATGACGTCTTCGGCACAGACGTTTCGGTATCCGGCGAGGGTGGATCGAAGCGCGTAGTCGTCGTCCTCCAGTGTCCCCAGACCGAACTCCTCGTCCAGCGGCCCTAGTCGCTCCCAGACCTCCCGCCGGAGCGCAACGCAGAACATCGCGGGCATCCGGAGCGGGAACGTCTCGCCCGCATGCTCGGCCGCTCGCCGGCGGTCCGCCGCACGAAAGCCGCGGAGCGTCCCGTACGCGACGGGTACCTCGGCTTCGTTCCCGATCCGGTTCGTCACCGGTCCGACGAGTCCGACCGTCGGATCGTCGAGATGCGCCGTGAGTCGCGCGATTCCGCCGCGCCCGACGATCACGTCGTTGTTGAGGATGACGAGTGCTGCTCCGCGCGCCTCATCGAGACCCTGATTGCAGGCGCGCGGGAAGCCGAGGTTCTCGTCGTTGAGAGCGAGCCTCATGTACGGGACCCGGCGCCCAAGCGGGAGGAGATACGACCGCGTGCCGTCGGTCGATGCGTTGTCGACGACGACGATCTCGCACACGGGATCCTCGTCCAGGAGGCTCTCGAGACAGAGGCGGGTGAGTGCGAGATTGTCCCGCGTCACGACGACGACGCTCACGTCGGGGTTGCACGACGTCACGTGAGGGAAGGGGACCGGGCGATCGAGAAGACTCGCGAGCGTCGAATCAGGGAGTCGCAAGGGGCGGCGCGAAAGCGGGACGAGATCGAGATCGGGCGAGATGCCTGGCCCGCGTCGACGGCCGTGAACAGAGATTCCGGCCCCTTCGAGCAGTTCCGCGAGCACGCGATCGGAGTCGAAGCAATCGCGCGCGATCTCGCGGGCGGCGTCGCGCTCGCTGCGATAGTGCGAACAGACGCGTTCGACCGCATCGACCGCCTCGTCCAGGTCGGAGAAGGAGTGGAGCCCTGCTCCGGTCGGAAGCGCGCAGCCGAAGCCGGTGTCCTGCGTCACAACCGGGCGGCCGGCCGCCAGATACGTCGCGCTCCGGTCGCTGAACCAACCCGAGCGCAGACGGACGTTCTGGTCCTTGGCGACCGTCAACTCTCCCTTCGATCCGGAGACGTAGGCGCGGTACGCGTCGACATCGACCGAAAGTGGTGCCGGGTCACGCACGTGCCAGCCGCAGCGACGGAGCATCTCCTTGTCCTCCGCCTCGCAGCTCGCCAGGGCGAGCTCGAACTCGCGACCCGTGCGATGCGGCAGGTCGAGGATCCGCTCGAACTCGGTGTGCTTGCTCCAGCTGTAGATCTCCCCGCCGAGTGTCACGTCGCGCCAGCGCTGCCGCCAGTTCGCGATGGTCCTGAAGCGCGTGGACGCAGCGGCGTCACAACGTGCCCAGAGATCGAGAACAACCGGCTGCCGCGTCGGCAGAAATCGGAAGCGTTCCGTCACCGGCAACCGGCAGTCGGGCTTCCCGTAGTTCTCGCCGAACGTGAAGAACGAGCCGTGCTGCTCGAGAAACGCGACGGTCGACTCGACGCCGTCGTGGAGCTCGACCTGGAGCTGCACGGGGTCGGTCTCGACGTAGAGAAGACGTCCGGTCTCCGAGTGCTCCGGCAGCGGCTGTGTACCACCGTGCAGGTTCACGATCGCCTCCGCTTCGCGGTAGATACGGCGCATCCGCTTGCGCGAGATCCCGTAGTGAGCGCCGTCGGCGTGCAGTGCGGTGTACGACCAGCAGTCGGTGAGGTCGAATCGCCGCAAAACGCCGTCGATGAACGCGGCGGCGAGCGCGCCGCCGTCGTCCCGTTCGCTCGCCATCAGCATCGTCGGCGTGCGCGCGTGAGCCTCGGCGTAGGTCACATCGAAGCCGAGCCGGCGAAACCCGAGGAGGTAGTGCAGCGTCTGCCAGACGACGCCGGCGACGGGGATCCTCGTCATCATCCCGAGCACGACCACGCTCCGGCTCCGTGCCGTTTTCATGCTCGAGCCGCCACTGCGACGACGTGCTTCGCTGGACGACGCTTGTGCTGCGCGCGGTACAGCTGCGCGTAGACACCGTCACGCTCGACGAGGTCGTCGTGCTTTCCGACCTCGGCGATTCGGCCCCGGTTGAGGACGACGATCTGATCGGCATCGCGGACTGTCGACAGCCGGTGCGCGACCATGAACGACGTGCGCCCGACCATCAACTCGTCGAGCGCGTCCAGAATCACGTTCTCGGTCTTCGAGTCGATCGAAGACGTCGGCTCGTCGAGAATCAGGATCGGGGCGTCCTTGACGAATGCCCGTGCAACGCAGACCCGCTGGCGCTCGCCGCCCGAAAGCCTGGCTCCCCGTTCGCCGATCAGCGTCTCGTAGCCGTGCGGCAGCCGCTCGATGAACTCGTGGGCGTTCGCGGCTGTCGCCGCAGCGACAATTTCATCGGGCGTCGCTTCGAGCCGCCCGTAGCGAATGTTCTCGGCGATCGTCCCGGCGAAAAGGAGCGGCTCCTGTTGGACGACCGCAATCTGGGCGCGAAGCGAGCCGAGCGAGAGCCGGCGGAGGTCGACCCCGTCGATGCTGATGCTCCCCGTAGCCGGGTCGTAGAAGCGGATCAACAGGCTCATCAGGGTCGTCTTGCCCGCCCCGGTGGGGCCAACGATCGCGACACGCTGACCTGCTGGGACCGCGAACGAGACATCCTCGAGAGTTGACGTCCGGCCGCTGTACGCGAAACCGACCCCGTCGAACGCGACGTCTCCACGCGCGTGCGTAAGCCTGACCGGGCTCGCATGCTCCTTCACCTCTGGCTCGAGATCGAAGAGGTCGAACGACGCCTTCACCGAGACGAGTTGCTCATGAAGCGAGCCGACGGTGGCGCTGATTGTCCCGATCGGAGCGTAGATGGCGTCGATGTACGACAACAGGACAAAAAGCTGTCCCGGGCTGATCTCGCCTCTGAAAGTCGCCCGGAAGCCGAAGAAGAAGACGAGCGCCATCCCGATGGCTGTCGAGGTCTGGACGCCGAGCGTGAACAGCGTCTGCCAGACAGTGAGCTTCACCCGCGCATCGACGGCTCGTTGGCCCTGCTCGCGGAAACGCCGGTGCTCGTACGGCTCGCGCCCGAACGACACGATCACGCGCAGCATCCCCATTGCCTCGTTGACGATCGACAACGACTCCCACTCGAGTCCCTGCACTTCGCGGAGCCGCGGGACGATCTTTGACCCGTAGAGGCAGAGCGCGTAGTAGATCAAGGGCGTCGCGCTCAGCGACAGCAGCGCGATCTTCCAGTTGATCAGCAGCGCGATGAGGCCCATGCCGACGACCGTCAGCAGGCTCTGCGCGAGTACGGGAAAGGACATGATGATCGAGCCGAGCGCCGACGCCTGGTTGTTGATGCGGCTCATCAGCTCGCCTGCCCGCGTGGCGTCGTGGAACGTGACGGACAAGCGCTGGCAGTGCTCGAACAGGTCGCTGCGCAGGTCGAGGATCATGTTCTGCTCGAGCTTCGTGTCCGCGAAGCTCGACCAGACGTTCATCCCGCGAGACAGAACGGTCAGGAGAAACGACGAGATGACCGCACCGGTCAAGAGCGTGTACGGGTTGTGGATGCCGAACGGCGGTGGACGGTGCGCCACGATCGTGTTCACCATCAGGGCCATCGGCCACGGCTCGGCCAGCGCCAGTAGCGAGCCGCCAAGCGTGAGGAGAACCGAGAGGATGCCGAGGCGCCGGTAAGGCTTGACGTACGGCAGCGCGCGCGGCAGCGAGCGCCAGAGTGCCCAGGCGGACTGACGCTCAGCCATCGACACCCGCCTCCTCGAGGAGCAATCCACGCCCGATGCCGTAGAGGTCGAGGACGTCCTCGCGAGGGGCGCCGTCGCCGTTTTTCGTGCGCGTCCAGTCAATCGCACCGAACAGCGCACTCACGTCACCGGTCACGGACAGCGCTGATCCGGCGTCGACCGCCGCGACGATCGCAGCGATCGACGCGCCGCACTCCTGGAGAGCCCGCACTCCCAGCACCAGGGCGAGCCCGGCCAGAATGACTGCCGACAGCGAGTCGCCTGCCACTTGCTTTGCAACGGCAGCGGCGACCAGGACGGCCCCTAGCCCGACGAAGCCGAATGACCAGCGCGGCGAGATCCGGAACCGCACGAGCTGGCGCCCCGAGCCATGCTCCTCGAGCGTCATGCTCATCTGCGCCGCAGCGAGAGGGCCTAGTCGCACGCGCATGTCCCAGCGGTCGTACTCGCCGCCGCGTACGACACTCATGCAGTTCGGTCGCAGATGAGCTTCGATCGCAAGCAGGCGATCGCGCGCCGAGCGCCACGATTCGCTCCAGACGACCACACGACGGGGCCACGGGCGACCGATCCGCAGCGCGCCGCGGCGCCGCCAGGGGGTGAGCCCGTTGCCGATCCTGCCCGAGAGCCTGGCGAGCGGCTGAGCTACGAACAGCGCCGCCGTGAGCGCAGCACGCGCGAACCGCGATCGTCTCGGGAACGCCTGGTCCCGGGTCGCCGACCAGCCGGCGCGAAATGCCTGGACAAGGAGCGCGCAGACAGCGGCACCGAGCAGAAACGGTGAGGCGGATAGCCGTAGCCCCGGCACGCGGAAGAGCAGCGCGCCGTGCAGGGCGTCGTAGCCGGTGAGGGCCACAAAGACCGCGATCAGCAGGTACCACTCGGGCATCAGCGGCAGGAGTCGCGGCGTCGACGGTCGGTGGTCGTAGACCGACTGGAAGAGGTTCTCGCCCCAGCTGCCGTAGTGGATCCGGCGGCGCGATCCCATGCCCGCCCGCTGTGACGGAGCGGCGTACACCCTGCCGGCCCACGCCAGGTGGCCCCCGCGGTTGTACTTGTCCGGCCATTTCCGTTCCAGGAGCGCCTCGGCACGGCCGTACTCCCGCTGCTGGCGGAGGTAGGCGCGCATCGACGGCCGGCGGCGATGCCACACCATCGCGCCCGGGCTGAAGCCGATCGTCCCACTCCGGTCCTGCAGACGCCAGCAGATGTCGACGTCGTCACCTGCGATCCGGAACCGCGCGTCGAAGCCGCCCACCATCTCCAGCGCGCCTTTCCAGAAAGCCATGTTGCAACCGGGGATGTGCTCGGCCATGCGGTCCGACAAGAGGACGTGCGTCGGGCCGCCCGGGGCGCGGGCGACAGCCGCAGCGACGCGGCCGGTCGCCTCGGGTGCGATGTTCGGCCCGCCGACCGCGACGTGGTCGTCGTCCAGCAGGTGCCCGACCAGATGCCTCAGCCAGTCTTCGTCCGGCACGGCGTCGTCGTCGGTGAAAGCGACGATCTCTCCGGTGGCGGCGGCAAGTCCCGCATTCCGGGCCGCGCTCAACCCGCCGTGCCCGGTCCGGATCAGGAGAACGTCGTGACGAGCGGCGATCTCGGCTGTCGAGTCGGTCGAGCCGTCGTCGACGACGATCGTCTCGACGTCCGGATAGTCGAGCGCCATGATTCCCTCTAGACATTCGCCGATCGTGCGCTCTCCGTTCCGGCTGCAGACCACGACGCTGACGCGAGGCGGCTCGTCGCCGTGCGGATGCGGAATGCCGTCGCGAAACGCACGGCGCACGGCCCACAACGACTCCCGCGGGCGGCGGTGGGCGTCGGTGAGGCCGAAGGCCCAGTCAGACACGTCGACCTCACCGCGGTGCCATTCGTCGGTCCACGAGAAGACGAACGCACCGGCACATCCCCCTGCGATCGATGCCCTGACCTCGGCAGCCACGAGCCGCGCCTGCGCCCGCTCGCCGTGCTGCCCGCTGTCGAGACCGATTTCGGTGATCAGGAGCGGCCGGTCGCCTGCAAGGTTGTGCAGGCGCGAGACGTACGCCTCGAACGTATCGACCGACTCGAGGAAGACGTTGAACGAGACGATGTCGAGAAATGGGAGCTCGAGGTACTCCGTCGACGGGTAGTTCACATAGGTGACCGCGGCGAACGTGTCTTCCGCCTTCGCCGCGCGGTAGAGCCGCTCGATGAACCGCTCCACGCGCCGGGCGCCGTGCCAGCGCACGATCGGCGCCGGGACCTCGTTACCGACCGCCAGACACAGAACTGCCGGGTGACCGGCGATCGACGCGACCTGCGCGCGCACCGAATCGACGATGCGCCGCGTGCTCTCCCGGCGGTCGAGAAATGCGACGTGCTCCTCCCACGAGACACCGACCATGACCTGCAGGCCGTGGTGCTCTGCCGTGTCGAGCAGCCACCGGGGCGGCGTCGTGTAGACGCGGAGGGCATTGGCGCCGAACGCGGCAATCGCCGCGAAATCGCTCTCCACGCGATCGCGCGCGGGATAGCGGTGCCCCTGAGCGTCCGGGGCGAACGTTCCGTACGTGACGCCCCGAACGAGCAGCTTTGCGGCCCCTCTCCGCAGGAACTTCCCGGCCGCACGGGCTCGTCCCTGGGCCGCCCTGACCTCGACCCCCTCCGGCTGCACTCAGCCCTCGCGTCCGCTCGACCCTCGCCGCGAGGCTCGCGTCGACAAGATCCGCGCATGGGCTGGCTCGAGCGGCTGGCGCTCGACCACGCGACGGCTCTGTGGTGCGACGGCGTTCAACGGACGGCGATGATGTGCTGCTGGGCGCCGGGTGGCGCCGTATCACCCTTTTCGTCGCTCCGACCGGTTGTCCGCGACCCTCGTACGGGTGAACGAGTGGTAACAGGCCCGTGTCCACAACGTGACCAGATCACCCACGGTTGAACGCTGTGTCCGGTGACGCTGAACACCCTATGATGCGCCGGTGGCCACGGCCTCCCCGCTTCACCCGCACGCGGCCAGCCACTCGTTGCTGCTCGCTCTCGAGCTTCTCGACGACGCGGCCGGGCAGGAGGCCGAGAGCTGGAGAGGCGCGCAGCGGTTCTCGAGCGACGTCCAGGCGCTCCAGACCCGCGTGCGGGACGTCAAGACGGACACGACGGATGACGACTGTGAGCTGGTCCGCGTCGAACGGCTCGCCGTCGAGACCATCCGCATGGCGCACATGCTGGCCGGTGCACGCAGGGATGTGCGGATGTCTGCGGTGATCGCCGCCGTGCTCGCCGAGAGCGCGGCGCGAATCGCTGTCGAGGTGATCAGCGAGGAGGTGCCGTCGACGCCCGTCGAGCGGCTCTCGCGTCAGGCGCGCCAGCTGATCGACATCGAAGCGGCGCAACGGCGGGTGGACAAGGCAGCACGACTCGTCCTCGAGCGCGGATCGCCCGACGCGTTAAGGTTGGCCGAACGGCCGAGAGAAAACAGTGTTGGGGACAGGATTGATCCTGTCCCCTAGCAATTCTTGAGCGAGGGAAGAACATGGACGGGGCAGTCGTCGTCGTAGGCGGAACGGCCGGGATCGGACGCGAGATCGCCCGGCACTACGCGGACGGAGGCCGCGAGGTTGTGATCACGGGGCGCGACTCGGCGCGTGCCGAGTCCGTCGCCGCCGAAATCGGAGGCCGGACGCGAGGCATCGGCTTCGACCTCGTCGAGCCGCACGCGATCGCGGAGCGGCTCGAAGGCATCGCCACCGTCGACTTCCTCGTGTTGTCGGCCATCGACCGTGACGCAAACACGGTCAGGGAGTACGACGTCGGCAAGGCGGTCCAGCTCGTGACACTGAAGCTCGTCGGCTATACCGAGGTTGTTCATGCCCTTTCGGGCCGGTTGCACGACGACTCGGCGGTCCTCCTCTTCGGAGGCATGGCCAAGGACCGCCCATATCCGGGCTCGACGACGGTGACGTCGGTGAACGGGGCCGTGACCACGATGGTGCGGACGTTCGCGATCGAGCTCGCCCCGATCCGGGTCAACGCCTTGCACCCGGGCATCGTCGGCGACAGCCCCTTCTGGTCGGGCAAGGATCTGAGCGCGGTGGTGGCGCGAACGCCAACCGAGCGATTGGCGACGATGGCCGAGATCACCGACGCGGCGGTCTTCCTGCTCGAGAACAGGGCGGTGAACGGCGTCAACCTCACCGCCGACGGCGGCTGGATCATGATGTGACGCGGCGCTACCACCTGCTCCGCAGCAGCGAGGTGTCGCCGTCACCGGCTCTCCACGGCCACTCGTCGGGGTATGCGAGGGCGCCGCTCGTCGGTGGGGAGACCGGTTCGGTGCACATGGCCCTGGGGCTGAGCACCCTGGCTGCCGGCGGGAACGTCGACCTGCACGTCCACTCGTACGAGGAAAGCTTCTTCGTGCTGGCCGGCGAGCCGTGCCTGCACCTGGACGGGCACATGGTGCGGCTGCGGCCCGGCGCTTGCGGGATCGTCCCGGTCGGCATGCGGCATGCGTGGCGCCAGGACGGCGGTGACGAGTCTCGCTGGATCGACATGGCCGCTCCACGGCCACGGGACGGGACGCAGCCGACCGACACGTTCTTCCTCGGCCCGGCCGCGCCGACGGAAGCCACCGACCTCGATGTCCGCGATCCTCGCAACCGTCACCTCTTCGTCCTGGCGGACGAGGAGATGGACCTCGACCTGCTCAAACAGGGCGCGAAGGTAACCGCCCCGACGGTGTCGGCGAGCATGGCGACGGCCGTGCTCGCGTACAGCGGCATCGCGGTCAAGATGCTGGTCGACAAACGGCTCGATGCCCAGCTCTCGACGATGTTCATGGTCGACTACCAGCCGGGTGCTGTCGCCCACCCGCACGACCATCCGTTCGAGGAGTCGTACTACATGCTCGAGGGGGTCGTCGACGCTGTCGCCGACGGCGACCGCTACACCCTCGAGCCCGGTGATGTGTTCTGGACGGCCGTCGGCTGCATCCACGCGTTCTACGAGACGGGGGGTGGTCGCGTGCGTTGGCTCGGGACGTCGGCGCCGGGGCCACCCGACCGCCACTCGTACCGGTTCGAGCGCGACTGGGAGTACCTCGCCGAGCAACTATCCGAGCCATAGGTCGACGCCGTTCAGCCACTGTTGACACTGGTTCCGGCACCTGCACACAATGGACTCCTGGTCGCGGCCAGCCCTTCACCGTCTCCATGCCCCGGAACGTGAGCGCACCCGGTCGAACCTTCGTCGCGAGTGGCGTCGTCGCCGCACGATTCTTCCCGGTGTGGCTCGCCACCGGGGTGCTGGTCATCGTTGCCGCGATCATCGCGCCCAGCACGCTCCAGCATACGTCCTTCGCCTACATCCTCCCCTACATGACGATCCTCGCAATCGCTGCGCTCGGGCAGATGCTCGTAGTCATGCACGCGGGCATCGACCTCTCGACGCCCGGCGTGATCTCGTTCGGCGGGAACTTGATCGTCGGCGTGGGGGTGGGATCCAACCACGGGTTGGCGCTCGGCCTGCTCGCCTGCCTCGGACTCGGCGCCGCTGTAGGGCTCGTCAACGGCATCCTCGTCGGGATCATGAGGTTGAACCCCTTGATCGTGACGCTCGCCGTCGGCCAGATCGTGCTCGCGGAGAGCACGAAGTACGCACGTGAGAACACCATTTCGTTGCAGGTGCCGCAGGCGCTCTCGTCGTGGGCTGCGGAGAAGCCGCTCGACATCAGCGTCGTCTTCTGGACGGGTGCCGCACTCACGGCCACCGTTGCGTTCCTGCTTCGCTATACCGCGGCGGGCCGGCGATTCCAGGCGGTGGGTGCGAATCCGAGAGCCGCGTGGATGGCTGGTCTGCATGTGCGAACGCACGTCGTGTTCGCCTACACGGCAGCCGGCATCCTCTACGGAGGTGCGGCCGTCCTGCTGGCGGGCATCCGCATCAACATCGACCCGGCCTTCGGTGCTGCGTACCTGCTCTCACCGATCGCGGCGGTCGTGATCGCCGGCGCGGCGCTCGCCGGCGGGCTCGCGAGCGCGACCTCCACGTGGATGGCGGCCCTCGCGCTCACATTCTTGCCGCAGATGCTGCTGATCCTCGGCCTCCGGCCCGGGATGCAGTTCGTCGTCTACGGCGGCGCCATCATCGTCGGGATGCTGGTCTCCGGCGACAGGGTCGCTTCGCTACTCGGTCGGACGCTACGACCGATCGAAGAGCAGGGACGTAACCCGGACACGAACGTAAACACGAGCTGAGGCTCGCGAGAGGAGGGAACGATGCACGGACGGAAGGAGCCACCGGCACGGCGCAGAGGCCCCGTGCTGGTCGTGCTCGGGGTCGTGCTGGCTGCGGCGCTCGCGCTCGTCGCGACGAGCAGCGGCGGCACCAAGGCGACGAATGCCGCTGCGGCGAAGTCGCCGCCGACCATCGGTAAGGGAGGCGGCTACGGCGAGGTCTACAAGGCGAGGGTCTCCACTCTCAAGAAGACGCTCTTCAAGGCCACGCTGCTGCCGAAGGACCCGACAGCGCGCAACATCGCGCTGGCGGGCCTTGGCCGCGCAGACATCAAGGTCAACTACGCCCTGGCGCTCAAGTGCTGGAAGAACAACGGCTGCGACACCGGAACCGGCGGCAAGCTCACCGTCGCCTACATCGAGCAGTTCGGCGAGAACGTCTACCGCCAGATGTCGAAGATGGAGTTCATCCTCCAGGCGCTGACCTACAAGGACGTCGGCAAGATCATCTACCGCAGCGCGCACGTTGACTTCAACCAGGCCATCGCCGACTTCAAGGCCGCGATCGCGCAGCACGTCAGCCTGATCGTCACGTACCCGGACTTCGGCGACGCCATGATCCCGGTGATGAAGGAGGCCACGGACGCTTGCATCCCCGTGGCGACGTACGCCTGGGGCTACGTATCTGATCCGGGCAAGAACTACCTGACGGTCGTCGGTGAGGACACGTGCGCGCTCGGCAAGGTGTACGCGTATGTGATGAACAACCAGGTCAAGTCCGGCAACATCGCATTCCTCGGCGGTTTCCCGGGGAATCCGCTCTCGGCGGGCTGGCAGAACTGC
>JACXTT010012011.1_pt1 | contig 11522 bp, 11 predicted proteins | sample 9270951 | NCBI WGS metagenome assembly JACXTT01 (sample SAMN15532306, study PRJNA645909) | rock metagenome | isolation source: weathered quartz diorite | place: Puerto Rico | collected 2017-06-21 | reverse complement strand
TTCCAAAATCAGATTAATCCGCGGCGACAAATTATGGCTTTTGCAGATTTCCAGGATTTTGTCTTTCTTCGGCTCAATCTTTTTGATTAGCTCGTCGGTGAGTTTATAAACATCGATATCTCCGGTAACCGTTTCGGTCGAGAACTCCCATGAACTCAAGACCGGCTTGCTCAAGTCGCTTTTGGCGCCCGACGCATCGACCGAAGTCGGCTGGATGCCGAGATGTTGCGTGACCTGGTCGGGGTGGAAATGGTAGCCCGCCAAGGTGAAATGGATTCGCGCTTTATTGCCTGCCAAATTTGCATCCTCAGTGCTGATGGTTGTCTGGTTTACGGACAGGATTTTGTCAGTAATTGGTGAATTTGTAACTATCGTTTCTTCAGCATACATCTCAGCACTTCAGCGAACCGTGCGTACCTGCTTACGGGCTTTATATTTTTTACACAAGCCAACAGAAAACGTTCTCTGCGCTCCGACATCCAGTCCTGTTTGTAGGCGTCATTCCCTATCAGAAAATCGATTTCATTCACCCTGTTGGTATCGATCACCTGCTCCATCAGGAAGCTGGTCAGTATGGAACCCACTGAATACTGCCGCCAAGCTCTGTCATATGCCAGTCTGAATATGCTCGCCTTATGGTTGTGAACAAACCAGAGTTGGGCGGCGACGGGCTGCCTCTTTACATAGAGAATCGCCAGTCTGGACCAACCCGCCCGCGTAAATTTCTCGATAAAGCAATCCTGAAAGGCGGCATTCCTGATCTCATTCTGCTTCCAGCTGGCATGGTAAACCGCATAGTAATCGCGCATGCCCCGCAGGACTTCATCGCCCGTAAACAGGCGAATGTCGTAGCCGTGTTCACGTTCAAGTTTGCGCTTTTTACGGGCGATGGTATTGCGCAGTTGGGTGGGACGCGCTGCCATATATTCTGCATAGGACTGCCCGTCTAGACGGTGAATCCAGTTATAGTGTCGAAAAACACCTTCACTGCTAAATCCGGCAGCGGTGAGATATTTTTCGAGGGCAATTAACTTGTTGTCATCGTCAGCAACCGGTTCCAATAGCAACCCATTCACCGGTAACTGACTCAAACCCTGAGCCAGGCAGGACAGAATCCGCTCTTGCGCATCATCCGCAATTAATAGGCTATAAACCGGCGTAAATCCGTGCCGCAGCGAGTACCAGGTTTTAATACCAACGCACTGCATCAGCGGCAGCATTGCCATGACCTTGTCGCCAGACACCACGCAGGCCAATACCAGCACGTGGTCAGGTTCCAGGGCAGTGGCCGTCAGGCACTCATACCACGGACGCGAAAGAAAAAGGTTGTCGTTCTCTCCCCGCTCAAAGAGTTTATTCGCGCTTTCTGGTAATTGCTGCCAGTCGGTGTAACAGACAAACTTCATTCTAAAACTCGCCGAGCACTAATCGCCGAACGGATCATCCGAAACAAAAATGTTGAGATACGGCGCATACGTTAATGCAGCACCTTGTAGAGGACCCAATTCATTGAACGCATTCATCACTTGTTCCTGAAGGGCATCATTTTTTGGGTCAGTTCTTAGTGTTTCGAGGGAAGAGAGTAGCGGCTGAATATCTTGCGCATTCAGGTGCCTCTTTAACATCTGGAGCGCAATGTCGATATCAGCAACGGCAATAGATTGCAATTTCTTATTGTTTAGCGATTTACGTACCAATGCTATTACTCCCAATACGTTACGATTGTATGCCGAGATGTTATGTGACCTGGTCGGGATTGAAATGATAGCCCGCCAAGGTGAAGTGGGCTCGCGCTTCGTTACATGCCAAAATTTTACCCTCAGCGTCAAATTATTGAATATTTTCTGGGCCAGCAAGTATTAAATAATTTGTATGATAATTTTCGGTTTGTCCGATCAGGCCCGGTTGAGTTTGGAGCAAGCAACATGTGAAAACGTTTTCGAGATTAATCGTCATTCATGGTACCACCAGGTAATCGGCCATTGCCAATCTTCGGTTCTCATCCCAAGGGAATTGTTCGCCCACTTCCCTGTGGCCACCCTCGCCGCATAAAGCGACTCGGGCCGGCTTGCGGCCGTCCAAATTTGTTCCTGACAAATTTGTTGAAGCCGAAGGAGCTCGTCCACCCCTTGGAACCGCGCTTTGATGAGCATTTTCCACTGCACCGCGCTGAGATGCCGCCTGCGTCGAGAACGGCTGTCATGGCCCGACACCGGGCTACCGCCGGTCGTCGGGCACACGATGTCTACGACATTGAACCGGCGTTGTTCCAGAAGCTGTTGACTGACGAAGTGGAACTGATGAAGTTCGCGACCCGCTACCTCAAGCAGGTACTGTTCGGCGAGAGTTCCATCGCCGAGAAGCCGGATGCGATCGAGAAGCGCAAGAAGCGCCGCGAGGAAATCATAACGAAGCAACGGGAACAGATGCGCAAGGACATGGAAAAAGAAATGAACTCGCCCGAGTAATTTCTCTCCTTTACGCAAAAAAAAAAGACCCCGCCTCTCGGCGGGGTCTTCGTTTCAAAGCCTGCTTTCGCAGTGCCTGACGTTAGGCCGGCTGAACGTTCGCTGCCGACGGACCCTTCGGACCATCCTGCAGTTCATATTTCACCTGCTGACCTTCGGTCAGGCTCTTGAAGCCCGAACCTTGGACGGCGGAGTGATGCACGAAGACATCCTTGCTGCCATCGGACGGGGTAATGAAACCGAAGCCCTTGGCGTCGTTAAACCACTTTACTGTTCCTGTATTCACGAAAATACCTCTGTTAGTTGAATTGCGATGTTTTGCAGTTCATTCCTGAAAGCGTTTGCGGGAGTAACTGCCGAAAAAACTGGGAGGAACTACCGAACTGTCCGCAAGAAGTGCGCTGCAACCCGAGCACTATACAGAAGTGGGGGTGAATAGCGAGAACTATTATTTGGCCACCTGCGGCGGCATTTAACAGCTGTCGTGCTACCTTTGACCACGCTTAACCGCTATATATAAGTGGCTCCCGTCGAATTTGTCTTTGCTTGTCCAGAGATAGAGTCACCAGCAGAAAGGACACCTCCCCCAAGGCTTCGCCCGCTGCGCGGGTTTCACTCGGCGCATCCCTGTGCCTCGCCCTTCGGCAGCCCACAAACCGGCTGTGCAAATCGGCTGTCCTACCGATTTGTCCTCACACCTCGGTTGCTTCAGGGGGGTGCGCATCCGGCGCATTTCCTGACAATGTTGCGGGACGCCATTTTTTTCATATATAAAGGTAATCCACGCCATACGCAGAGGGGAAGACCGATCCGCAGATATTTAAAATTTAGTCATTAGACGTCGACGGCAGACAATAAAAACCCGATACATAACAACCAACAAGCCAGTCACACTGGAGAAGAACAATGGAAGAAAGACGCAGCTACAAGCGCCGGCGCGAATCTCTGCAAATGTCCGTCAAGCCAGCCACTGGCGATACCAAAACCTTCACCACGCGCGATATCAGTAATGGCGGGGTATTCCTGTTTGCCAAGTCCGATGACCAGTTGCCCGTTGGTACCGAGGTGATTATCACGCCGCTACAGCACACCACCGGAATACCGCCATCAGCCATCAAGGGGCGCGTGGTCCGCGTCAGTGCCCAGGGGATGGGGATTGAATTTATCGAGCCGGGTTTTTCCTGACGGAATTGGCCCAACACCAGATAGCGGGTGCCTAGAAATCGAAGTCGAGGAATTGCAAACCCATGCCTTCCTCGGTCACGTGGATGACGCGGGCCGAAACGGTGGAGGTTTCTTCGCCCCACAAAATACCGGGCATGCGCAGCGACAGCACGCGCCCTATGGGCAAACACAGCTCTTTTTTCAGCAGCAGAAACGCGCCCTTCTTGGTGAGGTCACGGGTGCGGAGTTTGGCCTTGCCGAGATGCGGTGGATCAAGTATTTCAACGGAAAGAGATACTTCCTGACGTTCTTGCTCGCGCTTTTCCAAAACGCCCCCGGTTTATTGATGCATTATCGGTTAACTTTATCAGGCATTGACCAAATAGCCAGTTACAACCCATTCAAGTTAAACGGGATTCGCGCTATTCCTTGTCCTGCTCATCGCGGCGGTTTTCTTCTCCAACACTCACGCCGCAGAAATAACAATTAAGCCCTAGACAGAGGCGGCAGATCTCAACGACTGCCGGGTTGCGAGCAAGCCGGCGAGCGGTTCGGGTTTGTGAATACCAAAACCCTGGACGTAATCGATGCCGAGCTTCTCCAGCGCGGCGGAGATCTCGTCGCTTTCGACGAATTCCGCGATGGTGCTGATCCCCATGACGTGCCCGATCCGGTTGATGGCGTCGACGATGGAGCGGCTGAGCGGATCGACGAGAATATTTTTGACAAAATGCCCGTCAATCTTGATGTAGTCCACCTCGAGATTGCTGAGGTACCCGAATGAGCTCAGACCGCTGCCGAAATCATCCAGTGAAAACCGGCAGCCCAATTGGCGCAGTTGGTGAATGAAACGGGATGCCGCCGCGAGGTTGGTGATGGCGGCGGTCTCGGTGATCTCGAAACACAGACTTCCGGGCGCCACGCCGGTTTCCTCGATCGCGTGCCGGATAGCGGCCATGACCTCATCGTTGCCCAGCGATTGACCGGAAAGGTTGATCGCCAACGCGACGTCTCCCAGGCGCCCTTTCTTGTTGTATGCCGCCAGCAGTTCCAGCGCGTGCCGAATAACCCACTGGTCGATGGACTGCATCAGGTTATAGCGTTCCGCGGCCGGAATGAACGCCATCGGTGGCACCAGCTGCCCGTTAGGGTCACACAGACGCACCAAGACCTCGTAGTGAGCTAATTCGGGTTTGCGTCCTGTCGAGCGAATAAGCTGACCGTGCAATTCGAACCTGTTTGCTTCCAGCGCCTGCTGTATACGCGACACCCATTGCATCTCACCGTAGCGTTGCGCTACTTCCTTGTCGTGTTGCTGGTAAATCTGTAGCCGGTTGCGGCCCGAGTCCTTGGCCACATAACAGGCGGCGTCGGCATTCTTCAGCACTTCTTCCTTACTGACGCTCTCCGCCGTGATCGGCACCAGGCCGATGCTGATGCTAATATCGAACGGTTTGTCCTGCCACACGAAACGGTGCTTCCTGACCTTCAGGCGCATGGCCTCGGCGTGATCCGCCGCCTTCTCCAGGTCGCAACTCTCCAACAGTACGCCGAATTCGTCGCCTCCCAGACGCGCCAGCATGTCGGAATCGCGTATGCCGCGATCCAGGAGCGCCGATACCTGCTTGAGGAGCTCGTCGCCGGCGACATGGCCACAGGTGTCATTGACCACCTTGAACTGGTCCACGTCGATATAACATAGTGCGTGCCGCTTTCCTTCCACCACCGCGGTTTCGATGGCGCGCTGCAGGCGTGCCTCGAAGGCGCGCCGGTTGTACCGGCCGGTCAGCGGATCGTGATAGGTCAGGTGCAGCAGCTCTTTGTTCTTCTCTTCCAGCGTGGCGGCCGCCGACAGCAGGCGATTCTTATAATCGTTGAGCGCATGCCGGACGTTTTCCAATTCCTGAATGTTCACCAGGCCATGCAGGTCTTCCGGAATAGTGTCGGCGTCGCCCGTGTGGATTTCGCCCAGGTAACTCGCCAAGCGCCGCAGCGGCCGCGCGACGGAATACAAAAGTAGCACGGCCAGCAGGACCAGCAGGCTGATGGTATAAATCATGTACTGTATGAAACCCTTGCGTACCAGGCGCGAAAACGCGTCAATCTCCGGTGATGGCGCCACCTTGAGCACCGCCGCTCCCACGCCCTCGGCCAGCGGGGTCACCGTTGTGGCCGGCATCTGCCAATCCACTTTCTGAATGGATGCGCGCCTGAGTGCATCGTAGGCACCCAGCGCCTTATCCGCATTCATGCGCACGCCCACGTAACCCAACAACGCGGGGCGCATCGAATCGGGCGCCTTGATGGGATGAAAATAAACAACGTACACGGTTGATCCCTTTTTCAGGAAGGCCGGCCTTTGGATGGCGCCGGCGTACACCGCCGCCGATAAAGTCGCGTCGCGCGTGAGCGGCTTTCCCCTTGGCGTGTACAGATCGACAGCATCGATCAGGCTGCGGTAGCGGGCCACGTCCTTGACGCGGGTCTCCTTCCAATAGTTGTAGTAGGTCGCGTCCCGGAACAGAGCGAGAGTCTCTTCCCATCCGGCCAAGTACTCGGCAACATCGGTCAATTCCTTTCCGATGCCTTCCACCTCGCGCTGCAGTTCCTCATGGGCATGTTCCACCGTTTGTGCCTCGGCCTGCTTCTGAATGGTGTCAGCCTGCTGCACCGACAGATAGGCGCTGATACCGGCTGGCACCATTGCCATCGTCATGAACAAAATGAGATACCACAGGATCGGCAGGTAGGTCTTTTTGAGGCGGCGTAGGGACATGACGATCCGTTTACTTTTCGCTCACCGGCATGCTGATCTGGGTGAGTATGTCTTCGAGTCGGTCGCTCAAGTCGAATTCATGAATGGAGGAAAAGAAATGATTCGCGCCTTCGATGACGTTTACTTGAACGGCATGCTGACCTAACTCCTTTATCCATTCATCGTCAACGCGATTGTCCTTGCTTCCGACTATCACGTGCACCGGCAGTTTCCGCTCTTGCAACCGCGTCAGGGAACGGATGACGCGCGCGTCATCCCAGCGGGCATAGGATAGGTAGCTCTCGGGCGTAGCCATGAAGGTCTTGCAAAAACTGAGTGCGTACGGCTGCAGGGACGGATCATGGTGCGCGGCCCGGGCCTCCGCCGTGCTGATCTGTTTGGTGCGCATGACCGCCTCCTGCTCCACTCGCACCAGGCTGATGGCGATCACCGCCGCGACCGGAGCTTCGGCATGGGTCTCTGCATAGCCCAGACCATGTTGACTGCCCCAGCTGTGGCCCACGAGGACGACGCTGGGGTGGCCCTGCTTGCGCAACCACTGAACCCAAAAATCGATTTCACGCATGTCGTCGTCGAAACTGTGTTTGTGCGGCGCCTGGCACTGCATGCCTTGGCGCCGGTCGGATACACCCAGGGAAAGGTTGGGGCCGACGATTGCGTAGCCGAGCATGGACAAACTATTGATAATGCTCTGGGTCGTCAGGAATTCATGCGTCTGCAGAAACCCGTGCAATACCACGATGGCCGGGCGCCGAGTATCACCACGGTGATACTCGGCGTTCAGATATTTACCGTCTGGCGACCGCAGACGCAGGACTTCAGCGTAGCCCACGGAAGTGGTGCTGATCAGTATTGCGATGACAAAAGCAATTAACGCTGAACGCTGAGTCAACATGGAAGAGCTTTGTGGAACATGGTCAATGCCTTAAAATAACGCTTATTGCATACTCAGAACAGCAATATGTATGCCACAGTCTGTTATCACTGAATGGTACTGTGTTCACCCTATCTACATGAAATCAAGCAGGTAGGATCGACAGCCGGTACGGAGATTGCAGAATCGAAGCAATAGATATAACGCCAAGATGTCGGGATTGGGTGCCTAAACCAGAAGTCGGAGCCTAATCGCCACTATGGAAAACGTCGAGACAATATTGCACTACTGGTTTGGCTCAAGCGACGACGACGCCAAAATCATCCGTGGAAAATCAGGGCTGTGGTGGAAGAAGAACCACGAGGTTGACGAAGAAATTCGGCGTCGCTTTGAAATGGTGCTGGAAGCGGAGTTAAAAAACGAGCTTACATCGTGGGGCAACAACCCGCGTGAGCAGCTCACCAGAATCTTGCTGCTCGATCAGTTTCCACGCAACATGTACCGCGATACCGCACACGCCTTTGCCTGCGACGAGCGGGCGCGACGGTTGGCGCACGCGGTGCTGACTCAGGGCACGGACAGAAAACTGCGGCCGGTGGAACGCGTGTTTATCTATCTCCCGTTTGAACATTCCGAGGACGTGCAGGACCAGGCCACCAGTGTCCGGCTTTTTGCCGCCCTGGCTGAAGAAGTTCCGGCAACCTTGAAACAGGCGTTTCAGAATTTTCTCGATTTCGCGGAAAAACATAAAGAAATCATCGACCGCTTCGGGCGCTTCCCGCATCGTAACGCTTTGCTCGGTCGTGATTCCACGCCGGAGGAACTTGAATTCCTGAAAGGTCCGGGCTCGTCGTTCTGACATAGTTTCCCGAATAAGCGGGGGGCTGCCTGGCATTCCGAATCACCCTTTACGGACAAAGCGCTTACTCACAATACCCCCTTGATTTTATCGCTTCTGCGGCGTTACCGTATATCGTCACAGACTTATAGAGCAGCGGTCACGCCCATATTCAGGCGCAAACAGAATGGAAACCGGGAGAGGGATCTTTGGATTACCATCCTTTCAAAGCCGCAGTGAACCGTTACTTGTCGAAAAGCGTCGGCGAGGAGAAACGCCCGGTGTTTTTCGATATCGACGCGACCTGCCCCGCGCTCAACGAACTCACTCGAAACTACGCCACGATTCGCGGGGAGTTCGAGCATGTGTGGAACCTCGATACCCCCATGCCGACCTACCACGAGGTGGACCCGGGTGAACGCGCCATTTCCGCGACGGTCGATCCAGACAAAAAGTGGAATGTTTTCATGCTGCACGTGTTCGGCTACCAGCCGCAACGGAACCGCTCGCTGTGCCCCGAAACCTGCCGACTTCTCGACCGGATTCCGAACATGATACAAGCCTTCTTCTCCATCCTCGAGCCGGGCAAGTCGGTTCCCCAGCACGAAGGTCCTTACCTGGGATACCTGCGCTACCACCTGGGACTGTCCGTGCCGAGCGAAAATCCGCCGAAACTGATCGTCAACTCGAAAGAGTACGTCTGGAAACCGGGAGAAGCCGTGATGTTCGACGATTCGTGGCCACATCAGGTTATCAATCACAGCAAGGAAATCCGGGCGGTGCTGATCGTTGATGTGCTCAGGCGCCTGCCGTTGCTGCCTACCGTAGTCAATAAATTGGTCACGCAGTGCATTTTCCGTCCCATTTACGGGAAAGCGGTCGTGCGCAGGGTCGAAGCGGCTTTCCGCGGAGACAAAACCAAACCGGACGGTGGGGCAGGCAACCCGCCGACTCGCGAATCGAAGGCGGAAGATATTTTTCTCCATTAACCGACCGGCCCCTGAAGCGGCCCGGTTACTAGTGTGTGCGCCCAGCACATCAGATGATTTCACACGTTCGTCCAGCGCGCGGATCCATTCTGGTACAAGTAGTATTTTTTGATGGCGGAGACCATGATGGACATCTTCTCTCAATCCGATCCGGTAATTACGTTACCATGGACGATTCAAGACGGAGTCATTGAGCACTCATGAAAGCCATCGTCATGACCGCTCCCGGCGGGCCCGAAGTACTCAAACTTCAGGAGTTGCCCAATCCGGTGCTGCGCCAGGACACCGACATGCTCGTACGCGTGAAGGCCGCCGGTGTGAACCCAGTGGACACCAAGATGCGCGCCAAGCCCACCGCGTATCCCGCGCCGCTGCCTCCGATACTGGGCTGCGACGGCGCGGGTGTGGTGGAGGCGGTCGGCAAGGCCGTGACCGGTTTTAGAAAGGGGGACGAGGTTTATTACTGCCAGCCGCCGCATCACGACCGGCTCGGCAACTATGCGCAATACGCGCTGGTGGATCACCGGCTGGTGGCGAGAAAACCCAAGCGCATGAGTTTCACCGACGCCGCGGCGGTGCCATTGGTATTGATCACGGCGTGGGAAGCGTTGCACGACCGTATTGGTGTCAAATCCTGGCATAAAGTATTGGTGCACGCCGGCGCCGGCGGCGTCGGGCACGTGGCCATCCAGCTCGCGCGCAGCGCGGGCGCGGAGGTCTGCACCACCGTCGGTTCGGCGGACAAGGCCGAATTCGCCCGCTCGTTCGGCGCGAATCTCGCGATCAACTACAAGGAAAAGGATTTCGTGCCGGCCGTGCTCGACTGGACTGGCGGCAAGGGCGTGGACGTCGCTTTCGATACCGTGGGCGGCAAGACATTGGCCGACAGCTTCGCGGCGGTGCGCCACTACGGCGACGTCGTGACGCTGCTCGCGCCCGGCCCCGAGCTGGACTGGAGCGTGCCGCGCACGCGCAATCAGCGCGTGAGTTTTGAGCTGATGCTGATTCCGGTGTTCACCGGCCTGACCGAGGCCATGACACACCAGGGCGAGATCCTGTGCCGCGCCACCGAGCTGTTCGAGGCGCGCGAGCTGCGCATTCACGTCGATAAAACCTTCCCACTCGAACACGCCGCCGAGGCCCATACCCTGGTCGCCTCTGGAAAAACGAAAGGCAAGATCGTTCTGACCGTGGATTAAGCGCTTCTAACAGATGTCGAAGGCGTTATTTCCAAACCAGGATTTTGCCGTCATCGCCGGACGAAGCGAGATGTTCGCCGTCGGACGAAACCGTGAGCACCGAAACATTGTTATCGTGCCCGGAGAGCCGGTGGACGACCTGACCTTGCTCCACATCCCAGATTTCCACTGCCTTGTTCGTTCCACCCAATAGCAGCCAGCGGCTGTCGGGAGTAAATAGCACAACATTCACTTCGTCCGGAACACCGGCCAGTACGTGGTCATCGCGCCCGAGTCCGGCATTCCACAATTTCAAGGTGTGGTCTTGACCTCCGGAAGCGAGCCAATTGCCGTCCGGAGAGTAAGCCATGACGCTGACCGGAACCTTGTGCGCGGGCACGTACGCCAGTTCCTGGCCGCCCGCGAGGTCCCAATACTGTATGCCACCTTCGATGTCGCCCCCGGCCAATACGTGTCCGTTGGGGGAGATGGCCAGTGCCAGAATTTCATGCTTGGCTTTGGGAAGTTCTAATTTTTTTTTGTATTCCACCGTGTCCCACAGAATAACACCCGATTCCTGATCGACCGACACCAGCTCCGTGCCATCGACGGAGAAGGCGAGATGCATCACCGGCGCCGCATGGCCGGAGAGTTTCGCGACCGATGCATTTTCCTTGGCATCCCATATCTGCACGGCGTTCGGGTCAACAGCAAAGGCCAGCCATCGCCCGTCGGGCGACGCCGCCATCGTGCCGAGCGATTTCTTGCTGGAGCTCAGGGTCGATATCAACGCGCCGGTCTCGATATTCCACAGACTCACCACGCCATCGTCGTAGGCAGCAGCCAGCACCAGATTCTCGCGCAGAAACGCCAGCGCCGTTACCGGCGCATGCGCCGCCAGCGTTAGCTGAATCGTCTTGGCGGGATTGAATACCGGAATGGGTTTTTCCGGAACAGGTTTCGGTCTGGCAGCGGGACGAGGCAATGCCGAATTGGCTGGCGCCATGACCATCGGCTTGACGCCCAGCTGCGCGTCGATAAACCGCTTGATCTCGCGGTCGGCGTCGTAGGGTAAAGTCCGGACTTGATCGAAATAGGCGTACAGCTCGGCCTCGTCAAGACGCCCGGTATCGAACAGGATTTTCAGCGAGGCAATGGCCATGGCAACGATGGCCAGCAAGAACAAAAAAACCGATTCCAGAAAACCGCGTGGCGTGGACCTGCGCTGGGGTTTC
>JACXTT010012010.1_pt1 | contig 11523 bp, 15 predicted proteins | sample 9270951 | NCBI WGS metagenome assembly JACXTT01 (sample SAMN15532306, study PRJNA645909) | rock metagenome | isolation source: weathered quartz diorite | place: Puerto Rico | collected 2017-06-21 | reverse complement strand
GGGCGTCGGGGCGTTGGATAGGTTCGGCCGTTGACGGAGACGGTCGTAGGGTTCATGGTGCCCCGGATACTACGGCGTCGCCGCCGCGAACGAAAGCGGGTTTTCGGCGGGCGGGCGCGCGCGCGGAGGCGTGGCCTCGGCGCCGGGGCGACGCCGACGCGGCGCCCGCCGGCTCCAATCCCATCCGCGGACGCCCAGCAACAGGACGAGGGCGGCCGCATACCAGTACGGGTCCTTCACGCCGACCTTAGCGAGCCACAGGTAGTGCAGCACGGCGCACACGGCGGCCACGTACGCGAGGCGGTGCAGCCGCGTCCAGTTGCGCGCGCCCAGGCGCCGGATCATCCCGGTGGTCGACGTGGCGGCGAGCGGGATCAGCGAGGTGAGCGCGAGCATGCCCAGGGTGATGTACGGGCGCTTGACGATGTCGGCCCACATGCGCGGCCAGTCGAAGAAGAAGTCCAGCCCGATCCACACCGAGAAGTGCAGGCACACGTAGGCGAACGCGAAGAGTCCGAGGAGCCGGCGCAGGGTGATCGGCCACGACAGACCGAACACGATCCGGAGCGGCGTCATCGCAAGCGATGCGAGCAGGATGCGGAGTGTCCAGTCACCGAGCGTGTTGGTGATGAAGCTGATCGGGTTGGCGCCGAGATTGTCGGTCCACGCCCGATAGCCGAGCCACGACAGCGGCGCCAGACAGACGAGCCACACGGCGGCCTTGAGCGCGATGCGTCCCGGTCGCGTCACCGCAGGCCCGGCTAGTAGTACTTTTTCAGGTCCATCCCGGTGTAGAGCGAGGCGACCTGATCGGCGTAGCCGTTGAACGGCAGCGTGGGCCGACGGCGAAACTCGCCAATGCGGCGCTCGTCGGCCTGGCTCCAGCGCGGATGGCTGACCGCGGGGTTGACGTTGGAGTAGAAGCCGTACTCCTGCGACGCCGCCTTCTCCCACGCGGTCTTGGGCTGCTCGCTCACCAGGCGGATCCGGACGATCGACTTGGCGCTCTTGAAGCCGTACTTCCAGGGGATCACCACGCGCACCGGCGCGCCGTTCTGGTTGGGCAGCACCTTGCCGTACATGCCGACGGTCAGCAGCGTGAGCGGGTGCATCGCCTCGTCCAGCCGGAGCCCCTCGACGTAGGGCCAATCGAGCGACGAGAAGCCGAAGAATCCCGGCTTCTGCGCCGGGAACTGATTGGGGTCGAGCAACGTGGTGAACTCGACGAACTTCGCCTGCCCGGTCGGCTCGACGCGCTTGAGCAGCGAGGCGAGCGGGAAGCCGATCCACGGGATGATCATCGACCAGGCCTCCACGCATCGAAGCGAATAGACGCGCTCCTCGAGCGGAAAGAGTCGAATCAGCTCGTCGATGTCGAACGTCTTGGGCTTGCCCACGAAGCCGTCGACCTGCACCGTCCACGGCCGCGGGCGCAAGGTGTGGCCGAGCCGGGAGGGGTCGTCCTTGTTGACGCCGAACTCGTAGAAGTTGTTGTAGGTCGTCGCCGCCTCGAACTTTGTCGGCGCCTCGCTCAGGCTCACGGCCGGATTACGAGTCGCCGGCAGCGCTGGCAGCGCGGGCGGGGTGGGGCCCGCGGCTTCGCCCGGACGGGTCGACAGCGCGAGGGCCGCCGCGGCGGCGCCTGCGATCCACTCGCGCCGGCTCAGATAGAGCGTGGGATCGGTGATCTCGCTCGCGGCGAACCGCCTTGCGCGTCGTATCAGCATGGCCTCTCCTCTTGCTCGGTCGCGAACTTGTAGCCGTGGCCGTGAAGGGTCAGGATCCAGACCGGACGATCGACGTCGGCCTCGAATTTCTTCCGGAGCCGCAGGACGTGCGTGTCGACCGTCCGCGTCGTCGGGAATCGCTCGTAGCCCCACACCTCGTCCAGCAGCCGCTCCCGGGTGATCACCTCGCCCCGATGCGCGAGCAGGAACACCAGCAGGTCGAGCTCCTTGCGCGTGAGGCGCACCTCCTGGCCGGCCTTGAACACCTGGCGGGTGCGCGGGCGGACGCGGACGTCGCCGAAGGCGAACTCCTCGAATCGCGCGCGCGGGCCCGGCCGACGCAGCACCGCGCGCACCCGCGCGAGCAGCTCGCGGAGCGAGAAGGGCTTGGTCACGTAGTCGTCGGCGCCCAGCTCGAGCCCGCGGACGCGGTCGCCCTCCTCGCCGCGGGCGGTGAGCATGATGACGGGCACGTCGATGCCCTTCGCCCGCAGCGCGCGACACACGTCCCAGCCGCTCATCCGCGGCATCATCACGTCGAGCAGGATGAGATCGGGCGCGCCGCTTTGCGCGAGCGCGAGCGCCTGCTGGCCGTCGCCGGCCGACGCCGTCTGATAGCCTTCGAAGCGTAGGTTGTCCTCCAGACCACGCACGATCTCCGGCTCGTCGTCGACGATCAGGATCTTGGCCATCACGCCCCGCCCACCGGCAGGCGCAGCGAGAAGCGGCTGCCCTCGCCCGGCGCGCTCTCGACCGCGATCGCGCCGCCGTGGGCCTCGGCGATGTGCCGCACCAGCGCCAGCCCGACGCCGCTGCCCCGGCGCCCCTGCGTGTCGCTGCGCCCCACCCGATAGAACTTCTCGAAGATCTTCGCCTGCTCCTCGGGCGCGATGCCCAGCCCCCGGTCGCTCACCGCGATCACGAGCCATCCGTCGGCGACCCGTGCCTCGATCGTCACCGCTCGATCGTCGCCCGAATACTTGATGGCGTTGTCGATCAGGTTCGCGAGCGCCTGGCCGACCGCGTCGGCGTCCAGCGTCACCTCGGGCAGATCCGCGGCCACGCGCACCTCGACCTTGAACCCCTGCTGGGCCAGCGGATAGGCAAACGCCTCGAGCGTCCCGCGGATGAGCGGCTCGACCGCGGTGGGCGTCATGTCGTAGGTCTGGCGGCCGCCCTCGATCCGCGAGAAGTCCAGCACGTTGTCGATCAGCCGCGAGAGTCGCTCGCCCTCGCGGGTGATCACCCGGTAGTATTCTTGCCGCCGGCCCTCGTCGGTGACACGGCCCATCTCGAGCGTCTCCCCGAACATCCGGATCACGGAGAGCGGAGTCTTCAGGTCGTGAGACACGTTCGCGACGAAATCCGATTTGAGTCGGGCCATCTCGGTCTCCCGGCGCATCAGCCGCCACGTCATGACGATGCCCGCCACGATCACGGCGACGAGTACCCCGAGAGCGCCGGTGAAGAGCATGACCTGGCGCCGGACCGCCTGGCGTGGGGAGGCGCCGGGGCTCTGGTAGACGGCCAGCCTCCAGTCGGGCAGCGCCTCGCGAAATCCCACGGAGAGCACGCGCTGGGCGTCGTCGAGCGGCGCCTTGGTGTAGATCGTGCGGCCCTCGTGGTCGAGCACCGCGAGGATCGTCGACGATTCGAGCCCGCCGAGCGTCGTCTCGAGGACCTCGCGCCGCACGGTCTCGGTGTCGCGCAGGAAGGCCGCCGCCACCGGCTCGCCGCCGGGCCGGGTGAGGAGCGCCAGGCACACCTGATGGCTCGCGACGACCTCGCGCCGGCCGTCGCGCTCGAGCAGGCGCAGCGCGCCCGCCGAGACGAGCGGCCCGAAGACGGCCGCGTCGCCGTCCCGCCAGGCACCGGGATAGAGCAGCTCGCCGCGCTGTCCGACGAGATAGAGCCGTCGGATCAGCGGCGAGTCGGCCACGAGGGCGTCGAGCGCGCGCTCCGACACGGGGCCAGACCGAAGGGCGGCCTGGAGGCGGTCGAGGAACGCGTCGTCGGCCCGGCGCAAGGTCATCTCGACTTTCTCGGCGGCCATGGCGGCCATGTCGCGAGCCTGCTCTCGATACAGGAGCTCGGACGAGGCTTCCCACTGGCGGATCGAAACGTAGCCGAGGATCGCGACGACGGCGGCGGGCGCCACGATCGCCAGCAGAGCCAGCGCCGAGAACCGGGTGGACGGCGACGCCACCCCCGCGGCTACTCCCGCTCCGCCAGCAAGCGCCTGATCATCGCGTCGGTCTGCTCGTAGTCGCCCTCGCCGATGTGCTGATAGCGGACGACGCCCTTCTTGTCCATCAGGATCGTGGTCGGCCAGGCCCAGATGCTCCAGCGCTTCCAGATCGCGTGGTCGTTGTCCTGGACGACCGGGTAGCGCACCCCGAGCTTCTTCGTGGCGTCGACGACGCTCGCGTACGGCTTCTCCCAGAAGAACTCCGGGGTGTGCACACCCACGATCGTGAATCCGTCCTTCTCGTAGCGCTCGTACCAGCCCCGCAACTGCGGGATTACGTTCTTGCAGTTGATTCACCCGTAGGTCCAGAACTCGACCAGCACGACCCGCCCGCGCAGGCCCTGGGTGGTCAACGGCGCGCTGTTGATCCAGCGTTCTCCCGCCACCTCCGGCGCCGCCGCGCCGAGACGCGAGGCCTGGCCGGCGGCCGACCCGAGCACGAGCCACGACGCCACAAGGGCCGCGACGACGACGAGCGACGCACGCCATCTCATCGCTACTGCTTCTTCTCCATCATCTTATCGTCCTTCTTCATCTCGTTCGCCTTCATGTCGCCCTTTACGTCGCCCTTCACGTCGCCCTTCATCTCGCCCTTCTTCATGCCGTCGCCGGATTTCATCGTGTCGGCGGACGGCATCGTGTCGCCGGTCTTCATCTTGCCGTCCATCTTCATCGTGTCGTCCTTCTTCATGTCGCTCTGGGCGACCGATTCGCCGACAGTCCCACCGAGCCCGAACGCGACACCGACCGCCGCCACCGTGACCGCACGCCCCAGCCACCCTGCCCGATTGACCATCAATACCCTCCTGCCGCGATTGAACGTCGACCTGGTGTCCCAAGCATGGCGGGCGCGGGCAGGGCATTCGTCACAACCGTGTCAAATCTTCGGGGAGATCGGCTCGCCCCTGATCGAGCGCGGCGCGGGCTAGACGACTTCGTCCTTGCGGGCGGTGGTCTCGCCGAAGCGGCCCATCGAGTAGGGCGCCAGGCCCCGGTAGACCTCGTCGAGCCGGAGATTGATCTCGCGATTCGCCAGCGCGAAGAGGCTCCGGCCTCGGCGGTCGCCCTCGACCAGGAACGGCCCGAGCTTTTCGACCTCGAGCACCCAGAGCGCCTGAGCGATCCCGAGCTCGAGCCAGTGCACGTCGCGGACGCGCTTGATGCAGCGCCCGTACGCGGCGCCGAGGCCGTAGCCGACGGTGGTGAGGTAGACGGCGCCGTGGGGCATGAACCACTCGCGGTACGCGAGCTCCGTGAGCCCGGCCTTGCCGACGATCACCTTGGCGCCCGAGCGCTCGAACCACCGGCTCATCGACTTGCCGAAGCGGAAGCTCGCGGTCGCGGTGACGGCCTCCACGGCGTACGTGCCGTCCGGCCGCACCGTCGCCGCGGGCGAGCAATGGAAGTTCACGTTGGTGAGCGCGCCGACGCTCGTCGGCAGGTCGACGCCCTCGTCGACCACGCGCCGATAGACGCTCTCGCGCGCCGTGTAGAGCACGCCGTCGAGATAGACCACGTCGCCGAGCTTGAGACGGCTGAGCTCGGCGTCGGTGACCGGCGTGGTCAGCCGCACTTCGTCCATCCGGACCTCGTCCAGCCGCTCGATGGCCGCGTCCGTCACTCGATCCCCTCGCGCCGATAGTAGTCCGTGAACCACATCGGGTCGGCGCGAAACTCGACCCGTCCGTCAGGATGGATGCGCGCGGTGGCGCGGCGCGAGGAAAGGCAGAAGCTGTGAAGCCCGACGGGCATGCCGCCGGTGTGGGAAAACGCCACCTCCACGTGCGTGGCGACCACGAGCGAGGTGCCCGCGAAGCCCATCGCGCCGATGCCGATGTAGTTGCCCAGCGCGGTGAGCTCGTCCTCGAGCGCCGCGATCGCCGGGTCGGGATTGCGGCTGCCGACCTGGCGCAGGCACGCCGCTTCCTTCCCGAGCCGCACGCAGGTGTCCTTGGAGCCGCCGATGCCGAGGCCGACGATCGCCGGCTGGCACGCCAGGCCGCGCTTGCCGAACTGCACCAGCGTGTCGACGAAGAAGCGCTTGATGCCGGCGATCCCGTCGGCCGGGAACAGCATGCGGTAGTCGCTCCCGAAGAGCCCGCCCTTGTGCACGGTCGTGATGTCGATCCAGTCGCCTCCGGGCTCGAAGGCGTACGTGACCTCGGGCGCATGAATGCCGACGTTGTTGTCGTGGTCCACGCGAGTGAGCGGATGCACGCGGTTGGGCCGGAGCGGAATCGCCGCGGTCGCGTCGGCGGTCGCCCGGCGCAGCGCCCGCTCGAGGGCCACGAACCCGCCCTCCACGAGCGCGTCGTTGCCGGCCCTCACGTAGTAGCGCGGCAGCCCGGTGTCGGCGCACATCGGGCGGCGCTCGGCGGTCGCGATGTCCCAGTTCTTGTCCATCTCGGTGAGCACGAAGCGCGCGATGCGGTTCTGCTCGCGGTCGCGGGCCCGCCGGACGCCTTCGCGATAGTCGGCGGGGATATCGATGGCCGCGCGCGCCGTCAGCTCCCGCGCGGTGTCCTCGACGAGCTTGATCGAGATCGGTCTGGACATGCTCGACCCGCGACTAGCTTACCTCGACGGCTCGGTCGCGCGCACGGCCTCGGGGGCCTGTCCCACCCGACGGTCCTCGAGGCTCACGGCCGGTCGAACGCGCGCGTGATGAACTCGGGAAACCGCGCCTCGAGCTCGGCGACCACCGCGTCGGCGACCTCGGTCGCGCTCCCCGGCCGCTCCTGCGCGTCGCTGCGCGCCCACAGGTCGAGATACGCGTCCTGATCTTGAAGGCCCAGGCGCATCGCGACCGAGTCGATGAGCTGCTGGAAGCGGTCGCTCAGCTGACGAGTGACGGTCTTGGAGGCGTCGTGCGCCTCGACCATCGCCGGCACGTCCTTCCAGGCGATGATCTGGTAGCTCGCCATCGATCCGGAGCGAGGGACGACTACGCGCCGCCCATGAACTGGGCGAGCAGCGTGATCCGATCGCCCGGGCGCAGCGCGGAGTCGAGCTCGTGCTCGATACCGAGGACCGCGTCGTTGACCAGGACCTCGATGTGCTCGCCGAGCTCCTTGCCATGCCACAGAGCCTTGTCGAGCTCGGGAAATCTCGCCGAGAGCGCCTTCAGCACGCTGCGGACCGTGGCGCCCGAAGTCAGCGGCTCCTCGAGGACGCGCCGGCCCGAGCCGTCGCCGCCGACGAACTTCGTGATCCACGAGGCGATCTCGACGGGAACGGTCGCCACCGGCAGGGTCTTCACGCTTCGAAATCTAACAGATCGGCGCCGAGGGTCAACGCCCAGGCGGGCGCTGGGCTAGTTGGACGAGCGACGGGCGCGCGGCGCCGACTCGTTGAGGAACTCCTCGCGCTTGGTCTTGAGCCGCTTCACGAGCTCCTCGTACGAGCTCGACCGAATGATCCGGTCGAACTGCGAGCGATAGTTCGCGACGAGGCTGACGTTCTCGATGAGGACGTCGTAGATCAACCAGCGGTCGCCGCGCAGGTTCATCCGGGACTCGACCGCGACCTCGGTGCCCGTCCGGGTCAGGATGCGCGCCTTGACCGACGCGAAGGTGCCGTCGATCGACTCGCCGAGGTACCGGATCCGCTCGCCGCCGTACTCGTCCATCCGCGCGATGTAGGTCCGCTCGAGGAGGTCGGCGAAGAGCTGGGTGAACTCCTCGCGCTCGGCGGGTGTCCGGGCCTGCCAGTGCCGGGCGAGAACGCGCTGCGCCGTCTCGTTGATGTCGAACGCTTCGTGGGCGATCTTGCGAACCGCGGCGCGCCGATCCTGGCGGGCCATCGCCGGATCGTCGAGCACCTTGACCACCTGGTCCGTGTACTCGCGGAGCTGATCGGTGGGACCGGCCCACGCGGACGAGCCGGCCAGCAGCACGAGCGCGACGGTGAGCCCCGTCAGGATCCTGTCCACACCCAGAGTATACGGCGACGATCCGGCCGCGGCGAATATCGGCCGCCGCGCCCCCGTGCGCGCGGCGCGGCTCACGGGGTGAGCACCGGCGCCGGAACGCGCACCCTCAGGTCGCGGCCGACGACCCACGCCCCGGAGAAGATCAGGATCGCCGCCAGGAGATAGACCGCGTGAATCCCGAAGGCGTGGATCACCAGGCCGCCGACGAGCGGCCCGGCGATGCCGCGGACTCCCGCGAGCGTGGCGCCGATGGCCACGTACTGGGCGGTGCGCTGAGGCCCGGCGACGTCGATGACCGCCATCATCCATACGAGCTCGAGACCCACGGACACCAGCGAGTCGGTGACGGAGCTCGCGACCAGCACCCAGGGGCTCCAGGCGATGTAGTAGACGAGAGGTGTCATCCCGCCCAGGAAGTACATCATGCGCAGCGCCTCGAGGCTCGACTTGCGATCGACGAGCCGACCCCAGTACGCGCTGCCGGCGAGCCCCGCGACGGCCGCGATCGCCCCGAGCAGGCCCACCTGCGATGCGCTCACCTGGAGCACGTCGACGAGCAGCAGCGGGTGGGCCGGCGTCTGGATCCAGCAACCGAATCCGAACAAGAAGGAGGCGATCAGCAGGCGGCGGAAGGCGTGATCGTCGCGCACCGTCTGCCAGGCGTCCCGGAGCCCCGCCGGCGCCACGGCGGCGCCCTCCTCGGGTTCGGGCACGCAGAGTCGCCTCAGGCGCAGGCTCGCGGCCATTCCGAGGAGGCCCGCGGCGACGAAGATGAAGCGATAGCCGAACAGATCGAAGAGCTGGCCGGCGCCGAGCGCCAGCCCGATCCCGAGGACCGCGCCGGCCATCCGGACCAGACCCAGCGCGCGCCCGCGCTGGGCGCGGGGGTAGATGCGCTCGACGACCGCCGCCTGGGCCGGCCCGACGGCGGCGCCGAAGAAATCCCGCGCGATCACGATGCCGGCGAACGCCCAGGCAGAGCTGACGAAGGGCACGAGCAAGAACACGCCGCGGGCCAGGAAGCCGGGCCAGACGAGGTATGGCAGCGGGGGTCTACCGTGGAAGCTTCGCGCCCAGAGCAGGGAGAGGAGCAGGCACGCGCCGCACGCCGACGAGGTCACGGCCAGCTGGAGCGGTGTGGCGCCGAGCTCGCGCCGGAGCACCAGGCCGACGAACGGGCCGGTCAGTCCCGCAAAGACGGTGAGGAGGAGCGTCGCCGAGATGTCGATCCGGAGGGCGCGTCGCGTTTCTGGCTTGAATCCCGATCCGATCATGTCCGTCCTTGGGGCTAGGCCGGGACGGCGGGCCGACTCCCGTGAGACCGTCCCACAAACGATTATGTCGCATCTCCCTGCGGCGGCCTCGCTTCCCGATGATGCTCGCTAACCCTGCGTCGCCATGACGATCCGGGTCGGCTACAATCGGGTGCATGAGTCCCCTCTCGGCCACCGACCCCTACCCTCGCCGGCGCGTGAGAGTCCTGGACACGGAGATGGCGTACGTCGACGCCGGGGCCGGCGACCCGATCGTCTTCCTGCACGGCAACCCGACGTCGTCGTATCTCTGGCGCAACGTCATCCCCCACGTCGCCGACGGCAATCGCTGCCTCGCCCCCGACCTGGTGGGAATGGGGGACTCGGGGAAGGCGTCGTCGGGGACCTATCGGTTCGTCGATCACGCGCGCTATCTCGACGCGTGGTTCGAGGCCCTGGAGCTCTCGCGGAGCGTGGTGCTCGTCGTCCATGATTGGGGCTCGGCGCTCGGATTCCATTGGGCACGGCGCCATCCCGAGTGCCTCAAGGGCGTCGCCTACATGGAGGCGATCGTCCGACCGGTGAGCTGGCAGGAATGGCCCGAAGCGGCTCGCAAGATCTTCCAGGCGATGCGCTCGCCGGGGGGCGAGGAGATGGTGCTGGAAAAGAACGTCTTCGTGGAGCGGATCCTGCCCGCGAGCGTCATGCGCGGCCTCGCGCCCGAGGAGATGGCGCGCTACCGGGCCCCCTATCGCGAAGCGGGTGAGTCACGTCGCCCCACCCTCACCTGGCCGCGCGAGATCCCGGTAGACGGAGAGCCTCCGGATGTTGTCCGCATCGTCAAGGACTACGGCGAGTGGCTGGCGAAGAGCCCGATTCCGAAGCTCTTCGTGAACGCCGATCCCGGCTCGATCCTCGTAGGGGCGCAGCGGGAGTTCTGCCGGACCTGGCCCAACCAGACCGAGGTCACGGTGCGGGGCAGCCACTTCGTGCAAGAGGATTCACCGGACGAGATCGGCCGCGCGCTCGCGGCTTTCGTTCGACGGGGCTGACTTCCGGGCAGGTGTCGGGGGGACGCGCCCGGATTGCGCCGGACGCGTCCCTCCGGGGTAAGGCGGCCTAGTCTTCCTTGTTGACCATCAACCGCACGGTCACCTTGCGCTTCTCAGCGTTGGGGGTGCCCTTCTCGGCGATGGGCCCGAGCCCGATCAGGTTGATCCTCGGCAGCTCGATGCCCTTCTCGACCAGGAAGCGGCGAACCGACTCGACCCGGCGCTGGCTCAGCCCGACGTTGTAGGGGTACGAGCCGACCGGGTCGGCGTAGCCCTGGAGGTCCACCGTCAGGTTAGGATTCTCCTTCATTTCCTTGACGATGGAGACGAGCGTGGTCTGGGAGTTGTCGTTCAGGTCCCACTTGTCGAACCCGAACAGCACCTGGTAGGTCTCGACCTGGTTCCGGGTGTTGCGGTTCGACCACAGCCGCGTCAGCCGGCTGTTGGTGTCGTCAGCCTTGGTGTAGGCGCTATCGGCCCGGTCTTTCGTCTGGGCGAGGCCGCCTTCAGCCGTCTTCAGCCGGGAATCCACTCCATCGACCTTCTGGTCGACGCGCTGGCTCTCGGCGCTCATCTTGGAATCGACCCCGCTGTTGATGTCGACCTTTTCCTTGCCGACGTACTCGGTGACCCACTTCTTCGTGGCGCAGCCGCTCACGAGCAGCAGCGCAGCAGGTAACACCACCCCGACCATTACAACCTGTCGCATAGCCGCCTCCTCATTGTGCCCAGACCTGTAGCGGTCGGGCTTGCGACGGCAGCAATGCAACCGGGTCGCCAGGTTTTGGATGCGAATGTTTCCGCGGGGAAGCTGCGCCGACGTGCGTCGACGGTGTTCAGCTTCGCGACACACCGGAGTCAGCCGGCTGACGGCGGCGTCAGTTCAGACGGCCGCGCAGCGAGTGCAGCGCCCGCCGGAGCTCGGCGTCTCTCGGCGCCAGCCGCACGGCCACCTCGAACTCGCGCAAGGCGTCCCACCATCGGCCCTGCTTGACGTGGATCCGCGCGAGGTTCATGTAGGGGAATTGCCGGGGCTCGTAGCGCTTGGCCTGCTTCGCCCTCTCGAGCCAGGGCACTGCCTCGTCGAGCTTCCCCTGCTGCATCAGGTAACACCCTATGTCGTTGTAGGGGTTTCCGAAGTCGGGGTCGACCTCGATGGCGCGCATGCACTCCTGCGTCGCCTCGTCGAGCCGGCCCTGGAAGCTGTACGTCCAGCCCAGGAACGTGTGGGCCTCGGCCGTCGGGCAGACCTCGATCGAGCGACAGTAGAGCTCGATCGCCCGCTCGAGCTCGCCCTGCATCTGGTGCCGGT
>JACXTT010012009.1_pt1 | contig 11524 bp, 13 predicted proteins | sample 9270951 | NCBI WGS metagenome assembly JACXTT01 (sample SAMN15532306, study PRJNA645909) | rock metagenome | isolation source: weathered quartz diorite | place: Puerto Rico | collected 2017-06-21 | reverse complement strand
ATCGCGGTGCCCGGCATCCTCTCCGCGGGCATCTTCGCGTTCACCCTGTCGTGGAACGAGTTCATCTACGCGCTGATCTTCCTGTCGTCGCCCGAGCGCAAGACGGTACCGATCGGCGTCGTGTCGGAGCTGATCCGCGGTGACATCTACTTCTGGGGTCAGCTCATGGCCGGCGCGCTGCTCGGCTCGATCCCGGTGGCCCTCGTCTATTCCTTCTTTGTCGAGTACTATGTCACCGGCCTGACCGGCTCGGTGAAAGGCCAAAGGAGACAACGTCCATGGCCCAGGTGATGATGAAGGACCTGAACAAGAAGTACGACGAGGTCCATGCCGTCAAGGACGTGAACCTCCACATCCGGGACAAGGAATTCATCGTGCTGGTCGGCCCGTCCGGGTGCGGCAAGTCCACGACGCTCCGGATGGTGGCGGGCCTGGAAGAGATCACCGCCGGCGAGATCACGATCGGCGACCGGATCGTCAATGATCTGCCGCCGAAGGACCGCGACATCGCGATGGTCTTCCAGAATTACGCCCTCTACCCGCACATGACGGTCTACGACAACATGGCGTTCGGGCTCAAGATGCGGAAGTTTCCGAAAACGGAGATCGCCAAGCGGGTCGGGGAAGCCGCCGAGATCCTGGGCATCCAGGAATTGCTCAAGCGCAAGCCCCGCCAGCTCTCGGGCGGCCAGCGGCAGCGCGTCGCGGTGGGCCGCGCGATCGTCCGCCACCCACAGGTGTTCCTGTTCGACGAGCCGCTCTCGAACCTCGACGCCAAGCTGCGCGTGCAGATGCGGGTCGAGCTCAAGCGCCTGCACGACCGCCTGGAGACGACCGCCATCTACGTCACCCACGACCAGGTCGAGGCGATGACCCTGGGCGACCGCGTCGTGGTTATGAAGGACGGCTGGATCCAGCAGGTCGGCGAGCCCCTCGAGCTCTACGGGCGGCCGGCCAACCGGTTCGTGGCCGGGTTCATCGGCTCGCCGTCGATGAACTTCGTCGAGATGACCATCGCCGAGGCCAACGGCGCCCTCTGGGCCGACACGCCGGGGATCCGCGTGAGGGTGCCGCCGGCGAGCGCGGGCCGGCTCGGGCCGTACAAGGGCCAGCGCGTCACGCTCGGCATCCGTCCCGAAGACCTGCGGGTCGCGAGCGGGAGCGACTCGGCGGACTACAGCTTCGACACCGTGGTCGACGTCGTCGAGCCGCTGGGCTCCGAGATCCTGCTCGACGTCAAGGCCGGCTCGAACGTCATCGTGGCGCGCGTCGACCCGACCGTCCGCGCGAAGCTCCACGACAAGATGCGGCTGTCGCTCCATCCCGAGCGCGTGCACTTCTTCGACCTGAAGACCGAGCTCGCGATCTGATCGCGTAGACGGGCAGGTCGTGGGGCGCGCCCGGGACGTCCGGCTCGCATACCTGCTGCTGGCGCCGGCGCTCCTCCTGCTGTCGACGGCCCTCGCCTACCCGGTCGGCTGGGAGGTCTGGACCAGCTTCACCGACCTCTCGCCGCTCAACGACCGCCCGACCGCGTTCGTCGGGCTCGACAACTACCGGCGCCTCGCCGGCGACCCCGCGTTCTGGCGGGCGGCGGCCAACACCGTCGCCTACGCCGCGGTGACCAGCGCGGTCAAGCTGGTGCTCGGGCTCGGGCTGGCCCTGCTCCTCGCGCGCCCGTTCCGCGGCCGCGCGCTCGTCTTCCTGGCGATCTTCCTGCCCTGGGCGTACCCCGCGAGCGTGAGCGTCATCGGCTGGTACTGGACCCTGAGCCCGCCGATTCCCACCGCCTACAGCGTGTTCATGGGCAACATGAAGTACGCGGTGGACGGGGCCCTCGGCAGCGGGGCATGGGCGTTCATCAGCGTCACTCTCTTCAACATCTGGCGCGGCAGCTCCTTCATCGGAGTCTTCCTGCTGGCCGGGATCAACGCGATCCCGCCGGAGCTGTTCGAGTGCGCGGCGCTCGAGTCCAAGAGCGCCTGGCGGCGCTTCTGGCTGGTCACGGTGCCGCTGCTCAGGCCGTTCCTGGCGCTCGCGGTGTTCCTGGCGCTGACGACGGCCTTCGCCGACCTCGCCAACGTCTGGATGCTGACCGCCGGGCGCATCGTCTATCCGATCCTCGGCACCCACGCCTACTGGCTCGCGATCCACGGCGGCCAGTTCGGTCCGGCCTCCGCGCTCTCGCTGACCCTGGCGCCGTTCCTGCTGGCCGTCCTGTTCGTGCTGTTCCGGATGTTCGACCCCCCCGAAGAGGAGCGCGCGTGAGCCCGCGACCGTGGTGGCGGAAGCTCGGCCACGCGAGCCTCCTGCTCGTGGCCACCGTGTACTGCGTGTTCCCGATCTACTTCATGCTGGTGCAGTCGCTCAAGACCGCCCAGGAAGACGTCTTCGGCAACCCGCTCATCGTCGTGAACCCGACCTTCGAGAACTTCGAGGAGCTGTTCCAGCAGAGCGGCGAGAGCCACGGCTACGTGGGCCGCGCCCTGCGGCGCTCGTACCCGGTGCTCGACTGGCTCGAGAACACGATCGTCGTCTTCGCGGGCTCGGTGGCCGTGACCCTGGTGGTGAGCCTCCTGGCGGGCTACGCGCTCGGGCGCCTCAAGCCGCCCGGCTTTCGCTGGTGGCGCCGGCTCATCTTCGCGAGCTACGTGGTCCCCCACACGATCCTGTTCGTGCCGATCTATCAGGTGATCGTGAGCCTGAGCCTCGAGAACAATCTGCTGGCCCTGCTCGTCGTCTACCCGACCCTCGCGGTCCCCTTCTGCGTGTGGATCTTCTCCGCGTACTTCCAGAATCTTCCGCGCGCGGTGGAGGAGTCGGCGCTGGTCGAGGGCGCGAGCCGCCTCACCGCGTTCGTCCGCATCCTCTTGCCGATGAGCCGGCCCGTGGTCGTCGCCGCCGGGATCTTCGCGCTCGGGACCATCGCGAGCGACTTCACGCTCGCGTCGATCCTGCTGCTCGACGCGCAGAATAAGACGATCCCCGCGGGGCTCGCGACGATGGAGGTGGCGCTCGACGAGCTCCTGGCGGTCGCCGGCATCAACCTCATGGCGATCCCGGTCGTGCTGATCTGCGCGGTGTTCGCGCGCGGCTACGTGCGCGGCCTAACGGCCGCGATGGTCGAGGGCTCCTGACGCCTCACGGGTCGATCGGCCGGATCCGGACGATGCGGTGCAGGGCCGTCTCCGCCACGTAGAGGGCGCCCGACCGGTCCACGGCGATGCCCTGCGGGTCGCCGAGCTCGTGGGCGACCGACGTCACCACGCCGGCGGGCGAGACGCGATAGAGCGCGCGGATGTGGAAGCCGGCGGAGACGAACACGCTGCCGTCCGGCCCCACCGCCATGTTGGTGCGATGGAAGTGGCCCGACGGCAGGCGCGCCAGCCGCCGCAGCTGGCCGTCCGGAGAGAGGATCTGCACCTCGCCCACCGAGTTGAGGAGCGCCAGCGAGTCGCGGCCGAACGGCGTCACCGCGATGAACTTGTGCAGGGGCTCGCCGACGGTCCGGCGCACGGGAGGTTTGGGGAAGATCGGCGGGACGAGCTCGAGACGGCGCGGCAGCGGCACGTCCTCCCCGGGATCGATGCGGAAGACCAGCGGCCCCGTGTAGTCCTCGACCGCGAGCGCCTCCAGCGCCGGCGGCACCGGGGACTCCGAGCGCTGCTGGCTCTCGAAGCTCGCGTAGTCGAGCACCACGAGGCGGCCGTCGCGGTCGAGCGCGACGCTCGAGCCGCCGAGCAGGTGGTTGAGGCCGACGGCGAGGGGGCTCAGCCGCCGCGCGGCGACCAGCCGGTAGATGCGGTTGCCGTTCTCCTCGCCGAGGAACAGATCGCCGGATCGCGGATCGAGCGCCAGGCTGCCGAGCGCGATCTTGCGCGGCTCTGCAAAGGGAATGACGAGCCGCGGCGCGAGCGAGGCGTCGATCGGCTGGGGGCCCGTCGGATCGAGCCAGTAGATTTCCGCCGCGGAGTCACCGCGCCAGCCCTGGCTCAGGACCACCAGGCGTCCGGAGCTCGTCAGCGCCAGCTGCGCGGGCCTCGGTACGGCGGTCGCCACCACCTCGATCGGCGCGACGCGGGACGGCTGCGCGTCGGCGCTGCTCGCGCCCAGCGCGAGACATACCAGCGCGACGAGTCCGACGAGACAACTGAGCCTTGACAGGTTGCGACCCCCGGTGCTAGTTTTCGCCGACAATCCACGAAGCACTGTGCTCACACCTTCTCGCCGGGAGTGTGGCCCATGACGATGAAACTGGCAGTTGCGGTGGGAGCGGTCCTTGTCGTGGCTCTGACCGGTGCACCATCTCGCGCCCAGGACAAGCCCCCCGAGGCCAAAGGCGTCGCCGTCCGGAACATGTTCACGTCGCTCGGCGGCTTCAGCGCGACCGTCAACGCTCCGCTGTTCGTGACCGGCGCGACGGTCACCCTCGAGCCGGGCGGCCAGACCGGGCGCCAGTCGTTCCGCGTGCCCACATTCGTGTACGTCGTGGACGGCATCCTGACGACGTTCTACGAGTCGGGCCCCGTGGGAATCGCCGGCGCGCAGTACCATTCCGCCGGCCAGGCCTTCATGGACAACGGCGGTTGGTGGCACAACCACTCCAACAAGACCGACAAGCCGGTGAAGTACATCCTGCTGCATCTCGGCTATCCCGGCCGGCCCGACCCTATCCAGAAACCCGACGCCGAGTAGCGCACGCCGCGCGCGAGCCGGCGGGAACGGTCCTCTCTTCTCGCCGGCTCGTTCTATTTCCCCACGCCGCCGGTGATGCCCTGGATGAAGCGGTCGAGGAAAAAGTTGTAGAGGATCGCCACCGGGAGGCCCACGAGGAGCGCCGCGCCCATCAGCGAGCCCCAGTAGTACACGTCGCCTCGGATCAGCTCGGTCGGCACGCCCACCGGCACCGGCTTCTGGTCACCCGGGGCCACGAAGGCGAGACCGTAGAGGAAGTCCTGCATCGAAAGCGTGAAGGCGAAGATCACCGCGGTGAGGACGCCGGGCAGGCTCACAGGCAACACGACGCGCAGGAACGCGCCCAGATAGCCGCACCCGTCCACGCGCGCCGCCTCCTCCATCTCCATCGGCACGGTCTTGAAGAAGCCCATGAGGAGCCACGTCCCGAACGGGATCGTGAAGGTCGGGTAGACGACGACGAGCGCCCACCAAACGTCCTGCAGCCCGAGCATCGCGACGACGCGCGAGAGGGGCAGGAACAGGATGATTGGCGGAACGAGGTACGTCATGAAGACCGAGATGCCGATGTTCTCGGACGCGGGCAGTCGCAGGCGGGCCAGCGCGTAGCCGGCCGGCACGGCTGTCACGAGCGTGATGATCGACACCCACGCGGCGATCGTCATGGTGTTGACGATCCACGCGCCGTAGTTTGTCTCGAAGAACAGGATCCTGAAGTGGCGCAACGTGGGGGCCATGTTGAACCAGAACGGGATGTTGTCCATCCGGTACAGGTCCGGATCCTGCTTGAACGCGGTGATCAGCATCCAGTAGATGGGAAACACCGCCATGAAGATGAACGGCGTGAGCCCGGCGTAGATCAGGAGGTAGCGGCGACGGTCCTTCTGCTTCTGGGTCGGCTTCGGCGTCAGGGCGATGGCCACGGCTAGTATTCCCGGCGCCGGAGATTTCTCAGGAACAGGAACATCGCGGGCGCGAGCAGCGGAACCAGGAACAGCGCGATCGCCGCACCCCGGCCGAGGTTACCGGCCTGGATTCCGATCTGGTACGCGAGCACCGGCAAGATCTTCGACGCGTTCGCGGGCCCGCCCTGGGTCAGGAGATACACCACCGAGAGATCCGACAGCGTGAAGACCGTGTCGAACAAGAACCCGATCATGAGGATCGGGAAAATCATCGGCGCCACGATGTGGCGGAACCGCTGGAAGAACGAGCAGCCGTCGACCTTCGCGGCGTCGAGCACCTCGAGCGGCACCGAGGTGAACCCGGCCAGCAGCACGATCGCCGAGAACGGGAACGTGCGCCACACGTTTACCGCGATGCAGGCCAGCAGCGCGAGCCTGGGATCGCCGAGCCAGATCGGCCAGGAGTCGGTGCCGTACTGGCCGATGAGGCCGAGCCGGCTCAGCACCCAGTTGATCACGCTGAACTGCGAATCGTACATCCACTTCCACGCCAGCACGCTGATCGCGACCGGCAGGGTGAACGGGATGACGACGAGGCCGCGGATGAGCTTCTTGCCGGGGAACTCCTGCAGGAGCAGAAACGCCAGCGAGGTGCCGAGCAGGCTCTTGAAGACCGCGGCCACCACCAGGAACACGACGCTGTTCCGCAGCGCCGTCCAGAACACGTCCATCTCGACCGCGGCGCGGAAGTTCTCGACGCCGATGAACGTGGCGACCGGATCGCCGACGTTGGCGTCGCTGACCGCGAGGTAGAGCGAGAACAGGAACGGCGCGCCGACGAGCAGCAGCACGTAGAGGGCGGCCGGCGCCAGGAGGAGATAGCCAAACGCCAGCCGCCGCGAGGTCTGGCTCGTGAACGCGAGCCGTGACCGCGCCGGGGCGGCGACAGAAACGACGGCGGCCCGGGCCGTAGGCTCCGGGCCGCCACCTTGTAGCGAGGCGGAGGTCATGCCCTCTTGTGCTTCGAGAAGATCCGCCGGTACTCCCCGACACCCCATTTCATCACGTCCTCGATGCTCTGCCCGCGGGCGACACGGGTGAACATGTCGGGCAGGACGAAGAGGTTGACGACCTCCTGGATCGGGGTGATGAAGGGCCCGGGATAGCCGTAGAACGCGACGATCGGCGGGAAGTCCTGCAGGATCTGCAGCTTCGGATCGCTGCCGATCACCGGCATCGGCTTCTTGGCCAGGCCGTTCAGGTACGGCATGTTGTAGCCGCGGCTCGCGGTCATGCCCTCGCTGAACGTGTCGACCATGTAGGTCAGGAACTCCTTCGCCGCCTGCTGGTTCTTGGAGAACTTCCAGACCATCCAGACGTTCGCCGCGCAGGTGTTGACCCGCTTGCCGCTTGGCCCCGCGGGCTCCATCGCCACGACGGTGTTCTTGAAGACGTCGGGATTGGTGTCCTCGGTCGTGCGGTACGCCGAGATCGCGTCGTGGACCCAGCACGCGATGCCGGAGGCGAGATAGCGGTTGTCGGAGGCGTCGTCCCACGAGAAGACCTCCGCCGTCATGCCTTCGTCGAAGAGCGCCTTGGCGAACCGCAGCGCCTCGCGCGTCTCCTTGGAGTCGATGAGAATGTTCTCGCCCGAGGGGTCGAGCTCGGCGCCGCCGAAGCCGAACAGCACGGAGCGCCAGTTCAGGTTGGCGTCGGCGCACTGCGAGAACTGGATGCCCGTGGGATGCCCCTTCGGCTTGAGCGTGCGGGCCGCGACGCGCGCGAGCTCCCAGGTGTCGGGGGCCTTGAGGCCGTTGGCGTCGAAGAGGTCCTTGCGATACGTCATCGGAAGCAGGATGTAGAAGAGCGGAATGCCGTAGTAGCGACCCTCGGCCTCGACGAGCGACTTCGCGGACGGAATCCAGCCGCCGTGCTTCTTGCCGGCCACGTCGTAGATGTCGGTCAGATCCGCGAGGCTCTTGTAGTAGAGGCGCGTCAGGATCGACGAGCCGTTCATGATGATGTCGTGGCCCGCCCCCGCGGCGTACTCGGCGGCCATGCGCGCCGGGAGCTCGAGGTGCGGAATGTGATCGACGCGGACCTTCACGCCGTTCTGGTCGCCCCACTCCTTCGTCAGCTTGCTGTCGAACCAGGTGTCGTACGCGGGAATGAAATGGCTCCACTGCAGGATGCGAAGCGTCGTTCCCTTGATCTGCGCGGGAGCCTGGCGGGCATCGAGCATCGTCATCAACGAGCCGCCCGCGACGCCGGCGCCGGCCGTCGCGAGGAATTTCCTGCGGTTCAGGGTGGACGGCGAGGTTTTGGCTCGCTGCGCGTCCGTCATCGTGGGCCTCCTTGAGCGGTCCCGGTGCTATAGGGGGTTAGCAACTGACAACCCTCGTAAAGAATTAGATTCTTTATGCTGCCTTACGGGCTGTTGTCAAGTAGGTCGTGGCGCCCGGTGTATCCTCGCGCCCATGCGCCGACCGCTTCTGGCTCTTGTCGTGGTCCTTGCCGCGATCGGGGTCTTCACCGGCGGGCTGGCGTGGCTCCTGGACACCCCGAAGCCGCATGCCGGGGCGCCGAAGGCGGAGCGGCTGTACCTGGGTCTCTGCGCGACCTGCCACGGCGCGGACGGGCAGGGCTCGTGGAGCGCCGCTCTGTTCCTGGTCCGGCCCGGCAAGCTGAGCGACGCCGCGGCCCTCGACCGGCGCTCCGACCGGTACCTCTTCGATCTCATCAAGCACGGCGGCGCGCCCATCGGCCGGCCGGGGATGCCCGCGTTCGGCTCGACCCTCGCGGACGGCGAGATTGCCGAGCTGGTCGCGTACGTCCGGACGCTCTCCCGCGCCCGCTGACTCAGGGGAGCTTCTCGATCCGGAGCAGGACCAGCTGGTCGTCACGCTGCCGCACGGCGAGCTTCACCCGGTCGCCCGGCCGGGGACCGACAGGATCGAGGAGCGCCGGGCTCGCGGAGATCGCCATCAGCTCCATGGCGTTCATGCCCAGCGCTGCGACGGGGTCGTGGCGAACGAGGAGCATATCCGGTGCGGGACGGGCGACGATCGTGCCACGAACCTCGTAGGCCGCCGGACGGATGACCGTTCCCCAGATGCCCGCGGCGAACGCCGCCAGCAATGCGGCGAACAGGAGAACGGCTACGGTGCGGTGTGAGACGAGCCTAGTATCGGGAATCCCGCTCCCAGTCGAACCTGACCTCGGAATCGGGTCGGAGATCGTCGCCGGTGAGGATCCACTTGCCGCCGCAGCCCTCGCGCGCGAAGTAGGCGGCCGGCTTGGGCGCCGACCCGAGGCTGATGAACAGGATGAAGATTCCCACTGCGCCGCCGACGCCGCACATGAGCCCCTTGCCCGGGATGTAGAAGACGTTGGCGATGCCGGCGCCCACGTTGTACGCGGCGGACTCGCCGATGTGCGACTCCTGCTCCGGGAGATCGGGCGGCGGCGCCACGACGGGCTGCGGCATGGGCTGCGCGGGAGGCGGCGTCTGTGCCGGCTGCTGGGCTGCCGCGAGCGGGGCGAGCGGACCGGTGGCAAGCACGGCGAGCGTCACCACGACGGTGAGGATGCGGGTTGCGATCTTCATCGGAGATCCTCCTCCCTAACGCCTAGGGAGTTATTGTCCGCCCCCAGGGGGCACGCCACCCCAACAATTCCGGCAGACTTCGATCATAGCAAACGGCCGAGCGGCGCGTAAACTCGACAAACGCTATAATCGGCGGCACATTCACAGCCAGGAGGGCCGCTACCCATGAAGCTCGTGCGCTTCTCCACCAACGGCCAGACCCCACGGCTCGGCGTCCTGCAGGGTGACCTCATCGCCGATCTGCAGGCCAGCGTCGCCGCCTCTCTGACGCGTCGCGGCGTAACCCGCGCGGCGGAGCTCGCCGCGGCCCTCGTCCCCAGCAGTACTCGCGCGTTCCTCGAGGGCGGGCCCCTGGTCGAGGAGGCCGTCGGGGGCATCAAGGAATGGGTCACGATCCCGGCGAACACCGCGCGGCTGCACGCGCCGATCACGGATCCGAACAAGTTCATCTGCATCGGGCTCAACTACAGAGACCACGCGGAGGAAGCCAACCAGCCGATTCCCAAGGAGCCGCCGATCTTCGCGAAGTGGTCCAATGCGATCCTCGACCCGAACGAGCCGATCCTGAGGCCGCGCGGCTCGAATCAGCTCGACTGGGAAGTCGAGCTCGGCGTCGTCATCGGCAAGACGGCGCGGTTCGTCAGCAGGGACAAAGCGCTCGACCACGTCTGGGGCTACACGATCATCAACGACGTGAGCGCGCGCGACTTCCAGTTCATCGGCAGCCAGTGGATGGCCGGCAAGATCCCCGAGACCTTCGCGCCGGTCGGCCCCTACATCGCCGACCGGACCGAGATCCCGGATCCGCACGTGCTCGAGCTCAAGCTCTGGGTCAACGGCAAGCAGATGCAGGGCGGCAACACCAAGACGTTCATCTTCGACGTGCGCTACATCGTGAGCTACCTCTCGGGGCTGATGACGCTCTCGCCCGGCGATCTCATCGCCACGGGCACGCCGCCGGGCGTGGGCTTCGCGCGCAAGCCGCCGGTCTTCCTGCAGCCGGGCGACACGTGCCGGCTCGAGATCACCGGGCTGGGTCAGATCGAGAACCCCGTGAAGGAGGCGTGAGGAGACCGAGACGATGCTCGACGTCATCGCGCCGCTCGTCGTTGCCAACACCACCAAGATCGTCCTCGTCTCGCTCGACGGGCTCGGCGGACTGCCCCGTCCCGAGACCGGACGCTCGGAGCTCGAGACGGCTCACCTGCCGAATCTCTCCCAGCTCGCCACCGAGGCCGCCTGCGGCCTCATCCGTCACGTGGCGCCCGGGATCACCCCGGGTAGCGGCCCCGGCCACCTCGGGCTCTTCGGCTACGACCCGCTCCAGTTCCAGGTCGGGCGCGGCGTGCTCGAGGCGCTCGGCATCGAGTTCGACCTGCGCGCGGGCGACGTCGCCGCGCGCGGCAACTTCTGCTCGATCGACGGCGCCGGCCGCATCACCGACCGGCGCGCGGGCCGGCTCGCGACAGAGATCAATTTGAAACTCACCGAGCGCCTGCGGAAGATCCGCCTGCCCGGCGTCGAGGTGTTCGTCGAAACCGTGAAGGACTACCGCTTCGTGCTCGTCCTGCGCGCCCGCGCGCGCGGCGGCGCCCGCCTGGCCACCGGGCTCTCCGAGACCGACCCGCAGGCGACGGGCGTGCCGCCCCTGCCCGTGAAGGCGCTCAATCCTCGCGCGAAGGCCACCGCCGCGCTCGTCAATCGCTTCATCGCCGAAGCGCGGCGGCTCCTGGCCGATGCCGCGCCCGCGAACATGGTCCTGCTGCGCGGCTTCGACCAGCTGCCGAAGCTCCCGCGCTTTCCCGAGGTCTTCGGGCTCCGGAGCGCCGCGATCGCGGCGTACCCGATGTACCGCGGCCTGGCGAAGCTGGTCGGCATGGAGATCCTCAAGACCGGCACCACCTTCGACGACGAGCTCGCGACCCTCCGAGAGCACTGGGACACGCACGACTTCTTCTTCGTCCACTACAAGGACACGGACAAGGCGGGCGAGGACGGCGACTTCGACGCGAAGGTCCGGGCGCTCGAGCGGCTCGACCGGGCGCTCCCGGAGATCCGCGCGCTCAAGCCCGACGTCCTAATCGTCTCCGGTGACCACGCGACGCCCTCGGTGCTGGCGGGCCACGGCTGGCAGCCGGTCCCGGTCGCGATCTGGAGCCGTTACTGTGGCGCCGACGGCGTCACGGCGTTCACCGAGCGCGCGTGCGGCGCGGGGAGCCTCGGCGTCATCCCCTCTCAACACCTCATGCCGCTCGTGATGGCGAACGCGCTCCGGCTCACCAAGTTCGGCGCGTAGCGCTCGTCGCCCCGCGCCCGG
>JACXTT010012008.1_pt1 | contig 11524 bp, 8 predicted proteins | sample 9270951 | NCBI WGS metagenome assembly JACXTT01 (sample SAMN15532306, study PRJNA645909) | rock metagenome | isolation source: weathered quartz diorite | place: Puerto Rico | collected 2017-06-21 | reverse complement strand
ATCGGGTACGCCCCATCAGCAATCCCGCGAGCACCCCATAAAAGCAAAATGAAAAAAGGGCATGCCCACTCGGAAAACTATAGGTGCGTGGCAAAGCTACGAAAAATGCCGTAGGACGCGCATGGTGAAAGGCATATTTTAAAGTCAGGTCCAGCACCAGCGCGCCCAGTATGGTCACCACCAGCCACAGCGTCGCGCGGCGCCAGCGAAAATAAAGGAACACCGCCGCCGACAGGATGGCGGCAATCGTCAGCCCGTCCCCGCCCAGGAAGGAGGCGGCAATCATCGCCTTCGTGAGGCCGGGAGACGCGTGCTCATGAATCCGCATTCGCACCAAAAGATCGAAACTTTTAATCCGTTCATGAGAAACGCTCTCCGCGATCCAGGCAAACAAGAACAGCGTATAGCGCGCGGCCTAAAGCCGCACCTGTTTTCAGCGACTTACGATGCGAACCGCAGATCGTGAGCCTAAGGATCCGCCCAGATCGGCATTTTCCGCAGCCGCCCAGGCGACAGGAAACTGCATCCAAATAGGTTAGTGTGCCCGGCCAGAGGGGAGCAGCCAGAAAAGATGCGAATTAGCCTGACAAATTGTCCATATTGCGGGTGCAACAAGATTTATGTTTCTCGCTCCGTGACTCGGTGGCATCGGGTCTGCGCGGTGTTGTTTCTTCGACTTGTGAGATGTCACGTTTGTATGCGGCGTCACTTCCGGCCCATTTTTGTGCGAACTGCCCAAAATCCGGCATTAAATACAGCTCCAAAGAAAGCGGTGGAAGTCCTCAAGGAGAGGGCGAAACGCGTCGCTTGACTCCAGACCGCCGCATCCGCTGCATCGGGGGCCAGACGTTTAGATGTTGGGGTGGGAGATGGGAATCGAACCCACAACGTCCGGAGCCACAGTCCGGTGCTCTGCCAGTTGAGCTACTCCCACCGTAGGTTAATGATTATAGCAACTGGGCTGAGGGCTGTCAGAACTGGAGACTGTGCCGGACCGCAAAGCGGCGGAAGGATTCAAAGAATCACGTTTCACCGGGCTGAAGCCGAATCTGTTTTCTTCAATTTTGCGCCGCTAAAGCGTGCCCTTCGGCGACAAAGTAATGCAAGAACCTTCACGGACGGCCGACGCCCACGTACTCGAATCCCATGGCTCGCAGGCGTACGCAGTCGAGAAGGTTCTTGGTGTCGACGATCACGGGACGCTTCAGCAAATGCTTGACGCGATCGAAATCAAGGCTGCGGAACTCGGGCCAGCCCGTGCCGACCACCAGCGCATCCATGCCTTCGGCTGCGGCATAAGGTGTTTCGCAATAGAGGACGGTGCCATCCAGTTCCATGCGCGCTTCGGGGATGGCCACCGGGTCGTAAGCCCGGACCCGGGCGCCCTTGGCGACCAGGCTCTTCGCCAGGTGTAGCGAAGAAGAGCCAGCGACGGAGTTGGTGTGGGGCTTGAACGCTAAACCGAGTATTCCGATGTCTTTATTCTGCACCGAGTGTACCAGGGTCGAGATCTTGTCCACTATCCGCTCGGCCAGACTGTGATTCACTTCCCGGGCCGCGCTCAGCACCTTTAGCGAGACGCCTTTGCGACGCGCCAGTTCGGCCAACGACTCCATGTCAGACTCGGCGAACAGTCCGCCCATTCCGGCTCCGGGCTGCAGGCAACGCGGCGCGATTTTCTTGTCAAGCCCGAGCGCCAGCGAGAGGCTGACCGCATCGGCGTTCACGTGCTCGCACAGGCGCGAGAGTTCATTGATAAAGGAAATCTTGGTGGCGACAAAGGCGGTGGCCGATTCCCGCACCAACTCCGCGGTCTCGTGATTGGTCACGATCACGGGAACGCCACGCATGACCAGCGGGTGGAGAATCTGCTTCAACGCCAGCACCGCGTCATTCGAGGCCGTCCCCAAAATGATCCGGTCAGGCCAGTTGAAATCTTCCATCGCGCAGCCCGGAGTCATAAAAACCGGCTGGGACACGATCGTCGCCTGCAGACCGGCTTCCTTCAAACGCTTCTCCACCCCGGTAGCGGTTCCGACCCCCACAGGGGTCATGATGGAAACAATGGGAGGCTTGGGCGCTAAACGGGCAATTCGAATCGCGAGGTCCGCCAGGTGCTCGGGCGTATCCTCAGCCAGGAAAATCACCTGCGCCTTACGCGCAAAAGATTCAATGTCGGTAGAGTACGCCAGGCGGCCGGAGCGCACATTGCGCCTGATCACCTCGGTGAGATTCTTCTCAAAGAAGGGCACGTTCCCCTGCGCCATTTCGACCATGCGGGAACTATCGGGATGGCAGCAGGTTACCGGAGTACCAAAGTCGGCCAGACAGGCTGAAACAATCGTGCCCAGATAGCCTGACCCGTAAACTCCTGTCTGCATACGCCCCCCGGCCAAGGATGTCCCACAACCCGCATGGGAAGCGGGTTGACGCAGCAACCCAACATCTTATCTACGCCCTGGAGGAAGGCTTGGCAATGGACGAAAGGGACATGTACCTCGGACCGCGGGCCCTGGCCCTTGTGAGGCGGACACTCCCTTCGACTCCGCTTAGGGCAGGCTGTCCGCCGCCTTTGAAGTTGATTGTAGGTCTGGGGATCTTGTTGCTCCTGCGAAGTCACCTGCGGAGTTGAAAGGAGTGTCCACTTCACACGAACGGGTCTGAAGTTGGCCTATCGCGGCGTGACTAGCTGGCGCCCCAGCCGCACCTCTGCCAGGTCTATCCAGCGATTCTGTTCTTCTTCACGGACAAAGATCAGTTCGCTCACCTGAATGTCGCGACTGCCTCCGAAGCGACTCCAGCGCTCGCTGGCTACCCGATAGGCTTGCCGCGCCTGCGCCTCCGCGCTCATTTTCACGATGGTCAGGTGAGGCATATAAGGCCATTCTTCCTGCGACGCCAGGGCCCCCATATTCAGCCGGTCATGAAGTTCGCGCATGCGGTAGGCGGCGTGGACTACACGGATGAAAACCGTGGGGGTAAGCGGGCAGAAGGTTTCCACCTCTCCCAGCGTTACCGTAAACGGTTCCACCTGACTGCAGACTTCCTCCAGAGTTTCACGCGCGGCCAATTCGGTACCCTGCAGGACGCGCGGCGGAAGCACGGTCAGGTGAGCCGCGAGATGAGGGTGCTCGGGATGCAAATGGCGGCGGAGGCGTTCGACGAATTCCCCGACCGGATTTCTGAGGTAAGCCACCAAAGCGTAGCGCGGAATCGGTATCATCCAGGGCAAATTATACGCCGTAGCCCGCCGTCAGGCCGCGGGATTTGGCGCTGATCGGATTCCTGATCTGGACGATGCGGGATTTGTTAGCAACACAGATTTAGATCAGTACCCGGGATGTGGCTGTGCTCCAGGACGAATACTTATTCCGAATTGGCATTCCAAAGCGCAGCAGTATCGCGCGAGGAATCTGCTGTGTTGCTGGCAGAAGCAGATTCCTCGCCGGTGAAAGCCGAGTTCGGAATGACAATGGTTAAGAATGCATTCACAAACCTGCACCACTACCCGGGATTTGGCACCGAGACTGTCCTGAGACTGTCAGCAAACCGGTCGGATATAATCGAAACGGGTATTCTTCAACAGTCGGGGCGTAGCGCAGCCTGGTAGCGCACCTGCCTTGGGCGCAGGGGGTCCGCGGTTCAAATCCGCGCGCCCCGACCAACTAGTTCGATCCTACCGCTGAAAATTCGAGATCCGGCGCGGTCCTTGCTCGGAGCCATCGCAAGGGTTCCCATGCTGGTCATTCCAGTAGGCCTGGGGAAATACCAGACGGAACCTGCCGGCTAAGAGGCTTGCTGACGTTGTGGCGAGAGACAGCAGACCAAGGCCACCGGGCGCCCATTCCCCGGTGGCCTTGGCCCAGGAATTCGTTGCTGCTCAAAAAGACAACTTCAGGGCTGCCTGTCCGATCCGCCCATCACGGGCGTTAGTAATCTGGCCGAAGTTCCCACTGTTGATGTTGCCGCCAGGATTCGTGAACTGGGCATGATTGAAAGCGTTGAAAAACTCGAAACGAAACTCGAGACCAGCCCGTTCCCCAATCCGAGTGTCTTTGTGCAAGGCGAAGTCCCAATTGTTAAATCCAGGACCGTGAAAGAAGCGCCGGTTCGAGTTACCTGCGACGCCGACGATTTCAGTGGAAAATGGGGAAGGATCGAAGAACTGGTGTCCCGGCTGGCGCGGGTTGAAGAAGTGGATGGATGTGCCGTCGTAGTTGGGCACGTCGGCGCCGTTGCAGCCGCAGAGAGAAGCGTCGTCGCTCTCACTGAGCGTAACCGGGAAGCCCGTGGCGAAGCGGGTAATTCCAGAAATTGTCCACCCGCCAAGTAACTTTCCTTCGACCCCGTGGGCCGTCCGGGCGAAGGGCAAGGCGTAACTGTAGCTGATGACGAAGTTGTGGGTTATGTCGAAGATGGAGAGGGCACGGCTATTGTTGGGATTGAAAGGGTTGATCGGGTCGGTGAAGCCGGAGGAGTTATCGAGCGACTTGGACCAGGTATAGGCTGCCAGAAACCGGAGGTCTCCGACCTTCTTCTCCAGGCTGGTCTGCAGCGAGTTGTAGTTCGAATTGGCAACTGTGGCTTCCCAGGAGTTGCTGGAGAAATCAAGCTGGCCATTGGCCAGTTCACGGCCCGAGGTTACGGAGTACGGCCGCGTCCCATTGACGACCGTGCCGTCGGACAGATTGTAAATGGAGTCTTCCCCGAACGGACCGCACTCTTGGCCCGAAGGAATCAGCGGCGGAGCGACTGCCAAGCACTTGGCTGCGCTGCCTGGATTCGCCTCTATCTGGGAAAACAGATGGCGGCCGCGCGAGGCCACGAAGCCGACTGAAAACACGGCAGTCTTGGAAATCTCGCGTTGGATAGTAAGGTTAAAATGCTCGGCATAGGGAAGCTTATTGCTAGGCCTGTAGGTAGGAGAACCTGAGACCGGCAGGTATATCGGCCAGATTCCCGTGGCCCCTGGCTTTGGAATCGTGAAGGGGAAGCGGTTTCCTACCGGACTTGGCGGTGTGGTGCGGTTCTTGTAGGGCTCCTCGAGGTAAACCGGGACTGGGCTGACGTAGAACAGTCCGAAGGGCGCATCGCCGACTTCAACGAAGAGACTCTCATCTTCGATGGCCGTGTAGTAAAGCCCGCCGCCAATTCGGATACTGGTCTTCCCCGGACCACCGAAGAGTTTTCCCGCGATCCCCTCTGTGGCCGAGGGTGAATAGGCAATCCCCAACCGAGGAGCGAACCGGTTGTATTGAGTGGGTGCCAGCGTGCTTGGTATGCCGGGGTCGCCAGGGAAAACGAACCCCCTCGGCGAATCCGGGTAAATCTTCGACTGCACGCCGGGCACGAAGGTCTGGATCCTGTTCTGCGTATCGTAGAAGGGCTGGCTCACGTCCCAGCGCAATCCGTAGTTGATGGTGAGATCCGGCCTGGCCTTGTAAGTGTCCTGTCCATATAGTCCGAAATACTTGGTCCGGGAATCCAGCAGTTGGTGGCTGGTTTGGTTGAACAGGTCCGGCGCGCCTAACAGGTAATCGGCGAAGTCATTGCCGGTTTCTCCTCCGTCGAACAAAAACCACCCGTTGGAGGTGTAAGTGTTGCGTTCGTTGACCTGGATGTAGCGGATGTCGCCGCCGAACTTAAGCGTATGCTTCCCAGCCACCTTCGAGAAATTGTCGGTGACCTGATAAGTGTTGTTGTACTGACCAGTGGTCCCGTCGGGGAGGCCGAAGTTAAGACCCAACTGGTCCAGACCGATGGGCGCAACGCCTTCCGTAGCCGGATTGACCGGATTGATTCCCAACCCGCCCTCGACATATCCAAAATCTGTTACCTTGCCCAGCCCGCCCACGGGTTTGTTTTTCAGGAACGCGAAGCGGGTATAGTTCAGATGCAACTCGTTGACAGTAGTGGGGTTGATGATGGTGGTGTGGCTCAGCCCGACCAACTGGCCACGCGTGTCCGTAACGGCGGAAAAGCCCGGAACGTTAGAGGTAAACGCAGGATAAGGATTCAGGAAGCTGGAATCGTCGAAGTGGTAGTAAAAGGACCAGTTGCCGAATTTGTTCAGGTCAATCTTGATCCCAAACTTGTCGTCCTTCACATTCGACTTCTCGGCGGTGGTGGAGAAGTTGGGAGTTCCGTTTGTGACTCCGTTGGGTGTGGGGATGAACTTCAACGTCTTCACCGCAACCGGGGACCAGGCGGCTTGAGGGACAACCGGCCCCGCCGCTCCTGGAAAAACACATTGCGCCGAACTAGTGCAGGGCGCCCCAAATGGCAGATAACCGTTGTTTGGGTTCCTGTCGGTGGCCGAGAAATAGTATGGCTCGCCAGCTGTTACCGCATACCCGAGGCGCTGGGTTAATGTGGCAGCAAAATTCGTAGCGCTGCTATCGCCGCGCACGTCATTGGGAACCGTGATGTTAGTTCCAGGATTGTTCGGATCGTCTATCGTCTGCGAAAACTGCGAATACCCGGTTGTCGAGAGATCGGAGAAGTCGCCGGTCCGTTCGAGCAGCGAAGGGGTGTTAATCACTCCCGAGGAAATTCCCCGTATTTCGCGTGTGCCCTGGTAGTCGCCAAAAAAGAACAGCTTGTTTTTCACCACAGGGGCGCCGATGGTGCCACCGAACTGGTTACGCTTGAACACGCCCCGTTCCTGATCGAAGTAACTTCGCGCGTCGAGCTTCTCATTGCGCAGGAATTCGTAAACCGAGCCGTGAATTTGGTTGGTGCCGCTCTTGGTGACGACATTCACAATCGCGCCCGAGAACCGGCCGTACTCGGCATTGAACGAGTTGGTCAGCAGGCGGAACTCCTCGATGGAGTCGAGAGTGGGGACGATGGACGCGCCGTTCTGGACGCTTTCTTCGACGTCGGCGCCGTTGACCATGAAAGAGTTGGAAGTTTCTCGCTGTCCGTTAACCGATACCTGGCCGGTGTTCTGATTGCCCGAGACGAACCGGTCGTGCTGCGACGCATCGGAGGAAATCGGGATAACACCCGCCTGCAAGCCGAGCAAGTCAATGTAGCTGCGGCCATTCAGCGGAATGCCGGTCAACTTCTTGTTCTCGATGACGTCCCCAAGCTGCGTGCTGCTGGTGTCCACCTGGGTGGTGGAACTGGAGACCTCAACGGTCTGACTCACGGCGCCGACCACTAGCTTGAAGTCTGCCCGGTACTTCTGGTTGACCAGAAGGGTTATGCCGGCTTGAATGCTGGTTTGGAATCCCGGCGCCTCGGCCTGAACGGAGTAGTTTTGCCCCACCGGAACGCTCAGGAACTCGTAACTGCCCGAGGCGTCCGTCTGCGCACGGCGAACCAGCCCGGTGTCTGGATGCTTAAGTGTCACGGTCGCGTTCGGCACGGTGGCGCCGCTGGGGTCCACGACTGTTCCCAGCACTCCGGCGGTTACTTCGCCGTACAGAAGTTGGCTGCCCATGATAAGCGCGGCAGCCAGGAAAACCAGTCTTTTAAGTGAGTTGGTCACGAAGCACCTCCAATGGGCGGTTTGGAGCGGGGTAGCTAAACGATTTAATAGAGACAAAGTACAGAACATCCAGACAAACAGTCAAGATATAATCTGGGCCATCGGAATATATGCTGGAACCTGGGGACCGGCTTGTGGCTTCGAGGAGTTTCTTCCAGCGGGTTCAAGAATCACGCACAGCAAGTTGCCTGGTCGTGGGGTGGCTTGCGGCGGGATTGATGTTGCTGCCGGCCGCCGCCTCCTGTTCGCCAAACACGCAACACCCGGCACCCAGCCGTTCCCAGGCACGTTCTTACTTCGCGAGCGCTCAGAGAGCCCTCACCGCGGGAGATTCGGCCGCCGCCGTCGAAAATTTGAACCAGGCCGTTCAGGCTGATTCGAAGTACGCGGAAGCCTACCTTTTGCTGGGGCTGACAGAGTTCCAGCGCGGGGAGACCGTCAAGTCAATCGAGCACTACAAGAAGGCCCTGGAGTTGCAACCGAAGTCCTATTCGGGGCATTACAACCTGGCCCTGGCCTATCTGCGGGAACGCAGACTGGAGGAGGGACGGGTGCAATTGGAGCTGGCGGTGAGCCTGAATCCCAACCAGGCTGACGCCGCGTACGACCTCGGCGTGGTGCTTTTGGATCTCGGCCAGGCGGCCGCAGCGCTGCCCCACCTGGCTCGGGCAAGAACGCTGAATCCACGGAGACCGGATGTATTTTTTAACATCGTCCGAGCCGAACTCGAGGCCGGCCACATTGGGGAGGCGCGGTACCAGGCACAGACTTCGGCGAGGCGTCTCGGTTCGGATTTCCAATGGAACGCTGCGGTCGGCCAGCTCTTCCTGAAGAACGCTCAACCCAGGGAGGCGGTCATCTATCTCCGCGCCGCCAGTCTGGCCCGACCTGACGACGCTGAAATTCGCCACCAGCTAGGGCTGGCGTACCTGCAAAGCCGTGAGCCGAAGCAGGTGTTGGACACGATCACAAAGCCCAGTACGGCCGACGACCATTACCTGCGCGGGAGCGCGTACTTTCTGGATCATCGCTTTCCGGAGGCCGACCGGGAATCCGAGCTGGCGCTGGCCCTGGCGCCTGATAATCCTCAAATCCTGGTCCTGCGTACCCGCGTCCTGCAACGCGGGGGGCAGCAGGACGCAGCTCTCGAGGTTGTGCAGAAAGCGATTGCCCTGGCCTCCGGCTGGGATGAACCTTACTACCTTGCCGGCGTCAGTTTTTACTACACCCGGCGCTACGAGGAGGCGGAAAAGAACCTGGCCCGGGCGGTCGAACTCAATCCCAGTTCCGCAAGAGCGCTGTTTCTCGAGGCTGTCGCGCTGGTCAGCCAGGGCAAGCACGCTGAAGCCGAGCGATGTTTCCGGCGTGCGGTTGCGCTGCAGCCGGAGAATGCCCGTTTTCGCTGTCATCTTGGGATCTTTCTGGTGCGCCAGAATGAATATGCTGAGGCTGAGGCATCCTTCAGAAAGGCGATTCAACTTACGCCCAGTTACGGGTTGTCTCACTATGAATTGGGAAAACTCCTGGTCCACTACGAAAAGTGGAAAGAGGCAGCAGAGGAGTTAGCCCAGGCGGTGACGCGCGATCCGGCCCTGAGCGCAGCCTATTACCAGTTGGCCCGCGTCTATGCCCGGCTCGGAGAAACCGAAAAATCGGAGCGCACGCTTGCCGAATTCAAGAAACTCCACCAGCGAGAAGAAAACGACGACTCCCAGGAGGCTCAGCAGGCGCGAGAGGATGACACCAGAAAAGAAACCGAGTTCTGATTTCTTCTTCTATTTAGTCCTGGAAGCGTCCGGGTCGTGGCCGGTTCGATGACCCAGATACAATGCACCCTGGGTTATCTGAAATCACCATCTGAATTCTATGAAGCCATTCTTAGCTACAGCTGTGCTGGTTGCCATCAGCCTTCTGGCGCGTCCTGGATTTGCCCAGGAGACTTCTCACCGGACCTGTCAAATTCGAAGTACCACCTTTGAAGGCTGGGCTGCCGAAGAGATCTCAAATGACTGGCTGCGACTGACGATCGTGAAGCAGCTTGGCGGTCGCCTGATGCAGGTCAGCTTCGCCGGTCACCCATATTTGTTCGTGAATCCGAAAAACAAGGGCAAGTACATCCCTCCCTCCGAAGCCGGCGGCAAATGGATCAACTACGGAGGCGACAAGCTCTGGCCGCTGCCCGAGGGACGGAGTGATGAGCAGCATTGGGCAGGAGTCACGTCCGACGTGCTCGATGACGGAATCTACGACTTGAAAATAATTTCGCAAGCCCCGGTCTGCGCGGTTCGCCTGGACGGGCCCGCCGATCCCATTACGGGTTTGCAGTACTCTCGTGAAATCAGCCTGGGAGCCGATTCGCCGCGGATTTCATTCCACGCCTTGATGAAGAACGCGACAGGACATCCAATTCGATGGTCCGTGCAATCCGTAACCCAGTACGACACATCTGATGCGCGCAACCCGGCCGAATACAATCGTAACTTTTGGGCTTTTACGCCGGTCAATCCGCTGAGCGCGTATTTCAATGGTTATCAGGTGCGTTCAGGCCTGGCCGATGATCCTTCCTTCGCTGTCAGTGGCGATCTCTTCAAGTTGCACTGGATGTTTCTGGAAAATGAGGTTTGGCTCGATTCCGTCGCCGGCTGGCTGGCCGTAGTGGATGCTGACAGCCAGTTCGCCATGGTGGAACGATTTCAATCCGTAAAGGGCGCAGATTATCCTGGCAAAGCGTCGTTGATTTTCTACAAGAACGGCGCGGCGCTGGAACTGAACGAGAAGGGCAGGCCGGTACTTCGATCTTCGGACGTCGAGAGTACTCCTTATTACATGGAAGCTGAAATTAACAGTCCCATGGTCGAACTGCAACCGGGCGAGAGCTATGCCATGGATACAAACTGGTGGCCGACGCGCGCCGATGGCGGGCTGCGTGACGTCACCCACGCGGGTGTGATCCTTTCGCCCCTCACCGTCACGGCCTCTAACGATTCGATCGCCCTTGCGGGGTCGTTCGGCGTGTTTTTCCCGGGCAGGCTGCAGGCGCATCTTTTCGATTCTCAGGGAGTGAAACAGCAGGTCCTCGACCTGCAGTCGGTCGAGCCTCAGACACGCGCCGAGCTTCGTCGGGAGGTGAAACCGTTAAAACGCCCAGCCCGGGTTTCGATTCATGTGGTGGACGATCAGGGGATTGATCGCGGTAGCCTGGGAGAAGCGGTAGTTGCGAGTGGGACTTTCTAGCCGTCTCCCCGGAACCATCGCTTCCATTTCAGCGAGGCCAAAGCCAGCCGAAGGTGCCCGCGGTCAGCAAGCCGTAGACCAGTCCGTCGATCACTTCCTTGATGGTCATGCCCCACGGTTGGCCCTTCCAGATTCCATTGCTCAACTGTCCCAGACCGTAGGCAAGGAACGCGGCAGTGCCGGCGACACGAAAAACCGCCAGATAGTGCGCACCTGGCGCCACCGTGCGTCCGGTGAGATAGGCGACGAAGTATCCGATAATCAGGCAATAGGCGAACCACATCCCCAGGAACTTCGGCATGGCAGGTGGGCCGCTGGGGAATACCGTCATCAACCCGACGGGTCCCTCCTTATATTTCTCTATCATGGCCGGCGACTTCATTTCCTTCTGGGAACAAAAAGGGAAGTTGTAGTAGCCTCGCTTCAAACCCGCGGCGCGCAGGGCGGCGAGGACCTTGGCCTCATCCGGAATCTGCTGGTAGTCGCTTTGGTGATAGGGCAACACCGTGTGCATGATGGAGCTGGCGACAAACACGATGATTGCCGACAGCAGAATCGGAAGCCAAAGGGAAACCAGAGGAACCATACGTTGCCTCCTTCCAGGGCGAGCGCGGTGCCGGGATTTCGCACGTGAGGCTACGCCTGACCGCAGGGGCAGTCAAGAGTGAATAAGAAAAGTGTCGTTAGCACATGATATGTCCGGTTGAGATAGCAAGTGAGATGTCCGCTTTTCGGGCGGCGAAGGTAAGAGAACATGGCGGGCATGTTCTCTTACACGAAGGCCGCGGTGGAGCG
>JACXTT010012007.1_pt1 | contig 11525 bp, 10 predicted proteins | sample 9270951 | NCBI WGS metagenome assembly JACXTT01 (sample SAMN15532306, study PRJNA645909) | rock metagenome | isolation source: weathered quartz diorite | place: Puerto Rico | collected 2017-06-21 | reverse complement strand
CCATCAAAGTCGGCCCGGCCCAACTGGTCAGCCGTCAGTGCGATCGCGGTCTCGGCATCGGGCACACGCAGCAGCGCTTCGGCCAGCCGCATCAGGGCCAGACCTTCGGCGCTGGAAATGGGGTACTCCTTGAGCAGGCTTTCCATGGCCCAGAACGGCGGCGGGTTGTCGCGCACGGCCTGCACCCAGGGAGCAGCGACGCGGGCTGCGGCGGCCCAGTCCAATGCCTGCTGCAAGCCCTGCAAGCGGTGGGCCACGACCTCGGCTTCGGGTCGGTATGAGAACGGCAGGCGTTGGGCTACGGGCATGGGCTTCTCCAAATTTGTTGTGACTGACTGGTACTGGATCAGGATGCAGCAAAATGCCGCGCCTGATGACTAAGTCGCTATGATCTTGCAATTTCGTGCAAATTTCTCGCTGAAATTACCAACCTTTATAGTTACTTGTTTTGTCGAGGCACACTCTTCTCCGTGGTTTGTGCCTGCCTGGGTGGGCAACGCCCACCCAGGCGAGAAGCGACCAAGTTGCCGCAACTTTTTTCGCACGTCTGCATTTCATTCCGTTGCGTTCGACCCTGCAGGCAGCAGCGGATTGGGTATGGCCGACCGCCGATTTCTGCGCGTTTGGCAGCATGAGGCGGTCGGCCATACCCAATCCGCTACCCCACACCTGTTGGCAAGAAACACAAAAGCGTCACGCAACCTGAGCCACTTAAACAATTAGTAACAAAATATGCAATGACCGATTTAGACCGCATTGACCTGAAAATCTTGACCTGCCTGCAAGAGGACGGCCGTATCTCCAACCTCAAGTTGGCCGAGGCCGTGGCGCTGTCACCAACGGCAGTCTTGGCCCGCGTTCAGCGGTTAACCAAGGATGGTTACATATTGGGATACGAAGCACACCTGAACCCCTTGAAACTGGGCGCCGGCATGATGGTGTTTGTAGAGATACTGCTGGACCGCACCACGCCCAATGTATTCGAGGCCTTCAAGGCCGCGGTGCAGGTGCACAGCGAGATCATGGAGTGCCATATGGTGGCCGGCGGCTTTGATTATTTGCTCAAGACGCGCATGGCCGACATGGGGGCCTACCGCGAGTTTGCGGGCACCGTTTTATGGCAGCTGCCGGGGGTGCGTGAGACCCGGACCTACGCGGTCATGGAAGAGGTGAAAAACACGACACGCTTGACTTTGTTTTGAACCAAACGCCAAGCTCGACGGACCAATAGACAGCGCCCCGCCGGATTGCCGCAGCGCAATACCGGTGCCTATAATGCGCCGGAAGAAGGTGGCCCCCTACCCGACGGGCCATGCGGAAGAAGCGTTTCATTCACGATTTAGCCTCATTTCCCGGATTCACACTGTATGCGTCATGCACTGATCGTCTTGCTTGCCAGTTTGGCCCTGAGTGGCGCGGCCTCGGCCCAGGGCTTCAAATTTTCCAATGAAGACAATGCCGACCAGGTCCAGGAGGCCGAACGCCAGGCCCGCGTGCAGGCGCTGTTGGCCAGCCCTTGCCGCGCCAAGATCAAGAACCAGAAAATCATGGTGCTGATCGGTGAAAGCCGCAATGGCTACGTGCAGGCCGCACAGTCCAGCTACAGTGGACATTTCGACGCGCTCAATGCGCGTCTGCAAGGTCTTGGTCTGAAGACCGTAACCCAGGCCCAGATCAAGGCCCAGGTGGCACAGGCCGAGATTGATGCCTATTTCAAGAACGACCCGGATGCCGCTTTGAGCGCGTCCAAACGACTGTCGGCACAGTACATTCTGCGCGGGCTGATCACCAGCGACACTGCTTACAACACCATGGTGCGGGTGAACCAGGTGTCCATCCGCATGGCCTTTACGCTGACAGGCGCCAATGGCCGCACCTTGTCGCAGACCACGGCCGAGAATGCCAGCTATTCCGGCGCGGACACCAACGGCATGGCGCTGACCCTGATCAACGAAAAGGCCGATGAAGTCGTTGCCCAGTTGTACAGTGACTACTGCCGAAACGCAAAGTCCTGAACCATGGGTCGCCGGCGGCCGACCCACTTCATAGCCGCATGAGTTTTTTTATTTAGTACGGAGCAAGAGACGATGAGCCAGACAATCAACCCTTTCAAGTCAGCTGCAGTGAGCGCACTGCTGGCGTTGGCAGCCGTAAGCGGCACGGCCCTGGCGCAACCCACCTTTGGCAATCCGTCGCCCACAGCGGGCACCTCCACATCCGACAAAGCCAACGCCGCCGCCGACGCTGCTGCCTACAAAGAGGTGGAATACACCAACAAGAACAAGCGTGGCCCCGCGCTGATCGTCATCCCTGGTGAGATCAAGAGCAACAACGCCACATTTACGCAGCGCTTCTTGCCCAACAATATTGCCGACTTCGGCGAGCTGGAGTTGTCGCAGGCCAACTTCCCGGTGCTGGAACGCACCAACCTGGGCCCACTGATGAACGAGATTTCGCTGGCCTACAACCTGGGCGACCCGAATGCGGCACGCAAGACCATGCAGATGGGCAAGCTCAAGACCACCAAATGGATTGTCAAGTTTGACATCCTGAAGGCCGAGCAAATCGCCGAAAACAAAAAGGGCTTTGACGGTCGCGCCATTGGCGGGCTGCTGTCGGCCTTTGGTGGCAGCACCGCCACGTCCGTAGCGGGCTCGGTGGCGGGCTCGGTTCAAACCGGCGACTCCACCGGTGTCTGGCTGATCGGCATGCGCTACAAGATCATGGACGCCAACACCACCGAACAAGTGGCGCAAGGCTACAAAGACCTGAAGATGGAAGTCGGCTCCACCCGCACCAGCGTCATGGGCGTGTCTGAAAGTGCCAAGGGCGGCGTCGGACTGGACACCATGGTGCAGCGTCTGGTGCAGACCCTGGTGTGGGATATTGACGCCAAATACAAATGAGCAACATCACCCGACTCGGCAAGTACGTCATTCGCCGTGAACTCGGCAAGGGCGCCATGGGCATCGTGTATGAAGGGTTTGATCCCGTCATAGAGCGCACGGTGGCCATCAAGACGATATTGCCGCAGCAACTCAGCGTAGAAGAAGCCGGCAATGTGCTGGCGCGATTCAAACGTGAAGCGCAGGCTGCGGGGCGGCTGAACCATCCGGGCATTGTGGCGGTCTACGATTACGGCGAAGTTGTCGCCGACGAGGACCACACCATGGTCGCCGGTGCGTCCGCACAGGCCCGCCAAACGGTGGCCTTCATCGCGATGGAGTTTGTCAAGGGTCGGGAGTTGCGTGAGTTTTTTGAAGGCAACGAGCGCTTCGCCCTGAAGGACGTCGAGCGTCTGATGGCGGAGATCCTGGATGCCCTGGGCCACGCCCATGCCAATGGCGTGGTGCACCGCGACATGAAGCCCGCCAACCTGATCGTGCTGCCCGATGGCAAGATCAAGGTGGCCGACTTTGGCATTGCACGCGTCGAAAAGTCCGAGCTGACCCAGGTCGGCACGGTCATGGGCACGCCGGCCTATATGTCGCCCGAACAATTCATGGGGCAACCGGTGGACGGCCGCAGCGATATCTTTTCTTGCGGCGTCATCCTGTACCAGTTCCTGACCGGCGAGAAGCCGTTTACCGGCAACTCCACCACCATCATGTTCAAGGTCCTGCACGAGGAGCCTTTGGCGCCTTCGCTGCTGAATGTGACGCTGCCTGCAGCCTTCGACCAGGTCGTGAAGAAGGCCATGGCCAAAAATCCGGACGAGCGCTACCAGAGCGCGCAGGAGTTTGCACAGGCCATCAAGACGTCGCTGAATGCGGCCCCGGCCACTGACGCGGCCAGCGGCAGCGCTGCCGACCCAGACCGCACCGAACTGAGCATAGCGCCGGTGCCCGCTGCTGCATCACCTTCTGCTGCAGCACCTGCTGCGGCCACGCCCGCGCCGGGCAATACACAAGCCGCGGCGCCTACGCCACCACCAGCCGTTGCCAAGGCAGCGGCTGCCCCTGCACCAAGCGCACCAGTTGCCAAAAGCAAATCCAGCAACGCCTTGGTGGCGGCCGTTCTGGCTCTGTTTGCCGTGGGTGTGCTGGGTGCTGGTGGCTACTTCTACCTGCACAACAGGGCGGGGGGTGGCGATGTTGCCCAAACCACCGCCACGCCGGGCGCTGCCACAACAGCCGCGCAACCGTCAACGACCGCAACGCAGGCACCCGTGCCAGTGGCCGAGACTTCGCTGGAGCCCGGCACCATGGTCATCAGCGCCTTGGGCCTGGTGGACCCGAAAGACGCCCGCTTCAATGGTGATGCCAATGCGGCGCAGACCGAGTCGCGTGCCGACGCCATGCGCCAACTGATAGAAAAAGCAGTGGCGCTGTATGTTGAAAAGGATTCCATCAACAAGAACTACGCGGTGCTGGACCGCAAGCTGTTGTCGCAGTCTGGCGCCTTCATCAAGACCGTGATACAGGAAGGCCCTGCCTCAACCGGCAAAGACGGCCTGCTGGAGACCGAGACGCGTGCCGTGGTGCGGGTGCGCGAGGTGCAAAAGTCCTTGAACCAGCTCTCCAAGGACGAACGCATTGAGTTCATCCGCAACAATGGGGACCCCAAGGTTTCCATCGTCATGGCCATTCGCAATGCCGACACCACGCAGGCGCTGGCGCCCGAACGCTCCATGCTGGCGGAAAATGTGCTCAAGGAGCGCATCAAGTCTTTCGGCTTCAGAGTCTGGTCGGCCGACGGTGACGTCAAAGCCGGGGCCAAGGCGCAGCCTTCCGACTTTCAGATTGAAGGCGAAGTCAAGGTCAAGGTCTTGTCCGCCAAACTGCCAGCGTCGGGCCTGACCATCAGCAAGACGGCACTGACCTCGTGGACCATCAAGGCCATTGACAAAGCCAGCGGTGAAGAGGTCTATCTCAACACGGTGAACCCTACCGGCAAGAGCTGGGCGTCCGAAGACCTGGCCTTGGCCGACATTGGCAAATTGGTGGGTGACGAGTTTTCCAAGAACTTCTTCCTGGAGCACTTCAACTTCAGTGCGCAGAAGGTCAACCTGAACGTTGCCGGCCTGCCGGATGCACAAAGTGCCAAGCTCTTGCTGCGCGAGCTGCGGGGCTTCCGCCAGGTCCTGGATGCGCAGCTGGCGGCCGACTCCGGCAAGTACCAATTGCAGTTGGCGGAAGGCAATGCCAGCGACCTGATCAACGACGGCGTGCTCAAGCCACTGAACACCAAACTGGGACAGTCCTGCTTTGCCTTGGCCGGCTCCAATGGCGCCGACATCAACGTGAGTTTCTCGGCAGCCTGCGCAGAAGCGGCTGTCCGCGGCAAGCTGGACAGCTTGCCACCTGCGGGTTTGCAAAGCGCACCGGGAGAGCGTGGCAAGTTGCTGGTGAAAACAACCTGAGCTGCCAGGACTGCCACCCCGGTCGCCAAGAGTCTCGCCACCGACAAAACAAAACAAAGCGCAGCCTGCTGCGCTTTGTCATTTGGGCCTAACCGCGCAACGCGAAGGTGACAAACTCGGCGCCAGGAACCTCCACCGAATGGCCAAAGCCAATACGGCCATTGCCGCGCAGCATGATTTCCTCGCGCCGCAGAACAACTTCGGGCTCGTTGGCAATGGTGACAAAGCTGCCATTGGTGCTTTGGTCCACCAAAAAGAATTTGTCGCGTCTGAACTCTATGCGCGCATGCTGACGCGACGCATTGCGGTCACTGATGACCACTTCACACTGGGCATCACGTCCCAACACAATGGCCGCACTGCCATGTTGCAGCACCAGGACCCGCCCATTGTGTTCCAGTTGCAGCGTTCCGGTCTTGCTGGTAAAGGCAATCGACGAGGTGGACATGGTCAGCTCGTCACCGCCCTGCCAAATTACCTCGCTGACGTTGACGTCGTCTCCCTTGCCCTTGACCGACACGGCGGCAATGCTGCGGGTGGACATTTGCAGCATTTTTGACATCTGCGCGACCGTGGAGCCGGTCGTGATGATTTGCATACCCTTGGCCAATCCGGCCATGCGCGCCGCGACATTGACGGTGTCGCCAAACACGTCGCCGTTTTCTTCGAGTACCGGCCCGAAGTGAAAACCGACGCGAATACTGCGTTTGACGGTGGACACCATGGGCAGGGCCATGATCTTGTGGTGCATGTCGGTTGCCGCCAGGCAACCGTTGTCCGCGCTGGGCAGGACGCACATGATCTCGTCACCAATGGTTTTGACCACCCGGCCGCCATACTGCAGCACGACGCCTTGCAAGGTGGCAAGGCACTCGTCAATCATCTGCTTGGCCACCTCGTCACCCAAGGTGTCATAGAGGCGCGTGCTGCCGACAACATCGGCGAACAGCACGGCCAGCGCCGCCGTCGGCCGCAGGGTCAGCGTCTGCCCCAGGCCAGCAGGCACCGTAGGGCCTGGCGCAGATGAAGGTGGATAGCTGTTTGCCATAGGCATTAAGTGGGTGTGCATTGATTCTATACAGTTGACGGGCATCGTGACCAGTGCACAGACCTGCGCTGGCTTGGTTCACAAATCTGGCAAGTTTTGCCACAATTGGCGTTTTAAAGGGGAAAACATGAAACTGTCATCCGGATGCCTGGGCTTGCTTTTGCTGGGCGCGGTGGGTCTTGCCCATGCCCAGACCGCGAAACCAGGCCTGTGGGAAATGAACACCCAAATGCAGAGCGCTTCGGGCGAAGCCTCCGACGCCATGGCCAAAGCGCAAAAGCAAATGGAAAACATGCCCCCTGAACAGCGCAAGATGGTGCAGGAGATGATGGCCAAGCGCGGCATTCAGATGGGTAGCGGCCCGGGTTCCGGCATGACCATCAAGACCTGCCTGACGCAGGACATGGTGGCGCGCAACGACTTTGCCAGCCACCACTCCGAAGCGCACTCCGAAGGCCAGAATGAATGCACCAAAACCACCGGTACGCGTACAGGCAACTCGGTGCAGTTTTCGGTTGTCTGCACCAAACCACCCAGCACCGCCGAAGGCCAGATTACGTTTGACGGGCCTGAGTCCTACAGCGTCAATGTCACCACCACGCGCACCGTGAACGGCACGCCGCAAAAGATGACCATGAAATCCACCGCCCGCTGGCTGGGCGCCGATTGCGGCACACTCAAACCGCTCAATGCGGCCAGCAAATAGACCCGCTTAAAGGGGCGCCGAAGCAGGCCCGGGTGGCCGAGCGCCCGTGCGTGCGCCAAACAGTGCACTGCCGACCCGCACCATGGTTGAGCCGCTGGCAATGGCCGCCTCCAGGTCGGCGCTCATGCCCATGGACAGGGTATCCATTGCCAGACCGCTGCGGTTCAACTGGTCAAAAAGATGCTTGCCCTGCGCAAAGACGGCGCAGGCCGCTGCATAGTCGGGCGCCGGCTCCGGGATGCACATCAGCCCACGCAGGCGCAGGCGCGGCAGGCCCGCCACGGCCTCGGCCAATGCCAGTGCCTCGGATGGCAACACCCCCGACTTGGTCACGCCGCCGTCCACGTTGACCTGGATGCACACCTGCAATGCCGTCAAGTGGCTGGGTCGCTGCTCACTCAAGCGCTGCGCAGTCTTCAACCTGTCAATCGTATGCACCCAGTCAAAATGCTGGGCCACCAGGCGCGTCTTGTTGCTTTGGATGGGGCCAATGCAGTGCCATTGCAGGCCCAGGTCGGCAAGGGCGGCCATTTTTTCAACGGCCTCCTGGATGTAATTCTCGCCAAAGGCTGTTTGGCCTGCGGCATGGGCCTGCCGCACAGCCTGCGCAGCGAAGGTCTTGGAAACGGCCAACAGAGCCACCGATTCGGGTAGGCGTGCGGCCTGCAGGCAGGCGTCAGCGATGCGGGTTTGGACCTGCTGGAGGTGGTCGGCAATCATGCTCATCATGCGTCAAGCGTACCAAACCTGCGGCCACCGCTCCACCACCGCGTCGCCATTGCGTCCGGCGGTGCCCCCCCGAATCGCAAATCGGCTGTGATTCCCTTGAAGATTGGTCGCAATCGTGGTCATAATCTCTCAGGCGTCACAAACCCAGCCTTTACCAAAAAGAGGACACCATGGACATTACCCAACTGCTGGCATTCAGTGTCAAAAACAAGGCGTCTGACTTGCACTTGTCGGCGGGATTGCCCCCCATGATCCGTGTGCACGGCGATGTGCGCCGCATCAATGTGGAGGCGCTGGACCACAAGCAGGTCCACGGCATGGTGTATGACATCATGAACGACGGCCAGCGCAAGCACTATGAAGAATTCCTGGAAATCGACTTCTCGTTTGAAATCGATGGTCTGGCACGGTTTCGGGTCAATGCCTTCAACCACAACCGGGGGGCTGGCGCGGTATTTCGTACCATTCCCAGCAAGATCCTGTCGCTGGAGCAGCTCAATGCGCCCAAGATTTTCGGCGACCTGGCGCTCAAACCCCGCGGCATGGTGTTGGTGACCGGCCCCACAGGCTCGGGCAAATCCACAACATTGGCGGCCATGGTCAACTACCTCAACGAGACCGAGTTCGGCCACATCCTGACGGTGGAAGACCCCATCGAGTTTGTTCATGAATCCAAGAAATGCCTGGTCAACCAACGTGAGGTGGGGCCGCATACGCTGAGTTTTGCCGCCGCCCTGCGTTCGGCACTGCGCGAGGACCCGGACTGTATTCTGGTGGGTGAAATGCGCGACCTGGAAACCATTCGCCTGGCCATGACGGCGGCGGAAACCGGGCACTTGGTCTTTGGCACCTTGCACACGTCCAGTGCGGCCAAGACCATCGACCGTATCATCGACGTATTCCCTGCCGACGAAAAGGAAATGGTGCGTGCCATGCTGTCGGAATCACTGCAGGCCGTGATTTCGCAAACCCTGTGCAAGACCAAGGACGGCCAAGGCCGTGTAGCGGCACACGAAATCATGCTGGGCACCAGTGCCATCCGCAACCTGATTCGCGAGGCCAAGGTGGCGCAGATGTATTCGGCCATTCAAACCGGCAACAGTGTGGGCATGCAGACGCTGGACCAAAACTTGACCGACCTGGTCAAGCGCAATGTGATCAGCGCTGCAGAGGCACGTGGCAAGGCGAAAATACCTGAGAATTTTCCGGGCTAAGCATGTTGCCCGTGTGCTGCATCGGCGGTCCCATCGGTTTTTTGCGCGCAGCACCTGGCGCACGCAACTTTTAAAAAGGAGGTGCTCTCATGGAGCGCGATCAAGCCACCAAATTTATCAATGACCTGCTCAGACTGATGGTGGGGCGCAATGGCAGCGACCTGTTCATCACCGGGGACTTTCCGCCGGCCATCAAGGTCGACGGAAAGGTCACCAAGGTGTCGCCGCAGGCCTTGACCTCCGTGCACACGCTGTCGCTGGCCCGCTCCATCATGAACGACAAGCAGGTTGCCGACTTTGAGCGCACCAAGGAGAGCAATTTCGCCATTTCGCCCCCGAATATTGGGCGCTTTCGCGTCAATGCCTTTATCCAGCAGGGCAAGGTCGGCATGGTGTTGCGGGTCATTCCCACCACCCTGCCCACCATCGACGGATTGGGCGTGCCGCAGGTCTTGAAGGAGATCGTGCAATCCAAGCGGGGCTTGTGCATTCTGGTGGGCGCCACCGGTTCGGGCAAATCCACCACCCTGGCGGCCATGGTGGACTGGCGCAATGAGAACTCCTATGGCCACATCATCACGGTCGAAGACCCGGTGGAATTTGTGCACATGCACAAGAACTGTGTCGTCACGCAACGCGAGGTGGGCCTGGATACCGACAGTTGGGAAGCAGCGCTGAAAAACACCTTGCGCCAGGCGCCCGATGTGATTCTGATGGGCGAAATCCGCGACCGCGAGACCATGGAGCATGCCGTGGCCTTTGCCGAAACCGGCCACTTGTGCCTGGCGACCTTGCACGCCAACAGCTCCAACCAGGCACTGGACCGTATCATCAACTTCTTCCCCGAAGAGCGCCGGGCGCAGTTGTTGATGGACTTGTCGCTGAACCTGAAGGCGCTGGTTTCACAGCGCCTGATTCCCAAGCAAGACGGCAAAGGCCGGGTCGCCGCGGTCGAGGTGATGCTGAACTCGCCGTTGATTTCGGACTTGATCTTCAAGGGCGACGTATCTGAAATCAAGGAAATCATGAAGAAGAGCCGCAATATGGGCATGCAGACCTTCGACCAGGCCTTGTTTGACATGTACGAGAAAAACATGATCACCTTCGAAGACGCGCTGCGCAACGCCGACTCCTTGAACGACCTGCGCCTGCAAATCAAGCTCAACAGCCAGCGCGCCAAGTCCAGTGACCTGAGCGCCGGTACCGAGAATTTTGAGATCGTCTGACACATGGCAGGCACCAACCCCAAGGCCTACGAGCCCTGCGCCAGCAGCAAGGTCAGCTTTCTGGGCCTGGGCGTCATGGGCTATCCGATGGCGGGGCACCTGGCCAACGCTGGGCATCACGTCACGGTCTACAACCGCAGTGCGGAAAAAGCTGCCGCCTGGTGCGCCGAGTTTGCTGGCGCACGCGCCGACACACCGGCGCAAGCCGCGCAGCAAGCGGACATCGTTTTCTGCTGCGTCGGCAATGACGACGATCTGAAGAGCGTCACCCTGGGCGCGGACGGCGCATTTGGCGGCATGAAGCCAGGCGCTATTTTTGTAGACCACACAACGGCATCGGCCAGCGTGGCCCGCGAACTATCGGCTGTAGCACGCCAGCAAGGACTGCATTTTGTCGACGCGCCAGTGTCCGGTGGACAGGCTGGCGCACAAAATGGTCTGCTGACGGTCATGTGTGGCGGAGACGATGCTGCGTTCCAAACAGCCCGCCCAGCCATCATGGCCTTTGCACGCGCCTGCACGCTGCTGGGTGACAGTGGCTCTGGTCAATTGGCCAAGATGGTCAACCAGATCTGCATCGCCGGCCTGGTGCAGGGCTTGAGCGAAGCCATTGCCTTTGGGCAAAAGGCGGAACTGGACATGGTCCAAGTGCTGGATGTCATTGGCAAGGGCGCGGCCCAGAGTTGGCAGCTCGACAACCGCGGCAAGACCATGGTGGCCGACCAGTTCAACTTCGGCTTTGCCGTAGACTGGATGCGCAAGGACCTGGGGCTGGTGTTGGACGAAGCCAAGCGCAACGGTGCACGCCTACCGGTAACGGCCCTGGTCGACCAGTTTTACGCCGACGTGCAGCACATGGGCGGGCAACGCTGGGACACCTCCAGCCTGATCAAGCGCTTGAAGTAGCGCGAACTGCGCCGCTTCGGGTACCAGTCTGCCCGGATGTTCTGTGCAGGATCAGGGCTTTACGGTCTCTGCCGACTTGTTGGCCGTCCCCATGCGCGCCAACTCCTCTTCACTGATGGTTTCCAGAATACGCACGACCTTTTGAACGCCGGTGGTGGCGCTGATGACATCGGTTGCGCGCTGGGCTTCACGCGCGGTCACCCGGCCCATGACATAGACCGTGCCGCGCTCAGTGGTGACCTTGAACGAATTGGCAAACAGATCTTTTGCATCCAACAGACTGGCTTTGACACGCCCTGTGACCAGGGAGTCGGACGAGCGCTGGGTGAGCGTG
>JACXTT010012006.1_pt1 | contig 11526 bp, 7 predicted proteins | sample 9270951 | NCBI WGS metagenome assembly JACXTT01 (sample SAMN15532306, study PRJNA645909) | rock metagenome | isolation source: weathered quartz diorite | place: Puerto Rico | collected 2017-06-21 | reverse complement strand
CGGTGGACGGACAAGCGACGCAAAGGGCTGCCGCGGTTGGGGGATCCGTGCATGACGCCGGGGACCAACGAATCGCCGATCGTCAGTTTCGTGGTGGCGAAACCGGAGGAAACGCACGAGAAGCTGTCGCGGGCGCGGGTAAACGCGAAAGTCGAATGGCGTCAGATGCGAGTTTCGGTTTCGGTCTACAACAACGAGCAAGATGTGGACCGTCTGTTGAACGCGCTGGTTTGATTCATTTGCCGTGATTTATTCCGGCGCCGGAATTTCGCGGCGGGATAGCATCTTGGGGCGCGCGTCCTTAGTGGCCAGGTCCCAGCTTGTCTGGTGGACGAGGCGGGCGATGCGCTCCATTTTGGCGTAGTCGATTTTTTCCGGACGGTCGTACTGCGTGTGGTAGTCGGGGTGGAGGCCGGTGTGGAAGAACAGGGCCGGCACGCCACGCTGGAGGAACGGCCACTGGTCGCTGCGGCGAAGCAGGTTGGAGCGATTGTTGTCGTAGCGTGTCAAGAGGCGGAGATCGACGACGCGGTTGGCGGCGTCGACGGCGGCGCTGAGGTCGGGGCTATAGCTGTAGCCGAGCAGGTTCAAGCTGCAGGCGTTCGATTCGGCGGTCTGCACTTTGAGGCCGTTGAAGCGGGTGCCGCCGCCTTCGGGCACCTCCTCGCTGCGGCCGATCATATCCATGTTCAGCACGCCCGCGCCGCACCGTGCTATTCGCCGCCTGGGGCTCCGAAGAACGCTGCTGCGGCCCGCTGCTCGGGGCCTGGCATTGGGTGGAGCATCCGCTTCGCCCGCTCGACCGCACCGTTGCAGTGCTGGCCTTGGGCAGCGGCGAGGGCGTAAGCTTCGGCGATTTCGAGCAGGGCGACGGTGCCGGAGCCGTTGTCGTCAGCGCCGTTGAAGATCTGCTCGGCGGTGGCGCCGTTGTGGTCGTAGTGGGCAGAGACGATGACAGTTTCGTCCTTCAGTTTGGGGTCGGAGCCTTCGAAGACGGCGAGAACGTTGCGGTCGGCGATGGTGGTTTTGTTGAGCTCGGCGTGGAGGTCGGCGAAGACTGGGCCGGCGGGCTTAGCGGTGACACCGCCGGGTTTTTCGGCTTCGCGAGAGAGGTCGGCGAGGGTGCGGCCGGTGATTTCTTCGGCAAACGCAGGGGAGATCTGGGCGGCAGGGATGCGGATGCGGTTAGCATAGGTGGCGAGCGTGTACCGTTCGAGATGGGGCGGTTTCTCAGGCCAGTAGGTCCGGGCGGCGGCGGCGAAACTGCGCTGCGCGGGGTTGACGAAGAGCACGCCGATGGCGCCGCGCTCCTGCGCCCAGAGCGCTTTGCGGAGGGCGTTGGAATATTCAGAAGTGACCAGGCCGTCGAAGGGGCTTTTGGGATCGGTGGCGCCGGGGTCGCCGTCGAGGACCAGCGCGATGCGTCCGCGGACGGCGTCGCCGCGGTAGTCGTCCCAGGAATAGGCGGGAGCGAGGATGCCGAAGCCGCAGAAGGCGACTTCGCCCCGGGCGTGCGCGCCGGCGCTGAAGATGAGCGGGTAGAAGTCTTCGAGCAGAAGCGCGGCGTGTTGAGAAGCGCCGTTGGCCGAGACATCCAGACGATTGCCGCCGGCGAGGCGGGACAGGACGAGGTCGAAGGGCTGGAAGTAGGAGCCGGCTTCACCCCCGGGAGTGAGGCCGAGGCGGCGGAATCGGGACTCGATCCACTGGGCGGCGAGCGAGTATTCGGGGGAGCCGGTGAGGCGGCCTCGCATGGCGTCGGAGGCGAGGAAGTAGAGGTCGGCTTTGAGATCTTCTTTGCGGATCGATTCCTGGAAGGGGGCGCGGGGCTGGGCGGAGGCGAGAGCGGCTGCGGCGGCCAGGAGGAGGAGAGGCTTCACTGCGTTAGGATAGCGCGGAGAGCCCGCGCTACGCCGATGCTGCCGGCTTCAGGCTGGGATTCTGGCGACGGCCGCTGCGGCCGGTTCGAGGGAGTCCGCCAGGATCAACTCGCGCATCAGTTGTTCCAGGCGTCCGGCATCGGCCACACGATCCAATTGCGGCAGATCGCCGAGGGCAGGGAATCGGAGCGCGACCAGTGTGCGGATCAGCCGTCGCGCTTCGTCGACGCGGCCCTCCGCAGTCGCGTTCTCCTCAAGTTCCCGAATGAAATCCTTGGTGACGCTGGATTCTCTCAAGATGTCTGCTGTGATGAACATGTCGCCGATTCTCCTGAGTACTGCTTCAATCCCTTGTTTATCATACCGTAGCCCGCCGAGCAGCACCGCCTGCGCACGCAGCTTCGGATCGCCGGACACGCCCACGGGGTGCAGCGCCATCAAGAACTCCGCCGGGGAGGACTGCATCAGGCCGACCCAGGGAAGCAGGTCCGGCCGGCCGGACTCTAGCACTGGTTTCGGATCCAGCTCCCACATCCGGATCACCTGATAATTCGCGTGGACGCGTAATCCGCCCAGATTGGATCTGATTGCGGAAGGCACTGACGGAGGAGCGTCCGTTCCACCAGCAGAACCAACGTCGATCGGATCTCCTCCCCCGGATATTTCACCGCGAGCAACAGGTCGTAGCGCAGAATCCGCTCGGGCAAATCGGACTTGTAATGGGTCTGGACTTCGATATGCCAGATCCACTGCCGGTCCCCGGTTTTGATGCGATACACGTGGTCTACCTGGAGCGCGGGCGCGGTTACCTCTCGCGGCAGCGGTTCGATGATGACGTCGGCGGTCAACGGGACGCCCGAGAACAGAAACAGCAGCCCCCGCGGGTCATCGTCGGCAAGGGATTTGAACGCGGAGTCGTAGTTTTTGCCCACTCAAAGTAATAGTGCGAGCGGCGAGCGACTCCTCTCCACAAAAGTTCGGACTTCAGCGGCGGGCAGCGGCGGCGCGGTCGGGGGTGAGCCAGGTTTTCAGCGCGGCTGCAATGACGCTGGCGCGGACCGGTTTGGAGACGTAATCGTCCATGCCGCATTCCAGGCAGCGGTTGCGGTCGCGGTCGAGCACGTCGGCGGTCATGGCGACGATGGGGATGCGGGGTCCGCCGGCCTCGGCTTCGCGACGACGGATTTCCGCGGTGGCCTGGTAGCCGTCGAGCTCCGGCATCTGACAGTCCATCAGGATGAGGGCATAGCTTCCGCGCTCGAGCGCTTCCAGAACTTCGCGGCCGTTGGAGACGGCGTCGGCTTCGTAACCGAGGCGGCGGACCAGTTGCATGGCGACGACGCGGTTTATGTGGTTGTCGTCGGCGACCAGGATCCGTGGGCCGCCTCCGCCTTGCGGGAGTTCGGCGTCGGCGGCAGCGGGGTTGTTGCCGGCGGAAGGCGGGGCGAGGCGCGCGGGGCGCTCGGCGGAAGTGGAAAGGGGAAGTGGCGAGGCGATGGTGCGGACCAGCAGCGACTGGCGGACAGGGCGCACCAGCACTTCGTCGAACAGCTCCAGCGCGGACATGGAAGCTTCACGGCGGGCCAGATACATCATGAGAACGACGCGGCCGCCGGATGCGGACGCCCGCGCGCGGATTTCAGGCAGGACAGGGCTTTCCACCAGGTCCTCGGAGTACAAGATGACGTCGAAGGGTTGCGAGACGCCTTCCTTCGACATAAGCTCCAGGGTTTCTTCGGCGGTGGCGGCTTCGGAAACCGAGACGCCCCACAATTCCATCTGCTCGCGCAGGGTGCGTCGGGAAGCGCCGGCCGGGGCGGCGAGCAGAACCCGCTTGCCGGCGCAGGCGGCGGCCGGGTGGGGCTCGGGGTGCTCGACGCGGCCTAGACGGACGGTGAACCAGAAGCGCGATCCGCGGCCAAGCTCGCTTTCCACTTGGATGGCGCCCCCCATCAATTCGACGAGGTGCTTGGCGATTGTGAGGCCGAGGCCGGTGCCGCCGTAGAGCCGCGACGTGGCGCCGTCGGCCTGGGTGAAGGGATTAAAGACGCGGGACTGGACCTCCATGCTCATGCCGATGCCGGTGTCGCGAACGTCGATCTCCAGCTCTACGTGCGATTCGGTTTCGGAGCACTGGCGCACGCGGACGGCGACGTCGCCTCGGGCGGTGAACTTGGTGGCGTTGCCGAGGAGGTTGATGAGAACCTGGCGGACTTTGCCGGCATCGCCGGAGACCAGGCAGGGTACGCCGTTGCCGATCACCGAGACCAGCTCGATGCCTTTGCGCTCGGCCATGGTCTCGAGCAGTTCGAGGCTTTCCTCCACTACGTCGCAGACGCTGAATTGTCCGTTCTCGATGGACATGCGGCCGGCTTCGATTTTGGACAGGTCGAGCACGGAGTTGATGATGCCGAGCAGGGCTTCTGACGATCGCCCGACCGTTTCAGCGTAGCGGCGCTGCATGGGCGAGAGGTCTGTGTTGAGCAGAAGCTCGGTCATGCCCATGACGCCGTTCATGGGGGTGCGAATCTCGTGGCTCATGGTGGCCAGAAATTCGGTCTTGAAGCGATTGGCCTGGCGGGCATCCTCGAGAAGACGTTCGATGTCGTGATTCTGACGCTCGACCTTGTCCTTTTCCTGCTCCAACTCTCGGGTGCGCTCCCGCACGGCCATCTCCAGGCGCTTCTTGATGTAAAGCAGATGGGCGACGCGCCAGCGCCACAATCCCCAGCCAAGCAGGAGCAGCAGGGCGCCCATCAGCACGGTGAACCATGGGGAAGCCCACCAGGGCGGCAGGACCTGGAAGCTGAAGCGGGCGGACTCGCTCCAGTGGCCGGACCAGGAGCGGGCTCCGACTTCGAAAGTATAGCGGCCGTGGCCGAGGCCGGAGAAGGGAACCTCCGTCTGGGCGGTGTCGGTCCAGGCGTCGCTGGAGCCAAGGAGCCGATAGCGGTAGCGGACGGAATTTTCGGCGACAAAGGTCGGGGAGCCGAATCGGACCACCAGGGAATTGTCGGCGTAGGGGACGGAGAGGGAGCCGGCCAGGTCGGTTGGTTTCTGCCCGAGGGAGACCTCGGTGATAGCGATCGGCGGCGGGGCTTCGTCGCCGGGCTGATCCTTATGCAGATAGCGGGCAAGGCCTTTGCTGGTGCCGATCCAGACGCTGCCGTCGGTGTCGGGCCAGAACGAGTTGGAATTGCAATCGTCCCAAACCAGGCCCTCGCCGCGGCCGAAATGACGCCAGATGCGGCCGTCGAAGACATCGGCGCCGTTGCCGGAGCCGTGCCAGATCCAGCCGCGGGTATCGCGGCCGACGAACCAGCCGCGGTCCGAGGCGAGCCCGTTCTGACGGGAGAAGTGAGTATGCCGCCAGTGGTTGTGGCTGCCCTGCAAGCGCGAGAGGCCGAGGGCTTCCAGGTAGCCGACCCAAATCGTCCCGTCGCGCTCCGGCACGACGCCGCGGATGGGCACGGCGACGATTCCGTCGGACGGCTTGAGGCAGTTCCACTGCCCGTCTTTGAGCCAGCACATGCCGTTCGAGCCGCCGGTCCAGACGCGTGCCTTTTCGTCGACCAGGACCTGGGAGAACATGGCGCTGGGGTTGCCGGGAACGGGCTCCAGTTCGAAGCGCCATACGCCGCCGGTGGGCGATCCGCGATAGAGCCCGGAGCCGGTGCCGACCCAGAGGCGGCCGGCGGGATCGAAGGCCATGCTGTTGATGCGCGGGTCGCCGATGCCATGCTCGGCGCGGAAGTAGCTGACGCTGCCGGAGCGGGGATCGAGGCGAAAAAGATAATCGGGTCCGAATCCGCCCCAGACGGCGCCGTCGGTGGCGATGGCGAGCGCTTTCACGTCGCGCGTCTTGTGGGTAAAGACGCCGCTCCACTGCTTCCATGTCTTCGATCCGGCGGGCAGTTCGTTCAAACCGTCGTTGGTGCCGACCCAGAGGCTGCCGCGCGCGTCGCGGCGGATGTCCCAGATGTGGTTATGGCTGAGGCCCTCGCCGGTGGTCCAAGCCTCCCACTGGCGGTAGCCAAGCCATCGCGCGAGGCCGAGTCCGCGGAAGCCGACCCAGATGGAGCCTTCGCGGTCCTCCATCTGGCACGTAACGGTGTCGGCGGGCAAGCCGCGCTGGGAGTCGACGACCTCCCACTCACCGGCGCCGCGAATCCAGAGGCCCTTGTTGGTGGACACGAACAGATCGCCGGAGCGGCCGGCGGAGAGCATCCCGAAGGAGGATGCGGGCGGAACGCCGTCCATGTGGACGGGCCGGGCGGCGCCGGGTTTCAGCAGATAGAGATTCTGCCGGCTGCGGACCCAAAGGTTGCCGGCTTTGTCGGCGGCAACGGCGTCGGGAGGGTCGCCGTCGGCGAAGTGGAAGTCGCCGGCGGATGCGATGCGGTCATTTTCCAGGCGGTAAACCCGGCTGCCGGAGCAAAAATAAATAACGCCTTCGGGACCGGCGAAGAGTTTTCCGGCGGGCGCGTTGGAGCCCAGGCCGAGCTTGGCATTCCAGGATTCGAATTTCGGTTCGACGCCGGCCGGGGCGGGAGCCGCGGCGAAAAGGCCGCGATCGGTGGCGACGAGCAGGCGGCCGGAGCGGTCGGAGAGGATTCCGAGGACACGCGGGCGGGTGGTGTTGGGCAGTTCGACCGGGCGAAAACGGTAGCCATCGCGACGGGCGAGGCCGAAGCGGGTTCCGGCCCAGAGAACGCCGCTGGGAGCTTCGTAAACGTGGTTGATATAGGAGCTTGGGAGGCCGTCGGCGAGGCCGTAGCAGGTGAAACGGCTTCCGCCGTAGCGGCAGAGGCCGTCCTCAGTGCCGGCCCAGAGAAAGCCGGCGCGATCCTGCGTCATGGTGAGCACGACGAGGTTGGTGAGGCCCTGTTCGAGGCCGTATTGGTGGAAGTTGTAGCGCTGGCCGAAGAGGGGTGCTGCAAGCAGGCACAAAATCGCCGCTCGCGTCCGCCATTCGAGCTGTAAACGCGGGCCGCGCATCCTCGCCTCTCGGGGGAGCCCCAATGGTAACGAGTCTATCGAATTTCGGCGAGAGAAAGCTACACGGGTAGTCCGCTAAAAATTTAGCCGACTACCGCTACACGGATGTACTACGGCTTTCACCGTAGTTGGGATTTGAGGGTCATTGGCGGAGATTGATTGGTGCTATCGAGTTGTTTGTGATTTTTGGATTCTTGGCCGGTATGAACGGTATGAACGTCAATAGAACCAACCGATTTCTGGGGGGAGTGGGCCTTTGGCAGAGGTGGCTGCGACCAAGCACTCCGCTTCGGGCATACGAAAGCGCCTTCAGGAATCAAACTGAAGGCGCGTTTCTCAGCGCCGGGACATTGGCAAGCGTTGAGATGTGGCTCGGATACCTTGAGGAGTTTCCGGATTACCTGACCCGGGCGAGTCGCTCGGGGAGCTTGAGGCGAATCTCCACGACCTTTGCATGGATCTCACGAGCGGGGGAGAATTCCAAGTATCCGCAGAGTTGCTGAACTCTTCGGATACTCCGAAAAACGGCCCGGAGCAACGTGTGGAATGCATCGACTCCTCTGGCCGTTCGTGCGATGTCCCTTGTTGTACAGGTCGGTCGGGCCAGGGCCGCATCGGTGAAGCCCTGCCGATCTTGGTCTGATGTCACCAAGCCGTCATTGTCGCCGGCAAGCGCGGCATTCGTCAAAACGTGACCTCGACACGATTGGAGTCCTGTCAATAACTTTTCAAGATGGAACTATATCGACAAGGCCTGTAGAGCCCAGGCCAAGGTGCCGAGCCCGGCGCTCAAATCGACGGCTTCCGCCAGCCTCCCATCTTCCCTTCCAGATGCCGGCAAACAGCCAGCACGACGTCTTCGCGCCACGGGCGGCCGACAACTTGCACTCCGATGGGCAAACCATCCGGCGCGGTGCCGCCGCGCATCACGGCGGCAGGCCAGCCGGTGCTGTTGTAGAGCCCTGTGTACCCGCGCCCGGGCTCGCTTCTCGAGCGCAGCACCTCGCCGCCCAGGTTGATCGCCTCGGCGGGCCTCCCGGCGGCTGGACACAGAATGACGTCGTAGTTCTTCGCCCATTGCAGCAGTTTCGTCCGGGCGGCGTCCTGGCGCTCCAGCAAGTCGGTGAACTCCGGCGTGGGGAGCGGCTCCATCTTCATGCGTTCCAGCAGCACCGGCGACGTCGCCTTGGTTCCCCACTTGTCGGCGACGCGCTGGACGAAGGTCCAGCCGTCAGCGCGGGTCAGGCGGAATCGGACCTCCTCCATCTCCATCATCAAGTCCTTGGGCAGGTCCTCGCGGATGCGGCAGCCGGCCTCCTCCAGATGCCCGGCGGCGCGCCGCACGGTCTCCTTGGTTTCGGCCGACGTCTCGGCGACGCCGTTGTCTGGATAGAACGCAACGCGGAGCTTACCGACCTCCACCAAGGCTGGGTCGGCCCACGGCACGGGCACGATGGCTGCGTCGCGGAAGTCCGGCCCGCTAATCAGGGGCAGGATAAGGATCAGGTCTTCGACGCGCCGCGCCAGCGGTCCGAGTTGCTGCCAGGAATCGTAAATACCGCCGTAGTCCACGATGTGGCCGGTGCGGGGCACGCGGCCGGAAGTCGGCTTAATTCCGGCGATCCCGTTGGCGTGGGCCGGCCCGCGGATGCTGCCACCCCAGTCGCTGCCGATATCGAACGGGACGCCGCCGGCTGCCACGATCGCGCCCGCGCCTCCGCTGCTGCCGGAAGTGGTCCGCGTGAGATCGTATGGGTTGTGGGAGGTGCCGTAGATGATGTTAGCGGTGGAGTTGACGCCCGGGATTCCGCCTCCGGCCAGCGTGAATTCCGGCGTATTCGTCTTGCCCACTAGGATCGCGCCGGCCTTGCGCAGCCGCGCTACCACGGTAGCGTCCCGCTGCGGGACGTAGTTCATACGGCCCACCGTGCCGCCGGTGGTGATGACGCCTTCGGTGTCGATGGAGTCCTTGATGGTCATGGGAACGCCGTGCAGCGGGCCCATGGACTGCCCGCGCCAGCATCGCGTCGGCGGCTGCGGCTTCTTTCAGCGCCCGCTCGAAACACGTCTGCACGACTGCGTTGAGCTTGCCATTGACGGCTTCGATGCGCGCTATGGAGGCGCGCACGGCTTCCACGGCGGATAGGTTCTTTTCGCGGATCTGTTGGGCCATCCGGACGGCCGAGGGGAAGGCGTCGTCCATGGCGGCGGAAGCCGAACGCTGGAACAGCAGGGCGGCTCCGCCGATTTGTCCGGCGTATCCCAGGAAATCGCGTCGTGATGGAGTAGGCATGCTGGACCCTTAGAGAGACGGCCGCTGCCAGCCGCCGGTTTTGGATTCGAGATGGGCCGCCACGGCGAGCACCACGTGCTCGGTCCAGGGGCGTCCCACGATCTGGATGCCCAGGGGCAGGCCTTCCGGCGAAGTGCCTGCGCGAACGACGGCGGCGGGCCAGCCGAGGATGTTGTAGGGGAACGTATAGTTCCAGCCCTGGGGGCCGGGCGGCTCGCCCAGCTTGGGCGCGGGGCGCGCGCTGGGCGGGCAGAGGATGGCGTCGTAGTCTTCGAGGAACGCCAGCATGCGGCTGCGCGTTTCGTCCAGGCGCTCCTGCGTTGTGGCGAATTCGGCGGCGGAAATCAGCGAGCCGGTCAGGCCGAGCTGCGGCGAGGTCTGTTTCGTACCGGCCCGGTGGACCAGCCGCTGCACGCGGGCGCCGCCGTCGCCTCCTAGGATCCGCCGCGTGAGATCGACGATCTCCTTGAGCTGCGGCGGCCTGGCTTCGGTGACCTTCGCGCCGGCGGCCGCCATCCGCGCGACGCTGTCGCCGACGACCTTTCCGATTTCGGGAGTAGGGTCCAGTTCTCCGTTCGACATGTACCAGGCGATGCGCAGCGTACGCAGGTCCACTTTACGGTAATCGCCCAGCGGGACGGGAGCGATGGCGGCGTCCAGGTCGTCCGGGCCGGCGATGATCGGCAGCAGGAGCGCCAGGTCTTCGACGCTGCGCGCGAGGGGTCCAATCTGCTGCATCGAATCGGCCGCGCCGCCGTAATCGATGATGTGGCCGGTGCGCGGTACCAGTCCTTGCGTTGGCTTGATGCCGGCAATGCCGCAAGCGTGGCTGGGCACGCGGATACTGCCCGCGAAGTCGCTGCCGATTTCAAACGCGGCGCCACCGCAGGCGATAATGGCGGCCGCGCCGCCGCTGCTTCCCGACGGCTGGTACTCCAGGTTGTACGGATTCCGCGTGGCTCCGTAGATCAGGTTGCTGGTGACGAACGACAACGTGAATTCGGGCGTGTTGGTTTTGCCGAGCAGAATGGCCCCCGCGGCGCGGAGGCGGGCCACGACGGTCGCGTCCTGCGCGGGGATGTGCTCCTTGCGGCCCAGCGTCCCGCCGGTGCTGACTACGCCGGCCGTGTCGAAGGAATCCTTGATGGTCATGGGGACGCCATGCAGCGGGCCCTTCGGCCAGCCTTTGGCGAGTAGCGTGTCGGCTTCTTTTGCTTCGGCGAGAGCGCGCTCAGCGCAAAGCTGGACGACGGCGTTCAACTGGGGGTTCACTTTGGCGATGCGAGCGAGACAGGCTTTCACCGCTTCCTGCGCGGATATCTTTTTTTCGCGGATGCGCCGGGCGAGGGCGGCGGCCGTGAGATAGATCAGTTGCGCTGGGTCTTCAGGCACCCGTCGCACCTCCGGGAAGTTATCTAGGGCAGGTTATCTAAAGATGGTACAGCGGTAGCGGCGCGGGAGTAAAGCCGGTTAGGCTACTTACTCAAGAGCTGCTCGATGAATGCGTCGTCGTTCTGGCCGGAGTAGCGGTAACGAAATCCAGCAAGTGGCGCCGTATGGCCCATCCAGTTCGCGGGGTCCGTCCACAAAACCGGGCGAGTTCCCATCGCCTTCACCAGATCCGGCAGATCCCAATGGAGCAGAAAGCCGGGGATCATCGCGTCGAAGAGATTGTTGTTGAGCGGACTGTCCATAGCCGTGCTGAGATTGGGCGGAGTGTGGTCGAGCCAGATCCGGCTGATTCTTGGATCGACGGCGGCGGCCAGCAGGAGCCACACGCCCCGGACGTCGCGCGCGGCGCCGCGGATTTTGCCAGGGTCTACATCGTCGCGACTGCTCAGCAAATCCACGCCGCGCAGGATATCGTGAGCACGCATCGCGGGCAGGTCGCGCCCGATCGAATTGGCGCGCGCGTTGACCATCCAGTTGCCGAGGTAGGGGCGGTTATCGTTCGTAGCCGGCGAATCGCGCGGCTCCAGTTCCAAGACGACGTGGCCGCGGGCGGCGGCCGACTCGGCAAGCGCGGCGCTCGACCGGTCCTTGAGCAGTAGCAGCGCGGGCTTCCGCCCCGGTGACGCGGGCACCTGCAAGACGCTGCCGATTGTAACGCCGGGCTCGCTTTCAAAGTTGAGGCGGAGACGCCGGCCCGTGGCGGTGTTCTCTTCTGTAAGCGTCGTATAGGCGGGTGCGCGGGCCTCCCGAGGAATCCCCAGGCGGCGCCACCCGGCCCGCAAATCCCCAACGCCGCCAGGAAGCCTTTCCGCCTGCCCCACCCCCCCCAACCGCCCGCGGAAAAAGCGGCCGCCGGCCCCGGCCCCGCCCCGCGCCGGTTTCGTGGCTCTCCATTCTGCGCCC
>JACXTT010012005.1_pt1 | contig 11527 bp, 11 predicted proteins | sample 9270951 | NCBI WGS metagenome assembly JACXTT01 (sample SAMN15532306, study PRJNA645909) | rock metagenome | isolation source: weathered quartz diorite | place: Puerto Rico | collected 2017-06-21 | reverse complement strand
GCCCTGGCGGCGGGGCATCGCCCGGTTACGGAGCGGCTGCTGGGCGACTCGACCTTTGGCGGAGCTGCTTCCGTGGCCACCTATGCCCAGCACGGCGGCTGGCTGCTCACCCCCCAGCAATTGCCCGCGAACTCTGACGCGTGGAAACGTGGTCTGTATGCCTATCGCCGCGAAACCATCGAGTTGCTCTTTCAGCGGCTTATTCAAGCCTGTGACCTCAAAGCTTGCCCGACGAAAGGCTTGGCGCGCACGGGCACCTCTGTCCTCGCCAGCGTGTGGCTCTACCAAGTCCTCTTTCTGGAGAACTATCGCCATCACCGACCGGTCGCTCACATCAAGGCGATCATCGATGAAGGACGGTGGCGCATTGCCGCCTGAATTACGCGCAGGCTTCATTTATATACGAACGAATGGCATTAAAGTTCTCTCTGCTGTCTTCAGAATATAACCATTTCTTTATTGCCTTTTGGAACTGTTGCAGCTCGCGGATATGTGATTGTTCCTCTTCGGTTGGTTGGTACGTTTCCATCGGTACACTTCGTGAATCCCTAGTGAGTATGTAAGGCAAAATATAGGTTGTAGTTTGGAATTTTCACATGGTTTTGTTAAGGTCAACGTTTAGACCCGCAGCTTTGAGTTCTTTGGCCAAAGGCATTTTCCATGCGCCGGCCCTATCCATCGAAATATACGCCATGCCTTCATAATCCGACGGTTTCTCAATGTCATCATCTTGGACCAATGCTGCTACGTGGTGCCGTCCTAGCTTTCCCATGCAGTACCCTAGTTCGAGAATGACATTTTGGCGGGCTCGTGGTTTGAGGGCTAAATTGTCGCTTTTCTTTGCTCCGATGTCATCGGGTGTGAGAAGTACGATTGCAAAAGCAGCGTCAGAATACTGCTCTAACTTCTCAATGATTGTCTTTCCCGCGTTCACCTGTTCATGAAGAATGATCGGTTCGAGATCGAGTTTGCCGACAAATCGAGCAACGGCCTCGCGTGCGCCTTCGTTATGGCCGTGAACAATAAAGACCTTGCTTCCAGCTCTATTAGTGGTAGGCAAAATTTTCTGAACCTTTGACTGATAGCGAGAGGGGATGCCTCCGCTCCCTGCCCAGAATCCTCGATCCGTAACTAAGTAGCTCTCTGGAGGTCCATTCGGAAGTGTACGTTCAAAGATATCACCTTCTTCGATAAAGAACTTTGGATCGTAATCGGTGAAGATTTTGTTCGTTTGAACTGATGCGCGAATATTCGGAAAACGTTGTCCATCAGGTTTAATGAGTGTCACACGATCGCGCATAAGGTCGCTCATAGTATGAGCTATCTCCTTTGTTTCAATTTGTAGCGTATCGAATCACAAACTGGTTAACAAAGAAAGAGTCAGCGTACCCCCCGCGAAGCGGGTGGCTTGCTGGGTTGGGCCGTCTCAAAGACGGCTAGTTGCGGTTAAAACCTCCCCGCCTGATCTTCCGCCTCTTGTTCGCGAATGTACCGCTTCACTTCCTCCAGCTCGTAGCCCACGGTCGATACCGCATAACCACGGGCCCAGAAGTGAGCCCCGGTAAAGTTTTGCAACCTCCCGCCAAACTGTCGAGCAATGGCGACAGCTCTCTTGCCCTTCAAAAAGCCAATGATCGAGGCCACCGCATGCTTGGGTGGGATCTCGATACACATATGGACATGATCCGCCAACAAATGCCCCTCTACAATCCGACATTCTTTCTGCCGAGCGAGTTCATGAAAGATCCCGCCCAAGCTCGCTCGGATCTCGCCATAGACCGCCTTACGGCGATACTTAGGCACGAATACCACGTGATACTTGCACTCCCAGCGCGAATGCGCCAAGCTCTTCCACGGTTCAGTCATCCAGTCCTCCTGCGGATATGCCAGCAAGCCATCCTGGGAGGACTCTACTCCCGTCTCGCTCAAAGCTCTTCAAGTCGCCCTAGTCGAACTAGGGGCTTACCTCCATTAACGAGTTACAAATTAGACTTGGGAAGGAAATTTTTTACTCAAATATAACCGTAAAGAGTATTTACTATTCAATACAAGGCACGTATAATCACGCCGAATACTTGGAATTTACATTCCGTCCGCAGGCTTCCCAAAACATAACAACGAAGAATACACGCGGTTCGTCTACACGCGGGGAAGGAGCGGATCATTATGAGCCTGCCGTTTCATCCGGGCGCACTGCTGCGAGAGAAAGTCCAAGAGCGCATCACCGAATTCAAAAGCATGAACACCAACCGCGTCCAGCGGCGCGCAGAAGGGCGCATGCTGTGCACGGCACCGCTGGCGGTGTCGCTTGGGCTGTACGCCAACGCCGTCATCCATGGGCAAGACCCGAGCACCTGGCGGTTGGCGGCTCTCGGCGGCTTTGTGCTACTGCTGGGGGCCTGGAAACTCTTTGGCGGCCCGCGCGGCATCTGGTGGGGCATGCAGCTTTGGGCGCTCTCCTTCGCCCCCCTCTTCCTGATGTTCGGATGTCTTTTCCTGGCGGGCGGCGTCTTGTTTTTCGTACAAGAAGGACGCATCGAGGACGGCATGCTCGAAGTAGTCGGCATTGCGGCAGGTATGGCCCTGCTTGGCTATGTCGGCAAACGGTATCTGGAACGGATCGAGATGGGGGAACAGTAACAACCGCGAGGCGGCCAGACTCAGCGACACGAATGCGCGTATGAGCTATTCCAATCAGCCCGAAGGCGGCTTGCTGACCATGCTGGTCAGGCCGGTGACCGACAGCATACGGGAACACGCCGCATTGCCGCCGCTGCAGAAAAACATCAAGCGGGCCGCCAGCGGCACGACGATGGTAAGTTTCTGCGCGTATCTCGCGCTTGGAACCGCCGGTGCCTGGGACAAACTGCCTCCGCTCTTTCTGGTGGGATGGGCCGCATGCACCGGGTTCGGCCTGTTGTGGATCGCTGTCGGCGTGCATGGATCGCGCGGCACGGTCGATATCATGGGGGCATTCTGGGCAGTTGTCGCCGGCGTCGGTTTTGGCTGCCTCCTCGTGTGGCGTGTGTATCTCCCTGCCGACTGGGGCGTCTGGGGCGGCTCGAACAGCCTTGGCGGCTTTCTGTTACGCGGGATGTATCTCAGTGCCATGGCCAGTAGCGCCATGCGCTGCTGGTGCAATTTGCGCGGCCTGTTCAGCGCTTTGCCGTCTCCTATTCCCAAAGATATGCCCCGCCGCCGGTTGGTGCAGGCGGGCGATGCGTCGGAAGCCGATACTTTGCGCGCGTTGCGCGGCGGCAAGGCGAACCAGGTCGATCTTGACGATATGGATTTCTAACGATGGAGAAAGCGCTCACCCCCTCGCCACTACATTTCGGGTTTCACTATAACAGCCACACGAACCAAGTCGGCGCGACAGAACTGCCCTACCCCGGCGAGCGGCATGTGTTGCTGTTCGGATTGAACGGGGCTGGCAAATCGACACGGATCATCGTGCAAAATCTTGTCACGTTGCGGAACCGCTCCATGGTGATCTTTGACGTGAAAGGTGAACTGGCTGCGATGACGGCGCGCGCCCGCCGGCACTATGGCGATGTGAAAATTTTGAACCCCTTTCATGTCCTCGATCTTCCGAGCGACGGCTTCAATCCGCTGGCGCGGTTGAATCCCGACACGCCGACGTTTTTCGATGAGGCGGCAGCGCTGGCGGAAGCGATGGTAGAGGTGGAATCGAAAGATCCGCATTGGGCGGAATCCGCGCGCGGCCTGCTGCTGGCGTTTTTGATGTGGGAGGTCATGACCGCGACACAGGAACACCGTACGCCGTCGCTGTTCAATGTGCGCTGCATGCTCACGGAAGCTGACACCTATGAAAAATACACCGATGCGGAAGGCAAGCCGCGCCAGCGCTTGGTCAAAGGGTTCAGTTATACCGTGGCGCAGATGATTACGCATGGCGGCGACACGATCGCCAGCCTCGCCGGGCGCTTCTCCCGCGAGGAAGGCCGCGGCGAACTCGCCAGTATTCAGTCGACCGCGATCACCCAAACGGAATACTTGCTCAGCACCGCGATGCGGCGGGATCTGGAGACCACGGGCGGCGTGGATTTTTCGCAACTCCGGCAGCGCCCCACTACGGTCTATGTGATCCTGCCGCCCGATGAAATTACCCGCATGCGCCGCTGGACGCGCATGGTGATGACCTCGGCCTTGCGTGCGCTGTTTCAGCCGGGTGCGGTCAAAACTCTCTTCGTGCTGGATGAGTATTACGCCGCGCTCGGGCATCTCAAGATTGTGGAAAATGTGTGGTCGCTGGTGCGTGGTTACGGCATTCAACTGATGCCCGTCATCCAATCGGCGACCCAGCTGAAAACCCTCTACGGGGAAAATTGGGAGAATTTCGCGGCGCAGGCTGGCGCTGTGATTACGATTGGGCCGCCGGGCGATTTGCTGACCGCCAAGTGGATGTCCGAACGGTCGGGCGTGACGAGCGCATGGGAGGAAAGTTTCAGTACCGGTGAGCAAAACAACATGCAGGGCATGGGGATGAGCCACGGAGCCTCGGCGCGACAAACCACGGCGCCGTTTCTGTTGCCGCAAGATTTTCTCGATATGAAGCCCGGCAGAGGGCGCATGTGGTTACCTGGAGAGGGGTCACGCAGTTTCCCCTTTTTTGCACCCCATTACTGGCGGCGCTCGGATCTGCGGCAGCTGGTGGATCCCAATCCCTACCACGCGGCAAGTGCCGGCGCGGGCGACGCGCCGGTATCAGCACCGATGCGACACGTGACGGCCACTTCGTCGCCGCCGTTCGATCTGGCGGATTATCTCGGGACGCTCATTGTGGGGGCGTTCGTCGTCGGGATCCTCGTGTTTCTCTTTACCTTCAAATCACCGCCGAAATCCTCCGTCTCTTCCCCGCGTACCAGTGCCCCTGTGGGGCAAGCAGTTTCGCCAGGTGCGCAACCGCGTCGTGCGACTTCTCAACGGTGAGGAGCAATAAAATAGGTTGGAAAGCCGCATTGCAAACAGGAGTGCAAACTCCGGCATGCATGTGAACGAAGACAAAAAGATGGTGCTAACAGGGCAGGAAAAATGCGGCTCCTAGAAGCGATACCTCGTGATACTGGGGCCAGTTAGTGAAAACCCCCGAAAACCCGCCATCCCAGGCCTCATAACCACCACTTACCAGACCTTGAGCCAGCCGCACCCTACAGAAGGGTAGCAGGGTCAGTTATAACAACTCCTGTACCGTTCTTGCAGATGTCCTCCTGCAAAATTTTAAAACGGCACGGCGTTCCTCTGAAATACCATGACATTTTCAAAAGCTGCTATTCATCTAGCCGTGGTACTGTTCATTTCAGGTAGTGCCATTGCAGACAATACCCAAGTCATCACCGTTATGGGAAATGTTGTTTCCGGCACCGACCAACTCAATATCTTTGGTTTTGGCGTCAATGCTTCTCTTGCAGGGAAACCATTTATCGTTACCTACACCTTCGCCGCAACAACCGCGCCGCTTTTCTTTAATACGAATTGCGTTTCAGGATTTTTGACGACGTTCGGCCTCTGCCAATCCGGTTCATCACACCTGTCCGGCACGACCGTCATGCGGGTTGGCAACAACACCCCTTATATTGATTTGAACGGAGGAGAGGTATCTCGGCAAACTCAAGGCTGGTGGCCTACCCACTACATCACAGGGGTTGGTAGCTTCGCCGCCTTCCAAATTCATGGAAATGCCCTAACAACAGAGACAGGGTCAACACCTGATTTCGATTGGCGGTCACCTTTTTTCGATGAGAAGTTCTCAATTCTGAAATCTAGCACCGGTTCGTTTCTTATCTTCGCTAACGATGGCCTAACGCAAACGTCCGGAGTTCTCGCCCCAACCAGCATCAGGGTTTCGAAGGTCCCTTGTACCGTCGAAGCTGTGGAGTTGAACATTAACAATACCACAGGCAAGCAACCCAATATCGTGGGCGGCAATGTCGTTGTTTTCGACACGCCAACGCATTTCTATGGGAATAGGAGGACAACGGTCGATGTCACCGTAACTCCGGTCAGTTTCGCTTTGACGCCGGTCAGCTTTGGCGACAAGGAAACAGGCGGTGCAGAAAACGACGACCCCTATAATATTCGATTTACCTCTCCGACTCTCCCGAACCAATTGCTCTCAGTTGGCGCTATCCCGGACCCGAAGTCCGGTAAAACAACCATGCAATATTTCACCAATTACGGTGGTGGAATATATGACTCATTCAACGACGAGATCGTAGCCTCCGCATGCGGAACACAATCGAAGGCTCTAAAAATCTATGAATACTTTCCCTACCTCGACGAAGCTCACATCTTCAATTTCGATATGGGGGAATCTCGGGTTGACGATGCAACTTTCGTCAAATCTTCTGACCTTACGGCAGAGCAGATTCAAACGTTTCTTGAAAACGTCACCTCGGGTCCTGACCCTTCTTTCCTCGCCGCCTTTTATTTCGTTAAAACAGATCCAAACGGAGCAAATACTGGTTTTTTCGACGCCAATGGCGACGGCGAGTATCACGCCAAAGACGATGAGCCCTATTGCTCAAATGGAAGCACGACCTGTGTGGCAGAGGGCACCAAAGGCACTCCCGATATGCTTGCCTCGCATCAGATCGCTGAAGTAGCAACGGACAAAGACATTGACATAAACCCAAAGGTAATATTGACAACCTTACAGAAAGAATCCGGCATCCTCACTAGCACTACTCTGCCATCTAAACCCAAACGTCCATCTTACGTTATTTTAAATGCTGCAATGGGAACCAAGGTATCATGCACTATTGGCGATAAACGAATATCACTCCCCAGTTTCCTAGAGCAAATAAAGTGTGGCGCAGCCACACTTAGTGACCTGTTTGATGATAATAAGTTTGATGATGATAATAAGGAGGCCAAATATCCATTCTTTTTTCCCGCCAACAAAACTGAGATCAAAAACTACAATTCCCCTCCCTGCGACGAAAATAATCCCATTTACCCCTGTACCGACGTCGTGCAAAGCATTCAATATTCCTGGGAACCGAAAACTTTTGACCCCGAAACAAAGAAGAGTTTGTCTTGTAATCGACGCCGGCACAATAACTGCGCCATTGTGGGGTTTTGGATGAAGAATGCTGCCACTCGTACACAATATAACTATACACCCTTTGTACAGACTACAGCCGCAGAGACTAGGGGTGGTGTCTACAGTTTTGAATATTGGTGGCTTCGATTTAATAACAATGGCTGGTATCAACCATGAGCCAATGAAGGAAATGATGTTAACAAGAAAGAAAATAAGCGGTTGGAGATTGGTGATTGTTACCAGTGTTGCGTGCCTAACCGTTCTCGTCGTAGCTGTAAATTCTTCGGCTCGAACCAAGCCTGTGACAGGCGATACTCCCATCATGGCAATACCAAGGAACGCCGTTTTTAGTCCGGATCATACGCTAGCTGCGCATTTAGGCCCACGGGGATTTGCAGACGGATTATATATCTTAAATCTTGTCACCAGAGAAGACAAACTCATCTTAAAGGATGCGAACGGGCTGAACATATTTAGTAATCTTACGTTTTCACCAGATGGAAGTCACTTAATGTTCCTAGCGAGCGGGCCAACCGCGTATTATCCGGGTAATGTTTTTACCGTACGGCTTGACGGTTCGGAGTTAATACAATTGACAGACTCTACAACTCAGAAAGAGCTCATGGAAACTGATGAAGAAACTAATGATTATGACGTAGAGTCAGCCTCTCTCTCTCCTGACGGTAAGAGAATTATGATTGAACTCGTCTATGGTAAATTCCTTACAATTGCTGTCGGAGTTATATCGGCAAACATTGTTAAGCAAAATCCCAAGCCGCTTGCCGATGGTGAGCCGCTTTTCTGGAATAAAGACGGTAGCGGAATTTACTATCGCAGCAACGATGAAACGTTGCATTACCTAGCATTACAAGCCCCTATAAGAAGCATACCCTTAATGGGACGAGAGAATGACCGGATTGTCGGAAGGATTCCGGGAACAGACACTGTATTTGTTGTAAAGAATGACCGTAATGTTAATGGCGTCAATTGTCGCGCGAATTGCGTCCTAACCGTTGAGAGTCTCGACGGAGCGCCAGTAAACCCAGAATTGACCAAATACGCTGCAAGCATTCCAGTAACAGACTCGGAGGGACGTACTCTGAGTACCATTGAAACAAGTGACCTAACTCATTTCTCAATCAAATATGAAGGAGGGATGGAGCAGGAAAAACGAGGGATTCCCCAACAGCATACGGAAACAATGATTTTTCCGTCAAGGCCGTCTCAAATAACTCCAAAGCCATCGCGTTAAACTTCAGGCCTTCTGCCCGTCGGCCCTAGAAGAACTACCCGTATTTCTACATTTTGTGTCAGGTACTGTGTGGCTCCGGACGTAGAAAGCCCTTTATGGTGAAAATCTTAAGGTCGTTCAAAAGTCCTCGGCCATCTGCTTCGCAGAGCACACGCACAAACGGAAGGTTTGGATCCTTATCCGAACGGAGTTAAAATTCCTCCTCGTCGTCGGAAAGCGGTTGCGCGGTCTTGGGCCTAACCGGTGCCGGAGGTGGATCGTCCGGCTTCACGCCCAGCGGCAACAAGTAGACATGCCCGCTAAACCCGCCTATAGGCAAGCGGTTGAGATAGACATGGTGGCCGTTGCTGCTGTCGCTCTCGATGCGGGCAATGCCGATTTCCAGCCAGCGCCCAGTGCGGCGACCTTCCCGCCGTAAAGCATAGGCAATGTGCGTACATGGTTTCTGTTCGGTCATAGCGGCCTCGCTCTAGCACGATTAGAGATGTGGTGAAAGAAAATGCGTCGCCGGGTCGGATACATCGTCTTGCTGACACAGCTCGTCCTGCGCAAGCGCAGCGTTGGCGTCCCAGAGCTGAAGCCAAGTCAACGTCTCCTCCAGGAAATGTGCGACGTGGGGAAACGCCTCCAGGCGGCGCAGCACGCGCGCCGCCATGCGAAATCCCTTCTCCGTGTCACCACGTCGGCGGCGCCGCCGCGGCGCGGGCGCAGGCGCGGGGTGCGTCAAGAGTTTTCCCAGGGCGCGAAACTGCCGCCCAACTTCATCTCGGTTCTGCCCGCTTCCTCCGGTCCCCCGCGCCGTTCCGGCAGTGGCGCGGGTCTCATCGTTCGCGGGTACGCCCTGGATCGTTCTGCCGTGTTCGGTCGGCTTCCGGTTCATCAGGTCGATCAAAGCGCGTCCCAAACCGGCTGAAATCTTCTTGATCCCGCGTTTGGCGCTGCCGGTCAGCCTCGGTGACGCGCCGCCGGTCGTCTTCACGCTGCCGGCGTGTTTCCAATTCATCGGGCCGGTCGAATACGCCGCCGAAGCGGCTATAGTCCTCTTGCAACCGGTTCTGACGCTGTTGGATGGCCTCGGCCTGCCGTACATCGCGCGCCACCGCCCGTTCTTTCTCAGCAGCAGCCATGGTGCCGGCGCCAATATCGCGTTCTTTGATCTCGCCCTGCTCGTGCGCAGAAGGTGACCCAACCCACCGATCAAAGGCACCGGCCAGCCGCTGGGTGCCTGTTTCCAGCGCGGCACCAAGGATCCGCCCGGCCACGGCGGCGGTGGCTCTCACTACCTCACTCGCGGTCATCAGCGCGCCGTGGAATCGGCCTCCTGTTCGTGCGTCTACAGCGCGCTGGGGTTCTGGATCCGGTGACCCTGCAACCGACATAGAGACCGTCATGTCATCAGCACGCGGTTCCACCGCAGGAGCAAGCGGCGGCACAAGAACCGGGGCGATCTCTAAGGCAGGAGGCGGGCGCATGCCGTCGGCTGCCGGGGCATTGTCCTGAGAGGGCTGGGAAGATGGGCTGTCCGCTGAGCGGATGACGTCCTGCGTGATCTCGTGCGCGGCGCGGGCGTCAGCCGACATCGCACGCTGTGCTGCATGCTGCCGTTGCTGCTCTTGGGCGTCGGCCAGGGTCGGCAAGGCGGTGCGGTCGAGGTCGGACAGTTTGGAGCGGATGGCAGCAGCGCGCGCGCTGACGGTCTTGGTATTCAGCGCCAGATAATCCCCGCTGCAGTCCACGACCAAAAACCCGTCGCGCCGGTCGGCCTTCGCTAACACATACCCCTGTTCCTGCAGCGCCGTCTGCAGTGTCGCGCCGTTATCGCTGCGCTCGTAGGCCTCGCGCACGAACTGGCGGAAGTCGCGCGGATCCGGCCCCTGGCTCTGTTTTGCTTGCTCAAACTGCCATTTCTCAAAGCCGCGCTCCGGGCGCTCCTGACCGTTCCGTTCGACATGCACCCCTTGCACACGGGCATGCGCAAATTCCTTCTCCAGCTGTCGCGCGGCCTGTTCATGTTTGCGGTAATTGTGGCTGTCGGACAGCGCCCGGTTATGCTCCAGGTCAATCCGGCTCCAGACGATATGAACGTGTTCCCGGCCATGCTTCACATGCTGCACCACGACGCGCGGCTGGCCGGTAAAGCCTAGTTTCTCTTCCAGCACGTCCACAGCGTGTAATTGCTGCTCGCGCGTCAACTGCTCGTTCGCTCGCCAGTCGATATGCGCGTGATAGAGCGGCTTAGTGCATTTGGTGAGAATGGCCTGCTCTTCCATCTCCTTGAGCGCGCTCGGCAGCGTATCGAAAAAGCAATGACGGAATTCCAGGATCGCTACCCGCTCATTCTCCGGTTTGCGCAAGTGACTGGCTAAAGCGTAGCCGTTGCTGCGAGAGCCGCCTTCGATGATCATAGCAGCGGTTTCCATCCCAGCGCAGCCCGCATCTCGTTGGTGAGGGCTCGCAGATCTTTCACCAGGGCGACCACATCCTGATCGAGCACGGGCTCGTTGAAGTTTGCGGCGCGGCTGAGTTGATAGACATTGCCGCCGATGCGGCTGGTCTTCACAAGCAGTTCCTCCAGGGCAGCACGTTCAATGGGAGGCCGGCGCATCGCCCGTGGGCCAGGTGTCCCCAGCGCTGACTGCCGCAGATACGCGCCGACGCTTAACCCGGCATCGCTGGCGCGGGCTTCCAATTGGGTGCGCTCCTCCGCCGACAGCCGCACGCTGACCATGTGGCAGTCCGGGCGTCCACCCAGCTTGCCGCGCTGCGGCGGCTTCCGCTTAGGCGGTGTCGTCATACGGCGCCGCCTCGAAGGTGCGGAAACGTGTGGTTTCCGCGGCGGCCAGCCCTGGCCGCTGGGGGTATGCAACAGGGGGCCTGTGGCCCCCTTTGCCAAGCGTGTGGTGGTATCACCACACATGGCTTGTACTCCAGCCTGTTAACCATACTGATAGCGTATCAGGATACGGCAGCTACTGCCAGTAGGGGGTCGTGGAACACTGGCGGGGGCAGTGGCTTGCTGCGGTCTGCGACGTGATCTGGCTGGTGCGCCCTGCCCTTTCGCCTAGCGCTTCCTCACGATGTGCCTAGTTGAGTGGGTCAAGTCCCCGAATCCCTGTAAAGTGGCTAGGCAGCAGACGCAGCACTTCTGCGGGAGGGTGCGTCAGGGGTGGTCTCTGACATCCTCTCATCCTGTTCGTCCAGCTTGAGCC
>JACXTT010012004.1_pt1 | contig 11529 bp, 12 predicted proteins | sample 9270951 | NCBI WGS metagenome assembly JACXTT01 (sample SAMN15532306, study PRJNA645909) | rock metagenome | isolation source: weathered quartz diorite | place: Puerto Rico | collected 2017-06-21 | reverse complement strand
GCCGACGTGGACGCCGCGGCCGACATCATGGCCTCCTCGAAATTCCGCAACGCCGGCCAGGTGTGCGTGTCGCCCACGCGCTTCTACGTGCAGGAGAAGGCGTACGACAAGTTCGTCTCCCGCTTCCTCGACAAGATCAAGACGCTCAAGGTCGGTCCCGGCACCGAGCCCGACGTGAAGATGGGGCCGCTCGCGCACAAGCGGCGCGTGCCCGCGATCGCGGGCTTCGTCGAGGACGCCAACGCGCGCGGCGCGAAGATCCTCGCCGGCGGCCACAAGATGGGAGAGCGCGGCAATTTCTTCGAGCCCACCGTCGTCGCGGAAGCACCGGACGATTCGATGCTCATGACGAAGGAGCCCTTCGGCCCGATCCTCGGCGTGAGGCCGTTCAAGACGCTCGACGAAGCGATCGAGCGTGCGAACAGCCTTCCTTACGGCCTCGCTGCGTACGCGTTCACGACGTCGACACGCAACGCGACGAAGATCGGCGACGCGCTCGAATCCGGAATGGTGACGATCAACCATCTCGGCTTCGCGCTCGCCGAAGTCCCGTTCGGCGGCGTGAAGGACTCCGGCTACGGCAGCGAGGGCGGCTCGGAGACCTTCGACGGCTATCTCGTCACCAAGTTCGTGACGCAGAAGGGATAGCGAAGCAAGCTGCGCGAAGGGTTCGCGCAAGCCCCGCGCAAGCTTTGGGCGCGCGTTTCCTGTCGCGCCACGACATATTTGACCCCGGTCAATGCCGCCCGGCGCGGCGCCGCCGTTCAATCGCGAAAACCATAACCGCGCCACGCAGGCAAAGGAGACCCCATGAGCCTTTCCAGGACGATGTCGACATGCGTGGGCGCCGCCGCGCTCGCGTTCGCCGCCGAGTGCGGCGCGCAGTCCACCGACGAGCTGAAGCGGCAGATCGATTCGCTGCAGCGCCAGATCGACCAGCTGAAGTCGACGCTGGAACAGGTGCAGCGCCGCCAGGCCGCGCCGCCTCCGGCAGCGCCCGCGCCCGCCGTGGCCGGGCACGAATTCCTCGAGCGCAAGCCCGGCGATGGCGTGACGTTCTTCACGCGCGGCGGCGAGGTCACCCTCTACGGCAACCTCGACGTCTCCCTCGACACCGCGACCAAGGGCATCGGCGGCCTCGTCGACGACAGCGGCAACTCGCCGCCCGGCAAGCTCGGCTGGAATCCGGACATCTCGACCAATCTTTCCTATGCCGGCGTGCGCGGCTTCCAGTCGATCGGCGGGACTTCGACGCACTTCCTCTACCAGGTCGAAGCGCAGCTCGACATCTCGGTGACGCCGGGCGCGGCGCAGACCAACAGCAACACGAGCGGCCAGGTGAAGAGCGCACTCGCTTCGCGCAACACCTTCATCGGCCTCGGCTCGCCCGAGTGGGGCGCGATCAAGATCGGCAAGACCGACGCGCCGTACAAGAACTCGACGCAGCGCATGAACGAGTTCTCCGGAATGTGGGGCGACTACTCCGTGGTCATGGGAAACACCGGCGGCGACAACCGCACCGAGTTCGGCACGCGGCTGAGCCACGCGCTGTGGTACGAGTCGCCGAAGTGGAGCGGCGTGACGCTCGCCGCGCTCTGGTCGCCGGGACAGAACCGCGCCGACGACAGCAGCAACATTCCCTCCGGCGAGCCCGAGTGCGCGGGCGGCAACGTTCCCGGCAGCGGCGGTCTCCCGGTGGCGTGCAACGACGGCGCCTTCAGCGACGCGTTCAGCACGATGGTGGCGTGGGAGAACGGGCCGATCTACCTGACTGCGGCCTACGAGCTCCACAGGAAAGTGAACCGCACCAGCGACCTGCCGGCGTTCAATCCGCTCGACATCGGCGACGAACGCGCGTGGAAGGTCGGCGCGCAGCTCAAGTTCCCGACGCACACGACGCTCAGCCTCATCTGGGAGGACATGAAGCGCAATATCGACGCGTCGCTCGATGACCAGAACGAGCGCACGCGCACGGGATACTGGGTCGCGCTCAGCCAGGCGGTCACCGCGCAGGACAGCGTCCACCTCGGGTGGGCGCACGCGAACAAGGCGAAGGGCGATCCGGGCCAGCACAACCCCGATGCGTCACAGGCGGACGCGAACAATTTCTTCCCCCGCGCCGACAACTCTGCGAACATGTACACGATCGCGTGGAAGCACCTCGTCGACCGGAACCTCAGCTGGTATCTCGATTACGCGACGACGGTGAACGCGCGCTTCGGGCACTACGACCTCGGAGCCGGCGGACGCTCGGTGACGACCGACTGCCACGACGGATCGAACCCGGATACGAGCGGATTCGATCCGCACGGCGGCGCGCCGCACTGCTGGACGGGCGCCAAGCTGCGGGCCGCGTCGATCGGACTCAAGTACCGCTTCTGACGCCGATCACTTGCCCGGCGGCGGCGTAGCTGCCGGGGCCACTGGCGCTAGCGCTTTTCGCAGAGCAATGCCGGAAGGATGTGGCTCTCGATCAGCGCCTGCGTCTGCTGGTGCATGCCGCGCGTGTTGTAGTTCTCGCGCGCGATCACGAGGGCCACGCGCAGCTCCTTCAGCGCGACGATCGCGTTGCCGCCGTTTCCCGCCATGAACCACCCGGACGCGTCGCCGCACGAGGAGTGGTACGCGCGGTGCCAGAACAGGTAGCCGTACTGCAACCCGGGATACGCGTCGCGGCGAACCGTGAGCGCCGCATGCATCCACGATGCGGGGACCACCTGCGTGCCGTTCCATCGTCCGTCGTCCACTAACAGCCATGCGAGCTTGGCGAGATCGCGCGCGGTGAGCCGCAGGCCGCCGCCGGTCATCGTCTCGCCACTCGGCGAATAGGGCCATTCGCGGCGATCGATGCCGAGGGGCGCGAGCAGTCGCTGCTCGACGAACTTGTCGACCGGAACGCGCGTGGCTCGCTGGACGATCTGCCCGAGCAGGAAGCTGCCCGCGGTGCAATAACGCCACGGCCCCAGGCCACCCGCGTCGCGCCGGTAGCCTTGCATCGTGGGAAGATCCATCGCCCAGCGCGTCCAATTCCGCCGCTCGTGCATGAAGTTCTCGTTGCCCGGGCTCGCGTCGTCGTCGTCGTTGCAATCGAGCGCGGAGGACGTCGTGAGCAGGTCCTCGAGCGTGATCGCGCGCTTCGCCGCGGAATCGTTGCGGAACGGCTCCAGATCGCGGAAGAACCCGAAAGCCGGCGCGTGCACCGATGCGATGGCGCCGTCGCCGATCGCGATGCCCACCACGAGCGACGTCACCGACTTCGTCGCGGAACGCGTGTCATTGAGAAGCTCCGGCCCGCCGCGGCTGAAATACGCTTCGTACGCGACGCGGCCCTCGCGCATCACCACGACCGCGTTGGTCTTCGGAAACTCGCCGCGCTCGACCGCCTCGGGCAGTCCGGGAATGGCGAGCGTCGGCGCAGCGAAGCAAGCGACGCTTGCCGCGGCGGCGAGGAGAACAGCGGGAATGCGGGCGCGCATCGGATGGAATCATAGGACGCCGTCGCGAGCTTCGGCCGCAAATCGCGACCCGGCGCCGCGGTTTGGCCGCAGAATACCGAGCCTCAGCGCACGAGGCCGCCATGGATCGCATCGATCGCCGGATTCTCTCCCTCTACCAGGTCGACACCCGCCGCACGGCCGCGTCGATCGGCGCCGAAGTCGGCCTTTCGGCCGCCGCCGTGCAGCGGCGCCTGAAGGCGCTTCGCGCGGCCGGCATCGTGCGCGCCGAGATCGCGTCGCTCGATGCGGCGGCACTGGGCGTGCAGGTGCTGTGCGTGGTGCTGCTCACGATGGCGTTGCGCCCGCAACCGCAGCTCGGGCGGTTCAAGCGCGAGTTGCGCGCCGCTCCGGAGGTGCAGCAGTGCTATCACGTCACCGGATCGGCGGACCTCGTCCTGATCGTCACCGCGCCGAGCATGGAGGCGTACGGCAAGCTCGCCAGCCGCTGGTTCGAAACGAACGAAAACGTGGCCCGCTACGAGACGCACGTCGTCCTCGACCGCGTGAAGGTGGGCCTTTCCCTGCCGCTTCCGGCCTGAGGCGAGCGTTACGCGGAAAAGCTCGGCACTCTCGAGGGATCGGCCATCGCGTAGCGCGCGCGCCCGGCGCGCTTCGCGGCGTACATCGCGCGGTCGGCCGCCTGCAGCAGCTCGTTCGCGCTGGCCCCGTGCTCGGGGTACATCGCGATGCCGATGCTGCACGAGATCCGCGATTCGTAATCGTGCTCCTCGACGCGCAACGGCTCCTCGAGCGCCTCGTGGATGCGATCGGCGAAGAGGCGCGCCGCGTCGGCCGAGCGGCACGTGGTGCCGAGCGCGACGAACTCGTCGCCTCCCACGCGCGTGACCAGATCCGCCTCGCGCAGCGTCGTCTGCAGCCGCACTGCGACCTCGCGCAGCAGCGCGTCGCCCGCGGCGTGCCCGAGCGCGTCGTTCACCGGCTTGAAGCCGTCGAGGTCGCAGTAGAGCAGCGCGAAATGCGTGCGTTCGCGCTTCGCCTCGCCGATCGTCTTGTCGAGCGCGGTCGAGAGGTAGCGCGCATTGGGAAGGCCCGTGAGCACGTCGTAGGCGGCCATGCGCGCGATCGTCTCCTCCATGCGCTTGCGCTCGGTCACGTCGCGGCCGACGCCGCGATAGCCGGCGAAGCCGCCGCGCTCGTCGAACAGCGGCTCGCCGCTCACCTGGGCCGCCTGGATGACTTCGCCGTCGTCGCCGCGCCGGACGATCTCGACGTCGCGGAAGGGCTCGCGCGTGTAGACGATGGCGGCGAGGTCCTCGGGCTCGATCGCGAAGGGCGTCTGGCCTCCGCCCTCGATGCGCGTGAAACGCATCCCGGCGTCCTGCTCCCAGTACCAGTCCGACGAGAGCTCCGCGACCCAGCGATAGCGCGTGGCGGCGTCGTTGAGCTTCAGGATCGTCTCGCGCAGGTGGCGGCGCAGCCCGTTCACGTGCGAGGAGAGGAGCGTGATGCAGCCGAGAAGGATCGTGAAGCCGACCAGGCGCACGATCTCGCGTTTCACATCCAGCTCCGCCGGGCGCAGCCATGCGGTGAGGCCGATGGCGGCGGCGTAACAGGCGAGATAGAAGCCGCCGAGCGCGATCATGGCGCGCACGCCGAGCGTGAACATGCCGAAGATGAACGCCATCAGGTACATCGCCATGGCGACCGCGCGCACCGGGCCCGCCTCGTACGCGAGGTACGTCACGGCGAGCCCCGCGGTCACGAGCTGGGCGACGCTGAGCGTCGGGTCGGCGAAGCGCAGGTTGGCGTGCGTGCGGAAGATCACCATGAACGCCGCGACGCATGCGGCGACGATGCCGCCGTAGACGGCCATCGCCTCGACGCGCAGGTAGCCGGCCCACGCGAGGAGCCCCGCGACGAGCACGGTCGCGGCGCTGATCGTGGCGGCGAGCGCGAGCCGCCGGAACCGCAGGCTCTGGTCCTTCTGCTGGCGCGGCGACAGCTCTGCCATGGCCCATCGTACCAGTGGGCATAATGCCGCGATGCCGCTTCACCGCGCGCTGGCGCTCATCATTCTCGCGGGCGTGTTCTTCTCGACGCTGGACGCGACGGCGAAGTACCTCGTGCAGGACCACACGCTGTTCGTGGTCGTCTGGGCGCGCTACCTCGGGCAGATGGTCGTGGTGACGCCGATCGCCTGGCATCGCGGCGGCAACGGCTTCTGGCGCACGCGGCACCTGCGCACGCAGCTGGTGCGCTCGTTCTTCCTCCTCCTCGCCACGCTTTGCTTCTTCGGGGCGCTGCGCTTCGTGCCGCTCGCCGAGGCGACCGCGATCACGTTCCTCGCGCCCATGTTCGCGATCGCGCTCGCGATCCCGGTGCTCGGCGAAGAGCCCACGCGGGCGCGCTGGATCTCGGCCATCGCCGGTTTCTGCGGGATCCTCCTGCTGGTGCGGCCCGGCTCGGCGGTGTTCCACCCGGCGGCGATCCTGCTCGCGATGGCGGCGATCGCGAATGCGATGTATCAGCTCCTCACGCGCAAGCTTCCCGGCGACCCGTCGCACACGACACTCTTCTATTCGGCGCTCGTCGGCACGCTCGGGCTTTCGGTCGCGCTGCCCTTCGTGGAAACGCCGGGCGACGTCACGATGCACGACGCGTTCTTCCTCATCCTCCTGGGCTTGCTCGCCGGCCTCGGCCATTGGTGCCTCACGGCCGCGTTCCTGCGCGCGCCCGCCTCGCTCCTGGCGCCGTTCACGTACCTGCACATGATCTGGGCGACGATCTACGGCTACGCGATCTTCGACCAGCTTCCCGACGCGGTCTCCGCCCTCGGCATGGCCGTGATCATCGCGAGCGGCGTCGGGCTGGTGTGGCACGAGCGAAAATTCTCCCTCCCCCTTGGGGGAGGGCCGGGGAGGGGGTAACCTTCCGCGATGGACATCGAAAAGATCAAGCTCAAGACCGAAACCGGCGCGACGATCGACGTGGTCGTGCTGAGCAAGCGCGCCGAATCCATACAAGTGGTGCTGGGCGAAGGCGTGCACAGCGTCAAGGCGACGCTCACGCCGACGCGCAACGGCCTCGCCTACGTCGGCAGCGTCATGGGCCGCGAGATCGTCTACGAGCGCAGCCGCGACCAGGTGCAGGCCGACATCGACCGGTTGAATCCCGCGCTGAAGCAGTCCAGCCGCAAGCGCTAGCGGCCGCCGTCCCACTTGTGGCCGCGCGGCGCGGCCACAATATCCCCGCCATGTCATCCGTCTTCACGGGCATGAGGCAGGCGCTGGGCGCGGGCATGACGCTCGAGCAGGAACGGCGGTTCAGTGAAGACGTCGCGCGCGAAGGACCGCGGCTGCGAAGCTTCGTGCGCCGGCGCGTGGCCGACGCCGCCGACGTCGAGGACATCCTGCAGGAGGTCTTCTTCGAGCTCGCCGAGTCGTATCGCGCGGTGCAGCCTGTGGAGCAGGTCGGCGCGTGGCTCTTTCGCGTCGCGCGCAACCGCATCGTCGATCTCTTCCGCAAGAAGAAGCCCGAGCCGTTCGACGATGCGATCGACGGGCGCCGCGAGGGCCTCGGCATCGAGGACCTGCTGCCGTCGTCGGACGCGGGTCCGGAGGGCGCCTACGCGCAGCGCGTGCTCCTGGAAGAGCTGGAAGCCGCACTCGGCGAGCTGCCGCGCGAGCAACGCGAGGCGTTCGTCGCGCACGAGCTCGAGGGCGTCAGCTTCCGCGAGCTCGCCGCGCAGACCGGCGTCGGCGTCAATACGTTGCTCTCCCGCAAGCGCTACGCGGTGCTGTACCTGCGCGAGCGCCTGCAGGAGATCTACGACGAATTCACGGAAACAGGAGGTTGAGATGCATAGGGTCGGCCACGCAGTGAAGATCGCGCTCGTGATCCTTCTCGCGGCGACGCTGATGTCGCTCGGCGTGATGGTGCTCTGGAACTGGGTCGTGCCGCCGGTGATGGGCTGGAAGGCGATCGACTTCTGGCAGGCGCTCGGGCTGCTCGCGCTCTCGCGGCTGCTCTTCGGCTTTCGCTTCGGCTGGGGCTTCGGGCATCGCATGCATTGGCGCGGCCGCATGCTCGAGCGCTGGGAGCGCATGACGCCCGAGGAGCGCGAGAAGTTCCGCGAGGGGATGCGCGCGCGCTGCGGCCATCATCGCCGCGCACAACCGCAGGAGCCCGCCGCCTAGCTCGCGCGGGATCGCCCGGGCTCTCGTCCCGGTTGCCGGCATCCGTCCCTTCCGCGGCGGATTTCGCACCCCCACCGGGCGGTTTCGTCGCAGACTTGGCCGCGCCGGGGCGGTCGGCGTAGATTTCGCCCATGGACGTGACGCTCAAGTCGCTGCTCCGCCCGGACGGCGACCCCTGGAAGCCCATCCCGTACGCCATGGCTGTCTCGCTGGTCGGCGCTTCCGGGTCCCTGGTCGCGGCGATCCAGTACAAGGATTGGCTGTGGGCGACCGAGGTCACCGTTTTTTCCGTCCTCTGTGCGCTCGCGGTCGTCGGCCTCGGCTGGGTCCTCTGGCGTGGCTTCGGCGAGCGCGTGCCGGCGCCGTTCGCCCTCGCCATTGCCGTCGTGGTCGGCTGCGTCGCGACCGTCGCCCTCGAGATCGTGTGCTCCGAAGCGATGATGCACATGCCGCATCCGGACAAGCCCTACCTGTACCAGCTCGGGATGGCGCGCGGGCCGATCATCTGGTGGGGGCTCGCGGTCGCGATCTGGTACATGTTGAAGCGCACGGAGCTTCACTCCGCCGAGGTGCTGCGGGCGGAGCTTGCTGGCGAGGAGCTCCTCGCGAGCGGCGCCGAGGCACGGCTGCAGGCGCTGCAGGCCCAGGTCGAGCCGCACTTCCTCTTCAATACGCTCGCGCACGTGAAGTGGCTTTACCGCCGCGATCCGGCGAACGGCCGCCGCATGCTCGATCGCCTGCTCGATTACCTGCGCGCGGCGCTTCCTCGCGTGCGCCAGCCGACCGCCACGCTCGCCGAAGAGCTCCAGCTCGCGCACGCCTACCTCGACATCCAGCAGCTGCGCATCGGCGGCCGGCTCGCGTTCACGATCGAGGCGCCCGCCGAGATCGCGCAGCTGCGCTTTCCGCCGCTGATGCTCCTTACGCTCGTCGAAAACGCGATCAAGCACGGCATCGCGCCGCAGACCGACGGAGGCACGATCGCCATTCGCGCCCAGGTCGACGAAAACGTGCTGCGTATCGAGGTGCGCGATACGGGCGCGGGGCTGCGCGCCGTGTCCGGCAAGGGCATGGGGCTTTCGAACGTGCGCGCGCGGCTCGCGGCGCTCTTCGGCAGCGGCGCGCGCCTCGTCATCGAGCCGAACCTGCCGCACGGCGTCGTCGCCGCGATCGAGATTCCGCGCTGATGGCGATCCTCTGGCGTCCACTTCCGGTGCTCGGCTCCTTCAGCTGGAAGGGCTTCGCGCTCTTCATGGTGTTCGTCACCGCGTTCACCGTGTGGACCTGGTGCGGCGTGCTCCTCGTCGACAAGCAGCTCGACATGAGGGAGCAGTGGGAATACCTGGTGTCCCTCTACCAGCGCATGGTCCTCAACTTCTTCCCGGGCTATTTCCTGATCGCGCTCGCCGACGGGCTGCCGCTGCGCGGCCGCAAGCGTGTCGCCGCGCTCACGGCGGCGCTGCTCGTGGGCATCGCGCTCACGGTCCAGGTGCGCTGCGTCGTGGCGAACCAGAAGTTCTACGCCTACGAGGCGCGCGTGCTGCCGTATTGCACGACATTCCCGACATGGCGCACGTACATCGACTTCAGCGGCTCGTGGATCACGCCGATGACGATCATGGGCATGGCGATGATCTTCATCTTCACGCTGCGGCGGGATCGCCAGCTCATCGCGCTCCTGCACGGCGCGCGCGCCACCGAGCTCGAGGCGCGCCGCCAGCGCATCGAATCCGAGATCGAGGCGATGCAGTCGCGCGTCGATCCCGACAAGCTGCTCGAGACGCTGCGGTCGGTCCGCTCGCGCTACGAGACGAGCCTCGCGGAAGGCGAGGCGATGCTCGAGAGCCTGATCGTCGATCTCAGGCGCGCGGCCGGTCATCCGCGGCCGGAGGCGGCCGACTGACATGACACATCCGCGCGCCGTCATCGCCGAGGACGAAGCGAACTTGCGCGAGGAGCTGCGCGAGACGCTCGCCTCGATGTGGCCCGAGCTCGAGATCTGCGCCGAGGCGAAGGACGGGCGCGAGGCGCTGCGCGCGCTGCAGGCGCACAAGCCCGACATGATCTTCCTCGACATCCAGATGCCGGGCGCGAGCGGCCTCGAGGTCGCGCGCCAGGCGAGCGGGCGCTGCCACGTCGTGTTCGTGACCGCATACGACAACTACGCGGTGAGCGCCTTCGAGCAGGGCGCGGTCGACTACGTGATGAAGCCGCTGTCGGCGGCGCGCCTCGCGCAGTCGGTGCGGCGGCTGCGCGAGCGGCTGAGCTCCGCGCCGCCCAGGATCGAGGAATTGCTCGAGAAGATCGCCGGGCGCCTCGACGGGAAGAAGCGCGAGTACCTGCGCTGGATCGCGGCCTCGCAGGGCGGCGAGACGCGGCTCGTGACGATGGAGGAGATCGTCTACTTCCGCTCCGACAACAAGTACACGCTGGTCGCGACCGCCGACAAGGAAGCGCTCATCCGCATCAGCATCAAGGAGCTCGCCGAGCAGGTCGACCCGGGCGTCTTCTGGCAGATCCACCGCGGCACGATCGTGAACGTGGGCTACATCGCCGGCGTCACGCGCGACATCCGCGGCCACATGGCGCTCAGGCTCAAGAAGCGCTCCGAGATGCTGCCGGTGAGCGATTCGTACACGCACCTCTTCAGGCAGATGTGACGTTGTGGTGCATTGCTGCACCGCAGCAGTGCGCCAATCCGCTCCAAACCCCACTTTTCCCCAGTAGGACGGCATGGCACGGCGCTTGCTGAGGCGTTGAGCGAAGCGCTTTCGCTTCGGGACCGGAGACGCCATGTACGCCGACACCATCGAAGGCTTCGCGAAGGTCGCGGAGAAGAAGCTCGCAGCGTTGCGCCGCGCGCCCGGCGGTTTCTTCGTCGCCAGCATGCTCGCCGGCGCCTATGTCGGCATCGGCATCATCCTCATCTTCACGCTCGGGCAGCTCGCCCCGCCGGAGATCCGCAAGCTCGTGATGGGCGCGACCTTCGGCATCGCGCTCACGCTCGTCGTGATCGCGGGCGCCGAGCTCTTCACCGGCCACACGATGTTCATGGTGCTGCGCGGCTTCGCCGGCAAGGGAAGCGTGCGCGACATCGCCGCGACGTGGTCGATGACCTGGATCGGCAACCTCGCGGGCGCGCTCCTCCTCGTCTGGCTCTTCGCGGTGGGCGGCGGCGGCGGATTGCTGTCCGCGCCCGACACGCTGGTGATGAAGATCGCGTCGGTGAAGATGAACGATTCCGCCTCCGCGCTCGTCGCGCGGGCGATCCTGTGCAATTGGCTCGTGTGCCTCGCGATCTGGATGTCCGCGCGCGTGGACTCCGACGTCGCGAAGTGCGTGGTGATCTTCTGGTGCCTGCTCGCTTTCATCGCGAGCGGCTTCGAGCACAGCGTGGCGAACATGACGCTGCTCGGCCTCGCGCTCGCGGGCAACCATCCCGAAACCGTGTCGCTCGCGGGATTCGCCTGGAATCTCGGCTGGGTCACGCTCGGGAACGCGATCGGCGGCGCGGTGTTCGTGGCCGGCGCCTACTACGTGTCCACCTACGGATTCCCCGGCGCACGCGCGGCCGCGGAGCCGGCGGCGCAGCGCGCGGGCGATGACTGAGCGCTCGCGCGGAAAGGTTCTCCTTGTCGGCGCGGGTCCCGGCGATCCGGAGCTGTTGACGCTCAAGGCGGTGCGGGCGATCGGCGCCGCGGACGTGATCCTCGTCGACGCGCTCGTCGACCGCCGCGTGCTCGAGCACGCGCGGCCGGGTGCGCGCGTGGTCGAAGTCGGCAAGCGCGGCGGCTGCCGCTCGACGCCGCAGCAATTCATCGAACGCCTGATGGTGCGCTGCGCGCGCGCCGGCGCGGTCGTCGCGAGAGTGAAGG
>JACXTT010012003.1_pt1 | contig 11529 bp, 19 predicted proteins | sample 9270951 | NCBI WGS metagenome assembly JACXTT01 (sample SAMN15532306, study PRJNA645909) | rock metagenome | isolation source: weathered quartz diorite | place: Puerto Rico | collected 2017-06-21 | reverse complement strand
GGAGACAAACGAAAGGATCATAGACGAAGCCACAGCAGCGTGGAATGCCCTGCCTGGCTGTTACTTGCCCTCGACCGCGGTCCGGAAGTGCAGAAACTTAATGCATGTTCACCGACACCAGAGGTGGCCAGCTGCCTCCAACTCGGGCGGTTACCTCATATCCTCTTCTTGAGCCTCCGTGACAAATCCAGGCTCACCTTAGTCCATCTCCTGAATGAATGTAAACCCTGGTGTCGACTTGTCGCACAACACGGCCAGCGGACTGGCCAAGTCTTACGGAGAACGACTGCGCGGCTGCAATGTGCGCAACATGGATCCGGAAAAAGCCGAAGGCTTGAGTCCGGAACTACAACGGGCACTGGAGCGGTTACCGGCGGCCATCGCAGAGCTGAGCGAAAGAATCTGCGAGTACAACCAGCGGATCGAGGCGTTCCAGGAAGAGAAAAGACAAAGGCCAAAATGCCGAGTTCCGGTGACTGCGTTAATCGCCTGGCCCACGTTCCACTCTTAAGTGCAACGACAGGTCGCCAAACCGATGGCAGCATCGGCTGAACCGAGAACGCCCAACTTGCACTGAGCGAAACGATCGCTCTCGAGAGTGCGGATGGAAGCATGGCGACAGCGGCCACTCGGCGGGGAGAAAAATGATGTTTGACGAAATGAGAATAGAATCGACTTGACTCCGACCGGCCTTCTCATGGAAGGCGATTCCCCTCACGACCTCGGTTGTTGTGAAATGAACATTTAACAACAGGCGTCGCGGTCACAGCAGCTCGCCAACTACTGCTTTCCCGCGCGCGTGGTGTGGCAACCTGAGAGTTCTAGACTTCTCCGCGAAATTCATGTGGTCTGGTCAATTTCTTCCTTGGTCAGGGGAACGCCGAGGAGAGTGGTTCCGTATTTCTCAAATTCCGCCTTCCGCTGCTCTAGCGTTTGGGGCGTACTATCGTTGCGACTTGGGTCCCACCAAACATCCATCAGCCCTGCAGGCGTGTAAAGATGGATTGCTCCGCTGGTGGACCTGGCTTGCATGACTCCAGCGGTGCGGAATTCTCATTGGCAGTAGCAAGGAATCGCCAGCCCCCAGACGCTGGCGCTTGCCTCCAACTTCCGCCACAAATTCGCCAGCCAAGATATACAGCCATTCATCCTGCTCATGATGGAGGTGGAGAGGCGCACCGACATAGGGCGGGTGTTGTCCCACAGGAACCACAAAAGCGGCCAGCCTGACAACAGTCCGAAGGTCGCGACGAATTCGCTAAACACAAGAGCCCATCCGTGCCGGGCCTGTGTGGAAAGCGAATACCAGGTCAAACCAAACATCAGGTGAGCGATAATGGCTCCACCGATCCCCCCAGCACACTGCGCGACAATATAGAAAAAAAGCTTCTGACAGGGAAGCCCGCGCTCCATAGCATCGGCCACAGTTACGGCAGGATTGAAGTGTGCACCGGAAATCGACCCAAAAGTTAGAATCAATGCGACTAGGGCCGCACCGGTAGCAATCGTGTTTGCCAAGAGGGCGATCGCAACATTTCCGCCTGCCAGCCGCTCACCCATTACTCCCGATCCAACTACGGCGGCGACGAGGAACGCCGTACCCATAAACTCCGCTGTAACCCGAGCGCGCAAGCCGAATTTCATTGACGACCGATGTTGTCGAGTTCTCGCCTGATTGCCAGGCGATCCAAGCTGGTAAGAGGCAGGCTCAAGAACAGACTGATTCTGCGGTCGAGTATGAAGAAGGCGTCGCGAAAAGCTTTAGCAATTTGTTCACGTGTTCCCACTACTGTGGCGGGATCGGGGACACCCCAGTGTGCTGTCATGGGCTGCCCTGGCCAAATTGGGCAGACTTCCTTTGCAGCGTTGCCACAGACCGTAAAAACGAAATCGAGTCTAGGAGCGTCAGCTTTCGCGAATTCTCCCCAGTTCTTGCTCCGGAGACCGTCCGTTGGTAAACGAGCACCCTCCAATTGTTGGATAGCTTCCGGTCGAACCGCGCCTGAAGGATGGCTACCAGCACTGAACGCAGTGAAGTTAGGTTTACCCTTACGATTCATGATGGCCTCGGCCATGATCGAACGAGCCGAGTTCCCTGTACATAGAAACAGAACATTGAAGTGTCCCTGCGTTTGCGTCTCCTCAGTTGCAGCAGGTTGGGACGCAGCACGATTGCCGTGGTTTTACCGCTCGGACGAAAGCACTCATGAACTTCCCATCCACCTGCGGTGCCATGGCATCAACATCAACGTTCTGGCCTGATAGAAATTCGCGGGCATCTTCGATGCGATAGATTCTGGTCGGCTCAAGGTCAATTTGCTCGAACCCAGCGGAAGCTAGCTTGTTGCGGTACTCGTTTTCTTCCAGTGCTCCTGCTAGGCAACCGACCCAAAGCAGGACGTTACTGCGAATCTCCGGAAGCATCTCACCCCGAGTCACGACGTCGGAGACCGCGAAGCGCCCTCCCGGTCTGAGAACTCGGAAAGCTTCCTTCAACACGGCATCTTTGTCAGCGGATAGATTTATGACGCAGTTTGAAATGATGACATCGACAGAATTGTCTGGCAGAGGAATGTGTTCAATCTCGCCCTTCAAGAACTCGACATTTGCCAGCCCTGCCCTGCGCTTGTTCTCCCTGGCCAAGGCCAGCATTTCGTCGGTCATGTCGAGGCCGTACGCTTTACCAGTTGGCCCGACACGTTTCGCAGAGAGCAGAACATCGATGCCACCGCCGGAGCCGAGATCAAGGACAACTTCTCCTGGATTCAGTTTCGCCAACGCCGTGGGATTGCCGCAGCCTAACGATGCGAGGAGAGCCTCTTCAGGAAGCTGTCCCGCTTGTAGGGCGTCATAAAGTTCGGACGTAATCGGGTCACCACAGCCGCTGCTGGTTGTCACCCCACAGCAGGAGCTTCCGCCACTCGTGACACGCAGGGCTGCCTCTCCGTACTTTTCTCTTACTACTTCCTTGATGTCTACGCCGCTCATGTGACCCCCTTCACTTACAAATTTGAATGACTTGTTCTGGCTTGACTGCCTTACTGCGCGTGCAGCATTCCGCGTACAAAAACTGCAGTAGTTCCTGGAGTGCTTCAGTGTTCGCGGTGTAGTGCAGAAAGGTGCTCTCTCGCTCAACATGTACAAGGTCTTCCGCTTTCAGTTTGTCTAGATGGTGCGAGAGGGTTGAGTTGGGAATGTCGAGTTCTTCCTGAATCTCGCCGACCACGAGGCCGTCGGGGTGGGCCGACAGAAGCAGCTGCATGATGCGAAGGCGCGGCTCGGTTCCCATCGCCGAAAACATATCGGCGTACTTGGCGATTTTTTCTATGGATTTCTTGGATTGAGCTACTAGCATATTTTGATATTTGCAGAAATATGGGATAATGTCAAGCCGCTGGTTATTTCCCTGTTGACTCTGGTGTACGCTCCAGAGTGTATGCTCTGGTAATGCAGACGTCGGGCATGCAGATCGGCGAGCTAGCGAAGAGAACCACTTTAACCGTTGATGCCATTCGTTTCTATGAGAAGAGACACCTGCTGCCAAAGGCAATACGCAGCGCAGGCAGGTTTCGGCTATACACGACGGATGATGTCGCACGCCTTCGCTTCATTCGGCAGATGCACAGGCTGGGCTTTTCCCTGCGAGAAATCGGCGAATTGATAGGTCTTCGGGCTGCAAAAATGGATGCTTGCGAGTCAGTGCGAGAACTTCTGAAACAGAAGTTGGCCGACGTGCGTGGCAAGCTGCGTGAGCTGCAGCGTCTCGAAGGTGATCTAGTGGCCGATCTACAGAAGTGCAACAGAGAACTAAAGCATCGGCAGCGACACGTCGCCGGCGCTTGCCCTGTCCTTGAAGAGGTAATGACGAAATGAGAATTGAAGTTCTTTATGTTCCGGGCTGTCCCAATGTCCAGCCTGCGGTGGAACGCATAGAGAGAGTGCTCGTCTCGGAGTCCTTGCAGGCAGACATTGAAGAAGTTCCTATCAAGAGTGACGCCGAAGCGAAGGCTCTACAGTTTCCCGGTTCGCCGACCATTCGCATCAATGGCAACGATATTGAACCTGTCGAGACGAAATCACCCGGTCTAGCTTGTCGGCTGTACGCAAATCGCAGCGGTGTTCCGTCAGAGGGCATGCTGAAGGTGGCTCTATCAAGAGCGAACCAAGAGGAGGGCGCATGAGAGTTGCCGAACGAGCAACTCCCGTTGCAGCGGTTATTGCCGCCCTCTCAACTTTGGCATGCTGCGTCCCATTTGGATTTCTCGGCGCCGTTGGATTGGCAGGAGCAAGCGTGAAATTGCAGGCAGCGCGGCCTTGGCTCCTGGTTGGCGCTATCGCGCTGCTCATGGTCGGATGTGTGCAAGTGTATCGTGGCCGGAATCAATGCACGAAGCGCAGCACGCTTAGCATCACGCTGTTCTGGACGGCGGCTGCAATAGTTATTCTGATTATCCTCTTCCCGCAAGTCATCGCGAGCGTGTTCGCCGGCTGATCCTAATGCGTGTGAACATGAAATACATACCGTTGGCCGTTTGCGCTGCGCTCGCGTGCGTCGTCTTATGGTACTTCTCGGGGGGATCGAGACCGAGCGGTCAGCCACCGCTCACATCCCTTACGCCCAGCAATCTCGACCAGTTCAAACGTGAGTTCAACGGGGCGGCTGACCGCAATCGCATGGTGCTACTGCTCTCGCCCACTTGAGCGTATTGTTTGCGGGGGTCTTCCGCGATCGAGGATGTACTGAAGCAAAATCAGTCAGCAAATGTGCATGTTCTTGTCGTATGGGAGCCCATGCTGCCCACCGACTGGTCAAGGCCAAGTGGAAGGGTGCAATCACGCCTCTCCGATCCGCGAGTGGTGCAATTCTGGGACAAAGACCATCTCGTCGCGCAAGAACTGCGGCAACAACTTCCCGCCCAAGTTTGTTGCCAGCGTAACGGCGTAATATGGGATTTCGCTGCGCTCTATCCGAACCAAGTTCAATGGGGTTCCGCACCTGTGTACTCTGGAGGCGCAGTTCTAGATGTAGCGGGGGAAGTACGTCAACGAGTTTCCCTGATGAGCCTCGGCCACTGACCAGTCAAGAAAGATGAAATCGCTCACAGCTTTTGGCTTTCGCAGTGACCGCAATGTTGGTTTCCCTAGCCTCATCGGTACTGATCCGGTTAGGAGGAGAATCTGTGGATTCTCGGAGGCGGTCCTCTCGTTTTTTACCATAAAGGGTATCGTCGGGGCGGTAGTTGATGCTTCGCTGGAATTATTTAAATATTTGTTTGCCGGTGTTAAACGATGCTTCTTCCGGCTCCTTGAGCCCTGGCTCAAAGCGCCCATAGGAGACAGAGAAGCACTTCGGTACTGTTCGGACTTCCAGTGACCGTGACCTCTTGTGTGCGGTCCGCGGCGCCCGCGAGCAGAAGAATGGCGCCGCAATACATCAGCGTATCTGCCATGTAATTGAGGCCGTTGTCGAGGCTGGCGCGTTCGACGACTGCGATCGGCACATAGACGACTAACTCCACGAAGAGCACGGTCAGGCCGATCCACGTGGCTGCTGCGCGGGTTTTCTTGCCGACAAGCAACAGGATACCCGCGACTGCATAAACCACGGCCGCCAGGTATGTCCAAATGGCGTGTCCGAAGATCCACTGGGGAGTCATCGGTTCCAGCGGAACGCCGGGAACGTGATCGGCGTGGATGAATTGCTCGAAGCTGTAGAACAGGACGGGAATGGCAACGAAGTATCGCGCAATCGTTGCAAGGACGTGCTTCCCGCGCTCGCGCCCCCGCCCCGCGAGGCTGGCTGACAGCGCCAGAGCGCCGCCGCTGAAAGAGAGCTCCCGCAGCGCCAACGTCACACCAAACCGATCCCGCAGATTGTGTGCCCAACCTGGGGCGTCCATCAGCACTACGAAAAGGAAAAATGTCAAGGCGAGCAAGCTCGCCGAGAGACCTGCCTGAATCTTCGTCACCAGGCTCAGCGCAGCTGCGATAAAGCAAGCGCCTACGAAGTACGCCCAAAACAGATGCCACGGAATCCACCGCGGTACGATCGACGCGATGGCCTTCGTCAGCGTGAAGTGTTCGGTGCCGAAAGCCGCGAGTGGCGCGGCGTAGAAAAGGGGTCCGAACAAAATCAACTTGTCCAATCCTCGCGCCTTTTGCCAGTCGCCGCGAAGAAAGATCGTGACCAGTCCGATGGCGAAAGCCACTCCAAAGGCGAGATACGACCAAATCACCGTGCTCGGAATTGTGAAGAAAGCCATGACTGCCGACGAATTCAGTAAGTTCTTGCTCATGACGATTCCTTTCCATCCCGTCTCGTCATACCCCAGTATTAATGTCCGGGAGATGTAATCACCTCTTGGGGCTGCTCTTTGCTGCGGCTGCTTTCTTGCTTTTCTCCTATAGCCATGCATATTCCGATCTGGTTCTGGATGGCCGTCGTCGTGCGTTTAACATGGGGAAGTTCTGGGCTCTTCCAAAAGCTCGCGACGAATCATCTGTCGGCGGAATCCACAACTGTCTGTCTGGTGATCGGCTTCTTCTTGCTCGACCCATGGCTCTATCCGCAAGAATCGCTACTGATGTACTCCACACGCGCTCTATTTTTCTCCCTGCTGAGTGCGCTTCTAAACGCGCTGGGGCGTGGGCCATGCTGAAGGCAATGCAACACGGCGGGAAAGCCTCAATCGTTGTGCCGTTCACTGCGCTGTATCCTATCGTCACCATATTTCTAGCTCCCACGGTATTGCACGAACCCGTCACTCTGTTGCAGAGTGCGGGGTTAGTTTGCGGACTGATTCCGGTGGTACTTTTATCAACATAAAAAATCACATTTCTCCAGCGCGTGAGCAAGAACCCAGGTTTCTAACCACTCATGTGACCACGTTGGCGTCCATTCACCACTCCATGGGCAGGCCTACATAATTCTCCGCGAGGCTTTGGGAGGCCGCCCGCGAACTGGTGACGTAATCCAGTTCGGCAAGCTGACGCCGGTGATCGAACGGATTCTCGTCAGGGAATCGGTGCAGCATGGACGTCATCCACCAGGAGAAGCGCTGTATTTTCCAGACCCGCCGCAGGCAGGTTTGAGAATACGCATCGAGCAGGTCATGACGTCCGGTCGCGTAGAAGTCCGCGAGCGCGCGCGCCAGGATGCGACCATCCGCGACTGCGAGATTCAATCCTTTGGCTCCAGTCGGGGGCACGATGTGTGCCGAATCCCCGGCCAGAAACAACCGGCCGTACTGCATGGGCTCGACCACGAAACTGCGCATCCCAGTGATACCCTTTTGCAGAACCGGGCCTTGGGTAAGGCGCCATCCGTCTGCCGCCAGGCGCGTACTCAGTTCCTGCCAGATCTTTTCGTCGGGCCAAAGGCTGATGTCTTCATCCGGCTGGCATTGCAAATACAGACGGCTGATTTGTTCTGTGCGCATGCTAAGCAAGGCGAAGCCGCGATCGTGATACGTGTAGATCAGTTCTTCGGATGAGGGCGGCGCTTCAGCCAAGATGCCAAGCCATCCGAACGGATAGACCCGCTCATACTCGGTTAGAACGCCCTGAGGAACGCTCGGTCGGCAAACTCCATGGAAGCCGTCGCATCCAGCAATGAAATCGCAGGTCAATTCGTAAATTTGACCATCCTTTCGATATCGGATTTTCGGCTTGGTGCTTTTGAAGTCATGCACACTGACGTCTTCAATCTCGAACAGGACCTGGCCGCCCGCGGCGATGCGGGCATTGGTTAGATCTTTGACGACCTCGTGCTGGGAGTAGATGGTGATCCCCTTTCCGTTGGTCAAGTCTTTGAAATCGATACGATGGCCGTGCCCACGGAAGCGCAGCTCGACTCCATAGTGAATCAGGCCCTCACGCTTCATCCGTTCGCCCACACCCATTTCTACCAGCAGGTCAACCGTGCCCTGCTCCAACACGCCAGCGCGGACTCGTTCCTCAACGTATTGCCGGCTGCGGTTTTCGACCACGACCGACTCAATTTCTTGCAGATGGAGGAGATGGGAAAGGATGAGACCGGCTGGTCCAGCGCCTACAATTCCGACCTGTGTGCGTAGTGAGGTAGGCACCAGTGTGCTCAGGGCCGCAATTCAACAGATTTACCCCCGGAAGGCTAGAACGAAAACTTGAAAACTGCAACTTTGTTCTCGGAGTGCCAAGAAGAGGAGCCTGTTGGCCAGCGTGGCCCATGCCGAGCTCGTCTGTTGTTGCAAGTTCCTGAAAATAAACGACGGCTCGTTTGACCCGGGAGGAGTATTCGTCCATCCATCAGCCCGGAATTGGTACTTGTAAGCGCCCTCCGAATGTCGATTTTACGACTTGCCCCCGTCGCCGAAGGATCGTCGCAGGCAGAGCGTAGAAAACACGTTCACATGTTGTTCCGGACGCAATGTGCCGACGCTCGGAATCAGACAGATGAAGAGATATTCTTGTAAAGTTGACACATTCCTATATAGGAATATATAGTTCTCTTCATGGCGCGGGCCGCGACAACTTCGGATGCGTTTAATGCGGTGGCTGAGCCGCGGCGTCGCGAGATTTTGGAATATCTCGCCGGTAGAGAACGGCCTGTAGGCGACCTTGTCGTCCGGCTTCGAATGGAGCAGCCCTCGGTCTCGAAGCATTTGAAGGTGCTTCGGCAGGTAGGGTTGGTGAGGGTGCGGCGGCACGGGAGGCAAATGTTGTATCAGGCCAATGCGGATGGGATTCGTCCCTTATTTGAGTGGACGAAGACGTTCGAGCGTCTGTGGGCGCATCAGTTGCTGCGCATCAAGGAGCGGGCAGAGCGGGAGGCGCGGGAAGCGGAGAAGGCGTGAGCGCGGTCCGCACCGGGGCCTAAAGCCCAGCACAATGTAATGAATTACGCGGTGCTAGATGCGCCGCTCTTTCTACTAAATGATCAGGAGAAATCAATGAGCATGAGTCCGACAGTCCCGGGAATTGAGAGTTTGAGCTTGATCGTGACCCAGGAAATCCACGTGAAAGCATCGCTTGAGACGACGTTTGAGTCCTTGCTGGAGCAAATTGGTCCCGAGAACGAGACGCCCGAGCAAAAGATGCCGATGAAGCTTGAGGCTTGGCCGGGTGGTAGATGGTTCCGCGACTTGGGCGACTGCAACGGGCACTTCTGGGGGCATGTGCAGGCGATCAAGCGTCCGACGCTATTGGAAATCACCGGGCCGCTATTCATGTCCTATGGGGTCGTTTCGAATTTGCAGTACAGGTTGAGCGAAGCGAACGGCGGCACCTTGATCAAGTTCCATCACAAGGCGTTTGGACTGATCCAGGAAGAACATCGCAAAGGTGTCAGCCAGGGTTGGGCTCACATTAACGGGCGCGTTAAGGCTCGCGCCGAAGCCAAGGGCAAGTGAGATCCGCGTAATGCGCATATTCTCATTTGAGGCGATTCCAACCGAAGGGGTGTTTCCTTGCCTCGCATTTTAGGGCGGAGCGAGGGATCCGCATGGATCAGGACTGGGGATGTCGAACTTTACAAGTGAGTAAGGAGGAGTTATGTGTCCGGCATGCATAACGACTGCAGGAATCGTGGCAGGGAGCGTAGTGTCGACCGGCGGCCTGACTGCCCTGGTGATGAGGGTTCTTCAAAAGAAGAAAAACGAGCAAAGTAATTCGAAGGAAAAGGAGTAGCGATCATGATGACCGCGACAATCGAGAAAACCGGAGCGAAGGTGGTGTCACACGCGGAATGGCTTGCGGCCCGCAAGCAGTTCCTGGCAAAAGAAAAGGAATTCACGCATCTGCGCGACGAACTGAGCGGGCAAAGGCGGGAATTGCCACGGGAAAAGGTAGAAAAGAGATACGTGTTCGAGGGACCAAACGGGAAAGTAGAGCTAGCCGATCTGTTCGGCGGGCTCAGCCAACTGGTGGTGTATCACTTCATGTTTGGTCCGGGATGGAAGGAAGGATGCCCCAGCTGCTCGTTTATCGCGGACCAGTTTGACTCCATCGCCCTACACCTCGCGCAGAGAGATACGCGGCTGGTCGCAGTATCGAGGGCGACAGAATCAGAGATCGAAGCGTTCAAGAAGAGAATGGGATGGAAGTTCCCGTGGGTGTCATCTTACGGAAACGATTTCAATTATGACTACCATGTGTCATTTTCGAAGGAAGATGTCGCGAGCGGGAAAGCCATCTATAACTACGAAACCTCGAGCTTCCCATCCGAAGAAGGTCCGGGCGCGAGTGTGTTCTATCGCAAGGATGGCGAGACCTTCCATACCTATTCTACCTACGGACGCGGGCTCGACATGATGCTGAACGCGTACAACTTTATCGATCTCACGCCGAAGGGACGTGACGAGGAGTCGTTTCCCTATCCGATGGCGTGGGTGCGACATCATGACAAATATGGAGACCCGAAGGCGTTGGACGCCGTCATGTTAATTGCACAATCGAAAGATGGGTGCTGTTCGGAGAAGTAGAAGTCGTGAGGTTTCACAATTTCGGGGTTGCAAGGTTTCAGGGTTGAATCTGGCATTGTCTCGAAAACTTTGAAGCCTCTGGAGCTTTGAAATTGCCTTTTGGAGAAGATGACGAATGGGAACAATTGCCGATCCGATGCTGAATGAGTTTCGCCAGGAAATTGCTACGACCAGGAGAGTGCTCGAGAGGGTTCCGGAGCAAAAGCTCTCGTGGAAGCCACATGCGAAGTCGATGACGCTGGGGCAGCTGGCCTCCCACATTGCGAGCGTTCCGGGAAGTGTGGCGCGTATCCTCCAGCAGGACAGTTTCGATGTGAGTCAAGGGAACTTCCTGCCTCCGCAGCCGAAGAGCATGCAGGAAGTCCTGACGGCCTTCGAGCAGAGTGTCCGCGATGCCGAGCAGTGTTTACAGACCATGACTGACGACCGGGCGCGGGCGAACTGGCGTTTGCTAAGGGGTGAACGCGAGTTGATGAGCTTTCCGCGCGTTGGCTTCGTGCGGAGCATCATGATGAATCACTGGTATCACCACCGCGGACAGCTGTCGGTGTATCTGCGGCTTCTCGATGTTCCGCTACCAGTGATTTATGGGCCGAGCGCGGATGAAAATCCGTTTGGATGAACCGAGTCGGAAGAAGCCAAAAAGCGTCACGATGGTGTCGCGGTCGGCTGCCCGCGACACCCTGGTTCGTTCCCTTCGGACAAAGCAACTGTCAGTCACGGGAGAAAACTCAATCCGCGGCGACTTCTGTCCCGGCCAGCAGAGGTCGCTTTTCTTTCTCCGTCCACTTGAGGACCTTCAGGTCCATCACAAAAATTGCATACAGAACTGGAACCAGCAGGAGGGTGATGAATGTGGCCACCGCCAAGCCGCCGATCTGGGTGTAGCACAACGGTTGCCAAAGCGGACCTCCGTGCATGGCCAGAGGGAATAGGGCGAGGACAGTTGCGCCGACCGTAATCATTACGGGACGCAGACGGATGATACCGGCGTCGATTGCTGCTTAATTTTAGGGGCAACAAGAGCCCCTCAAGTCGCCCAAATGCCCTCTAAGGCCTTAGTTTTCCG
>JACXTT010012002.1_pt1 | contig 11529 bp, 9 predicted proteins | sample 9270951 | NCBI WGS metagenome assembly JACXTT01 (sample SAMN15532306, study PRJNA645909) | rock metagenome | isolation source: weathered quartz diorite | place: Puerto Rico | collected 2017-06-21 | reverse complement strand
TCCCGTTCGAGGACCCGCTCCCCGAGGTGATCCCCACGATCGATCGCGATCGTCCCGAGCTGCGGCTCGGCTGGGAGCTCCTGGGCCGCTCGATCGACCTGCGCGTCCGCACCCGAGCCTCGACCCGCCACGGCGCGGCGGCCCCGTGCGGAGCCCGCCCGGTGGCGCGCTGCCGCCGACCACCTGTGGCGGGGCGCTCACGACCTCATGCGTCGGGGCTCCCGGTTGTCTGGCACAAAGCGTCGTCGCGGTCGCCAAGATAACGTCGTGCCTGGCATTCACCCCACCGTTTCTCTCGTCCCGCCGGTGGCCTTGACGCCTCGCCCACCGGGCCGCTACGCTCGGCCTCCGTGGGCTATCGCCTGGTCGTGGCCGATCTCGATGGCACGCTCCGTTCCCGTGCGCGCGGTGTCACCCCGGGAGTGCGGGCCGCCGTCGCCGAGTCCCAGGCGCGAGGGGTCCGCGTGTGCGTGGCGACGGGCCGGATGTGGCCTTCGGCCGCGCCATGGATCGCGAGGCTCGGCGCCGACTCCCCGGCGATCCTCTACAACGGCGGTCAGCTCCTCGACTTCACGGCGAACCGGGTGCTCTTCGAGCGGCGGCTGCCACGCGACGTCGCCGGCGCCGCGCTCGCCCTCGTCCGCCGGGTGCCGGACGCCCGCATCCACCTCTATCTCGACGACCGCGTCTACGTCGAGCGTCCGGACCCGCTGACCGACGCCTACGCGGCCGACGACGGCGTCAGCGTGGACGTCGTGCCGGCGCTGGAGGGGCTCCTCGTCCGGGACCCGTACAAGATGCTCCTCATCGGCAGCCCCGAGCGGATGTCGGCGCTCGGCGACGAGCTGCGCCTCTCCGGGCTCCCGGTTCACGCGGTGCAGTCGGAGCCGCACTACCTCGAGATCCTCCCACCCGGCGTCTCGAAGGGCGCCGCGCTCGGTCCCATGCTCGACGCGCTCGGAGTGCCCGCCGAGGAGGTGATCGCCGTCGGCGACAACTGGAACGACCTGGAGATGATCGAGGCCGCCGGCCTCGGGGTGGCGATGGGCCACGCGCCGGCCGGGGTCCGGGCCCGGGCGGACCACGTGTGCGGCACCAGCGAGGAGGAGGGGTTCCGCGAGGTCGTCGAGCGGTTCGTGCTGACCGACAGACCGGAGGGGGCCGGGTCGCGGCCCCCTCCAGTCTGATCGCGCTACTTCAGGATCTCGTCGATCCGCTTCTGCCCTTCGACCATGATCGGCCCCAGCGGCTGGGTGGTCGTCAGCGCCGTCTGGTAGGCGGTCACGATCGCCCGCTTGACCTCGATGATGTTCCTGACCGGCAGCTCGGCCAGCGCGTACTGGAGCTGGTCCCGCGCGGTGGTGGCCTGCGGGTACTTCGCCGTGTACTCCTTCATCCGCGGCGTGTCCCAGGACGACTTGCGCGGCGCCACGTAACCGGAGTCGATGGACCACCGGGCCAGGAGGTCGGTCGAGGTCATCCACTTGATGAACTCCCACGCGGCCTTCCTTCGGTCCGGCGGCGTCGCCTTGAAGAGGTAGAAGTTGCCGCCGCCGGTCGGGGCGCCGTAGCGCTGGTTCTTGGGCAGGAACGTGGTCCCGAACTCGAAGGTCGCATTGGTTCGGATGAACCCCAGCGAGCCCGTCGAGTGGTAGATCATCGCGGTCTTGCCCGCCACGAAGTCGTTCGGCGTGGTCCCCCAGTCCACGGGGCCGGGCGGGCTGACCTTGTCCTTGTTGCCGAGGTCCCGGAGCAGTTGCATCGACGCCTCGACCGCCGGGCTATTGAGGAGGACCTTGCAGCAGGTGTTGTTCGCGTCGTAGAGCAACCCTCCCGAGGCGATGGTCAGCGCCTCGAAGAGCCACGTGTCGACCCCGCCCGCGCTCGGGATGACGAGGCCCCAGCGCGTGACCCGCCCGCTCGAGTCCCGCTTGACCAGCTTCTGGCCCATCGCGATCATCTCGGCCCACGTCTGCGGCGGCTTCTGCGGGTCGAGGCCCGCCTCCTTGAACGCGTCCTTGCTGTAATACATGACCGGCGTCGAGCGCTGGAACGGGATCGACCAGACCTTCCCGCCTTGCTGCGAGTTCAGCATGAAAGCGGGGAAGAAGTCGTCGATCTTCACCTGCGCCGCGTCCGCCTGGATGTGCTCGTCGAGCGGGATCACGATGTCCTGCTGGAGGATGTCGTTCAGGTTCTGCGAGAGCATGATGGCGGTGTCGGGCGGCGTGCCGCCCCGGATGGCGGCCAGGATCTTCGAGTACGACTCGGTGTACGAGCCGGCGAAGACGGGCTCGACCTGGATGTTCGGCTGGGCCTGGTTGAACTCTTTGACGTAGCCGTCGATGATCCGGGCCAGCGGCCCGGCCACGCCCACCGGGTAGTAGAACTGGAGCTTCGTCTGGGCCATCGCCGGGGTCGTCGCCATCCCGGCGGCGACGGTCAGGAGTAGCACGAGCGCGAGGACACGGAGCTTCATGGCGAGCACCTCCCCGGGCCTACCCTTTGAGGCCCGACTGGGTGAAGGACTCGATGAACAGCCGTTGGAACGCGAGAAAGATCACCATCAGCGGCGCGATCACGATGAGCGTGCCGGCCGAGATCAGCCCCCACTCGGCGCCCGACTCGGAGGCGCGCGTGAAGGACTGAAGCCCCACGGCGAGGACTCGGACCGAGTTGCTCGAGGTCGCCACCAGCGGCCACAGGAACTCGTTCCAGTGATAGATCACGCTCACCACCGAGAAGGCCGCCAGGTGCGGCCGGACCATCGGCACCAGCACGTGCCAGAGCAGCCGGCCCTGGCTCGCCCCGTCGAGCATGGCCGCCTCGTCGTACTCGCGCGGGATGCTGCGGAACCCCTGGCGGAGCAGGAAGATGCCGTACGCGCTGGCCACGTACGGGCAGGCCAGGCCGACCAGCGTGTCGGCGAGACCGAGCGACCGGAGCGTCAGGAAGTTCGGCAGGATCAGCACCACCGGGGGCAGGAAGAGCTGCACGAGCACGAGGTAGAAGATGGCCTGACGGCCCCGGAACGGCAGGCGAGCCAGGGCGTAGCCGGCCAGGGTCACGGTGACGAGCTGGACCGCGAGGAGTCCGACGGTGTAGAGGATCGTGTTCCGGTAGTAGAGGACGAACGTCGCGGATTGCCAGGCGAGCGCGAAGCTCTCGAGAGTGGGCGGAAAGCTCCAGTAGTGACCCTGCCCGAACTCGCGCGACGGCGTGAGCGCGGCCAGGATCAGGAACACCACCGGGCCCAGGAACGGCAGGCTCAGCAGCAAGGCCGGCCAGTCGAGCGGCACCTTACGCTTCGTAGTGGATTCCCCTCTCGAGCCGCGGCATTGCCAGGACAGCCAGCGCGAGCAGGATGGCAACCAGCATCACGGTGAGGGCCGATGCGCGGCCGGTGTCCCAGAACTCGAAGGCCTTGAGGTACGTCTCGTAGAGGAGCACGTTGCTGGCGTTGGCCGGCCCCCCGCGGGTGAGCACGAAGATATGGTCGATGTTGCGCAAGGCGTCGAGGACGGCCGTGATGACGACGTAGAGCGTGACCGGGCCCAGCAGGGGCCAGGTGACGTGGCGGAACACGCGCCACTCGGTCGCGCCCTCGACCCGCGCGGCGTGCTCCAGCTCGCGAGGGATCGCCTGGAGCCCGGCCAGGAAGAAGAGCATGTACAGCCCGCAGTTCTTGTAGGCGGCGACCAGCGCCACCGTGGCGAGCGCCGGGCCGGGGGTGCCCAGGAAGTTCGGCGCCGACCCGAGCACGCGGGTGCTGAGATCCACCACCGGCCCCGAGACCGGGTTCAGGAGGAAGAGCCAGATCGCGGCGATCGCCACGGTCGGGAGCAGCACGGGGTGGAAGATGAGCGCTCGCGCCGTCAGGCGGAGCCGGCCGTGGCCGTTGACCGCCAGGGCGGCGGCCAGGCCGAAGAGCACGGCCAGCGGGACTTCGATCACGCTGTACACGGCCGTGTTCCCGAGGATCTGGCGGAACAGCGGCTCGCGCCACAGCTCGCGGTAGTTCGCGACGCCGATCCAGGTGCGCGCCGGGGTGGCCGCGCTCCAGCGCTGGAACGACCCGACGATCGACATGACGAGGGGCCAGTAGGTGAAGGCGAGCAGGAAGACCAGCGTGGGCGCCAGGAAGAGCGCGGCCAGCCCCGCGACGCTGCGCCGCGGCCGTCGCTCGACCTCTACGCGCGGCACGGGCATGGTCGCCGCCCGCGCCTCGAAGATGCTCAACCTGGCCTCCGGGGGATTGGGGGAAGGCCTGAGGGACTGATCCAGGCGCACGGGCGCTCTGCGTGTCTCGGGCGCGAGAGCCCTCGCCCCGTGTCCGCGTGACTCTAGCATCGCCGCTTGGGGGCCGTCAATTGACGGCGCCCGCGTTCGGGCGGCGCGCTTGACGCGCCCGTGCCCGGGCCGCTAGGATCGGGGCGGTCACCTCCAGATCGACTCTCGCCGAGTCCGACCAGGCCAGGGAGGCCACCATGCGCGTGAGCACGACGCTCCGGATTCTCATCACGGCACTGACCGCGACGGCCTTCTGGCTCGGCGGCGCCGTGGCGGCCGCCCAGGCCCAGGGCCAGCTCAACCTCTACTGCACGCCGCAGGAGGAGTGGTGCCGCGCCATGGTGACCGCGTTCGAGAAGGCCACTGGCATCAAAGTCAACATGACCCGGAAGAGCTCCGGGGAGTTCTACGCCCAGGTGAAGGCCGAGTCGGCGAATCCCAAGGGCGACATCTGGTGGGGCGGCACCGGCGATCCCCACCTCCAGGCAGCCGAGGAGGGGCTCACGCTCGAGTACAAGTCCCCGAGGCTCGGCGAGCTGCACGACTGGGCTGCGCGTCAGGCCGAGTTCGCGAAGTACCGGACGGTCGGGATCTATGCCGGCGCCCTGGGCTTCGGCTTCAACACGAAGCTCCTCGCCCAGAAGGGGCTCCCCGAGCCCAAGTGCTGGAAGGACCTCCTCGACCCGCGTTACAAGGACGAGGTCCAGGTGGCCGATCCCAACTCCTCGGGCACGGCCTACACCCTGCTGGCCACCGTGGTCCAGATCTTCGGCGAGGACCAGGGGTTCGACTTCCTGAAGAAGCTCCACAGGAACGTGAACCAGTACACGAAGTCGGGGGCGGCGCCGGCCAAAGCCATGGCCATCGGCGAGACGCTCGTCGGCATCACCTTCATGCACGACATCGTCATCTATGCCGTCCAGGGCGATCCGGTCAGGGTCGTCGCGCCCTGCGAGGGGACGGGCTACGAGATCGGCTCGATGAGCCTGATCAAGGGCGCGCAGAACCTGGACAACGCGAAGAAGTGGTACGAGTGGGCGCTCACCCCCGAGGCCCAGGCCCTCGCCGTCCAGGCCAAGTCCTACCAGGTGCCGTCCAACAAGAAGGCGGTGGCCCCGCCCCAGGCGCCCAAATTCTCTGAGATCAAGCTGATCAACTACGACTTCGCCAAGTACGGCTCCTCGGCGGAGCGCAAGCGGCTGCTCCAGAAGTGGGACAGGGAGGTCAAGGCACTTCCGAAGTAGGCTCCTGCCGATGAGGATGCCCGGGCCGGCGCCCGTCGCCCCGCTTCGTCCTCGGTCGTCAGCGGGCCTCAACGTATGCGGCATACGTCTCGGCCCGCCTCCTCCCTGCGTCCTCGCGGTGCTCGGGCCGCGGCCCGGTACCATGCCGGGTTGGGCTGCCGTCTCTGACCGCAGGGTAGGCCGATGAGCCGCGCCGCCGCCTGGTGGGTCGTCCTCGGCTGGCTCGGCTTCGCCGTCCTGCCCTGGTACGGCGCCGGACGCGGGGCCCCCGGCGATCCGACGATGGCGCCCGGGCTGTGGCAGGGGGTCGCCCACGGACGCCTCTGGCTCCTCCCGCTGGCGCTGCCCCTGGTCCTGCTGCTGTCAGCCTGGCGGCGTCCCCGGGAGGACCCGCGAGCCGGGACGATCCTCCTCGCCGCCGGCGCCCTCGGACTGGGCTGGATGGCCGCGCAGGGGTTCGCCATCGGCCTGCAGGGCTGGTCGGCCAACTGGCTCGCCGCCCTCTTCGGCGGCCCGGGCCCGCAGCAGCCCGCCATGGGCTACGGCGCGGGGCTGCTCGCGCTCGCGCTCCTGATGCTGCTCTGCCACGGGTTCGCGGCCCGGGGCTGCTTCCGGGCCGACGCCTTCCTCACGGGCGCCGTGGGCCTGGTGGTCGCGCTGGTGACCCTGTTCGTCTTCTTCCCCGTCCTCAGCGTGCTCGCGAGCGCGGTCCGCGACGACGCCGGGGCCCTGGCCCCGTCGGTGTTCCTGGACAAGCTGGTCGACCGCTCGGTCTGGGGGCTCGACTGCCTGACCGGAGCGCTCCGCTGCGGCGTGGCCTGGAACACGCTGTTCCTCGCCGTCGCCGTCGGCGTCGTCACCACCCTCCTGGGCCTCGCCTTCGCGCTGGTGGCGACCCGGACCGCGTTCCCGCTCAAGGGAATGTTCCGCGCGCTGACCGTGCTCCCCATCATCACGCCGCCGTTCGTGATCGGGCTGGCGCTGATCCTGCTCTTCGGACGGGCCGGGGCGGTGACGAGCTTCCTGGCCGACGCCTTCGGCCTGCCCCGAACCCGCTGGCTCTACGGATTCCCCGGGGTGTTCCTGGCCCAGACCCTGGCCTTCACCCCGATCGCTTTTCTCGTCCTGATCGGGGTGGTGCAGGGCATCAGCCCGTCGCTGGAGGAGGCGGCCCAGACGCTCCGGGCCCGGTCGTGGACGACGTTCCGCACCGTCTCCTGGCCTCTCATGCGGCCCGGAATCGCCAACGCGTTCCTGCTGGGCTTCGTCGAGAGCATGGCGGACTTCGGGAACCCGCTGGTGCTGTCCGGGAATTACGAGGTGCTCTCGGTCAAGATCTTCTTCGCCGTGGTGGGGGCCGCCCACGACCAGAGCCGGGCGGCGGTCCTGGCCATCGTCCTCCTGGCGTTCACCCTGGGCGCCTTCTACGCTCAGCACCGGTGGCTCGGCCGCCGGGCGTACACGACGGTGAGCGGCAAGGGCGACGCCGGGCTGCCGGCGGCGCTGCCGCGCTGGCTCACCTGGGCCTGCTACGGCGTCACGGTCCCGTGGACTGTCTTCACCCTGGCCATCTACGCCGTGATCCTCGTCGGCGGCTTCGTCCGCTCGATGGGACGCGACTACACCCTCACCCTCCAGCACTACGCGACCGGCTTCGCGGTCGAGTCCTCGCCCCGAGGGCTCCACTTCACGGGGGCCGCCTGGAACTCGCTCTGGACGACGCTCGAGATCTCGGCCATCTCGGCCCCGCTCACGGCCCTCCTGGGATTGCTGACGGCCTATCTCCTGGCTCGCCAGTCGTTCGCCGGCAAGCGCGCCTTCGAGTTCGGGACCATGCTGAGCTTCGCGATCCCGGGCACGGTCATCGGGGTGAGCTACATCCTGGCCTTCAACGTGCCGCCGGTGGAGCTGACCGGGACGGCGGCCATCCTGGTCATCTGCTTCGTGTTCCGCAACATGCCGGTCGGCGTCCGCTCCGGGCTCGCCACGCTGAGCCAGATCGACCGGAGCCTGGACGAGGCCTCGCTCACCCTGGGGGCCCGCTCGCTGACCACGGTGCGCCGGGTCGTGCTCCCGCTCCTCCGCCCGGCGCTGGTGGCGTCGCTCGTCTACAGCTTCGTCCGGGCCATGACGGCGGTGAGCGCGGTGATCTTCCTGGTCAGCGCCCAGTACAACCTGGCTACCGCTTACATCGTGGGCCGGGTCGAGGGCGGAGAGTTCGGCCTGGCCATCGCCTACTCCACGGTGCTGGTCGTCGTGATGCTGCTGGCGATTCTCCTGATCCAGGTCCTCGTCGGCGAGCGCCGGCTCGGCCGCCGCGCGGCCGGCGAGCTGTCCCTCCAGCCGGGAGCAGGATGAGGGCACTGGCGCTCGGGCTCGTAGCCCTCGCCTTGCTCGCCGTGGGAGCGGCGGCGCCCCATCGAGCGCTGGGCGCGGGAAGTCGGCTCCCGACCGACGAAGGGCGATGACCCAGCCTGGCGAGCGGGCGGCCGCCTCGGTCGAGTTCCGGCGCGTCACCAAACGCTACGGCGCCGTGGTCGCCGTCGACGCCGTCTCGTTCACGATCGAGCCCGGGACGCTCGTCACCCTGCTCGGCCCGTCCGGCTGCGGGAAGACCACGACGCTCCGGCTCGTCGCCGGCCTGGAGATTGCCACCGAGGGCCAGGTCCTGATCGGGGGGCGCGACGTGACCCGGCTCTCGGCGGCGGACCGGAACGTGAGCATGGTGTTCCAGTCCTACGCCCTGTTCCCGCACATGACCGTGGTCGAGAACGTGGCCTACGGGCCCATCGTCGCCGGCATGCCCAAGCCGAAGGCCCACGCGCTGGCCCGCGAGCAGCTCGCGGCCATCGGCCTGGAGGGGCTGGATCGCCGGCTCCCCTCGGAGCTGTCCGGCGGCCAGCAGCAGCGGGTGGCGGTGGCCCGGGCCCTGGTGCTGGAGCCGCTCGTGCTCCTCTTCGACGAGCCGCTCTCGAACCTGGACGCCAAGCTCCGCCGGCGGGTGCGGGACGACATCCGAGAGCTCCAGCAGAAGCTCAACCTCACGGTGGCCTACGTGACCCACGACCAGCAGGAGGCGCTGGCCGTCTCCGATCGCATCATCGTCATGGCCAGCGCCACCATCGCCCAGACCGGCGGCCCCCGCGATCTCTACGAGGCGCCGGCGAACCTCTTCGTCGCCGACTTCGTCGGCGACGCCAACCTGGTCGCCGGCGAGCTGATCGCTCGCGAGGGCGAGCAGGCCCGCGTGCGGATCGGAGAGGTGGAAGCGCGCCTGCTCCACCGCGACGCGAAGCCGGGCCCCGTGAAGGTCTCGATCCGGCCCGAGTCGCTCCGGCTGGCGCCCGAGGCGCCGGGCCGGCCGGCGATCCGGGGGTCGGTGGCCAAGGCGGCGTACCTCGGCACTCACATGGAGTACACGGTCGCCACTGCGCTCGGCGAGCTGTTCGTCGTGGACCGCGCGGTGACGCGCCCCCTGCCGATCGGCAGCCCGGTGTGGATGGAGCTGGCCGACCACGGGGTCACGGTCGTCCCCGGCTGAAGGCCCCGCGGTGCGGCACGCTCACGGTCGGCTCCGGAGCGGAGGTGAACGATGCCCGCGTATGTGTGCGTGACCTGCGGCGTCCAGTACGCGGAGAGCGACGCGCCGCCCCCCGGATGCCCGATCTGTGAAGACGAGCGGCAGTACGTCGGCTGGAACGGCCAGCGGTGGACGACGCTGTCCGAGATGGTCGCCAAGGGTTACCGGAACGTCCTGCGCGAGGAAGACCGCGGGCTCACCAGCATCACGACGGTCTCCGCGTTCGGAATCGGCCAGCAAGCGCTCCTCGTCCAGAACCCCGCCGGCAACCTGCTCTGGGACTGCGTCAGCTTCGTCGACGACGCCACGATCGCCGCGGTGCGCGAGCGGGGCGGCATCCAGGCCATTGCCATCTCTCATCCGCACTTCTATGCGACGTGCGTGGAGTGGAGCCAGGCGTTCGGGCACGTGCCGATCTACATCCACGCCGCGGACCGGCGATGGGTGATGCGGCCGAGCCCGGACATCGTCCTCTGGGAGGGCGACGCCGTCCAGGCCTTGCCCGACCTCACGGTCGTCCACGTCGGCGGCCATTTCGACGGCGCGACGGTCGTGCACTGGCGGGAGGGAGCCGAGGGGCGGGGCGCGGTCCTGAGCGGGGATACCCTCCAGGTGGTCATGGACCGGCGCTACGTGAGCTTCATGTACAGCTATCCGAACTTGATCCCGCTCTCCGCCGCGAGCGTGGAGGCGATCGCGGCGAAGATGCGGCGATACCGGTACGAGCGGATCTACGGAGCCTTCAATGGGCGAACGGTCAGAGTCGAGGGCGCCCAGGCGGTCGAACGCTCCGCCGAGCGGTACGTCCGGCACGTACGCGGGCTGGAGTCCTCCGCATCCGGCCCACTGCCGTCTCCGCCAGGCGCGGCGCGCTGAGATGCGCCTGAAGGAGCGGGTCGCGATCGTCACCGGGGCCGCCAGCGGCCTGGGACGGGCCATCGCCCGGGCACTCGCGGTCGAGGGCGCCCGGGTGGCGATCCTCGACGTGAACGAGGCTGGAGCGGGCGAGACGGTCGAAGCGATCCGGAAAGCCGGCGGCGAGGCGTTCGCCGTCCGGACCGATGTCACGGCGCGAGCCCAGGTCGAGACCTCGCTCGCGGAGGTCCTGGAGCGCTGGGGCGGCGTTCACGTCCTGGTGAACAACGCCGGGTGGGACCGGCCGGTGCCGTTCCTGGACACCGACGAGGCGTTCTGGGACAGGATCCTGGCCCTGAACCTCAAGGCGCATTTCCACCTCGCGCAGGTCGTGCTGCCGCACATGATCCGGCAGGGCGGGGGCAGGGTGGTGGCGATCGCGTCCGACGCCGGCCGCGTGGGCTCGTCGGGCGAGGCCGTCTACTCGGCGGCCAAGGGCGGGGTCATCGCGTTCACCAAGACCCTCGCCCGGGAGATGGCCCGCCACCGCATCAACGTCAACTGCGTCTGCCCGGGGCCGTCCGAGACGCCGCTGTTCCAGACCGAGTTCACGGCCGGGCGCCCGGCGCTGGCCGACGCGCTGAGGAAGGCGATCCCGTGGGGTCGCCTCGGCCGGCCGGAGGACGTGGCAGGGGCCGTCGTCTTTCTCGCGTCGGACGAGGCCGAGTTCATCACGGGCCAGACGCTCTCGGTCTCCGGCGGCCTCACGATGATCTGACGATGGATCGAGCCCGGAGGCTCCGGCACGCCGTCCTCGTGGCGTCGGTGGCGGCCGCGTCAGTCGGCGTCTTCGCTCGACCGCCGCTGGCGCAGGACCTCGCCTATCACCACATGGCCGATCACCGCGCGTGCTGGATGATTCCGAACTGTCTGAACGTCGTCTCGAACCTCCCCTTCGCCCTGGTCGGCTGGCTCGGCCTCGTGACGGTCTTGCGCCCCGGGAACGGCCCCGCGACCCCCCTGGCCGATGCGTGGGAACGCTGGCCCTACGTGGTGCTCTTCGGCGGCACGGCCCTCACCGCCCTGGGCTCGGCCTACTACCACCTCGCCCCCGACAACGCCCGGCTGGTGTGGGATCGCCTTCCGATGACTCTCGGCTTCATGGGGTTGCTGACCGCGCTCGTGGCCGAGCGCGTGAGCCACCGCGCAGCCCGGGTCCTGTTGTGGCCGCTGGTCTTGCTCGGCATCGGCAGCGTCGCCTACTGGTACTGGAGCGAGCTCCAGGGGCGGGGCGACCTTCGACTCTACGTCCTCGTGCAGTTCGGCTCGCTGGGCCTGGTCCTGCTGGTGCTGATCCTGTATCCCGCCCGCGACCTGGGCACCGGCTACCTCTTCGCGGGGCTCGCGGCCTATGCTGCGGCGAAGGTACTCGAGGCGACCGACGCGCCCGTCTTCGCGCTCGGGGGCGTCGTCAGCGGCCACACCCTCAAGCACCTCGCCGGGGCCGGGGCCGCGGCATGCCTCCTCGCGATGCTGCGGGCGCGGGCGACGCCGGGCGGC
>JACXTT010012001.1_pt1 | contig 11530 bp, 9 predicted proteins | sample 9270951 | NCBI WGS metagenome assembly JACXTT01 (sample SAMN15532306, study PRJNA645909) | rock metagenome | isolation source: weathered quartz diorite | place: Puerto Rico | collected 2017-06-21 | reverse complement strand
CGCTGCATGCACAACCCGATGATTGGCACTTTTCGTACTGCGCGTTTGGAAACCCAACGCACCTGCAGCAGACCAAAAGCGACCATCAGAATCGGAATATCAAAATTGCTCTGGTGGTTCGCCATGAACAGATGCGCTTTTTTCGCGTCGATCCGCTCATACCCATGTACTCGTAATGTGATTCCACACACCCACAACACGCCTTTGCCCCACAAACGGACTAAGAGCGCGGCGCGTTCAGCGTAGGGATCAAAAAAAGACAGGAGAATGACTGGACCTCCCCAGAAGATCGTGAGGAGTGCGACGGCAAGAAGACGAAAAGCAACGAAAATCAATGAGAGTCGAGGCAAATACATATCCTAACAAGGAAGAATATCGATATTATAGTTTTTCTTTTTGGTTTTCGTCAACGTGGTTGATTTTTCTTCACTTCTTCCTACAATTGGCTTCAGTTGAGGGGTGGCGTGTGATTGTTGAATGTCCGTTATGTCATACTCGGTACCGCACCGAGAGTTCTCATATCATAGAGGAAACCACCCGTTTTCAATGTACGAAGGATGGCTGCGAACATCTTTTTCACTATGCACCGCCTTTGCTTGAGGGAGCGAGACCAGATCCTCCTCCGCCTACGACGCCATTGCAGGAGGAATTTTCTTCTTCTCTTACTCCGGATGATGACCTGACAATTCCTCTGGAAGAGGATGTATTTCCACTTGAAGAATCAGTTCTTACAAAACCTGTAGAATCGAACGGGCAGGAATCGATCCACCAAAAGCTGCTCGAGCCGCAGGAGTTGTCTAACCGCTCCCCATTCTCCAAAACGTTTGACCAGCCTGAGGCTCCCTTCTACTCGGATGTTGAGGCGGCAGAACAAGAACATATAGTGGCGCGATCTACACGGTCTAAATGGGAAAGAACTGTCTCTCCCGGGATTTTCATCTTGTTTCTTGGGGTACTTGTCTTTGGGAATGGCGTCCTCGGTCTTTATTGTTTTTATCACCCTACGACAATAGAAGCTCTTCTCACTCGGTTGCCGCTGCTCGGCGGGTTATTAGCCGGAGAACGCGTTTCCGCACGGCACATTGTCCTCAGTGATCTTGAAGGGCGTTATCAGACGACAAAAGATAGCCAAAAAGTCTTTACGATTTCCGGCACGGCGACAAACAATGCTGCTATTGCAGCGCGTACAATACAGATTGAGGGAGTCATTTATGACGCAAAAAAGAAAACCGTGGGGCAGAGGGTAATCTTTTGTGGGACCAACATCTCACCGGATCGTCTCACGAACCTCACTCTCCGCGAGATTGGCGCATTACAAGATCTCGTGCCGCCGAAGCAGTTTCACGTAACTACTGGAGACAACGTCAAGTTTTTAATTGTCTTTACTTCGCCGCCTTCATCAATAGCTGAATTTAGCAGCCGGGTCGTGACTGCTCAGTTTGGCGGCCTGTAATCAGGGTTTCTTATCAGATGTTTCAGAAGGAGTTGCCTCAGGAGTGACATCGATCTCGTCGGGCGTTTTCACCGCCTTCCGGAAATTTTTGATGCCTTTCCCTAACCCCTCGCCGATTTCAGCCAATCTGCCTGGGCCGAAAACGATGAGGATGATGACAAGAATCACGAATAATTCGCCAATGCCAAAACCAAACATAATGGAGTTACTATACGTCATCTTCTCTACTTCTGGCAAGCAAGCTCCCAGGCTTTCTTGCGGCTGAGGACGCTGCCAGCTAGAATGCCGCCGTCATTATGTCAATTGCGATACTTTCACTTCCGAATGAGCAACAACGAGATCCGCTTCTTCTTTTCTTGGTGCTTTCGCTCTTATTACATTTGCTTGCTTTCCTTTTCTTTCCTTTTTTTTCAAGGCGCTCAGTTGTAACGCCGCCACAAGAACAACTTGCAGAAGTTGAACTTCTTCCTCCGCCGAAGTCCTTGACGCCACCGCCGCGGCCTCCAGCCGCCGCGCCTCGGCCTGAAGCGAAGGAGCCGCCTCCGCCAGTGCAGAAAGAAGAGCCAACCAAGAAAGAAGAAGAGAAACCGCAGGCAAAGCCGCTCGAATTACCCCGGGAGCAGATCGTTAGCCCGCCGGACAACGCTAACGATCAGACGCCAGAAAAAACTCGTCTGCTCAGCGACCGCAACAGTACAACCAAAGAAGAGACTGTCGCAGTAGGAAATCCCCTTCCTGCTTCTCCTCAAAAAGAAAAACCTCAACCGCAGGCCAAGCCTGAACCACAGAAACCGCCTACTCAGCTCGCTATGAAAACACCCGAGGTGAAGCCCGCTCCAAAACCGCCCATTGAAAAGACAATTGAGAAAGCCCTAGAGAAACAGGTCGAGAAGCCGCGTGAAGCCACAAGTAAAGAAGACCCTCTCCAGAAGAACCGTCCTTTGGGAAAACCTGACGCCCCAGCCGCGACACCAAAATTATTCGCCAGCCCAGATGATCTGCTCGCTCAAGGGTGGTTGTCCAATGCCGAGCGTGAGAAAGCCGCCTCTCAAAAAGAAGAACGGCAAACCCCGCAAGGCAGAGACCTGATCGCTCTGGCGCCGCCCCCGGCGGAAGGGCTGTTCAATCTGCCGGGGGCCATTGGCACTCCAGATCTTTTACCCGACATTCGTCAAGGAAGTCTCACCTACCTGAATACGAAAGCTCATCGTTTTGCACCTTTTGTGAGGCGTGTCGCGTTGCGCGTTTTTCAACATTTGATCATCTACCAACGCAAAGAACTCAAACTAGATGACGTGGTAGCCGCTCGTGAAATGGTCACCGTCCAGGTGAAACTCGACAATCAAGGGAATCTGAAGAAGCTCATCATCCAGACAAGGTCTGGCAGTTACGCTGTAGATTCCTCTTTACTCGAAGCCTGCAAGCAAGGCGCATGGGATGAGAATCCTCCAGCTGAAGCCTTGGCAGAAGATGGATATATCAATTTCATCTTTCGTTCGAATATTAACCCTCAGTACGACCAACTCGGTCTACGGGCGATCATCACTTATTTGCAAATCGGCTTGCTATAAGAGACAAATAGCCCACTCTTGTCAGTAAGGTGGAAGAAGGCGGACGGAAGATTGTCGCTCGTATCCTTCCCTTGCAAAGCGTCAAGACGGCTGCTAAGTTCGCTTCGTTACTGCTCAAAGGCAACGCTGTTTTCACCTGCTCGTTTCTTCAAAGTGTGGGGCCGTAGCTCAGTTGGGAGAGCGCTAGAATCGCACTCTAGAGGTCGAGGGTTCAATTCCCTTCGGCTCCACTCCCATTCCCCTTATATCTAGCCTACTTAGCCCTTTTTCTTCGGACCGCCATCTACGCCGTGTGTCGCTTGGTGGCTGTTGTGGTGGCTGTTGAATCTTTGGTGAGCCGTTGCACGGCTTCTCGTTGGTGGGTGGGAGAGAGGTGGGAATACCGGAGTGTCATGGTGATCGTCTTGTGGCCCATCAGTTCCTGCACGGTCCGTAAATCCACCCCAGCCATGACCAGACGCGAGGCAAAAGTGTGACGCAAATCATGCCAATGGAGATCCGGAAGTCCGGCTTTGGTGCGTGCTGGGTTCCAGACCCGGTTGATGAAGTTGTTCGCATTGAGCGCGGTCGCTCCCGTCTCACTCGGAAAGACATAGGGACTTTTCAGGCGACTAGGCAGAGTGCGCAAGATGGCGATGACGTGATCGTTCAGTGGGATATGACGTGCCCCCCCATGTTTGCTACGGGGAATAGTTACCATCCCAGTGTGAAAGTTGATGTTGGCCCACTGCAGACTAAACTGTTCGTCCCGGCGCATCCCGGTATGGATCGCCACCTCTACTGTATTCCAGTGGTCTGGAGGCAACACTGCCTGCAACTTCGCTTCTTCCTCCTCAGTCACATAGCGCGTGCGTGCATTGTTGGCGCGAAAGAACTTAACGGGCTTGGCTGGATTTTTCTCGACCTTGCCCCATTCCATCGCTTTGGTGTAGAGGTGCTTGAGCAACGCCAAGTGGAGGTTCACGGTGGCTGGGGCTATCTCCTGCCGGATTTTTGCCTTCAATCGCTCGACATCCTGCGTCGTGATTTCTTGGAGCGTCTTCCCACTGAACTCTCGCCGTAAGCGGACTGCCATTGCTAGGTCGGTCTTGTAGGAGCGCTTATTCACTTTGCTGTACTCCTCCAGGTACGTCGTCAACATGTCCTCAAATAGCACAGCTTGCCGACGAGCCGCGACTTTCTCGGGTAAGAACTTTCCCTCACGAATTTCTGTCTTGCGTTTCTGATAGGCACTAATGGCGAGCCCCTTCGGTCCCACCTTTTCTCGATGCCGTTTCCCAAACTGATCATAATAGAGAATCCACCAGACATTGGAGCCTGGGGGATGTTCATACACTCCACGTTGCTTCTTGGGACTGGCCTTGCGGCCAGGTCGAACAATAGCAGCCATAATGGTCTCTCCTTAGTGTTCGCATTGCCTGCGAAGAGAGGGTAGGGTGCTGTCCCTACCCATGTAAAACGCAGCTTACGCCGCTGTAAACGTCTTAGGCTGCCGGTATGCCGCTACACATGCTGGGCACGCTTCCGGCCACGTCACCATGTATTCGGTCCACGGCCACACCCACACCTGCTCGGGGTGACTAACCCCACAGAGCACCACACCCTCTTGCCACATGAGATGAAACAGAGGCCGTGCTGGGAGAGACGCGTTCGCCTTGGGTTGCGGCGTCCGCAAGAGGTGCAACGCCGTGGCGACAGCGTGCTTGCAGATGACCCCGCGATAAAGCGCGTCTTTACAGGAACACGTGGTGACGGCTTCAGTGAGGGTCACTCCGTACTCGACGGTGTCACCATTTTTCACCAAGGCGCGTACTTCTCCCTCTGATTGACGAGTGAGTGTAATAGTAAGACTGCCATCCGCGAGCCCGCAGACGGCTTTCTGAAGACGATCAATTGTCACTTGCTGGACCATGTGAAGAACAAGAGAATGAATTGAAGATTGCGTCATTGCCGAGTGCTCCTCGGCCAGTTAGGAATGTTGTAACGTTGATCAGCACTGGCTTTGCTGGTAAACGCTAGGCCGGTCATGGTGGTCGCAACACCGTGGCTGGCCGCCTCAGGCCTATTTCTTCGTGCGTTTCCCTTTGGCCTCCTTTCTCCTGGCCTCCAGCAACATTTCTGCTGCCTCAATCATTAAGGCCGTTGCCGAGGAGTTTTCCTCCAACGCCAAGTGTTGAATGTCGCGCCAGAGCGGTTTGGGCCATACCATCGTGACCTTATGGCCTTCCGCCTCTTCGTGTCCGCTATATGTCCGTGGTCGTGGCATAATAGTATATATACATTATTACATTATTACAGTCAAGAACAATAAAAAAGATTTATCTTTGCTGTCAAACTACACCTACTAATTGAGTAGAATACATAGGTGAAAAGATTCTATTTTTTTGTGAATTGCGGGTATCTCCTCTTGAGCCTGCTTCATACATTCTGTAGAGAAACAAGAGCACAACGCTCACAGCATACCAAAAGGGGAAGGTAGGGATGTACCGATATAACTTCTTTCATCCCGCTATTGACGATGTTCGCGAGGGGATTCAGGAGGAACTCGAAGATACATCAGAGTTCTTCGGGTGCGTCATGACAGAACGCATACAAAATGGCCAAATTTGGGTCATCGGTAAAGAATTAGCCCCCAATTTCTTAACCTCTCCAACACAAACGTGCTCATTGCCTAACAGGATAGAAGTGCTTCCCAAAGAACCCGCAGGTCTTCACTGTACCGTAGCAAGTGAAAATAGACACCTAATAGGCCATTTACCATGAACGTTTTCCGCACCCACTCCCGCATCGTCTCTGACTACGCAACGTACATTCGTAGCTTTCTCAAAATCACCGATCCGCAGATCCTGGCGGTTGTTGAAAACGAGTTAAAAAAAGGCAAACTGTGGCCGGAGCCGCTGTTGCAGTTCAACCCCTCGTTCGAGAGGTTGGGCAGTCTCGATGACCTCGCAAGGGCAGGGACCCTGCATCCAGACATCCGGGACATCTTCAGGGGGTACCGACTCTATCGTCACCAAGTGGAAGCCATCACCTTGGGAACGGCTGGAAAAGATTTCGTCGTGACCTCGGGGACAGGGTCGGGCAAGTCGCTGACGTATATCGGTTCGATCTTCCATCACTTACTTTCGCATCCTGACGCGAGGGGGGTGACCGCCGTGGTCGTATACCCGATGAATGCGTTGATCAACTCGCAGTCCGAAGAATTCACACGGTATAAGCACAACTACGAGGAGGCGACGGGCAAAGAGTTTCCTATCTCCTTCGGCCAATATACTGGCCAGGAAAAAGATGGTCCGCGCGAAAAAATGCGCGAGCATCCACCCCAGATCCTCCTGACCAACTATATGATGCTGGAGTTACTCCTCACTCGTGTACGGGAGCGCTCGATCCGGGATGGGATCTACGAAAACTTGCGGTTCCTCGTGTTCGACGAATTGCATACCTATCGTGGCCGTCAGGGGGCCGACGTTGCTCTGCTGATGCGGCGTATCCGCGCTCGCTGTGCGCAACCCGTGACTTGTATTGGCACGTCAGCGACGATGGTCTCAGTTGGTACACAGACCGTCCAGCGTGCGGAAGTTGCAAAGGTGGCGGAGAAACTGTTCGGGAAACCGTTCACCCCGGAGCAGGTCATTCCCGAATACCTCGATCATTCCTTGTCCTCTCATGGAACAATCCCCACGGGAGCTGAACTGGCTGCCGCTATCACGAGAGGAGTAAACCCAGAGGATGATGTTGACAAGCTCAAGGCGCATCCCGTGGCTATCTGGCTGGAAAACACAGTCGCTCTCGAAGTTCTCGAAGGTCATCTGCTGCGAGGGAAACCGAAACGGATGACCCAGATTGTCGCAGCGCTTGCGGTAGAATGTGGGCTGCCAGAAGACGAGTGCCATACCTTTCTTCAACAACTGTTGCAGTGGATCAGTATGGTGAACCAGCAGCTTCAGAACGCTGGGCAGCCCTATACGTTGCTGCCGTTCAAGCTCCATCAGTTCATCTCTCAGACCGGCTCGGTGTACACCACACTCGACCAGGATGAGCACCGCTTCATCACTCTGGAGCCAGGTGTCTATAAAGGTGACGAAGAAGCAAAAAAGCCGATCTTCCCGAATGTCTTCAGCCGGGCCAGCGGTCATGCGTTCCTCTGTGTGTCTCGCCTTGGCAATCGGCTCGAACCGCGCGAGTTCCGGGATAGCTCCGACGATGATGCCGAATCGACTGACGGATATCTCATCGTGGGCGACGACGTGTGGGACCCGTCAGAGGATAGTGAACTCCTCCCAGAGACCTGGATACGCATCACAAAGACCGGACTCATTCCGCGTTCCGAAAAGAAAGCCTTCTTCCCCGTCAAGCTGCACTTCGACGAATTTGGCAATTGCTCGGAAACGACTCCGTTGAAATGGTCGGGCTGGTTCATGAAAGCGCCACTGCTGTTTGATCCAACGGGTGGTGTCTTCTTCGACACCAAGACCAATGAGGGAACGAAGCTGGCCAAGTTGGGGAGCGAGGGGCGCAGTACCTCAACGACAATCACTGCTTTCTCTATCTTGAATCAACTTGAGGACGCCGGGTTCAAACGCGAGGACCAAAAGCTCCTGAGCTTTACGGACAACCGCCAGGATGCTGCGTTGCAAGCGGGGCATTTCAACGATTTCGTCCAGGTCGTCCGTCTCCGCGCCGGTATCCATAAGGCGCTGCAACAAGCTTCTACTGGCGCCCTTACCTATGCTACTATTGGCGAAGCAGTATTCAAGGCGCTCGGACTTCCATTTCTTGACTTTGCCGACAGGAATGAGGAGCCTACACTCGGTCCCGTGCGTCGGAATTATGAACAGTGCTTTCAAGACTATCTTGTGTATCGCGCCATTGCTGATTTGCGTCGCAGTTGGCGGATTGTTCTGCCCAACTTGGAACAATGTGCACTCCTGACGATTGAGTACGCGGACATGGACGAGATTGTAGCCGCAGACGATTTCTGGAAAGACGCTCCACTGTTGGGTCAATTGAACCATGTGGACCGGAAAGAATTTCTCTGTACGCTCCTCGATTTTTTCCGGCTCGAATATGCCATTCATAGTGAGAATTATTTAACCCAGTCACGTATTAAGGAGAACGAGAAGCAGTTCCGCGAACGGTTGCGCCCACCGTGGACGCTCGACCGTAACGAGGACATCCGCGAGCCGTTTTTCATCCGTTACGATCCGCTGCGCAAGAACACTGGTCTCTATGCAAAGAGTATGGGGCCTGCCAGCTCCCTCGGCAAGTTCATTAAGCTGTATGTGCGCCAACGTAGGTTTGATCTGGACCTGAAGAAAGACCACTACCGCCGTTTCATTCTCCAAATAATGGCGATGCTGGAGCAGGCGGATTATCTCAAATCCCAAACCGCCAGGAACGAAGAAAACGAAGAGGTCCCCATCTACCGTCTCCGCGTAGAAAAGATCATCTGGAAACTGGGGGATAGACACACCGTCAAGGCGGACGTGATCAAACAGCGCTCCTACAAGGACCGCACCCCAAAGCCCAACGAATTCTTCCAGGCCCTGTACCAGCGGGACTTTGCCAAGATGAAGCGCCTCCGCGGCGAAGACCACACTGGGCAGCTTGGCACGGAGGATCGCATTGAGCGAGAACAATTGTTCCGCACGGGGGCCATTAGTTCGCTCTTCTGCTCCCCCACGATGGAGTTGGGTATCGATATCAAAGACCTGGGTGTTGTCCACATGCGCAATGCACCGCCGAATCCCGCGAACTACGCGCAACGATCAGGCCGCGCCGGACGCAGTGGTCAGGCCGCTCTCGTCTTTACCTACTGTTCGAGTTACGCCCCACACGATCGCCACTATTTCAAGGAACAAGAGGCGCTAGTGTCAGGGAAAGTGATGGCGCCGAAACTGGACCTCTGCAACCGGGAACTCCTTGCTGCGCACCTCAACGCGCTCGTGGTGTCGGAGATAGGACTGCCGGGACTCGATGATGTGGGTGGAGCAAAGCCATCGATCATGCGTCTCGTCACAGATGATAATGACAAGATGCCACTCGCGTCAGAGGTGCGAGCCGGTCTTGGTATCCCGCCCACTCTCTTTGATAATCTGAAGGCAACCTTCAAACGGACCATCAGCGACTTCGGGAGCGAACTGCAGACCAAAGCCGCAGCGTGGTATTCCGATCGCTGGATTGAACACAATCTCTCGAAAATTGATGAGCATTTGGACAACGCGCTGGTGCGCTGGCGACGGCTGTATCGCTCTGCTCGTACGATTCTGACCCAAGCCACACAGAAAATCGAAAGCGGCACGCTCAGTCTGGGGAGTGACGAGTACAGAAAGCACAAGCGTAATCAGGATCAGGCAACACGCCAATTGGACCTGCTGCGCAACAACCTCTCTGGTCGATCAACCGAATTGTCCGAGTTTTATCCCTATCGGTATCTAGCCTCGGAAGGGTTCTTACCAGGCTACAATTTCACCCGGCTTCCCGTGCGAGTCTTTTTGCCAACCAGTGATTCTTCAGGAGACTTCGTCTCACGCCCGCGATCCATTGCTCTCCGTGAGTTTGGTCCGCTGAACATTATCTACCACAATGGACGGAAGTATCGGGTTTGTCAGCTCATCACCCAGGATGCCGAATCGGCGCTGACCGAAGCGAAGATTAGTACGAAGGCGGGCTACTTTCTCACCAAAGAGCAGAAGGATCTTGAGATCTGTCCATTCTCGGGGCTGAATCTTGGGATCAACGCTAATAAAGAACATATACATGACCTGCTGGAAATGGTGGAATCACGGGCTGAAGAAATCGACCGTATCTCCTGTGAAGAAGAGGAACGTGTCTCCCGTGGCTTCGATATCAGAACGTATTTCTCTGTGGACGGCGGTCACTTCGAGCGCGTGAAAAAGGCGGTTGTTCAGACGAGTGAAAACGCTTTACTTAACCTTCGCTATATCCCAGCTGCCCGTCTGATTCATGTCAATTATAAATGGCGCTCCCAAGATGCGAACGGCTTTCCTATTGGCTTGGTGTCAGGCGACTGGCGTAGCTCCATGCCGGATGCGAACAACAGACAGTCCGAGAAATTCCGGTTGGTCAAATTGTGGACGTCAAACCTTGCGGACGCACTCTATCTTGAGCCCATCCAACCGCTTGGGCTGGAACCCGAGGGTGTAGTGACCCTTCAGTATGCACTGAAGCGTGCGATTGAGAGTGTCTTCCAAGTCGAACCAAATGAAATAGGGGTCGTAACCATTGGTGATCCAGAATCGCCTAACATCCTGTTATATGAGGCAGCAGAAGGAAGCCTGGGTATCTTGTCGCAGTTTGTTTTCGATGTAGACGTCTTCCATAAAGTGGTCGAGCAAGCGATCGTACTGTGTCGCTTTGACGATCCGGAGTATAAAGGTCCGGCTTCCTACGATGATCTGCTCAGCTACTACAACCAACGTGAACATAAGATTATCGATCGTCATCTGATCAAGGATGCGTTGGAAAAACTGCGGATCGGCGCTCTCGAAAGACAAGAGAATCCCAACTTCCACAGCTACGAGGACCACTACCTGGCAATGGTCCGTGGCCTTGATCAGAATTCTTCAACGGAACACCATTTTATCGACTACCTCTATCACAATGGTCTTCGCTTGCCCGACGCGGCGCAGAAACGGGTCGATGGTCTGTTCGTCCAGCCAGACTTCTACTACGAGCCGCGCATCTGGGTCTTCTGTGACGGCACGCCCCATGATGAAGCAGCAGTAAAGGCGGACGACGAGGAGAAACGCCAGGCGATCATCGCCCGGGGTGATGAAGTGTGGGTGTATTATTATAAAGACAATCTTGCCCAAAAAGTGGCGGAGCGTCCGGACATTTTCCGGAGGGTGCGATGACGACTACATTTCAGTCTGGCAAACTCGTGTCTCTCCGGGGGCGGAACTGGATCGTGCTGCCCTCAGAGAACCCTGACTTGCTGATCGTTAAGCCACTTGGCGCCTCTGATGACGAGATCACGGGTATTTATCTCCCACTCGGAATTAAGTCTGATGTCCCAGTCGACGCCACGTTTTCTCCTCCAATTGCGGAAGATCTCGGGGACATCAGCACAGCGCGGCTGCTCTACGACTCGGCTCGGCTAGCGTTTCGTAACGGCGCCGGGCCATTTCGCGCGCTGGCAAAACTTTCGTTCCGTCCACGGTCCTATCAGATGGCGCCGCTCATCATGGCCCTTCGGCAAGAGCTGCCCCGCCTGCTCATCGCGGATGATGTCGGGATCGGGAAAACCATTGAAGCACTCCTGATCGTGAGAGAGCTGCTGGAACGGCGACAGATCAAGCGCTTCGCGGTCGTGTGTTTACCGCATCTGTGCGACCAATGGCAAACCGAGATCCGGAACAAACTTGATCTATATGGAGAGCACACCAAGAATTGGGGAGAGAGATAGTGTATAAGACACACCAAGAAGTTTGCTTTGGAGAGGAATGAGTGCTCAGTGCTGAAGATTACGCCGAAGCCTGTCGTC
>JACXTT010012000.1_pt1 | contig 11530 bp, 8 predicted proteins | sample 9270951 | NCBI WGS metagenome assembly JACXTT01 (sample SAMN15532306, study PRJNA645909) | rock metagenome | isolation source: weathered quartz diorite | place: Puerto Rico | collected 2017-06-21 | reverse complement strand
AGTGCGTAATGGCTGCGCCTATTCAAGCGGGATGCTTAAATTTGGAGCATTCAATGTGCCGCTTGAATGGGCGCTGTGTACTCATATTTAATCGTGTCATGAAAACTTTAACCGAATTTAAAGAATCGTTGAATTCAGAGCAGCCCATTAGCGGGCTATCTGTGCAGTTAAGAAGCCTTTGGTATGATGGCAAAGGCGATTGGCACCAGGCGCATGCCCAGGTTGACCATCTTACAGATCAGGCATCGGCGTGGGTACATGCCTATCTGCACCGTAAAGAGGGCGATATTGGGAATGCTGATTACTGGTATAACAAAGCAAAGAAAAAGCGCCCGGACTTATCTTTAGATGAGGAATGGGAACAGTTGGTGTTACACTTTCTTGATCGGAGCTAGTAAGTTGGCGGACTTTGGGATATTATTAGTTCGCTAAATTAAAAGTTACAGGAACCGTATATTGAAACCGTACAGGTTTATGATTTATGATTGCAGGCACCCATGGCGGTGACAATTTTATACATCGTTCAGCTTCATTCTTTAGCGATTGCTCAGGTCCTTTAAGTACTTTCACGTTGGTCAAACTACCGTTTTTTTCAATGGTAAACGTTACATATACCCTGCCTTGAATTTGCGCCTCTCTTGCAGGACGTGGATATTGAATATTGTCTGCTATAAAATGTTGGAACGTTATATTATCTGCAGTAAATTCAGGCTCCCGGTCTGCCGAATAATAAATTTGATCGGTGGTATCAGCAGTTGGCAAAACGTTGCCTTTGCGATAACTTCTGTAATACATCACCGTATCATTAATATATCCACGCCATTCACCTTCTTCCAGACCATCAACTACCTGCCCTTCCTCGACTATATGATGCCTGTTTATATCTAATTTCTTCCAGCTTCCGTTGCCACCCTGTGATAATATTTTGCCGGTTGTATCGTGACATTCTAAAAGATAAAAGTTGTGATCCTCTCTGTATTTTTCAACAATGTCTTCTTTGTGCTTCCTAATAGTATACAAATTACCATTAGAAAAATACTCTGTTAAAAGTCCTGCCTGTTTTCCGTTCGTATAATTTATAATTTTTTCAGGATGACCATTGAGATAATATTCGGTGAGGCTCCCATCAAAATATAAACTTGCATAGTTATCATATATATTAACTGTCGCGGTTCCGGTCAATTTTAGATTATTATTACTTAAGTAAGTCTCTTTGACAATTTTCTTTTTCTCATCTGCGGGACTAACGGATGCAGGCGTTAAATACATATCATAATCAGCACTATCTCTATTTGATACGATTTTTACCTGATCCCTTAAATCAGGTCTGAAATACTTTATATGATATATAGCAGTGTCCTGTGCTTCTACGTTACGAAAAATAAAAAGGCTTAAAATTAAAGCGATGAGAGGTTTATTCATTTTAAATATTGTGATAAGGAAACTTATTCAGTTACTGTCTTGCAAATTAATATAGCAATAAAGCTTATAAGATTTAACGTTTGATAAAGATAATCTTTCTTTTTACAATCCGAAAGTTGCTTCAACCCATAGCACTTTTTCTAACGTTTACTTTAAAGTTGCTAAATTATAGGTGGTATTCCGGCCGCCTCCCGGTTCCTTTTCTAATATTTTCTTTTCGATCAGGTCCTGTATATCCCTTAAAGCGGTATCCGGCGAGCTTTTAGCCATCTTAGCCCATTTGGTACTTGTTAGTTTACCAAAGAAACCATCCAGCAGGCAATCAATCATGTACCGCTGCCTGTTATTCAGCGGCGTGTCACGGTTGAGTTCCCAGAATTTGGTGCGGTTGGCGACCGCAGCTAAGGTCGATTCCGTATGATCCATCGCATCAAACAAACAATCTAAAAACCAGCTGAGCCAGGCGGTTATATCAAGTCCGCCCTTTTGTGTTCGTTCCAGAACATCGTAATAGGCAGTTTTTTCCCTTAATATCTGCGCCGACATGCTGTAAAAACGCTGCGGGGTCCCGTCGGCACGGGCTAGTAGCATATCCGTAATAGCTCTGGCGATACGACCATTACCGTCATCAAGGGGGTGTATGGTCACAAACCATAAATGCGCTATAGCCGCTTTTAATACCAAATCTGTATCCGGAGCAGCATTAAACCAATTTAAAAACGCATGCATTTCTGCCGGTAATCGACCTGCTTCCGGTGCCTCGAAGTGAACCCGCTCCCTTCCAAAAGCACCTGATACCACCTGCATGGGACCTGCATCCGGTGTGCGCCATGCACCTGCGGTGATTTTATGCATGCCACTTCTGCCGGTGGGAAACAATGCTGCGTGCCAGGCGAACAAACGGTCGGCCGTTAATTCATCCGCATATTTTTGCGTTGCATCCAACATCATTTCCACTACGCCTTCCACGCTTTGGTCCGCTGGTACCGCTCCGGCAAGTTCTATCCCTAATCTGCGCGCTATAGAAGAGCGCACCTGGTCTGTATTTAGTTTTTCACCTTCTATCTCGCTTGATTTCGTAACATCTAACGTCAGGGTGTCCAGCACCGTGGTTTCCTGCAATTTGAAACCGGCTGAACTCATCAGCCCTAAAATACGGCCCTGACGATGGCGCACTTCACCCAGCCTCTTTAAAAGCGCTTCGGTATTCCATTTAAAATCCGGCCAATCTTTTAATTGGTGCACGTACATATTCTCCGCAATTATGCGGTGAATATACTTATTATTCTCCGCATATCAAACTTTTCTCCGCAGATTTGCGGAGATAAATGCCATTATTCTCCGCAAATCTAATAGTTGACCGATCGTCACACACCTACACGCCTATCGAGTTTTATCACTTAATTCTTCGGAAAACCCGGATCCGCTTTCACCTCTTCTATTTGCTGTGTATGCCGGTTGGTATGTCCCGAGATCAGCAGGATGAACTGGTACGAATCGAAGGTACCCATGGGTAATTCAAGCACATGGTTACGCAGGTCTGCATCGGTGCTTTTAACAAAAGCGATCAGCTTTTCGCGGTTTTCCTTAAATGCCTTCAATGCTTCGTCCAGGGTTTTATACGGCGAGTTTGCTGGTTCGAGCGCTGCAAAAGTTTTTCTCTTTTGCGAGCGGTCCTCCACTCCCTTTACAAGCGCTGAATCTGTTACTTTAATATTGGCTCTTTTTTCAGGGTTTGGGGCGTTTTTTAGCGATGCTTCCGCCATGGCCCATAGTTCTTTTTCAGAGGCGGCGATATGCTTAACACAGTCTTCCACGCTCCACCTGTCGGCAGCAGGTTTATAGGTTAACTGCGCTTCGCTTAAATTTTTTACGGCCTTAAAAACACCAGACTCGGTTTCTTTTAGAAAACGGATAGCGTCTTTCCGTTCTTTTGGGGTAAGCTGATTTTGCTGCGCGTTTCCTGTATAGGCAACAAGGCTTAGAATGATCAGTAGCAATAATGGTTTTATGGTTTTCATTGAATTAGATTTTATGCACAAATTTACCATTGGGGCATCATTCTTCCAAAGGTGCAATTCAGACGTTTTGAAGGGGCTGTTTGGACGCAACATCTACCTCCGCTCTGGCTTATCTACCTTGATTAATTTAAGCTGCAAAGTACTATCGTCAAGTACAGTGTTCCATTGCATGCTTGTCCCCGTGTAGTGGCTTACCGTTACTTTTTCGGTATCTACATTGGCAAATATCAATTTCATGATATTGGTTTTAGAATCATATTTACATTCAGCTTGTCGTCCGCGTTCCTGATCGTATACGTACGGGTTTGGCGACATAAACACATTGCCCGTTTCTTCAATATAAATATAGCACCATGAGTTGGGGTTGCTGAGCCAATCGTTTTCACTTACTACTTTTCCATTTCTAACAAATCCATATACTTTCCATTTACCTGCAAAAACGCTCGTTGGTTGTCTGTATACATATGAATAAATCGTTCCAAACGCAGCTGCCACAACCAGCAGTTTTATCACTGGTTTTAAAAACGAAAGGCGTACTGGTGGCAGGGCCGCAGCAGCATTAAAAAATAAGCTTACCAGTTCTTTCCATCTCAGCATCAACAGGTATAGCAACCCTATGGTTATTATAATCGAATTGATATATGCGCCCAGTGCAATATGATAGAACATATTGATAAGCACAATATTCACCATCACCGGCAGGAGGATGCATACGCCCAGCAAGCTTGTCCGCCTGAAAAGCAACAGGATGCTCCCGCCTATTTGTATTATACCCAAGATAACCGCAAATGAGTACGAATAAGCGAAGTAATTCCAGGTGAGATCAAAGCCTGAGAGACTGCCGACCGTAAGATCGTCGCGGAAATACATGGGCGCAAATTGGGTCCTCAATATTTTGGCGAAGCCGTAAGTTGATATTTCATAAGCCAGGTAATATCGCAATACCCCCCTGAGCCAGGCATGCCATAGGGCCGAATTAATATACTTTTTCTTTTCTCTAAGATGCCACCATATTGTAAAGCCTATAGAAACAACTACAGCACCTGCACCGCTGTAAAGAAATAGCATCAAAAAAAGTCTTTCATAATTCCTAACATCCGTAAGGATGCTGATAAACATGTAAACGAAGTTGGCGATAGCAATGTAGAGGTATAAACATTCAAATAGCTTGCTGAACCAGGGGCTGGCGTTTGGAGTATAGGTTTCGGTCATTGTATGATTGAAGTATTTAAATATACCAAGTAATTAACAATATGAGGCACTCAAATAAAATTCAATATATCCCGTCTCTGCAGGGTCTTCTAAAAGGGACCCTGCATTGTGTGCACTACTTTTCGTAAATATAAGTGGTTCTGGGGCTTTAATGCAGGGTCCCAGTTGGGAGGCCCTGCTGGGGCGGAATTGGCCTGTCGTTATCAGTTTTTGAGATAGCGGTTATTAAATTCCTAGGTGCCGTACTTACTGAATTGAGTTTTATATGGTATTTTTATAGACTTAAAGCCTTGTTGGATGTTGCTGATCTTCTCGAAACTCTATAGATTTTATGTCACCATTTATGATGTAGCATTTTTGGGAATATTATTTACCGGCCTCAATTTTACCCTGCTTTTATGGTTCACTAAGAAAGCCAGGCAATCTGCAAACCGTTTTTTGGCAATGGCATTAGCCGTAGTTATATTGTGGATAGTCGGCATATTGGGAATTGACCTCGGCATTGTAGATTATATTCATTTTTGGCACTGGTTACCATTGCAATTTTCACTGGCCCTTGGTCCGCTTATTTTCTTTTATGTGCTTAAGACAACCAGGCCGGCATTTAATTTCCGAACGAAAGACCTACTCCATTTTAGTTCGGTGTTACTTGAATTGGGCGCCCAAATACTGGAGGCCTGCGAAGGAAAGGTAACCGGCCTGTCGGCCCGGGGTGCATTTGTATCCGGCCAATTGATGCCGGCATTACAGGTGTTAGCATTTATTTCGGTCGTGATTTATCTACACCAATGCCGCAAACTCATTGAGAACTTTTACCAACGATTAAAATTTGACAGAGGCGACCGCCGCCGTTATGAACTGCGTTGGTTAAATAAAATACTGACGGTTTTTGGGTTGTTAACATTAACCGGGCTAACTGTTACTGCCCTTAACTATTTTCAGGTAAGCACATTATTTTTACAGGCCTACCACCCTTTATATCTCCTTCTGGCGGTCACGATGATTTGCTTAGCGGCAAACGCCTTTTTAAGGGCGGAAAGTAACGAGCCCGCCGCCCATCCCCTGCTGAAACCAATCATATCAGAAGACTTGAAGCAAAAAGGCACCTGGCTGAAAAAAGCTATTAAAGAACACCGCTATTACCAGGACCCGGATTTGAGCCTGAAAACGCTCGCCGAACGGCTTGATATGCATACTCACGAATTGTCGCGTATCCTCAATACGGTCCTTAAAAAAAGCTTCAACGATTTCATAAATGAATACCGCGTGCAGGCCGTAGTGCAGAAAATGCATGACCCTGATTATGACCATATCACGATGCTGGGTATTGCAGTGGAATCCGGGTTTAATTCTCAAAGCACTTTTAGCCGCATTTTTAAGCAGATGACCGGACGTACCCCGCTGGAATATAAAAATGATCTGAAAAAAGATTTCCCATCTTATAACTTGAGAAGAAAATACGGGATAATGCCGATAAAATTGCATAACGAAGGCCCCTTCAAATGGTCTGAGGCAAAATCAAACGGCTCGTATATGTTCAAAAACTATTTCAAAATCGCCTGGCGCAACATTATGCGCCATAAGCTGATTACAACCATTAATGTTGCCGGGCTCAGCGTCGGCATGACAGCTGCTGTGCTCATCTCGCTGTGGGTACAAAACGAACTTAGCTTCGATAAAAATCAGCCCGATAGCGAAAACATTTATCGTATCACTGCCGACGTGTCCATCACCAAAACAGAAACCTGGAAATGGGAACACTCGCAGTATGTGCTGGGTGAGCATGCCATGAAGGAATTGCCTGAAGTTGTTGATATGACCAGGTTGAAGTCGCAAAAAGATTATGCATTTAATATGCGTTATAACGGCGAACTGATCAGTGAAAAAGGGTCGGCCTATGTGGATGATCAATGGTTCAAAATGTTTCATTACGATGTTCTGGCCGGCTCGGTACAATCTTTCTTAAAAAATCCCTTTAGCCTGATCCTGACTGAATCAACCGCAAAAAGATATTTCGGCGACCAGCCCGCTGTGGGAAAAGTGCTGCGGGCAGACACGGTTGACTACCAGGTTCAGGCAGTGGTGAAAGACAACCCGGCTAATTCCAGTTTTCAGTTCAATGTACTCATTCCGCTGGCGGCGCAACTAACCAATCCTTCCACGAAAAAGAATGCGCTTACCTGGAATAATTATAATTATATCACTTTCCTGAAATTACGGCCCGACGCCAATCCAAAAAAGGTTGCAGACAAATTGCTTTATATCCTGAAAACCAATCGTAAAGATTTCAATGGAAAATCTAAATACAGATTGGTGAACCTTCGTGATATGCATTTTGAAAATGATTTGCAAAGCTCTGCGTTCACACATGGGAGCCGTTCTATGGTGGATATTTTCATGATCCTGGCAGGATTGTTACTCATAACCGCCTGTATCAACTATGTCAACCTTACCACCGCCCGCGCCAGCGTACGGTCTAAGGAAGTGAGTATCAAAAAGATAGTCGGAGCCCGCAGGCGGCAGCTATTTTTACAGTTCATGGCCGAATCATTTTTAATAAGCCTGCTGGCGTTAGTAATGTGCGTGTTATTAATGGAGTGCAGTTTACCATGGTTCAGGTCTTTTACAGGAGTGGAGTTTAGCGGGCTTCTAAGCTCGGCAACCAGTTGGGCAATAATATTATCGACCTTGATAGTTTCTTTGGTGTTGAATGGATTATATCCGGCAACTTTACTTTCGTCTTTTAATCCGATGAGCGTATTCAGGGGAAAAACCTTTTTAAGTTTTAAGGATACCGGATTAAGAAAAGCGTTGGTAGTAGTTCAGTTTACTATTTCTGTTATACTGATAGTGGGCACCCTGGTGATCTCTTTCCAATTACGTTATATCGAAAAGATCGATCTTGGCTACGACCGTTCGCAGGTTTTTTCCTTCTCTTTTCCGTGGTGGAAGATAAAGGGTTTTGATTCCAAAAAGAGCGACGAGCTGCTTCGTACCGTTAAAAATGAGTTGAAGAAGCAGAGTGCGGTGGCCGATATCGCCATCGCCAGTACCGACCTGGTTGACTTTGGAAGTTCAAGCTCCGGCTATTTCGACTGGGCCGGACGTCCAAAAGATTTTGAACCTTCGTTTGCGCCATTGGATGCCGACCAGGATTTTCAACGTTTAATGCATTTGCAAGTTAAAGAAGGGCGTTGGATCAATTCAGAAGATGTTGCCCATAACAATGTGGTCCTTAACGAAACCGCTTTAGAACTGACCCACCTGAGAAAACCTTTTATCGGGCAGCGTTTTGTTCATCAGGGGGATACAGGTACCGTGGTGGGTATAGTTAAGGATTTCCACTACCGCAACTTGCACGATAAGATTGGACCAATGGTGATATCTGCACGGGCAGGCGATGGGTTTTATATAAAGACTGCGCCCGGAAATTCCCAGGCCGCTATAGAAGCCGTTCAGAAAGTGTGGAAGAAATTTTTTCCGGATGCGCCCCTGGAATACTCCTTCCTGGATGATAAATACAACAGCTTATACAAAACAGAACAACAGTCGTTTGAGCTGGTCACACTTTTTGCTGGTATAGCTATTTTGGTTTCAGCATTGGGCTTGCTGGGATTGGCCGCTTTTGCAGCCGAACAGAAAGTAAAAGAAATAGGCATACGTAAAGTATTAGGGGCAAACGTGCGGCACATTGTATCGCTACTTACGGCTGACTTTTTGAAAATGGTGGTCGTAGCAAGCCTGATAGCTTTCCCGATAGCGTGGTGGGCCATGAACAAATGGTTGCAGGCGTTCGCCTATCGCATTCATTTGTCGTGGTGGATATTTATTCTTGCCGCTGCCATTGCAGTGATCATCGCAATTATTACGATCAGCACCCAGACTATCAAGGCCGCTTTAGCTAATCCTGTCAGAAGCCTGAGAAACGAGTAAACAATTCGGATTTCCTGCGAATACGAAACCGCTTTATTATCGTAAAGCGGCTTTTTGCTATGCCTGTTCGGGCATGCCATCTAAGCAATAATCAATACTTGGCCTAAATTGTATAATTTATGTCCTTTGAGACAACAATGTGCTTGTTTATCTTTGGTATATGAATGGCACTAAGGACAAAAAGAAAGTTGTGATCGTTGTGATGACGGCGAATATGATGCTCGACTTTGCCGGGCCATCGGATGTGTTCACTAACGCGGATGCCATACTCCAGAACTCCGGTTCCGACGATGGCTACGAAGTTTTGATTGCTGCACCGACAGCTAATCGGGTTGTAAAGGCGAATACCGGAGTTGAGATCCGTTGCCCTTACAGCGCGATGGAAATCACCTCGCCTATCGACACGCTGATTATTGCCGGCAATGATTTCCGGGAAAATAGCGCGGATGCGTTGGTAGATTTCTTCGACTGGCTATCTACCATCCACAGCAGTACAAGAAGAATAGCTTCCATCTGTGGCGGAGCCTTTGCATTGGCCAGGGTTGGTTTGCTTGATGGCAAGCGCGCCACTACGCACTGGGACCTGAGCGAAAGATTAAAAAAAGAATATCCGGCCATACAAGTTAACGCCAATCATTTTTTTACCAACGACGGGAACGTCTATACATCGGCTGGTGTATCCTCAGGCATCGATCTGTCGCTGGCAATGGTTGAGGAAGACTTTGGCAAGGATATCGCCATTCAGGTAGCCCGCAAGTTAGTATTCTATCTCAGCAGGCCCGGTTTCCAGGCGCAGTTTGGCAACTTACTGCCTGTTTATGAAAGGGAAAACATCGCTCAAAAAATACAAAGCTGGCTGCGCGGGCATTTGCATGAAACACTGGATGTTGGCCGCCTTGCTGATCATTTGAACATGAGTACACGAAATTTCACACGCGTTTTTCACCGTGAAACCGGTATGCCGCCTGCCAAATTTATTGAGAAACTGAGGGTTGAAGCTGCCCGGAAATACCTGGAAGATACAGACACACCACTGGAACGTATTGCTGAACAATGCGGACTGGGTAACCTGGTTTCCATGCGGCGCACTTTTTTGCGGCATTTGTCTATCACCCCGTCCGACTACCGGCGATCCTTCCGGACCGCTTTAAAAGATACAGGTATAGAAGACCTGCTCGTTTATTAAAATAACCTATTAGAATATGAAAATTGCAATTAACGGATTCGGCCGCATTGGCCGGATGACACTGCGCGCGTTACAAAATCAAACCGCAGTAGAAGTTGTGGCCATTAACGACCTGACTGACGTAAACACACTCGCACATTTATTAAAATATGATACCGCCCATAGCCGCTTTCCCGGCGAGGTAGGTACCGATGCTGACACACTGATCGTTAACGGTAAGCGCATAACCATGCTAAAGGAAAAAGACCCGGCGAAACTGCCATGGGCCTCATTGCATGTCGACGCCGTTATCGAGTCGACCGGGCGGTTTACGGATAAAAGCACTGCCCAGGCACATATAGATGCCGGCGCGAAAAAGGTATTGATTACCGCGCCTGCAACCGGTGGGGTAAAAACCATTGTTCATGGCGTAAATAATGAACTGATCGGCGATGACCAGATCTACTCAACAGCATCCTGCACTACCGGCAGCATCGCGCCTGTATTGTACATCCTGGATAAAGAATACGGCGTCGAATCGGGTTATATGGCTACGGTTCATGCCTTCACAGCAGATCAGAACCTGCAGGACGCCCCGCATAAGGACTTACGTCGTGCCCGTGCTGCATCTTATTCTATTATCCCGACAACAACCGGCGCCGCCAAAGCTATTGGCAATGTATTGCCCAACTTGCAAGGGAAAATGGACGGCTACTCCTACCGCGTACCGGTGATTGATGGTTCTATTGTCGATCTGTCCATCAACTTAAAGAAAGAAGTAAGCGCTGCGGAAATCAACGCCACAATAAAGCGTTATGCTGAAACGTCGTTGAAAGGTATTCTTGAATACACCGAAGAACAGTTTGTTTCGTCGGATATACTGGGTAACACGCATTCCTCTATCGTTGATGGCGGCATGACCAAGGCTATAGGCAAATTGGTAAAAATTGTAGCCTGGTACGATAATGAAGTGGGGATCTCTAACCGCATTGCCGAACTGATTTCGTTGATCTGAGGAGTATTCGAGCGGCTTCTGCTGTCCGAAGTTTCTAAACTTCGGACTACTATGCAAGTAGTCTGAGACTACTTGCATAGTGAATTCGTAGACAGAGTCTACGAACAGCACAGGAAAAAAAGAAGCCTTCAGCATTCGCTGAAGGCTTCAATTCAGATCGTTTAGTTAATGATAGGTATACTCTTATTAAGGAAGCGTTGCTGTTATTGCAACCGATCCTGTTGATTGGTTATCCTGGGCTTCCTGCTGTCCATCGACATAAATTTTCCCACCCACCGGACTGCCGTCAACACTGACAACAGTTAGCTTCAATAATAACCCGTGATCGTTCGAAGTAAAACTTGTTGTCCAGTTTGCATCAGCGTTAGCAACTGTTTGAACACTTCCATTCTGGTTCACATAAGTAATGTTTGATTTAGCTGTACCCTGAACAGAGTACTTAACAGTGTGCGTGTTATCTTTCTTACATGAAAAAAGAAACAGGGGCACTATCATTAAAATAAAAATGGTCTTTTTCATAATCATTCTGATTGTAAACAGCTCCCTGTAACCAGGGGCTGTCTAGTTATGATAGATATAGGGGCTTTTCAAATATTAATTGAAGAAGGTTAGTTACCCTCGCCCTCGCAAAAATTGTCAATGTTGGCTAGTACCTTATTGTAAATGGCGGTATTGGACGTTGAGTTAATGACGATAGCACCGTTTGTTAAAGTAGCGGCATTCATATCTGCGCTGCTAACGCCTGTCATAAGTATATCAAGG
>JACXTT010011999.1_pt1 | contig 11530 bp, 6 predicted proteins | sample 9270951 | NCBI WGS metagenome assembly JACXTT01 (sample SAMN15532306, study PRJNA645909) | rock metagenome | isolation source: weathered quartz diorite | place: Puerto Rico | collected 2017-06-21 | reverse complement strand
ACGTGCCATCGCTGCGCTCGGCATGGCACGCACCTGTCCGCGCTTGCGCGGACAGGATGCTGGTATTTGGTTGTTTGGCTGTTGCTCCCCCGCCGTTATGCGGAGGCGAGTAGCGCAGGACTGGGCGGATCAGGGCTGGCGTTGTTTGAGCGAAGCGAGTTTAGCCAGACCCCGCCCAGACCGAGCAACGCAGCGTACCCTGCGCAACGCGCAGGGGCGACGCATCCGGTTCGCCTTTCTTTGCTTACTTTCTTTGGCGAAGCAAAGAAAGTGAGTGCGCTGTCGGGCGCACATCCCGACATGCCAAGAAAGCAAAAACGAAACCGGAGAAAACCTACCCGGTATTCCGCAACCCGGCAGCAATCCCATTGATAGAGATATGAATCCCCCGCTGCACCCGCTCATCGGCCTTGCCCTCGCGGTAACGCCGCACCAGTTCCACCTGCAAATGGTGCAGCGGATCGATGTACGGAAAGCGGTGGCTGATGGAGCGTTGCAGGGCCGCGTTGTTGGCCAGGCGCTGCTTTTCGCCGGTGATGGTGGCCAGGGCGTGCGCGGTGGCCTGCCACTCGGCTTCGATGGCGGTAAAAATCTTCTTGCGCAGGCGCGCATCGGCGACCAGCTCGGCATAGCGTGAGGCCAGCGCCAGGTCGCTCTTGGCCATCACCATGTCCATGTTGGAGAGCAGGGTGCGGAAGAACGGCCACTGCTTGTACATCTTCTGCAGCAGGGCCAGGCGCTCTTTCTGCTGTGCAGCCGTGCCTTGGGCGGTGAACCGTTGCACTGCCGAGCCAAAGCCGAACCAACCCGGCAGCGTCAGGCGGCACTGGCCCCAGCTAAAGCCCCAGGGAATTGCGCGCAAATCCTCAATGCGCTGCGAGGCCTTGCGCGACGCGGGGCGGGAGCCGATGTTGAGTTCGGCAATCTCGCGCAGGGGGGTGGAGCTGAAGAAGTAGTCGGTAAAGCCCGGGGTCTCGTAGACCAGCGCACGGTAAGCCGCCATGCTGGCCTGGGACAGCTCGGTGGCTGCGTCCAGAAAGGCCGGTGTGGCCGATTTGGTAGGCTGCAACAGCGTAGCCTCCAGTGTGGCGGCGACCAGGGTTTCGAGGTTGCGCCGGCCGATCTCGGGGTTGGCGTATTTGGAGCCGATCACCTCGCCCTGCTCGGTCAGGCGGATCTGCCCGCGCACCGTGCCGGGGGGCTGCGCCAGGATGGCCTGGTAGCTGGGGCCACCGCCCCGGCCCACCGTGCCACCGCGGCCGTGGAACATGCGCAACTGGATCTTGTGCTGTTTGCCAAGCACATCGAACAGCTCCACCAGCGCAATCTCGGCGCGGTACAGCTCCCAGTTGCTGGTGAAGATGCCGCCGTCCTTGTTGCTGTCAGAGTAGCCCAACATGATGTCCTGTTCGGCACCGCTGCGCTTGACCAGCTCGGCCACGCCGGGCAGTGCGTAGAACTCGCGCATGATGGGCGCGGCATTGCGCAGGTCTTCGATGGTTTCGAACAGCGGCACCACGATGAGATCGCACACTGCCTGCGTGTCCAAAGTGCCACGCAGCAAGCCCACTTCTTTTTGTAATAACAGCACTTCCAGCAAATCGCTCACGGTTTCGGTGTGGCTGATGATGTAGTGGCGGATGGCCTGTGCGCCAAAGCTCTGGCGCATGCGCAGTGCCTGCTCAAAAATCGCCAGCTCGCCCAGAGTGTGGGCCGAGTAGTCCACGCCCCGCACGCGCAGCGAACGCGCGTCCTGCAGCAGGCCCAGCAAGAGGCTGCGTTTGGCCGCCTCATCGAGCGCGCTGTAGCGGGCTTCGATGCGCGCGGTGGCTAGCAATTCGGCCACCACTTCTTCGTGCTTGTCCGAGCTTTGGCGCAAGTCCACCGTGGCCAGGTGGAAGCCGAACACTTCCACCGCGCGGATCAGCGGGCGCAGGCGCTGCGCCACCAGGGCCGCGCCATGGTGGGCGTTGAGAGAGGCTTCCAGGGTGCGCAGGTCGGCGACAAAGTCTTCGGCCCGCAGGTAGGCGTTTTGTGGGGCCACGGCATGGCGCGCGGCCTCGGTGCCGGTCAGGTCCTTGAGCGTGGCGGCCAGGCGCGCATAGACGCCGGTCAGCGCGCGGCGGTAGGGTTCGTCCATGCGGTGGGCGTTTTGGTCGGGCGAGCGCTCGGCCAATGCCTGCATCTCGGGGCTGCATTCGGTCAGCATGGCCGAGATCGACAGCTCGCCGCCCAGCAGGTGCACCTCGGTCAGGTAGTGACGCAGCGCCACTTCGGCCTGGCGGCGCAGCGCGTATTCCAGGGTCTGGGCGCTGACATTGGGGTTGCCGTCGCGGTCGCCGCCAATCCACTGGCCCATGCGCAAAAAGCTGTGCACCGGCTGGTTGCCCAGCAGGTCTTCCATCTCGGCATAGAGCTTGGGGATCTCGCGCAGGAAGGTGGATTCGTAGTAGCTCAGTGCGTTTTCAATCTCGTCGGCCACCGTGAGTTTGGAGAAGCGCAGCAAGCGGGTCTGCCACAGCTGCATCACGCGCGCGCGCATCTGCGCCTCGTTGGCGGCCAGTGCGCGGGGCGTGAGCGCGTCCTTCTTGCTGTCAAAGGCGGCGGCGAGCTGCTTGATCTCGTCGCGTGCGGTGAGCAGTTGGGCGATGTCGCGCTCGGCGTCCAGAATGCTTTTGCGCTGCACCTCGGTGGGGTGGGCCGTGAGCACCGGGGACACATAGCTTTGCGCCAAGGTGTTGGAAATGGTTTTGGTCGAGATGCCGGCCCAGCGCAGGCGCGCCATGGCGACCTCGATGCTGCCTTCCTGGGTGTCGCCCTCACGCTCGTGGATGGCGCGGCGGCGGATGTGGTGGCGGTCTTCGGCCAGGTTGGCCAGGTGCGAAAAATAGGTGAAGGCGCGGATCACGCTGACGGTCTGGTCGCCGCTCAGGGACTTGAGCAGCTTCTTGAGCGCCTTGTCGGCCTCCTGGTCGGCGTCGCGGCGAAAGGCCACCGACAGCGTGCGGATCTGCTCGATCAGATCGAAGGCGTCCACTCCTTCCTGCTCGCGGATGACATCGCCCAGGATGCGGCCCAGCAAACGGATGTCTTCGACCAGCGGACGTTCCTTGTCCTTGCTGCGTTTGGCGGGGGTGGAAACCGGGGAGGGCGCAGGGGCATTTTTCATGGGGCCCATGCTAGCATTGAAGGCTTATTTCTGATTACCAACAGGTTACGACTTTGGCCCATTTCACCATCGCAACACGCGAGAGCCGGCTGGCTCTCTGGCAGGCCGAACACGTGCGGGGCTTGCTGCAGCAGCAGGGCCACCGCGTGACCCTGCTGGGCATGACCACCAAGGGCGACCAGATTCTGGACCGGTCTTTGAGCAAGGTGGGCGGCAAGGGGCTGTTTGTCAAGGAACTGGAGCTGGCATTGGAAGAGGGGCGGGCTGACCTGGCCGTGCACTCGCTCAAGGATGTGCCCATGGAATTGCCCCCGGGCTTTGCGTTGGCCTGCGTGATGGAACGCGAAGACCCGCGCGACGCCTGGGTCTCCAACCGCTACGCCACCCTGGCCGATCTGCCGCAGGGCGCGGTGGTGGGCACCTCCAGCCTGCGCCGGGTGGCGCTGTTGCGCGCCCTGCGCCCGGACCTGAAGATTGAGCCCTTGCGCGGCAACCTGGACACCCGCCTCAAGAAACTGGACGACGGCCAATACGACGGCATCGTGCTGGCCGCAGCCGGGCTCAAGCGCCTGGGTCTAGGCGACCGCATCCGCAGCGTGTTCGAGACCACCCAGATGCTGCCCGCCGCCGGGCAGGGCGCGTTGGGCATCGAGGTGCGCACCGACCGGCCCGACGTGGCGCAGGCCCTGGCTCCGCTGGCCCACACCGAGAGCTGGCTGGTGGTGGCCGCCGAGCGCGCGGTCAGCCGCGTGATGGGTGGCAGCTGCTCCATGCCACTGGCGGCCTACGCCACGCTGGCACAGGGCGTTCTGCACATCCAGGCCACCTGGGGTGACCCCGACGGCGTGCTGCCGCTGGTGCAGGCCCAGGCCCAGGGAGCGGTGGCTGACATGGCCCAGGCCGTGGCGCTGGGCGAACAGGTGGCGCGCCAGTTGCAGGTCCGGGTGCCCGCGCAGCCCCCCAAGGCGGACTAAGCCTGTGCGGGTCATCGTTACCCGGCCAATGGCTGAGGCCGGCAAGTGGGTGGACGGGCTGACCCAGGCCGGGCATGCGGCGGTGTCGCTGCCGCTGATCGCGGTTGCGGCAGCGCCCGACCCGCAGCCGGTCCACGCCGCCTGGGAGCGCCTCTCTAGCTTTGACGCCGTGATGTTTGTCAGCGGCAACGCAGTAGACCATTTTTTTGCATTGAAACCGGTTGAAGCCCTTATATTCAGTGCGCGAACAGCTATCAAAACAAGAGCATTTGTGACCGGGCCCGGCAGCCAGGCGGCCTTGTTGCGCGCCGGTGCCGAAGCGGCGTGTATTGACGCACCGGACCACGATGCCGGCCAGCTTGACTCCGAAGCCCTGTGGGCCGTGGTGCGCACGCAGGTGCGGCCCGGCTTTCGTGTGCTGGTGGTGCGCGGCGCCGGCAGCGCCGGTGATGCCGGGGACGAGGGCAGCGGGCGCGACTGGTTTGCCAGCCAGGTGCTAGCCGCCGGTGGTCAGGTGGAGTTTGTGGTGGCCTACCAGCGCCAGCGCCCGGTGTGGTCGGCCGCTGAACGCACGCTGGTCACGCAGGCCGCGCAGGACGGCTCGGTCTGGCTGTTCAGCAGTTCCGAAGCCATCGCCAACCTGCAGGCGCTGTGTCCGGGGCAGTCCTGGCAGCAGGGGCGGGCCGTGGTGACGCACCCGCGCATTGCGCAGGCAGCCCGCGCGGCGGGCTTTGCTGTTGTATGCGAGTCACGTCCGGCGCTGGCACAGTTGGTGGCGTCTATAGAATCCCTGCAATGAACACCGAGTTGCCCGCCGCTGCACCGTCCCCGCAAGAGGAGGTGGAAACCCTGCCGCCCTCCTTGCCTGAGGCCCCGGCCAAGCCTGCGCGGCTGCTGCAGGGCACGGTAGCGGTTGCGGTGCTGGCCTTGCTGAGCAGCGGTTTGCTGTGGCAAAAACTGTCCTCCATCCAGGAACATCTGGCACGCCAGAGCGCCGATGCCGGTGTCCAGGTGGCCGAAGCCCGTGCACTGGCCAAGCAGGCTCAGGAAGTAGCGCTGGAGACAGCCGCCAAGCTGGCGGTCACCGAGGCCCGCCTGAGCGAGGTGTCCTTGCAGCGCACCCAGCTCGAGGAACTGATGCAAAGCCTGTCGCGCTCGCGCGACGAGAATCTGGTGGTGGACATTGAATCGGCCTTGCGCCTGGCGCAGCAGCAGGCCCAGCTCACGGGCAGTGCCGAGCCGCTGCTGGCGGCGCTCAAGACGGCCGAGCTGCGCATCAACCGGGCCGCGCAGCCGCGCCTGACGCCGCTGCAGCGCGCCATTGCCCGCGATGTCGCCCGCATCAAGGCCACGGCCCTGGCCGACACGCCGGCGTTGCTGGTCAAACTGGATGAGCTGATTGCCCTGACCGATGACTTGCCCGTGGGCAACGCACTGGCCCAGACCCGCGCCAGCGAGCCCTTGAAGCGCAAGCCTGAGGAGGCTGTGGGTACCTGGTGGGTGCGTGTGGCACTGGTGGTGCGCGACGAGCTGCGCAGCTTGGTGCGCATCAGCCGCATCGAAGACCCGGAGGCGGCCCTGCTGTCGCCCGAGCAAAGCTTCTTCCTGCGCGAAAACCTCAAGCTCAAGCTGCTCAATGCACGCCTGGGCCTGCTGTCGCGACAGATCGACTCCGCACGTTCGGATCTGGCGACCGCTGGTGCGGCCATGGGCCGCTACATGGACACCTCTTCGCGCAAAACCCAGACGGCCATGGCGCTGCTGCAGCAGGTGCAGAGCCAGATGCGCTCGCTGGAGCTGCCCCGCGTGGATGACACGCTTGCGGCCCTGTCTACTGCGGCGGCGGGACGCTGAACCATGCGCGCTGCCCTGTGGTTGATGGCGCTGTTTGGCATTGCGGTGGCTGGCGCCCTGTTTGCCGGCAACAACCACGGCACCATCACGCTGTTCTGGTCGCCCTACCGCGTGGACTTGTCGCTGAACCTGTTTCTGCTGCTTTTGTTCGCCTCCTTTGTGGTGTTGCACTTTGCGCTGCGCGCCTTGTCGGCCCTGCTGCGCATTCCGCAGCAGGCACGCAGTTGGCGCCTGCTGCAAAAAGAGCGCGCCATCCAGGCCGCCATGCTGGACTCGCTCGCGCACCTGGGTTCGGGCCGTTTTGTGCGGGCGCGCAAGGCGGCCGAGCTGGTGGTGTCGCTGGAAGAGTCCGTGCAGGACAGTGGTGAGCGTCTGGCCTATGCCGGGCGTCTGCGGACCATGGCGCATTTGTTGGCGGCCGAGGGTGCGCACGCGCTGCAGGACCGCACAGTGCGCGATGCTCATTTCCGGCAGGCCCTGGTGCATGCCGAAAGCCGCGATGCGCTGGACGCGCGCGATGGCGTGCAACTGCGCGCTGCACGCTGGGCCTTTGACGACCGCGATGCGGGCGCTGCACTGGAATGGCTGGACCAGTTGCCATTGGGCGCTGCACGCCGCACGCTGGCCCTGCGCCTGCGGTTCAAGGCGGCGCGTCTGGGCCGTCAATCGTTGCTGGCCCTGGAAACCGCACGCTTGTTGACCAAGCATCGGGCTTTTTCGGAAGTCGCGGGTAAAAGCATTGCACGCGGACTGGCCATCGAGCTGCTGCGCGCCGCACACGATCCGGTGCAGATTCGCCGCGCCTGGGAGTCGCTGGAAGTGGCTGAGCAGCACATGCCCGATGTGGCCATGGAAGCGGCCGAACGCCTGCTGGCCCAGGGCGGGGAAGTGCCACAGTCGCGGCTGTGGCTGTTGCCGGTGTGGGAGGCCATGGCGCACCGTCCCGACGCCCTGACGCTGGCGCAGCGCGTGCGCCTGGTGCGCGTGCTGGAGCGCGGCTTTGCCATACCGGGCGGTGCGGCCGATGCAAGCTGGCTTACGCGCATCGAAACCGCCCAGATGGGCAACCCCCGCGATGCGGTGTTGCAGTACCTGGCCGGAGTGGTGTGCATGCGCCTGGAGCTGTGGGGCAAGGCCCAGCAGATGCTCAAGCAGTCGCTGAGCCTGTTGCAGGACGCCGATCTCAAACGCGATGCATGGCGAGCCCTGGCCGAACTGGCCGAGCAACGCCAGGACACACGGGCGGCCACCGAAGCCTACCGTGAGGCCCTCAAAGAGGCCACAGGACGCCCATTTCCCAAGGGATAGCTAAGGGATAGGCAGGGGTGACGGATCAGGGTTTCGTGGCTATTATGGGGCCATGCCCACCATCACCGAACACATCATCAAGCTGACAGACCACAGGGATCGCGACCTGCTGGAGCTGACCTTGGCCAAGGCCTTGATCGACTTGTTGCCCATCCAGCGCGTCGTGGTGGCCCGGGTGGTGAGCGAGGAGGGCATCAAGCGCTGGCTGGAAATCACCACGTTGGACCACAAGGGTGGCGGCAAGGTGGTGGACCCGCTGCGGGTGGATTTTCAGGCGCTGCCCCTGCTGGACGACAACCGCCAGCGCTTCAATTGCCTGCTGGCCCGCGAGCGCGTGGAGTTTGCCTGGGCGGGGGAGGATGGGCCGCGTATCAACTACCTGCCCCTGTTCGCAGAATCCCGTCTGGAGGAAGAGGGCGTCATCGAAATCCATTCCGGCTTTGCACTGGGCGAGGCGCAGATGGAGGCCATCCATGACGTGCTGCACGTGTTTCGCAACATGTACAACCTGCTGGCCTACAGCGACCGCGATGCCCTCACGGGGCTGCTCAACCGCAAATCGCTGGACGACACGTTTTACAGTGCCGTGCTGGAAGAGATGGACGATGCCCAGGACGCACATTCCAAGGCGCTGGAGCAGACTGCGGCGCCAGGCCATGAGCGACGCCACCGCGTGCCACCCAACTACTGGCTGGGAACCATCAGCGTGGATAACTTCGGCATTATTGGTGACAAGAGCGGACACCTGATTGCCGAGGAAGTGCTGCTGCTGGTGGCGCGCATCATGAACAACACCTTCCGTACCTATGACCGCCTCTACCGCTTTGGTCAGGAGCAGTTCGCGGTGCTGATGCACTGCCCCGACGAGGCGTTGGTGCTGGCAGCGTTTGAGCGCTTTCGCGCCAACATGGAGAAGTTCAACTTCCCGCAGGTCGGTAGGGTCACGGCCAGCGCAGGCTTTACCCGCATCACGGCCGACGATTCACCCAGTACCGCTCTGGAACGGGCCGAGCGCGCTGTGGACTATGCCCAGCACAATGGCTACAACAAGGTTTTCAGCCATGCCGATCTGGTGCGCAAAGGCATGTTTGGTGACACCCCCAAGGTCGGCGCCGTCGATATTTTTTGAGGTACCGGGCTACCAAAGCAAAAGGGGCACAGATGTGCCCCTTTTGCTTTGGTTGGCATCCCCTGTTGCCAGGGGATGGGATTGCAACCCGCCGCCGGGCCGCCCCAAGGCGGGTTAGCCCCCTCGGGGGGGCAGCGACCCGCGCAGCGGCGGAGCGTGGGGGCAGGCCTAGGCCGAGGGTGTTTCCTCAAACGGCAGCACCATGTTGCGCAGGTCGCGCTTGGTCTCGACCAGGATCAGCGGCCCTTCATTGACGACCACGGGGGCGGGACGCTCGCGTGGCACGTGCACTGGCTTGGGCTCGGCCGCAATCGCGGCCTGTACGGCGCTGATGCGACCGGGGTCGGAGTTGACCCATTGCAGCCCCGAGCCTTCGGCCACTTGCTGCAGGGACTCCAGCGGCAGGGCATAGGCGCTTACGCGGGGCATGCTGGCTGTCGCGCCGGACGGGGCAGCAGCAGTAGCGGGGACCTGCGCAGGGGCAGCAGCCACGGGTGCTGTCACCGGGGCAGGTGTTGCTGCCTGCGGCACGGAGGCTACGGCGGGCTCTGCACCAGTCACTTCGGAGTTGGGGGCAGCGGCGCGTTCACCGCGGTCACCACGCTCATTGCGCTCGCCACGGGGGCCACGGTCACGGCCATAGCGGTCGCGTGAACGCTTTTCGCGTCCTTCGCCACCTTCCGTGCGCTCGTTGCTGCCCTGATTGTCGTTGCCGGGGGCGGCGACGGCCTGCTCGACGTCGGCAAAGCCCAGTTGGGTCTGCTGGTCTTCGGCTACCGGCGCGCGGCTACCGTCTTCCTGGCGTGCACCACGGTCGTCACGGCGACCCCGGCCACGGTTGCGGCCCCGGCCTTCGCGGTTGCCGTCCATGCCTGTCTCGACGCTGCCTTCAGGGCGCGGCTCGTTGCGCACCTCGGTACGCTCTTCGCTGCGTGCCGGTGCGCGCTCGGCGCCTTCGGGGCGCTCATTGCGCTCACCGCCACGGCCTTGGCGATTGCCGCGCTCACCACGTTCCCCACGCTCACCGCCACGTTCGTTGCGGGGCGCGCGCTCGGGGCGCTGTTCGTTGCGGCCGGCATCGACAGAGACGTTGGCGGTATCGGCTGCCACTGCTGCGTCGGCACCGGCAGTGGCGTCGAAGCGTTCACGCTGCGCGCCACCCTGGCGTTCGCCACGGCCACCACGGCCACCGCGACCGCCACGTTCGTTGCGGTCACCGCGCCCTTCATTGCGGCCTTCGCCACGCGGGCCACGGCCATCGCGCTGGCCTTCGCCACGTCCGCCCTGGCGGTTGCCGTCACGGCCACCGCGTCCATCGCGCTTGTCGTCGGATTTGCCGGCGGGAGTGGCCGCTGCCGCTGTGGCAGCGGGTGTCTCGGCGCCGAACAGGCCCTTGATCCAGGCCACAAAGCCCTTGCTGGCCGGCGCCTGGGGTGCAGGTTTGGCTGCGTGGGTTGCCGGGCGTGCAGTGGCCTTGGGTGCTTCGGGCTTGGGCGGTGCAATCGGCGCGGGTGCGTCGGGCAGAACGCCCTTGATCACCGGCGTTTGCTTGTTGGTGGGTTCCTGTGAACGGCGCGTCACCGAAGTGGGGTCTTCCACTTCTTCGGCCATCTTGTAGCTGGCCTGGATGTTGTCCAGGCGTGGGTCGTCGTGCTTGAGGCGCTCGAGGCGGTAGTTCGGGGTTTCCAGCGTCTTGTTGGGAACCATCAGCACATTGATGCGCTGCTTGAGTTCGATCTTGGCGATCTCGGTGCGCTTCTCGTTCAGCAGGAACGAAGCCACATCGACCGGCACCTGGCACAGCACGGAAGCGGTGTTGTCCTTCAGCGACTCTTCCTGGATCACGCGCAGGATTTGCAGCGCGGAGCTTTCCGTGTCGCGGATGTGGCCGGAGCCGCCGCAACGCGGGCAAGGAATCGAAGCACCTTCGGAGAGAGCCGGGCGCAGGCGCTGGCGGCTCATTTCCATCAGGCCGAATTTGGAGATGGTGCCGAACTGCACGCGGGCGCGGTCCTGGCGCAGCGCATCGCGCAGGCGGTTTTCCACTTCGCGGCGGTTGCGGGACTCTTCCATGTCGATAAAGTCGATGACGATCAGGCCACCCAGGTCACGCAAGCGCATCTGGCGCGCCACTTCGTCGGCGGCTTCCAGGTTGGTGCGGGTGGCAGTTTCTTCGATGTCACCGCCCTTGATGGCGCGGGCCGAGTTCACGTCCACGGACACCAGCGCTTCGGTGTGGTCGATCACGATGGCGCCGCCGGAAGGCAGTTGCACCGTGCGGGCGTAGGCGGATTCGATCTGGTGTTCGATCTGGAAACGGCTGAACAGCGGTGCGTCGTCACGGTAGCGCTTCACGCGGGCAGCGTGCTCGGGCATGACGTGGGCCATGAACTGCTGGGCCTGCTCGTACACGTCGTCGGTGTCGATCAGGATGTCGCCGATGTCGTGGTTGAAGTAGTCACGGATGGCGCGGATCACCAAAGAAGACTCTTGGTAGATCAGGAAGGCGCCCTTGCCGCCCTTGGCCGCGCCGTCGATGGCGTTCCAGAGCTTGAGCAGGTAATTCAGGTCCCACTGCAGTTCAGGCGCGCTGCGGCCAATGCCGGCGGTGCGCGCGATGATGGACATGCCGTTGGGGTATTCGAGCTGGTCCAGCGCTTCCTTCAGTTCAGCGCGGTCGTCACCCTCGATGCGGCGGCTCACGCCACCGCCACGCGGGTTGTTGGGCATCAGCACCACATAGCGGCCGGCCAGCGAGACGAAGGTGGTCAGGGCTGCGCCCTTGTTACCGCGTTCTTCCTTTTCGACCTGGACCAGCAGTTCCTGGCCTTCCTTGATGACGTCCTGGATGCGCGCCTGGCTGGCAGACACGCCTTCGCGGAAGTACATCTTGGAGATTTCCTTGAACGGCAGAAAACCGTGGCGGTCTTCGCCGTAGTCGACGAAACAGGCTTCCAGCGAGGGCTCGACGCGTGTGACGACGGCCTTGTAGATATTGCCCTTGCGCTGTTCGCGCCCTTCGATTTCGATTTCGTAGTCGAGGAGTTTTTGTCCGTCGACAATGGCCAGGCGGCGTTCTTCAGCCTGCGTGGCGTT
>JACXTT010011998.1_pt1 | contig 11530 bp, 11 predicted proteins | sample 9270951 | NCBI WGS metagenome assembly JACXTT01 (sample SAMN15532306, study PRJNA645909) | rock metagenome | isolation source: weathered quartz diorite | place: Puerto Rico | collected 2017-06-21 | reverse complement strand
GGGCGAGGCGGTCTCCGCTTGGACCGCCAAATCCTACGTCAACGCCGATGCCGAAGCCCACCCGTGCGTCCCGATCTGCCCGGCCGACACCACGTTGTGGGCGCAACTCGTCTCGCCGAGCCTGGTGGCCATCGGCAGCCGCGTGCAGCTCTCGCAGCCGCCCGCCGGCGCGCCGGCGGTGGCGGACGGCCCGGCAGGCGCGCTGGTGGTCTGGCCGCGCACGGCCGACTTGACGACGTCGCTCCGCGGCGCGCGCGTGGTCAACGGCTCCATCCTCGATCCGCTCAACGGATTCGAGATCGCGCAGGCCAGCTACGCGACTGCGTACGGCGGCGCCGCGGGATGGGGCGCGGTCAGCGGGCCGTTCCTCTGGACGGTTTCGCGCGACGGCGCCGTGAGCGCGCGCTTCACGGAGCTCCCCTTCGTGCCGGTCGGCGCGCTCTCCTCCGTCGTTCTCGGCGGTCCCGCTCCGCTGGTCGTTTACCGGCGGGAGCCCGTGGGCAGCGAGCAGATGAAGCAAGTGGTAGCGCGTTATCTCCTGCTCGTGCCGCGCGAGCGCGCCGCGCGACACTGAAGAAGAGGCTAGACGTACTCGGGCGGATTGTCTCCGAAGAGCATGCCGCTGATCTGCGTGCGCGCTTCTTCCAGCAGGCGATCCTTCTCGCGGACCGAGACCCCGTCAGTGGGAATCGGCGTGCCGACGCGAACGGTCACCGGGCCGGGCCTGATGCGCACCACGCCCGCCGGGAAGATGTCGAACGTGCCGTCGATGGCGATCGGCAGGATCGGCAGCTCCGAGCGCATGGCCAGCAGGAACCCGCCGCGCTGAAACGGCCGCATGGCGCGCTGCCGCGATCGCCCCTCCTCGGGGAAGACCACGATGGTGTTTCCCTTGCGGATGCGCTCGGCGGCGAGGTCGAGCGACTTCACCGCCGTCCGCCGGTTCTTCCGGTCGATGGGGATGAAACCGGCGCGCTTGATGGACCAGCCGAAAACAGGAATCTTGAACAGGCTGACCTTGGCCATGAAGCGGATCGGCTGCGGGATGGCCAGGAAGATCGAGGTGATGTCGAAGTAGCTGTAGTGATTGCTCACCAGGATGTAACGCTGCGCCTTGTCGACCTTCTCCACCCCTTCGGTGTGGAGCTCGATGCCGGCCGCGGCCATGATCAGGCGCGCCCAGAGGTGGATGATGCCGTCGATCGTGCGCGCGTTCGACTTCAGCATGGCGATGAAGATCACCAGCGTCGACAGGGGGATGGTGATCACCACGAAGACCAGCGCGACCCAGATGGTGCGGAGCATCCGGCGAATGATAGTTGGTAGTTCGTAGTTCATAGTTCGTAGCGGCATGAACCGAACTACAAACCACCAACCACGAACCGGTTAAAATGTCCCGCTCTTTGCCCTAAGGAGGCCAAACAGTGTCCGATTCACTCACGGCGACGGCCGTCCTCGACGAACCAAAGGCCGCCGCCCGCCCTGTCGTCAACGACTGCACCATTCACGTGGCCACGGTCAACGGCTCCGGGTCGCAGTCGTCGAACAACGTCCTGATGCGCTCCATCTTCCAGATGGGCGTCCCCGTCAGCGGGAAGAACATGTTCCCGTCGAACATCGCCGGCCTTCCCACCTGGTTCACCATCCGCGCCAACAAGGACGGCTGGATCGCCCGGAAAAAAGAAGTGGACATCATGGTCTGCATGAACGCGCAGACCGCGCGCGAAGACGTCATGGCCCTCGAACCGGGCGCCGTCTGCATCTACGACGCGCCGCTCAATTGCAAGACGATGCGCGACGACATCGTCTTCTTCGAAGTCCCCTTCACCAAGCTGGCCGCCGAGCTGACGCAGGACTCCCGCCTGCGCAAGCTGCTGACGAACATGATCTACGTCGGCATCGTGGCCCAGCGCCTGGGCATCGAGCGCGAGGAGATCGTCACCGCCATCACCAAGCAGTTCAAGGGCAAACAGAAAGCCATCGACCCCAACGTGCAGGCCATCGACAAGGGGCTGGACTACGCGCGGCAGAGCCTCCCGGAGCAGAAACGCTGGCGCATCGAGCGGATGAATGCCACCGCGGGCAAGATCATCATCGACGGCAATGCCGCCGCCGCCATCGGCGCCATGTTCGCCGGCGTCACCGTGGTCACCTGGTATCCGATCACGCCGTCGTCGTCGCTCTGCGAGTCGCTCATCGATTACATGAAGCAGTACCGCATCAATGACGACGGGAAGGCGACGTTCGCCATTGTGCAGGCCGAGGACGAGCTGGCCGCGCTGGGGATGGTGCTCGGCGCGGGATGGGCGGGGGCGCGCTCGATGACCTCCACCTCCGGTCCCGGCATCTCGCTCATGGCGGAGTTCGCGGGGCTCGGCTACTTCGCGGAGATTCCCGGCGTGGTGTGGGACATTCAGCGCGTGGGCCCTTCGACCGGGCTCCCCACGCGCACCGCGCAAGGCGACATCATCGAGGTCTTCGCCCTCTCGCACGGCGACACGCAGCACATCGCGCTCATTCCGTCCTCCGTCGGCGAGTGCTTCGAGTTCGCCGCCGAGGCGTTGGACATGGCGGAGATGTTCCAGACGCCGGTCTTCGTCCTCTCCGACCTCGACCTCGGCATGAACAATTGGATGTCCGATCCGTTCGAGTATCCCGAGCGGCCGTACCGCCGCGGCAAGGTGCTGAGCAAGGAGCAGCTCGATGAGCTGGGCGGCAAGTGGGGCCGCTACCTCGACGTCGACGGCGACGGCATCCCCTTCCGCACCCTTCCCGGCAACGAGCACGGCATGGCCGCGTACTTCACGCGCGGCTCGGGCCATGACGCGCAGGCGCGCTACTCCGAGAAGCCGGAGGACTACAAGGCCACCGTCGACCGGCTGGCGAAGAAATACGAGACCGCGCGGCACTATGTGCCGAAGCCAATCGTTGACCGCCGCCCGAACGCGAAGGTCGGCTTCATCGCCTACGGCACCACGGATTGGCCGCTGCAGGAGTCGCGGCACCAGTTGAAGAGCGAGCGCGGCGTGGAGACCAGCTATCTCCGCCTGCGCGCGCTGCCGTTCACCGAGGAGCTGCACGACTTCGTGCGCGCGCACGAGCGGGTGTACGTGGTGGAGCAGAACCGCGACGGGCAGATGGGCGAGCTCATTCGCCTCGAGGCCGGCGACGACCAGCACAAGATCCGAAAAGTCCTGCACTACACCGGACTCCCCTGCGACGCGCGCTCCATCACCAACGCGCTGCTGCAGATGGAAGCCGATCCCGACGGCGAGCGGGTGGTGCGGGCGGGCGTGGACAAACGCGCGGTGATCGCGACGGCGAGCGAAGACTAATGTCATCCTGAGCGTAGCGAAGGAACGGTGTGGGCGGGAGGGGGCGTGTATCGCGCCACCCGCCACACCGATCCTTCGCTGACGCTCAGGATGACAAGGAGAATCCATGGCAGAAAGCGTTCTCAAAATCGGTCCCGAGCCCCCCAAAGAAAACCGGCTCGGCCTCAAGGCTCTCGACTACGGCGGCGGCAAGTCGACGCTCTGCGCCGGCTGCGGCCACGACGCCGTCTCCAATCAGATCATCCGCGCCTTCTACGAGATGAACGTCAAGCCGGAGAAGGTGGCCAAGTTCTCCGGCATCGGCTGCTCGTCGAAGACGCCCGCGTACTTCCTCGGCCGCGCCCACGGCTTCAACGCCGTGCATGGCCGCATGCCCGCCGTGGCCACCGGCGCCATGCTGGCCAATCACATGCTCCTCGGCATCGGCGTCTCCGGCGACGGCGACACCGCCTCCATCGGTCTCGGCCAGTTCATGCACATGATCCGGCGCAACATCCCGCTGATCTACATCATCGAGAACAACGGCGTGTACGGCCTGACCAAGGGGCAATTCTCCGCCACCGCGGATGAAGGCTCGAAGCTGAAGACCGGCGTGGTCAACGACCTTCCTCCCATGGACCTCTGCGCGCTCGCCGTGCAGCTCGGCTGCGGCTACGTGGCGCGCGGCTTCGCCGGCGATCCGAAGCAGATGATCAACATTCTCAAGGGCGCCGTGGCGCACGACGGCCTCTCGGTCATCGACGTCATTTCGCCCTGCGTGACCTTCAACAATCACGAGGGCTCGACCAAGGGCTACACCTACTCGAAGGAAAACGATGAGCTGCTGCACCAGATCGGCTTCGTGCAGTCCTACGAGCAGATCGAAATCGATTACGAGCCGGGCACCCTGCGCGAAGTGCAGATGCACGACGGCTCGCGCATCCTGCTGAAGAAGCTGGAAGAGGACTACGACCCGAGCGACACCGTGCAGGCGCTGCAGCGCCTCCACCGCGCCACCGAGCAGGGACACATGCTCACCGGCCTGGTCTACCTGCGGCCGGAGAAGCCGAGCTTCATCAGCCTGCTCAATCTCGTCGACAAACCGCTCTGGTCGATGACCGAGGCGGAGACGCGCCCGCCGCGCGAGGCGCTGGACAAGATCATGCGGGAGCTGATGTGACGGCGAAGCCGTCATCTTGAGCCGCGCAAGCGGCGAAGGATCTGATGGTTACGGCGCCGCGGGCGTCTGAAAATTTACCGTCAGCTCGAACTCCATCGGGCACACCTTCCCGTCCACGCTCGCCGGCTGGAACTGCCACTTCTTGACCGCCTCGGTCGCCGCATAGACGAGCGTGGGCGCCGCGGCGGGGGAGACCAGCGACGGATGGCGCACGCTGCCGTCGCGGTCGATCATCACGCGGACCACCACCGGCTCGGCCACCCCGCCGATCGCCGCGCCGAGCGGGTACTTCGGATCGTGGCGGTTGAGACACACCGGCCGCTGGATCTCGCCGGACGCCGCGCCGGCCGCCTCGATCTTCTCCTTCGTATGCTCCGCCAGCCACGCCCCCGCCTCGCCGTACGGTTTCAGATCGAAATTGGGGTAGAGCGACCGCGCCACGTGCCAGTACCAGTCGGCTTCGTCGTATCGCTGCAATCCCGCCTCGGCCACGGCGCGATAGGCGATGGTCACCGCCAGCGTGTACGCCGCGCGGTCGCCGCGGTTGAGGTGATCCATCATGCTGTTGATGAGCTTGATGGAGGTCTTGCGCGCCTCCGCATATCGTGCGGCGCGCAGGTCGCCGTCCGTCTCTCTCAGCAGACCTCGCCAGTCCTGCCCCAATGCGCTCGTCGCCAGGAGCATCACCACCGCCGCGGTTCGGATCATGCAGTGAGTGGGGAGCAAAGGACGGACCGAGATGAACGACGAAAAAGGGGCCACCGAAGACGAAGTGGAAAAGATTGACGTGATCCGCGGCGCCGAGGTCCTGGGCTACGAGGGCTCGGGACGCGAGGAGCACTCAGGGGAGAACGCGCCGCGCGAGCCGAAGGACCTGCGCGACGAGCTGGCGGACAACCGGAAGGAGGACATCACTTCTTCTTGATGGCGCTCAGGCGGCTCTTGGCCTGCTGGTTTTCGGGAGCGATCTTCAGCACGTCCTCGTAACAGCTCTGCGCGCGCGAGGTGAGCCCCTCGCTCTTGTACAGATCACCCAGCGAGATGAGCGCCTCGATGTTGTTGGGGTCGATCGACAGCGCGCGCTGGAAGCTCTCCGCCGCGTCGCGGCGCCATTTCGGATTGCGCTCCTGACACGATCCGAGGAGATACCAGGCGTCGGCGTGGTCGGGGGCGAAGTCGACCGCCTGCTTGAGCAGCACGATGGCGCCGTAATAGTCGCCGCCGGCGCTCAGCTCGCGCGCGCGGTAGAAGTTCTGTTCGGCGATGGCGCGCTGCGTGACTCGCTTTTGCAGCTCGTCCGCGCCGCGCGCCGCGCGCTGCTGCAGCAACTTGTCGTAAGCCTGCCGCCGCACGGGGTCCTTGAGGATGCCCAGCGCTTCGTCGATGCGGCGGTTGATGGCCACCACCGAATCGCGGACGATCGGCGGGAAGCTCGCCGCGTCGTAGCGCTTGCGCATCTCCTCGGCGCCGGCCATGATCTGCGCGCGCGACGCGGCGCGCGGCACGTCCAGGATCTGGTAGTGATCGATCGAGCCGAGCTGCCGCGAGAGCGCCACCGCGCGCAGCGATCGCTGGTCGTTCGAGCCGATCGCAGCCAGCAGCTCCAGATCGCGCTGCATGTCGTCGGCGGTCGCCTCCGGCGTGGCGCGCGCCGCATAGTCGACCGTGGTGTAGATCCCCAACGTCAACATTCCAATGACCACCTTGGCCGCCGTAACCGATTCGGTGGAGAAGTGTCGCAGGAAACTTTCGATCGACTGCGGCTCGCGCAGCGACTCGGCGATGCGGCGCTCCGCGTCGGTCAGCGGAATGGAATCGATGCTCACGCGCGGCTCGCGCGCCGGCGCCACTTCGCGCTTCAGATCGCCGAGCGAGCGCCGCAGGATGAGCCCGTTGGAGATGGAACGAATCCCCTCCAGCATCAGCGCGGCCGTCGATTGCAGGAAGACGCGCTTCTCCGGCTCCAGCGCCTCGTCGTCGGTGAAGGCGGAGGTCCCTTCGTCCAGCGAGAAGAGCGGGATGAACTGTGCGCTAATCCATTCCCTCAGAAGGGTCTGGCGCGCGGAGAGGTCCAGCGCGCCGGCTTCATGGAAGCGCGTCACCGTCCCCGCCGGATCGCCGGCGGCGATCTGCAGCGCGCGGTCCGCGGCGAGCGCGGTACGGCGCACCAGGAAGTCACTGAGCGAGTCCTCCGGCGCCGCCGAGGTGATCAGCACCAGCTCTCCTTGCGACCAATAGAGCGTCTTGCGCATCGGCGCCTGGATGATGGTCAGATAGCCGGTGCTCCGCTCTTGGAGGATCTCTCCCGCGATCACCGCAAACGGTGTGATCTCGATCCGGTCAAGACTCAATGTAGAAGGCCTATGGCGCTGCTTTTAGCACAACATGGCACGAAACGGGCTCCGGTTCGAGGTTGTCGCACGATGTTGCGACACGAACGCGCGATTCCAGAATGCGCGCTGCGTTCCGAGTGTTCGAGAGTGCCGATGATAGGATGCCGACAATGAAGAGATTCGTCGTCCTGCTGCTCGCGCTCCTCGTTTGGAGCGTGGCGGCGGGTGCCCAGGAGTTTCCTGAAGACCCGTACGAATTCATCCTGGCCAAGCTCGCCGCCGACGATGGCCGCTTCGACGAGGCGCTGGTCAAACTGGACAAGCTGGCGCAGAAGAATCCCGACAACGCCGTCCTCCGTTTCGAGCGCGCCATGATCCTGCTCGACGCCTCGCGCTCCGAACAGGCCGAGGCCGAGCTGCGGAAAGTGGTCGCCCTCCAACCGAATTTCTTCGATGCGGAGCGCATCCTCGGACGTCTCCTCCTCGATCGCTCCAACAATGACCGCGCCAAAGTGGACGAGGCGCTGACGCACCTGCAGGCGGCCTTTCGTCTCAATCCCGACGATCTGGTCACCGGCATGGCCGTCTCGCAGATCTATCTCAACACCAACCGCAACGCGGAGGCGGAGAAGGTGCTGGCCACGATGCTGGAGCGAGTGCCCGACCACCGCGGCCTCAATTTCGCGTACGGGCAGGTGCTGACCAAGCTCGGACGCGGCGACGAGTCGCGCAAGTACTACGAGCGCGCCGTGGAGATCGATCCCACCTTCGGCTTCGCCGTCATGCAGCTCATCGATATCTATCAGAAGTCGAACGAGTTCGGTAAGGCCGCCGAGGTCCTGCAGCCGCTGATCAACGAAGACCCGGCGAACCTCGACCTACAGCGACAGCAGGCGCTCTTCTTTCTCCGCGCCGGGCAGCCGGAGAAGGCGCGCGCCGCGTTCAAGTCGCTGGTGGAGGCCGACCCGAAGGACAGCCGCTCGCTCTATTACCTGGCCGAGGCGCTCACGGATCTCGAACAATTCGAGGAGTCGGACAAGATCTACCGGCAGCTCCTGGAGAAGACGCCGGACGACACCGACCTCCTGGCCAGCTTCGGTCTGAGCCAGATCGGGCAGAAGAAGTTGGACGAGGCGGCCAAGACATTCGAGACCCTCCTCAAGCAGCAGGATGTTCCCGACAACCTGCAGGTGCTGGCCAAGACGCAGCTTGGGTACATCGCCCTGCAGCGCGGGCAGTACGCGGCGGCCATCGAGGGGGTGCGCCCGCTGATGGTCTTCCACGACCGCGTCAACGCGCAGGCCGTCAACATCGCTCTCGACGCGATGAAGAAGCAGAAGCGCTTCTCCGACGCTGTCGCGCTGTTGCAGCCGCTGGTCGACAAATTCGCCTCCGATCCGTATGTCAATTCGCGCTACATCGAGATGCTGGTGCGCGCCGGCGAGAAGGACCGCGCGCGCGTCGCCGCCGCCACGCAGGAGAAGTTCGGCGTGAAGAACGCCATCGCCGCGGCGGAGGCATACGTGCAGCCGGAGCAGTTCGACAACGCCATCGCCATCATCCGCGAGGCGGCGCGCAACAAGCCGGAGGAGATCGACCTGCAGTTCGAGCTCGGTTCACTCTACGAGCGCGCCGGCGACAAGGCCTCGGCTGAGAAGACGTTCCTCGCGCTGCTGGAGAAACATCCCGAGCACGCGCAGACGCTCAACTACCTCGGCTACATGTGGGCCGAGAGCGGCACCAATCTCGAGCGCGCCGCGGAGATGCTCGTCCGCGCGGTGACGCAGGAGCCGCGCAACGGCGCCTTCGTCGACTCCCTCGGATGGGTCTACTTCCGGCAGGGAAAACTCGACCTCGCCGAGAAGTACCTCACCGACGCCACGCACCTTCTGCCGCGCGACGCCACTGTGCACGAGCACCTCGGCGACGTCTTCGCCAAGCGCGGCGACGCCAACCGCGCGCTGACGATGTACCGCGCCGCGCTGACGCTCGACCCGGAGACGAAAGACCTCGACAAGCTCCGCTCGAAGATCGCCGAGCTGGAGAAGCAGCAGCAGGCGCAGAAGGCCGTGACGCCGCGGTGAGGCGAGCGGCCGCGCTTCTTTTCGTCGTCCTCACCGCGTGCAGCAGCTCGCGCCCCGCCGGCGTCGAGACGCCGATTACGTCGCTCTCCGCAGACTCGCCCGAGCGCAGTCTGATGCGCATTCGCGCCACCTCGGGCGAGCGGACGCAGTCGTTCCGCGCGTTGCTGCAATACTCCCCCGGCGCGATGCTGCTGACGGCGTACACGCCGCTGGGCACGTCGGCCTTCCGGCTGTACGCCGCCGGCGACCGCGTTCTCTTCCTTAACGATGTGGAAGGGACGCGGTGGACCGGAACGGCCGCGGACTTCGCGTCGTCGTTCGGCTTCTTCGGCGTCGCGACGCCGGTGGAAATGGCGCAGCTCATCCTCGGCCGCCGCGGTGTCGAGCGGACGCAGCTCGGCGATGTGACCATCACCTACGAGCCGCCCGCCTTCCCGCCGAAGCACGTGACCGTGGCCCGCGGCAATCAGCGGCTGGAGATCGAGCACCAGGAGAGCGTCTACACCACCGCCGCGGTCGAAGAGCCGCAGTTGCCGCGCAACTACCGCTGCTGCCTTCCGCCGCGACTGTAGTCTGTCGGCACAACCCTCATCCGCCGCTTCGCGTCACCTTCTCCCGCACGCGGGAGAAGAGAGATTGTTGGGCGCTCTCCCGCGCGAGCGGGAGAGGATGGCCTTGAGCGAAGCGAAGGGCCGGGGTGAGGGACGCGGTTATCATCCGACCGTGATCGAAGTCCGCGCGCACGCCAAGATCAACTGGGCGCTCCGCGTCACCGGCAAACGCGCCGACGGCTATCACGACATCGAGACTCTCTTTCAAACCATCTCTCTGCACGACACGTTGACCTTCCGCCCGTCCGACCGCCTCACGCTCACCTGCGACGACCCGACCATTCCCGTCGATGAGACGAACCTCGTGCTGCGCGCGGCGCGGGCGGCGGGAGGGGGCAACGTAGCCATCGAGCTGCGGAAGCGCATCCCGGCGGGCGGAGGGTTGGGTGGGGGTTCGAGTGACGCCGCGGCGACGCTGATGGCGCTCGGCGGCGACAGCACCCGTGCGCTTTCGCTCGGCTCCGACGTCCCGTTCTTCTTCACCGGAGGAACGGTCTATGCCACCGGCCGCGGCGAGATCATCACGCCGCTGCCGCGCGTCGCCGCCGTGCCGCTCCTGCTGCTGTTCCCGGAGGAGCGCGTGTCGACGGCGACGGCGTACTCCATGCTGCGTCGCTTCTCGCCGCCGCTCGGCATCGAGCGCTATCGCACGATGATCGAGGATGACCTGCTGGCGCATGCCACCGAGCTGGTCAACGATTTCGAGGAGCCGATCTTCGATGCGCTGCCGCGGCTGCGGCATCTCAAGTCGCGGCTCACGGAGGCGGGGGCGGCGTGGGCGGCGATGTCGGGGTCGGGGTCGACCGTCGTTGGCGCCTTCCGCGGCGCGGAGGCGCGCGACGCCGCGATCAGGCGCTTCGGCGATGTGCGCGCCGAGGCCGCGGAGACGATCTGACGTTGATCAGGCGCTGCTCGATGGCGCGCTCCGCGCGCGCGAAGGCCTTCTCATCGTGCCGCAGGTTCCAGGCGAAGTTCGCGCCGAAGAAGAGCGCATTGAGCTCGAAGGCGAGCTGCGACGGATCGATGCGCGGATCGAGGTGCCCTTCGCCCTTGGCCATGGCGATGGCCTTCTCCAGCGTGGCCATCCACTCGTCCATCGCCGTGGCGATGGCGTCGCGCACCGCCCCCGCCCGCCCGTCGAACTCGAACGACGCCGCGGCGAAGAAGCAGCCCCCCGGGAAGACCTGCCGCCGCACGTAGTCCAGCCATGAGCGGCAGATGGCCATCAGGCGCGGGTAGCCGCGCTCGGCGGTCAGCGCGGGACGGACCACCTCCTCGATGAAGCGGTTGCGCGCCGCTTCGATCGTGGCCAGTTGCAACTCCTCCTTCGAGCCGAAATGCGCGAAGAGACCGCTCTTCGACATTGAAAGGTCGTCCGCCAGTCGGCCGATGGTCAACCCTTCCAGCCCATCGAGCGAGGCGAGATCGACGGCCCGATCGAGGATGCTGGCGCGCGTCCGCTGCCCCTTCATGCGGAATGCGTGGCGCGGAACGTCTCGCTCCACGGCGCTGGGCGGTAGGAGGAGGGGTCGAGCTTGACGATGGTGCGCTCGCCGCGCGCGTAGCCCAGCGTGCCGTTTTCGTTCGAGCAGAGGAAGCCGTAGACGCAGCTCGTGGTGCCGAGCCGCTCGAGCCAGACGTCGATGCGCATGGTGCCGGGGCCGATGACCGGGTTGAGATACTCGATGTGCAGATCGCGCACGACATGGAACTGGTCGGGGTTTTCCGCCGGGTCGCGCCGCCATGCTTTGCCGCGCGCGGTGTACCAGGCAATGATGGCGCGCTCAACGTGCGCGGCGAAGCGTGCGTTGTGCAGCATCTGCATCGGATCGAGCTCGTCGAAGTGGACGGTGGAGAAGTAGACGAAGCGCGGGCTGAGACCGTCGAGTGCGTTCATGGCCGGCAATAATAGCACGAACGTTCGTTTTCGTTCGCCGTTGGCCGTTTGCCGTTGGCCGACGATCTACCTCGCGTAGAGGGGTCTGACCCCCAACGCCTCGGCCAACGG
>JACXTT010011997.1_pt1 | contig 11531 bp, 6 predicted proteins | sample 9270951 | NCBI WGS metagenome assembly JACXTT01 (sample SAMN15532306, study PRJNA645909) | rock metagenome | isolation source: weathered quartz diorite | place: Puerto Rico | collected 2017-06-21 | reverse complement strand
AATGGCCGCAGGCTAGCCCTGCTTAAGAAAGGAACAAAATGGCGGAAGAAAGAACCGAAAAAAGTCGGGCTCTAGATCTGGCTGTGTCGCAAATTGAGAAACAGTTCGGTAAGGGTTCCATCATGCGTCGAGGCGGCATTGATAGCAGCGCCGCATTTGAAGCCATTTCATCCGGCGCGCTTTCGCTCGATGCCGCTTTAGGTGTCGGCGGATTTCCGCGCGGCCGCGTGATCGAAATCTTCGGTCCGGAATCCAGCGGCAAAACGACCCTTGCGCTTCATGCCATCGCCGAAGCGCAGAAACTTGGCGGAAGCGCCGCATTCGTCGATGCTGAGCACGCGCTCGACGCGAATTACGCGCGCAAGCTTGGCGTCGATGTCGAAAATCTGCTCGTCTCGCAACCGGATAGCGGCGAACAGGCGTTGGAAATTGCTGAGGTCCTGATCCGCAGCGGCGCCATCGATATTGTTGTCGTCGATTCCGTCGCCGCGCTCGTTCCGCGCGCGGAACTCGAAGGCGAGATGGGCGATGCGCAAATGGGTCTGCAAGCGCGCTTGATGTCGCAGGCCTTGCGCAAGTTGACCGGCATCGTTTCGAAATCCAAGACATGCCTTATCTTTATCAATCAGATTCGAGAAAAGATCGGTGTCATGTTCGGCAATCCGGAAACCACCACCGGCGGGCGTGCGCTCAAGTTTTATGCGTCGGTGCGCGTGGATGTCCGCAGAATTGCCTCAATCAAGGACGGGGAAGACGTTGTCGGAAGCCGCACTAAAGCGAAGATCGTGAAAAACAAGGTCGCGCCGCCTTTCCGCGAAGCCGAATTCGACATCATGTACGGCGAAGGCATCTCGCGCGAAGGAGACCTGCTTGACCTTGCAGTGGATAAGAATATTGTCGAAAAGAGCGGCGCATGGTTCTCCTTCCAAGGCGAGCGCCTCGGTCAAGGCCGGGAAAATGCCCGCCAGTTTCTTAAAGACAATCCCGATTATCGCGGCCGGGTCGAACTCGCCCTGCGAGAAATCATGGGATTGGCTATCCCTACCGTTCCAGCACCCCAAGCCGTCGCTGCTGGGAATTCGGATAACGGGAACAAGCGGAGATAACTCAACTGTAGGCGCGGTCCGCGCTTGCGCTTCGCGTATTGAGGCTGCGCGCTTTCCTGGAATCAACGAAATACGCGCGGTCATAGACCGCGCCTACAGTCCCCTTCATGCTACATTAGCTAGATGTTCAAGGCGATATCCGACAAAGTGAAGCTGCCGGATCTCGAAAAGGAGATTCTCGCTTACTGGAAAACCCACCGAATCTTTGAAAAGAGCGTAGAAGGCCGGCAAAATGCGCCGGACTACACATTTTACGAAGGTCCGCCGACAGCCAACGGCAAACCCGGTATCCATCACGTTATTGCCCGGACCATCAAGGACCGCGTCTGCCGCTACCAGACCATGCGCGGATTTCAAGTCCACCGGAAGGCCGGCTGGGACACACATGGCTTGCCCGTCGAAATCGAAGTCGAAAAAAAGCTCGGCCTGAAACACAAAGGTGAGATCGAACAATACGGCATCGCCAAGTTCAACGCCGAATGCCGCAAGTCTGTCTTTGAATACAAAGACATGTGGGAAGAGCTCACCTGGCGCATGGGGTATTGGATCGACATGGAACATCCCTATATCACTTGCGAGAACGATTACATCGAGTCCGTCTGGTGGGCACTCGATCGTTACTTCAAAGAAGGTCTCATCTATCAGGGTTTCAAAATCCAGCTCTACTGCCCGCGCTGCGGAACGCCGCTGTCATCGCACGAAGTTTCGCTCGGATATCGCGATGTTCAGGACCCTTCCGTCTACATCAAAGCGAAAATCAAAGGTGAAGAGAGCACCTATTTCCTTGTGTGGACGACAACGCCCTGGACACTGATCTCGAATGTCGCGCTCGCCGTCAATCCCGATGTGGAATACGTCAAGGTTCGGCACAAAAACGATTTCTTGATTCTGGCCAAGGAACGCCTTTCCGTCGTGCCCGAAGCTGAATTGGTCGCCAGCATGTCCGGTCGCGATCTGGTCGGAAAAGAATACGAGCGCTGGTTCTCATTCGTTCCTGTGGCTAAGAGAGGTTGGTACGTCGTTGCCGGTGACTTCGTCACGACGACCGATGGAACCGGCATCGTTCACATGGCCCCTGCCTACGGCGAAGACGATTATCAGGCTTCGCTGAAATACGACCTGCCGATGATCCAGGCCCTCGACGCGAGAGGACAGTTCACGGATGCAGTAGCGCCATACGCCGGCAAATTCTTCAAAGCGGCGGATCCCGAAATCACTGCCGATTTGAAATCGCGCGGTCTTCTGTTCAAGAAAGAAACGTATACGCATAGCTATCCGCATTGCTGGCGATGCGACACTGCCCTGCTCTACTACGCGCGAAAATCCTGGTATATCCGCACGACCGATTATGCGAAGGACATGATCGAGTTCAATAAGCAGATCCATTGGTATCCACCCGAAACCGGAGAAGGCCGGTTCGGCAACTGGCTCGAGGAAAACAAAGATTGGGCACTCTCGCGCGATCGCTATTGGGGAACGCCGCTGCCCATCTGGATTTGTGAACAGTGTGAAGCCAGGCGGTCGATTGGAAGCCTTGAAGAACTCCAGCGCGCAGGCGGAAAGCTGCCCGAGCCGCTGGATCTTCACAGACCCTACATCGACGAAGTGACACTGAAATGCTCGTGCGGCGGCGACATGCGGCGGATTCCCGAACTCGCGGATGTGTGGTTCGATTCCGGATCGATGCCCTTTGCTCAATGGCATTATCCGTTCGAGAACCAGGACACATTCAAGCACGCCTTCCCGGCAGATTTCATCTCCGAAGCGATCGACCAGACGCGGGGCTGGTTCTATACGCTGCATGCGATCAGTTCGTTTCTTTTCAAGCAGCCTTGTTTCAAGAACGTGATTTGCAGCGATCTTGTTCTGGATAAGACCGGTCAAAAGATGTCGAAGAGCCGTGGGAACACCGTCGATCCATTTCAGGTCATTGATACCTACAGCGCAGACAGCGTCCGGTGGTTTCTCATTGCCAGCAGCCCCACATGGAAGCCGAAACTTTTCGACGTCGATGCGATCGCCGAAGTTCAGCGAAAATTCTTTGGAACGCTTCTCAACACGTATGCGTTCTTCGCGCTGTACGCGAATATCGACGGCTTTACGCACAAAGAACCCGGCGTTCCTGTTTCCCAACGCCCCGAGATCGACCGCTGGATTCTTTCGGTTCTGAATACAACGATCGGGGACTACATCGACGCCATGCAATCCTACGATCCCACGCGGGCCGCTCGGATCGTCAGCAATTTCACGATCGAACAGCTTTCCAACTGGTATGTCCGAAGGAACCGCCGGCGGTTCTGGAAGAGCGAACCGGGACGCGATAAAACTGCGGCTTACCAAACGCTATTCGAATGTTTAGTCGCGATTACGAAAATGGCGGCACCCATTGCGCCATTTGTTCCCGATGAAATCTATCGTGCTCTGATGTCGGAAACGCATGGCGAACCCTTTGAATCCGTGCACACGGCCACGATGGTGGAATGCCGGAAAGAGCTGATCGTGCCGGAGCTCGAGAACCGCATGGATGTGGTACAGCGCGTTGTCGGTCTCGTCCGTTCCATGCGAGCGAAAACAAATCTGAAAACACGCCAACCGCTGACGCGCATTGCGATTCCCGCTTCGGCGGAAACCCGGCGGCTGATTGAGCAGATGAGCGATGTCATTCTCGAGGAAATCAACGTTAAGAAGATTGAATTCATCGATGAGTCCTCACCGATTGTGCGCAAGACCGCGACTGCGAACTTCAAAGTAATCGGTCCGAAGTTCGGCAAGTTGGTTAACGCTGTCGCCAAACGCATTAAGGAGATGTCGTCCGCTGAGGTTGTGCAACTCGACCAGACCGGCTCATTTTCAACCGAAGTCAACGGTTCTCCGATTACTGTGATGCGTGAAGACGTGACGATCGCGGCACAAAGCATTGAGGGATGGCTCGTGGAATCGGGCGACGGCTTGGCCGTTGCTCTCGACACGACACTCACGCCCCAATTGATCAACGAAGGTTTGGCCCGCGAGTTCGTCAATCGCGTTCAGAATATGCGCAAAGATGCCGGCCTCGAAGTCACCGATCGTATTCGCATCAACTTCGAAGCGCCATCGCGCCTGGCCGACGCGATCCAACATCTGTCCGACTACATCAAGTCCGAAACCCTCGCCACTCAAGTGGTTTCCGGCCGCGACAGCGCGGAACACTGGGAAAAGTGGGAAATCGACGGGGAGCCCTGCGAAATCGGAATTTCGAAAGCCTGATAACTGTAGGCGCGGTCCGCGAAGCGCAAGCGCGACAGCACGCAGCCTCAATACGCGAAGCCCAAGCGCGACAGCGCGCAGCCTCAATACGCGAAGCGCTAGCGCGACAGCGCGCAGCCTCAATAAATGACCGCGCGGTTTTCGTCGATTCTAGGAAAAGCGCGCGGTCATAGACCGCGCCTACAGCTTGCAATATTCGGCCTTTACGAGCAGCCCCTGCCTCCGGTAACGTTATAGGACTCCTCGAGCCGAGGTAGCTCAGATGGTAGAGCGCGGCCCTGAAAAGGCCGGCGTCGGCGGTTCAATTCCGTCCCTCGGCATTTTCCCTTCAATAAGTTGGCAGGCTAGAACAAGGACGCTCAAGGGTCACTTTCCTGAGTGTGCACTTTTTGTTATATCGATGGTCGTGGCGGACAGTGACCTCGTGTTCTGAAGAGTTTCTTAAATCTTTTAAAAGAATCGAGCCCGGTGTCCTTTTCCATTCACGGCGTGCGCCGAGCAAAGTGGTATGTCCATGAAGCCGTCACATACGAACGAAGGCGGAAACCCGTGATCCGTTCGAAAGGTTCGCCTTCACCTGGCAACGCCAGGGTCTCCAAAGTTTGGCCGGCATAACCTCGGGCAATAAAGAAATTCAGGCCGACATCAAAACTACGGTTTTCGAACTGCCGGATAATCGCGCCCCGGAGTTCTTTAACCGGTGTGGCAATGAAACCGTCGCCGAGGGGTTTGCGGCCGACATGCTGATACTCCGCACGAGCCTGTAGATGCCATGGAAGGCGGTCAAGCGTGCCTAATAAGTCCCAGATCAGACGCGGTGCTTCCGGTGTCGGCTCTCCCGTCAAGCGGTCTCGCGCGTCGGCTCTTGAAAACGACGCCTGAAGCGATCCAACGGAAAAGTACCGGCGTGCTCCGATTGACATGGATCGAATCAATGCCGGACCGACATCCTCCTGAAGTCCTGTGTCGTTGTTGATCTTCGCCAACTGCTGGTCTACTGAGACACGCGCAAGCGTGAGCTTGAGATCGGTTTTGGCGATGCTTTGCCGAACGACCAATTGAGACGATCGAGCCTTGCTGACGACCGTTCCGTCATTAATCCCAGTTATTCCGATCCGCGGATCATTGGTATGGAACGCTTGACCGTAACTTAACGAGACTGAAGGTAACGATCCGCGAGGCACGACCGAAATTGTCGCTTTAGGTGAGGTGACCTCTTGCCGTACAGAAAAGGACCGACCGGGATCGAGCCGATCTCGATTGTCGAATAGGACTTCATCGTGGCGGAGCCCGAGATCGTAACGGAAGAGCCGGGTCAAGTGGCCATCAATGGAAGCAAACGGCGCAACGGAGTTGATCGTTAGGTCGTTGCTTGTGACCGGGAGGAATGCCCTCCGTTCTTCACCGTACCGGTCCAGATTGAGCTTGCGGGGCGCATCCCGGCGATGTTCGAAGCCGCTGAGGATCGTAAAGGAACCGTGGCCGTTTAAAGAGTAAACGATGTTCTCGCTGTTGGCCGTTCGGAACTCGCTCTGCCGGATGAGACCGTCCCCAAAGTTCGGTTCCACTTGCAGTCGATAGGTGCGGGCAAACCCTGAGATCTGCAGCTCCGACCTGGAGGAGACATGCCAGACATCATTGGCAACGGCGATGACGGAACCGGCGCGTTCAAATTGACGGTTGTCAATCGTGTCGTTCGGAACGGCCGTCTCGATGGGAGCAAGACCGGGCAGAAATGAGAACCCATGGTATCCAATTCCATAGATCGTCAGATCGTGTCGACCGAGATTAAAGGTGCGCGACGCATTGATCTTATATTGCTTCCGATGTTCAAGGCGTTTCAGAAATCCATTCCCGTATGAGAATTCCAGTCCAACCCACTCCCTCTTGCTAGCGATCGCCGGGCTCCAACCGGTAGCGAGATTCACATCGCGATAATCGCCGGTAATCCGAGTCAGCGCGGCGATGCGGTCCCGAAGTCCGAAAACCATAGCGCCGTTGACGGCGTGGTTACCCTCGCGAACATTGAACGCACCCCCATCCGTTTGGACGCTCTCAATCGCCAGCGGGATCAGGACGTTCGGATCGGCGTAACCATTGCCATGCGCATTGGCCGGCAGATTGTTCGGAAAAAGATAGCTACCGACCTGAAAGAATTGTGCAATGGGTTCTCCGTGATCTCCCGCGACACCGGGCACGAAATATTGAGGGGGCTTGATACCCCCCGCCGGAGACTCCACAGGCATTCCGGGAATGGACACAGGCATTCCTGGGCGGCCAGGATTCGCGTCCAAAGTTTCTTGCCGCACCATCACTCGCGTCGCGGGATCGGGTGAAAATGCGCCTGAGTCCCCGACATCGGCGGTCACGGTGATCGATTGAGCCTGCGGAGCAAGCTCGGTAAACTTCATCTCAATCACGATGGGTTGGTTGGCGGAGGAAATGGCTACCTCGCGAGTAACGGACTTGAATCCGGAAGCCTCGACCGTCAATTGATACTTGCCTTTGTCGAGTTCATTGAAAGCAAAATTACCGCGTTCGTCGCTAAGCTTCTCGGTGCTGTGCGCGTCGTCCTCCCGGGCAAGACGGACAAGCGCACCAATCACACTACGTCCCTGCGGGTCTGTAACCCGTCCAACGATGCCGTCATTCGCAATGGCAAAGACCAGCAGTTGATAAGCAAAGACCAGGAAAATCGCTGCCGGCAGTTTGGTCGATTGTCGCTTCATGGTTTCTCGGCCTTCCCTCAATCAAGCACTACGATCCCTTTGGAATAAACGGATGGTGCTTACGGGATATCGGATTCCATGGCGGGTAGAATAATCGAAAAGTCCAGTGAGAGAAAGATAGTGGTTTAAGAATGACGGCAACCTGATAGAGGCGCGACTCTTTCTCAGGGCCGTGCCCGGCCGGCTGCTTCCGAACACCCGCGGTTCAAGACCGACGATCCCACGCTCTCGTTTAGTGCCACAACCTTATCCCTCGCCAAAGCTGGGCATTAATCGCCGCCACGATCGTGGACCTCTTTGGGGCTAATCCGTTACAATCTAGATACATGCATGTGGTCGCCGGACCATGAGGTATATCGGCTGAGGAACTTCGAGAAGGCGACGCGTGAGATCGCTGTGAAGTGGGCACTGTATGACGCAAGCTGATGCTGGATTATTGCTCGAACGCGCTGCCATATTCCGGCATCCGTGTGATCTGGATTTATTTCTTTTCTTTGTTAGTCATCCTCGGACTCTTCTGAGCAGCGAATCGCTCGCAAGCTTTCTCGGATACGAACTCAACCAGATCGCGGGTTCTCTGGACGTGCTGCTTCTTGCCGGGCTCATCAAACGGACACAGACAACGGCGCATGCCGCTCGTTTATATGTGTTCGTCGCCAATGATGGAGAGCATAAATGGTTGCCTCCATTTTTGGAAATGGCCTCAGCAAGGGGAGGACGGGCCTTGTTGAGGAAGGCGCTCGCTCGTGGCCGGATTGAAAGAACGGACCAATCATCCCTGGCTGCAGTCCGGCCGAAGACCTCGAACACGGCTGCTCCCACACGATTCCAGATGCGAGGAGACAAGGGCCACGCTGCCGGGAGAAGGATTAAATCGACGGGGAGGGCATGATGGCTGAACGTGAACTCGTAAAAACCGGAATCGCGGGTTTGGATTCGATTCTTTCAGGCGGCATTCCTCGTGGGAACGTCATTCTCCTGGAAGGGTCGATCGGTACGGGAAAGACAACATTAGGGGTTGAATTCATCTATCGCGGGGCCAGCCAGTTCGACGAGCCCGGTATCATTGTTTTATTCGAGGTCTCGCCTCAAAAACTCATTCGTGATGCGTCCCGGCTGGGCTGGGATCTCGCGGAACTTGAACGGCAGAATCGCGTGAAAATCATCTTTACCACGCGCCCCGTCTTCCGGCAGGAGTTGCAACAAGCGGATAGTTTGCTCCTCGAAGAGGCAGATAAGATGAATGCCCGCCGCATCTTCGTGGATGGCGTAGCCGGAATGGTCGGGGGAAACGGCTCCGCAGAGCCGCGCGAGGCATTTCATGTTCTGGTGGAAGGATTGCAGCGTGAAGACCTCACGGCGGTTTTGGCCCTTGAAGCGAGCGCATTCAGCGAAGACCGTGCCTCGGCGCTTCCTGAAGAGTCGATTGCCGACACAATCGTGCGCTTGAGAATGGAAAATGTGTCGCGTGCGACAACGCGCTCCATCGAAATCGTGAAGTCGCGTGGACACGATTTTCAAATGGGCAAGCACTCTTTCCGGATAGTGGATGGACGAGGCATTGAAGTGTATCGCCGAGTCCAGGCCCGCCGCACATCGAGCCGTGACCGTGCCGCAGCCTTCGACACAACGGCGCGGCTGTCCACGGGTATCTCCGGCCTCGATGACATCGTCAACGGCGGGTATTACCGTGGCAGTACAACTGTCGTCGCCGGTATTTCGGGGGTCGGCAAAAGCGTCATGGGAATGCAGTATATCGCCGAGGGAGCGCGGCAAGGCGAGCGCAGCCTCATGCTATCGCTCGATGAACAAGTGCCTCAGATCCTTCGAAACGCGAAGACCATCGGTATCGATTTCAAACCTTGGATCGACCAGGACCTTGTCCGAATTGAGTACAACCCACCGCAGGAAATCGAGGTTGATCATCATTTCCACGACATCGAAAAACTCGTTCAGGAGTTCGAGCCGAAACGCGTCTTGCTCGACAGCCTTTCAACTTATGGCTCGACATTGGGCACGGAGGGACGCGTATTTCGCGATTTCTTTCATGCTCTGGTCGCGCTCATGAAGGAACATCAAATCGCAGCCGTCTACAATCACGAAAACCCCGAGATGCTCGGCATGACTTCGATGATGGGCGATTTTCACATGAGTTCGCTCGTGGACAACATCATTCTGATGAATTGGGTCGAAATCGGCGATACATTCCGGCTCGGACTGACAGTCGCGAAGATGCGGGCGAACCCGACGACCCGCACAACATTTGAATGCGAAATCAAAGACCAGAAGGGAATGACAGTCTTACCCCGGCACTTGCCGGCCGTCCCGCAACTTCCATTTTCCAAATATTTTGGTTTGATTTCGCGCGCGCCAACACGTAGCGCGGGTCTCAGGAAGGCAGACGAAACGGAATAAGTCCATGAGCCATTCGCAAGGCTTTCTGTTCAAAGCAGAACTCTGGAACGCGGCCCTCAACAAGTACGGCGCTGTAACCCGCCTCACTGTCAATCTCTACGATGATGAACAACGCATCGTGTGCGGTCCCGCGCCATCCTCAGCCATCTTCGCCGTCTTTGAGAAATACGGCTACGATCCGGGTATTTTCCTGGATTGCGCCCGGAAGTGCCTCGCGCAGACGGCGGAGGCCGTGGAGCGTCCAGCGGTCGTCGTTACTTCCCCACACGGGCTCGCGGTGGTCGGCACATCCCTGTTGCTTGAAGGATCGATTATCGGCTGCGCTGTCGCGGGATATGGATTCGTTGACTTCCTCCCGTCCTGGGCAATCGAGCAGCTCGAGCACGAAGCCCACATTCCCTCTCACACGTTATGGAATGTCGTGCGCAAGCTGCAGCCGGCGACGTGCCCCCGGCTCTCCGTGCTCGGCGAACTGCTTCAGGTGCTCGGAGACTCCATCCTGCGGGACGACTATCGCAGGCGGCAGTCCGAAGAAGCCGCCATGAAGGCGGAAGCCGTCGTGAAGGTCGAAGCCGCCGCGAAAGTGGAAGCCGCCACCCGCACCACGGATCAATTTCTGGCGATGGTTTCGCATGAGTTGCGAACACCTCTGTCGGCAATCATTGGGTGGGCTCATATACTCGCGGACTCAAACTCCGGCGCTGAAATGACCTCCAAAGCGAGAGAGATCATCGAGCGCAACGCCGCAATTCAGAAGCAATTGGTGGACGATCTGCTGGACGTGTCCCGTGTCACAAGCGGCAAGTTGCAACTGAACGTCGAAGCCGTCGAACTGACCTCCGTCGTTAAAGACGCCATGGATGTCGTGGCGCTTGCAGCTTCAGCGAAGGACATCGAACTTCGCTTAACACTCGATCCGGATGCAACCGAGATTACGGGAGATCGCAACAGACTTCAGCAAACGGTGTGGAATCTGCTTTCGAATGCGATTAAATTCACGCCGGGCGGCGGTTGGGTTGAGGCGCGGGTTGAGCGTTCCGATCCGTACATGTACGTCACGGTTACCGATAACGGAAGGGGTATCAAACAAGAATTCCTTCCCCATCTGTTTGATCCTTTCAGGCAGGACGATCTGTCAAGCACACGTCGGTACGGTGGTCTGGGTCTCGGCCTGACCATTGTTCGCCATATTGTCGAGCTGCACGGCGGAACGATTACTGCAGATAGCGCCGGTGAAGGACAGGGCGCCACCTTCAAGATCGGATTGCCAATCCGCGCCGTACGAACTAAGCGCGTGCGGAGCGGAACTGCGCGGGCACGGATTGTAACCGAGAGCCTTCCCATTCGCTTGGACGGGCTCCGGGTTCTTGTTGTGGATGACCAGCCTGACGCGCGCGATCTTCTGGCGGAAGTGCTGACGCAATACGGAATTGAAGTCGTGACGGCGTCGTCGTGTGCGGAGGCTCTGGCCTCGTTAGTGGAAAATGAAAAGAGACGCAGCAGGCCGGATGTACTTATCAGCGATATCGGCATGCCGGATGAGGATGGCTATACGCTGATCCGCAAGGTCCGCAGTTTAGGCGCAGAGCAAGGAGGACTTCTTCCGGCGATTGCCGTTACTGCCTACGCTCGGACCGAAGACAGAGCGCGTGCTCTGGCGGCAGGCTTCCAGGCCCATGTCGGGAAACCCATCGATCCGGAAGAATTGAAGATGGTCATTGCCGGCCTCACGGGGAGATTAGCGGCGTAACGTTAAGCACTCGCGCAATTTTTTTTCAGCGCCGCAGCGAGATCGCCTTCTTGCGCATTTCCCGCATATACTACTTCTAAGGGGGCATAGGCCATCGCTCGCCCATGGACAGGATTGATGTCGGAAATCGATTTCAACCTCGCGCCAACTTTGACGCAACTTTCGGAAGCCATCCGTGTGGAATTGTTAGATCCGCGGATCTGGCGCGTAGGGTTGATGACGTTCGCCAGGGCAACGAACCTCGCGGTATTGCTGACGGATGCCGAAGGGCGCGCGTTGGGAGAC